>Ga0181533_1003584_pt1 | contig 16727 bp, 9 predicted proteins | sample PEATcosm2014_Bin_45_FD_119772 | JGI IMG/M metagenome (GOLD analysis project Ga0181533, IMG submission 119772) | Peatland microbial communities from MTU Mesocosm Facility, Houghton, MI, USA - PEATcosm2014_Bin11_60_metaG | ecosystem: Environmental > Terrestrial > Soil > Wetlands > Peat | place... | reverse complement strand
TCGCCGACCCACTGCATCCAGTTCGTCAACGAAAACGATGGAAGGTGATGCAGCTTTGGCCTGCTCAAAAAGGCTGCGGACCCGGCTCGCTCCAACCCCAACGAACATTTCGACAAACTCAGAGGCGCTGATGGAAAAGAAAGGCGCCCCGGCCTCGCCGGCTACTGCTCGAGCCAACAGGGTCTTTCCAGTACCGGGCGGGCCGACCAGCAGGGTGCCACGCGGTATACGCGCCCCCATCTGGTGGTACTTTTGCGGGTTTTGAAGAAAATCGACCACCTCCTCCAAGTCGCCCTTGGCCTCATCGGCGTCAGCAACGTCCTTGAATGTCACCTTAGGCTGCTCACTGCTGTAACGACGGGCCTTCGTTTGTCCGAGTCCGAATATGCTTGACTGATTGCGCATGGCCTGCCGGCTCATCCATACGAAGTAAAAAACGAGCAGGAGCATCGGCGCCCAATCCACGAGCAGCGTAATAAACCACGGCTTGGAAGGCGTTTTTGCATTCACCGTGACACGATGAGCTTCAAGGAGAGGCATCAGGGCGGGGTCCCCCACTGATTCGGGAAATACAGTGGCAAACTTGCCATATTTTTGCGGGACTGCTCCAGCCTTGGGAGTATTTTCGCCATCATTTTTGCCTTCTCGATTTCCGGAAAGATTCTCTGAGCCGGGATTTGCCGGCGTCTCTGCTTTCCCGGACCGCGAAGGCGCCCCCGTAGCCGAGGACTCCGGCCAGAGGATCGGTTTGACTAACATACCGCTGATTTGCGGGCCGACAATGAGCACTTCGGAGACGTTGCCGGCGCTAACCTGCTCAAGGAAAGTTGAATATGGGATAAGGACTTCAGGCTTCGAGGGCTGCAAGAAGAGCACCGCATTCCAAATGAAGAGCGCCAATAAGACCACCCACCAGAACCTGGACCCCAACCCGGGCGGCTGCTGGTTACCCGGTTCTCTTTGCTGTTTTCCAGGTATCGTTGGCTGCTTGCCGGCCATTGTTTATCGAATCCGGAAGAATGGGTTGTATAGTCATTAAAATTGGCTGGAAACCCATTAAACATTCATTTCCCGGCTATGTATTTAATCACTCACCTTGTACCTGTAAACTTCATCGAAGGGGCCCTCCCTTTGCTGCTGCCGTTGTGCTCTTTGGATGTACAACATTGATGAAAGACCATAGGAACCCATACGCTGAAGCAACGGATTCTTTTTTGAGTGATGTCCTCGAAGTGAAGAAAACCTTGAAGGCGGACCGCGTTAAACCCTACCGAGATAGACTATAAATAGAGTAATTAACCTAAAGAAACCTATAAAAAGCCGCTACGCGCACATTAGTGCGCTACGCGGCACAACCCGCGCCGGCCCACATTGGATTCTCTACGCCTTCCCTGACCTGTCTATGACCAGAGGCGGGGCCGGCGGCGGGTGGCCTATCTGAGCCTCGCTTCTCAAACCACATAGAGCACGGCAATCGCAACACCGGCCGTGACAACGGTCCAACGCAACACGATCGGCCGAATCCAGCCTGCAAGGCGTTCGCCCAGGACCCCACCTATTAGCGCGCCCACAGCCATCACCAGCGCTACCGGCCAAATCACCTGCCCTGAGAACAGGAAAAAAATGGCGGCCGCCATATTGATGCCAAACGAGAGAATCTGCTTGAGCGCATTCAACCGCGTCAGTGAGTCATCGAGTACGAGTCCGAGTACCGCCAGCACGATCACGCTCAAGCCGGCGCCGAAATACCCCCCGTAAACGGCGGCCAAAGCTACCGGTAGAACGATCAGCGTTTCGTGCGCTTTTGACGATCGTGAGCGTCCGCCACGACGCACGATCCAGGCGTGCAGAGGCTCCTGAACGGCGAGGAGACCGGCGGCGAGCAGTATCAGAAAGGGCACCATCGAACGAAACAGATATTCACTCGTGTTCAAGAGCAAACCTCCGCCTGCGACGCCACCCAACACACCGGCAGGGGCGAGGCGCCAAAGGCGTTTTCTGTTCCTTTGCAGATCGTTTAACTGCGCGATGGTCCCACCCAGGTAACCGGGGCACAGGGCTACGGTGTTTGTCACGTTCGACGCCACAGCCGGAACACCCAGCGCGATCAGCAGCGGAAAAGTGATAAGAGTTCCACCACCGGCAAGCGCATTCACCGCCCCTCCCGCCACAGCCGCCAGTCCCACGAGACCAAACTCCAACCCGGTCATTGTCTTTTTCGTCCTTTCAGATCTCCAATCTTCCTTCCCTGCCAAGGTCCTTCTTTACTGGCCGCAAATGCTCCGGCATCAGGTCAAGCTGCTGATCGTCGTCTGCGACACAATGGCGGCGGTGGCCCGCGAGGTCATCGAAGAACTGTCTCCCGTTCCGGTCCTGGACGTGATCGGCGCGGGGGCGCGCAGCGAGATCGAGGTGACCAGGAACAGGTTACATTGTTTGCGGGTTCAGGGAAAGAACCTGCCGTAGGAAAATATTGTCTCCTGGAACGGCCACTTTCGAGCATTTTAAAAAGTTTTTGCTCCCCTGACCGTTGTTTCATTGTCCTGCCTATCGCCTTCCCTCAACCTTGACTGAATGGCTGGGAAGCCATTTGGGTTGCCTTGTAGGCACTGAACACCGCAGCGCCGGAGGCATAAAAGGCATCCTTGCCGACCAGGCCGGTTATCCCCGAGCGTTCCAGTTGGGCATAAACCTCATCCGAGACCTCGAAAAATATCAGTCTTATGCCCTGCCCCTGGAGGATGGCATAGAGGGAGCGCAAAGTTGCGGCAGCTGTGTAGTCGATGTCATCCACGGCGCCGGCGCCGATGCAGAACCAGACCAGGGGCGGCTTCGCCTCTTTGGCCAGCCTGCTGACCTCCTCTAACAGTTGCCCGGCGTTGGCGTAATACATACTGTGATTGAACCGGTAAGCCAGCAGCCCCGGCAGCAATTGGCCCCGGGTTGCCACCGGCGCGGTCTTCCAGCCTTCAGGTTGAGCCTCCACGATCACCGCGTTTTTCGGCCGGTAGCCATGCCGGGTGTGGCTCACCAGTGACAGGAACATGGCCAGCAGGATACCCTGCTCCACCCCCACGAGGACTACAGTGGCAGCGGTTATGAGGGCCACCCCGAACTCTGCAGGCCGCTCGCGAAAAATCTGCCGCATTCCCGACACGTCAATCAAATCCAGGCCGATCAAGAAAACCACGGCGGAAATCACCGCGCCGGGCATTAACTCCAATGGCCCGGTCAGGAACAGGAGCACCAGGAGGACAATAACGCTGGTAGTGATTTGCCCCAACTGGCTGTGCCCCCCGGCGCCGTCCACCACCTGCGTCATGGTGGGGCTGCCGTTGACCACAAAGGTACCGGTTAGCCCGGCGCCCATGTTGGCGAGGCTGAGGCCAACCAAGTCAACGTTCTCGCTAAAGCGTTCGTCGTAACGGGTGGCATAGGCTCGCGACGTCGCGGCGCTCTGGGCAAGGATTACCACAAATATGGAGAAGGCTGTGGGCAGGAGCTTCATGAGGAGGCTGACGCTCAGGTCCACGTGGGGCAAGCCCACCGCCGGGATGCCGCCGGGAACCGGGCCGAGGATGGCGACCCCGTGGGCTTTCAGGTTGATCGCCCAGCTCACGGTGATGGCGCCGATGACCGCAATGAGAGGGCCGGGGAGTTTCCTGGATATTTTCCGGGAGCCGAAAATGATGATTAAAACGGCCGCTGTCGTTATCAACGTGGGCCAGTTCGACTGTTGGAGATGCTGAACATCGTGAATTAATCTGCCCAGGGCGCCGTGCCCTCCCATGGGCAATCCCAGCATGCCCCTTATTTCGCCGACGGCCACCTGGACGCCCACGCCCGTTAGAAAGCCGATGAGCACGGTGCGCGACAGGAAGTCCGCCAGAAACCCAAGGCGAATCAGGCGAGCGATGATAAGCATCACCGCGGCCATGCAAGCCAACACACCGCACAGGGCCAGGTATTCGGCCGATCCCGAGACTGCCAGGCCGGCAAGACCACCGGCCACAATGGCCGCAGTGGCTGAGTCGGCCCCCACCACCAGGCGCCGCGACGAGCCGAAGATGGCAAACAGGGCCATGGGGATGAGCATGGTGTAGAGGCCGGTGATCACCGGAGCGCCGGCGATCCTGGCGTAGCCCATGACCTGAGGGATGGCCAGGGCAGCCAGGGTAATGCCCGCCATAATGTCGGCCAACACCATGGACCGATCGACAGGCAGGATCCCCTGGAGCATGGGAAACCGCGCGCTTTGGGCCTCGGTCTGGGACGTGCCTGTCATAGTCATCGTCTCGGCTCCTCTCCTCGTCAGATAGACTTACATATATCACTTAAATAGCCTCACATCGCGGAGCGCGGAAGGCGACCGCATCGCGTGTCTAATCTGGTCTTAATCTGGTCTTAATCTGGTCATTCCTCTTACCGCCTTTAGGCGGAAGACGCTTTTACCGCCTTTAGGCGGAAGTCGGACGCGTTAGGCGGGCGCGGGATGCCTTCAATGCCTTCAGTCACACGTGCGGGATCATGCAGCATCACAGGACCGGCGATCTCTTCGGTTGGCATTGCAAAAGCCGTCTCGACGCAGCAGCGCACCCCTTCTCAGCACCTTTCGCCGGGCCGGTTGCCACCGGGTGAGGTGAAATTTATTTTCGAAATCTTGACGGTAAGAACCTTTGTGAAGGCGGTCAATGGCTTAGAGGTTTTAGGCAACTGCTGACAATATCACCGGATGTCGTCGTTAGATGCTCAAGTGATGTTGAAATCGACTCGAGTATTTTTCAAACGCCTTGAGCCGCCAGGGTGACTCTACAAGTCCCCCTGTGCTATAAGGCCTCCCGCTCCCACCCCGTCTCGCGGGTGGGCGGGCTGTCGAGAATGAGCGGTCGGCCTCAGCGCTACGCGCTCACATGTCGCTACGGGAGGCCGGGCAAGCCCACTTCACAAAGTGAAGCAGAGCGAAGCCCCGCGAAGCGAGACCTCTACACCATTGTAACTTCACCTTCTGATGCGCTTAACATTTGGCTTGCCTTCAAACGCACCACGTTTAATGTCTGTACGTTCTGCACGGCTGCGCGCAGGGTCGCCGCTCTTATCATGTCAGGCGCATTTTTTTTTCGCGCAAGGTATTATATAAGCCTATTATCATACGAGGGGAATTCTGGGGATTTTCATTGAATGTGCCCATTGAGATTATACTCGGGGCTGCAGAATTGTTAAGAATTGACTAAACCAGGAGTCGAAGAAAGAGGTTATGAAACGTCATTTTTTAGTGCCTTTGATAGTTATTGCATGGCTTCTCTCCGGCCCGTGTTCGGCCCAGGAAAAAACCGATACCCAAACCTCAATCCCTAAGATTGCCCAAAATGTATCCGGCAAGGATGAGAACGCGGAGCAAAATAGAGAAGCCAAAGCCGCTGCGCCATCTTTTCCGGGGCTTGCCGAGGTAATTCCACGAGCCGCTGATCTTAGTGAGAAGGCGAGCAAAGCCGAAGAAGCCATTGCCGCTACCAGAGATACTTCAGCTTTTGGCAGGCAGATTACCGATGCTGAAAACCGGGTCAATCAGCTCGCCAAAAAGATTGCCGGCATGGGCGATCCTACCGGCTGGAATATCTACCGGCTACTCGATGTTCGGCACCTGATTCAAGGTGAAAAGAGCAAACTTGAGGCGCTCCTTGATCCGATTTCCGCAAAGCTCTCGGACCTTGAAGCCATACGCAGGAACTGGGAAGATGAACCCACCTTCTGGAAAAAATGGGAGGAGTCTCTGAGCGAGGCACAGACAGAGATTCCTCCGGAGACCTTCAACAAGGCGGTCGAAACGGCAACTGCGGTCGTGCAGTCCGCTGCCGACGCTTCGACACCGGTTCTGGTGCTGCAGCAAAGACTCACTAAACAGATTGACGAAGTTCGCCAGCTTAGCATTCCGGTTTATGCGGCCCTGAAGAAGGTGCGCAGCGAAACCTTCCAGAAGAATACGCCGTCTTTCTTCAGTGTGGAATTCTATGGACCGCTCAACACGGCGCTTTGGGCTGCTATAAAAGGCGGCGCTGCCGATTCGTGGAAGATGGAGAGAGAATTTTTTCCTAACTATGACTATGGGTGGATAATATTTCTGCAAGTTCTTGTAACCCTCGCCCTTGTTGCCATTATTTGGCGCCGTCGACAATTCCCGGAGAAGACTAAGGACTGGCATTTCATAAGACAACATCCGTGGGCTTTTTCCATCTTTGCGATCCAAGCGGCGGCCTTGCTGTTGTACCAGGGGGCCACTCCTTCATTGTTGCTCCTGAACGTTGCCCTGGTAGTCTTCTCATCATCGTTTTTGATTTCCGGCATGCTTCCACATGCCGGAATGCGACTGGTGGTGTTCCTGCTGGCGGGTGTCCTGACAATCTCAGCGTTTTTGAAACTGATCTCGTTTCCGGCGCCTCTGTATAGTCTTTGCCTGGCGCTGATATGCGTATCGGGAATAGGGGTTTTCCTTCGCATGGACCGGCGCCATAGTGCTGAACAAGGCGGCAGAATGGACCTCTTCTCCGTGGGGCTGCGGCTGGGATCGCTGGTTCTGTTTGCAGCCCTGCTCCTGTTGTTTGCAGGGTTCAGCAACCTGGCAAATTTCCTGGTGCGCTCATCCATCGCAACCATTTTCTCTTTTGTCATCGCTTTCTTGCTCCTTTGCCTCGGCAATGGATGCATCGCGGTTTTTCTAAATCAACCCTTCGTTACGCGGCTGGGGTTTTTCAACCGTTTCGGGAAAGCCCTTGAATCCCGCCTGCAGAACTTGCTCAAAGCTATCCTCTGGATTGGAGTTTTTTTGACCCTGTTTCAGTTGTGGGGTATCTACGCATCGTTCGGTCAGGCCTGGGAGACGATCTTTAAATTCAAACTCGCCATCGGTGAGCTAACCCTTAGCCTCGGCCGCATCCTGATGGCCGCCCTCTTCATCTACCTCCTGGTTTCCGGCTCCTGGTTCATCCGCGCCTTTCTTGACGGGGAGGTGTTCCCGCGGCGGCAGATCGATCGCGGTGCACGAGATGCCATTAAGAAACTGATCCACTATGCGCTCCTCCTTTTCGGAATCATGATGGCGATAAGCTTGATCGGCCTTAACCTGACAAGTCTCGCTTTTCTGACGGGCGCCCTGGGCATCGGCGTCGGTTTCGGACTGCAGAATATCGTCAATAACTTTGTCAGTGGCTTGATGTTGCTCTTTGAGCGGCCGTTCAAAGTCGGCGATATGGTCGTGGTGGACAACGAGACCGGTACGGTAAGAAAAATAGGGCTGCGTTCGACCATTATCGAAACCTCCGATCGTTCCGAATTGATTGTTCCCAATTCTCTATTTATTTCGGGAAAAGTGACGAATTGGACCCGTTCGAACAAGATCGCCAGGATTAGGATTACTGTTGGAGTTGCCTATGGCAGCGATATTGAACAGGTCCTAAGCTTGCTGAAGGAAGCCGCTGAAACCGAGCCTCGAGTTTTAAGCGACCCGGAGCCCAATCCGCTTTTTCTTCGTTTCGGAGACAGCGCCCTGGAGTTCGAACTGCACTCCTGGATTGCCGATGTGACGGATTTGCTCTCCGTCAGGAGCGCCCTTTGTCAGGGGATTGCCAGCCGCTTCCAGGCGGCTGGAATCGAAATCCCCTTTCCCCAGCACGACCTGCACCTGCGCTCGATTGACGAGAGAGTTTTCGAGCGAGTTCCCGGTTTGCAGAAAAAAACCGATTAGGGAAAGACATGTGGCATTTGCAGATCATTACCGGCGCCCAGTATGACGGTTCAGTTGCCCTCGCTCGATGGTGCCAGCCGTGGGCGAGCATCTTCGGGAAATTAGCACTCGACTCACATAATGGCTGACAAGAATCTTGTTACCCGCCGCCTGCATGCTTATCTTAGGTGAAATTTAGCTTCTCATAGTATTGCGCGCCCTCGAATCGGTGTTAATCCCCGGGGGCCGAGTGTTAAGCATATCGAGCCTTTATCCTTGCAAAGGAGAGATACAAATGGCTAAGGCAGTAGGAATCGATCTGGGCACTACCAACTCTGTGGTGGCAGTCTGGGAAGAAGGTAAAGCCACAGTTATTGCAAATTCCGAGGGATCGCGCCTGACCCCGTCGGTGGTAGCCTACACGGAAGACGGCCAGCGGCTTGCCGGCCAGATCGCCAGGCGCCAGGCGATACTCAATCCGACCGCCACTATATATTCTGCAAAGCGGTTCATAGGCCGTAAGTGGGGCGAAGTGGACGAAGAGTCCAAAATGGTCTCCTACAAAGTCGTCAGGGGTCCAAATGACGCGATCCGCTTTGAAATTCGCGGCAAGCTCGTCTCGCCCGAAGAGGTCTCTGCCCAGGTACTGCGAAAACTGGTGGATGATGCTTCCAAGTATCTTGGAGAGAAAATAAAGGAGGCGGTCATAACCTGCCCCGCCTATTTCAACGACGCCCAGCGCCAGGCTACGAAGAACGCCGGAGAGATTGCCGGCCTGAAGGTCCTCCGGGTCATCAACGAACCGACAGCGGCGGCGCTGGCATATGGGCTTGAAAAAAAGAAGAGCGAGACCATCATGGTTTTCGACCTGGGTGGCGGCACCTTCGACGTATCCATCCTCGACGTCGGGGACGGAGTGGCTGAAGTCCGCTCCACATCAGGTGATACGCACCTTGGCGGCGACGATTTTGACAAGCGGATCGTAGACCACATTGCGGACGAGTTCCGCAAAGAGCACGGAATAGATCTGCGAAACGACCGCCAGGCGCTTCAGCGGCTCTATGAGGCGGCGGAAAAGGCTAAGATCGAGCTCTCAAGCACTTCCGAGACTCAAATTAACCTGCCCTTTATTACCGCTGATGCGACCGGGCCCAAGCACCTCGTCCAGAAGCTTACGCGTGCAAAATTCGAGGATTTGACTCACGACCTCGTGCAGCGTTGCATGGGACCCGTGCAGCAGGCCTTATCCGACGCGCGCCTCAGCCCAAAGGACCTCGATGAGGTGATCCTTGTCGGAGGATCGACTCGCATTCCAGCCGTACAGGAACTAGTCAAGAAGCTTACGGGCGGCAAAGAGCCGAACATGAGCGTCAACCCCGATGAAGTGGTGGCCGTTGGCGCTGCAGTGCAGGCAGGGGTGCTGAAGGGCGAGGTCGAAGACGTAGTTCTTCTGGACGTCACCCCGCTTTCGCTCGGTGTCGAAACGTTCGGCGGGGTCATGACCAAGCTGATCGACAGAAACACGACAATACCGGCGAGGCGCGAAGAAATCTTCTCGACCGCCGAAGAAAATCAAACCGCAGTCGATATTGTGACGCTCCAGGGAGAGCGGGAGATGGCCAACGACAACCGGGTGCTCGGAAGATTCCGTCTCGAGGGAATCCGCCCGGCGCCCCGGGGAACGCCACAGATCAAGGTAACGTTCGACATTGACGCAAACGGAATCCTCAGCGTTAGCGCGCGTGATCAGGAAACCGGAAAAGAGCAGGCCATTACGATTTCCGAGTCCACCAACCTGTCGAAACAGGACGTTGAGAAAATGGTCGCCGACGCTCAGACTCACGCCGCCGAAGACAAGCGCCGCCGCGAAACTATCGAGGCGCGCAACATCGCGGACAGTCAGGCTTACCAGCTTGAGCGCACCCTGGGCGACCTGGGCGATAAGGTTGCTATAAATGAAAAAGCCCGGTCCGAAGCTCTGATCGAGGAGACGAGAAAAGCCGTTCAGGATGACAGCACGACCAAGGAGCGCTTTCAGCAGCTTGCAAGCGATCTCCAGCAGGCCTCTCAGATGATCGCATCCGCTGCCTATCAGCAGACCGGGGCAGGCGCCGGACATGAGGCCGGAGCGGGACAGGGGACTGATTACAGAGGGCAATACAGACCACCCCCACGCGACAGCGATGATGTAGTTGACGCTGAGTTCACCGAGCATTGACCAACGATCACCGGGGCATAGTCCGGTCAAGCAGAGAAAGGCTTTATGAGACAGGATTTACAGGATTAACAGAAGCGCCTATGGATTCGGGATTTGGGAATTGAGGAATTAATCCCTGAATCCCTCAATCCGTAATCCCTTAATTTTGGGCTATTTCTTTTTCCAGGGTCCTCTCCTTGACCGGACGATGCCCCGCCTCTGTCTCGAAAAGTTTTAGGCTGAACCACGGATGAAGGAGCGTAGCGGGGTGGATAAAATGATTCGGCGCCCGCTCCTCGACTCCGGGCCTTTTTATGGTTTGGGGTGTCCCAGTGGGACATGAGTTACTGCAGTGAATAGCTTTTAGTCTTTTGTATCGAGAAAAGGGATTTCCGCCTGGTCCCAGCGACAACGGCGCATTGAATTTCAAAGCATTTCGAAGGGATATGACAATACCTCATGGCTGTTACATACAGGGACTACTACGAGATACTCGGAATTAAAAGAGACGCCAGCCAGGACGAAGTGCAGCGGGCATACCGGAAACTTGCGCGCAAATACCATCCGGACGTCAGCAAGGCTTCCGACGCGGAAGAGAAGTTCAAGGAAATCAATGAGGCCCACGAGGTCCTGAAGGACCCCGAGAAGAGGAAAATGTACGATCAGTTGGGGCCGAACTGGAGAGCGGGACAGGACTTCAGGCCCCCACCCGGATGGGAGGGCCAGTTTGATTTCGGCAGGGGCGGCGCCCACCAGGCGGAGCACCAGTGGGGCGGGCCCGGTGGGTTCAGCGATTTCTTCGAGGAACTGTTTGGCGGCAGGGGTTTCAGACAGGCCCACGGCGGCGCGGGGCCGGAAGGCTTCGGGCGCGGGGCAGTCTGGCGTCAGGCAGGCGCCGACCAGGAAACAACGATTCGAATCTCCCTTGAGGAAGCATTTCGCGGCGGGACCAAACCTATCGTTTTGCAGAGCCAGGTGATAAATCCGAAGGGCCAATTGGAGGTTCAGGAAAGACGCTACGACGTAAGAATCCCGCCCGGCATTCTGCCCGGTCAAAGGATTCGCCTCACCGGCCAGGGCGGAGAGGGAACAGGCGGCGGCCCCAGGGGCGATCTCTATTTAAAAGTGGAAATTGAACCACAGCCGGTTTTTACGCTCAAGGGACGCGACCTTCATATGGAGGTGCCGGTTTCACCCTGGGAAGCCGTGCTTGGCTCTGAAGTACGGCTGTCCACGCTCACCGGCAACATAGACCTGAAAATTCCTCCCGGTACACAGAGCGGACAGAAACTGCGGCTGCGAGGCAAAGGAATGCCAAACCCGAAAGGGGCGCCCGGTGATCTATACGCGACGGTGGTTGTGAAAGTCCCGGTCCATCCTTCAGAAAAAGAGCGGGAATTGTTTGAAGAGTTGAAAAAAACCTCCGGTTTTAACCCGAGAGGGTAGCTGGGGTAGGAGCTGAACTGCGATGGCCAAGACAGGGTTTTTCATACTTCAGGTGAAAACAGATAGTGAGTTTTCCTCCAGATACACTCTTACAGAGGTCGCATATCGGGCAGGACTGCACCCTGAACTGATCGACAGATTCATCCGCCTGGGACTCATCGAGTTTAGCGACCGGACCGATGATGGAGAGTTGCTCTTCGACTCGGAAGTAATCCCTCTCATCCGGCGAATTCTAAGGCTTCGCAACGAACTCGGAGTCAATTACGCAGGGGTCGGGGTGATCCTGGAGCTTATGTCCAGGCTGGATGCCCTGGAAGCCAGGATTCGCGAACTGGAAAATATCGCTCCGTAGTGCGCCCAGGCTTTGAGGGCTTATGTAAAACGCAGGAGGATTTTGTCTCTATGGATATCAACAGACTTACGACCAAGTCTCAGGAGGCCATGCAGGCCGCCGAAACCAAGGCAATCCGCTTCGGCCATATCGAGGTTGATGGTGAGCATCTTCTGCTGGCCATGCTCGAACAGCCCGACGGGCTTGCACCGAGGCTTTTCCAGAAAATGGACATACCCGTGGACAAAATGCGGGAGCGGCTGGAAGAGGAGCTGAACAGGAAGCCGCGCGTTAGCGGCCCGGGGGTCGAACGAGGCAAAATATATATAACCAACCGATTGAACAGGCTGCTTACCGATGCGCAGGAGCAGGCCCAGAGGCTCAAAGATGAGTATGTCTCGGTCGAGCACATCCTGCTCGCTTTTTTGCAGGAGGGAACGAGCAGCCCCTCCGGCCAGGTGCTCCAGGAATTCGGCGTCACAAGGGATTCGCTTCTAAAGACGCTTACTTCGATTCGCGGAAGCCAACGGGTAACCAGCGCCACTCCGGAATCGGCCTATGAGGCCCTTCAGAAATACGGGCGCGATCTTGTCGAGGAGGCGCGGAGCCAAAAACTTGACCCGGTTATCGGCCGGGATTCTGAAATACGGCGGGTTATCCGCATTCTCAGCCGGAAGACCAAGAACAATCCGGTCCTCATCGGGGAGCCGGGCGTAGGCAAAACGGCCATAGTGGAGGGTCTGGCTCACCGGATCGTGCGGGGAGACGTTCCCGAAGGCCTGAAAGACAAGACCATTTTCTCGCTGGATATGGGGTCGCTGGTCGCTGGGGCCAAGTACCGCGGCGAATTCGAAGAGAGGCTCAAAGCGGTCCTAAACGAGATAAAAGAAGCCCAGGGTAGGATTTTGCTCTTCATCGACGAGCTGCACACTATAGTCGGCGCAGGGCGGGCCGAAGGTTCGATAGACGCCGGGAACATGCTCAAGCCCATGCTTGCCAGGGGCGAGTTGCATTGTATAGGGGCGACCACGCTCGATGAATACCGCAAGAATATCGAAAAGGACGCTGCCCTGGAGCGGCGTTTTCAACCGGTGCTCGTAGACCAGCCTACGGTCGAGGACACGATCTCGATCCTGCGCGGCCTGAAGGAACGCTTCGAGGTTCACCATGGCGTCAAAATTCAGGACATCGCCCTTGTGGCCGCAGCGGTGCTCTCCAACCGCTACATAACCGACCGTTTTTTGCCTGACAAGGCGATCGACCTCGTTGATGAAGCCTGCGCAATGATCAGAACGGAAATCGATTCGATGCCTTCCGAACTCGACGAAGTGGAAAGGCGAGCGCGGCAGCTTGAAATCGAAGAAGTGGCCCTGGCCAAAGAACACGACAAGGCCAGCCATGAAAGGCTTAAGGCGCTGAGAAAAGAGTTGGCCGAGCTTCGAGCGAAGGCCGATTCCATGAAAGCCCAGTGGGAGGCTGAAAAAGAGTCGATCAAAAAAGTTCAGGCGATTAGAGGGGAGATCGAGAAGGTCCGTCACCAAATGGAAGCCTCCGAACGCGAATTCAATCTCCAGAAAACGGCCGAGCTGAAATACGGAGTGCTCCCGGACCTCGAGAAAAAGCTGCACGAGCAGGAGGACCAGCTTTCAAACAGGCAGCAGGGATCTCGGCTCCTCCGTGAGATGGTTACCGAGGAGGAAATAGCCGACATTGTCTCGCGCTGGACCGGAATCCCGGTGACCAGGCTCGTTGAAGGAGAGCGGGAAAAGTTGCTCAAGCTCGATGAAGTGCTTCACAAGCGCGTTATCGGCCAGGATGAGGCTGTTCAACTGGTGGCTGATGCGGTAATACGCGCTCGTTCGGGAATAAAGGACCCGAGGCGGCCGATCGGCTCTTTCATCTTTCTTGGTCCGACCGGCGTCGGGAAAACGGAGCTTGCAAAAACTCTTGCGGAAGCTCTGTTCGATACCGAGGAGAACCTGATCCGGATCGATATGAGCGAATACCAGGAGCGCCATACCGTTTCGCGCCTGATTGGAGCGCCTCCCGGATACGTCGGATACGAAGAAGGGGGTCAATTGACCGAAGCCGTCCGAAGGAAGCCTTATTCCGTAATTCTTTTCGATGAAATAGAAAAGGCCCACAGGGACGTTTTCAACACTCTGCTCCAGATCCTGGATGACGGCCGGCTGACTGACGCTCAGGGCCGAACGGTTGACTTCAAAAACACGGTAATAATTATGACCAGCAATATCGGTTCGGAATACCTGCTGGAGGGTGTGACCAAAGACGGGAAACTCCGGGAAACCGCAAGGACAAGTGTAATGAGCGCCCTGAGGCGGCATTTCATGCCTGAGTTTCTGAACAGGGTCGATGAGATCATCCTGTTTAAGCCGCTTACGATAGACGAGATAAAGAAGATAATCGACCTGCTCGTTGAAGACCTGAACCGGAGGCTCAATGCCAGGCGCCTCACTCTTCGCCTGACCGGAGAGGCGCGAGAGTTCATCGCCAAGGCAGGTTACGATCCGGTTTACGGGGCAAGACCTTTGAAGAGGTACATGCAGCGGGAAGTCGAAACCAGAATCGGCCGGGCCATAATAGCCGGTACAATCCTCGACGGGTCCATTATAACCATTGATGTTCGGGATAACGAACTTGTAGTAAACCATACCGCCGAAGCTGAGGCTGAAGTTGCGGGCTAGCGTCCTGAGTTAGTTTCCGTCCGGCAAGGGTCCTTTTCCGCCCTGGGGCGCAGGGGCGCAGGGCCGCAGGCCGATATCTCGACGCTCCGCGAGGCGGGCGGCCGCAAAACCCAATCACGAATCTCGACGCTCCGCGAGGCGTTACAGCTTCCGGCTAAAGCCCATAGCCGTCAACTTAAGAGTTGACAGGCAGAACATTCGTCTGCTGCACCCTTTCCTCGTGCCTCCTTGGTGTTCTTCACCCCGCTGCGCTCCCTCTTCGTGGTTGCTAGCTTAAAATGATTTTCTCACCACGAAGGAGGAGCGGAGCGGGGTGAAGAGCACGAAGGTTCTGTCGAGCCTGCCCTGGGTACCTCGCGGAGCGTGGAGATAAAAGCACCACATAGCGCCTTACAGCCGCCTGACATTAAAGCAAGCAGTTTCACCCCGACACATCCGCTAAAGTTGACGGCAATGGGCTAAAGCCGGTGAAAGGAATGACCGGATTATGTACGCCTCCGCACTAAAATCCCCCCTGCCCCCTTTTAGGAAAGGGGGGATCTCGGTTTCCTTGCCGGGACGAAAACGTTCAGGCTAAACGCCTTGGTCATAGACAGGTCAAGGAGAGCGCGGAGAAGAGATTATCACTCCTTTCCGAACAGAAACGTCGTGGGGCGTGGAATTTGTCTCGGAGTTTCCGGATGGAGACGAGTTAAGGGAACCCAAGAAAGTCAAATGTTAATATGATGGCCCGCCGCACACGTGACCACGGCCAAAGCCGGGGTCACGTGCTACCAAGCAGCCGAAAAAATACGGATACCAACAGTCTCCAATTCGGATTTCTTGTCCTAAAAGAAAGGGATTGAGAGATTAAATTCCTCAATGCAACAGCGTTGCCCCCTGCTCCCTCGCTGTGACGGTGCAGCGTCAGGTCGACCCGAGGGTTAGGCGTCTCGATCACCCGCTCCGTCGTACCTTGAGTAGGGACTCAAGGGTAGCCCTCGTCCACACAGTTTGCTCCTGCACCTGATCTCTCATCCAAAGGAGTTGTCCCTGAAGCTCTACGGACATAGGCGGCGGTGGGAGTTGGACGCGAATCGTGGAACGAGAGGTAAGCCAGACGTACGTTGCGAGGGCCGCAAAAATGAGAGCAGCCCCAAGCCACGGTAGAATCCAAACCGCAGTATAGTGAGGGCTTACAATTAGAGCGACAGCTCCGATAGCAAACGTGGCGGCCGGAATACCTACACGCTCTTTAGTGGTTGCGACACGCTCGAATGACCGCTCTATCCGATCAGGGTCACTCGCCCTCTTGTTCTCCTCGATCTTTGGCGCTTCTACCATGCCCTTGCCTCCTGAAAAAACTACCGGTGAAGTTCAGTGCGCCTAGCAATGATTAGATTAATCCTCATAAGACGCGGACCATTGATGCTCAGCCCCTATGATACGCCGTCACAGTGGCGGTGACTGAGGCTATATCTCTCCTGATGTCATACACTTGCTTCCCTCTGGGGGATTTTCATGCCATGTTATGAGGATCGGCATAAACACCTCTGCGATGACCTCATGGTTTATCGATAGGGCTGCCAACGCCAGCCAGTCATCATTGCCGGCAGGATACGACTATATCGAAATGGCGTCAATCAGAGAATGCATGGAGATGCCCGATTCGACACGCTCTTTTCTTTGATGGTTGTATGGGTTGCGGGGATACTCGCCGAGGCAGGAGAACAAGCTGGAGGTGGACTACAACAACCTCACAATTTCTTGCCACTGTATCTAACTAACTCCAGAAATCCACGTATACTGATCTCATGGAACGTTGAGGTGTCTTGCCAGATCCTTGAGGCCGGCCGGGCCAGGCATAAACGAAACATATGATTCGGGAAGGATACATTCGTTCACGCTCTATTTCTCAAGGTCCAGGAGCTGTCTTAACTTTCGCTGGAGCCTCTCGTGTACAACGAAAGATAGTAAGACTGACAACGTCCAAGCTCAGCTCCGGCCCTGACGGCGCGAAGTGGCGGCTGGGACAGCGGCTGGCGAGCCCTTGTTGGGCGGCGCTATGCCGGACGCGATCTTACCGATACTCTTTGAACACGCCCTTTGCCAGCATGATCGCAGACATCGCCGTAGGCCACCCCGAATAAAATGCAAGGTGCGTGATTGACTCTACAATCTCCCCTTTGGTCACACCGTTTTCGAGTGCACGCACGAGATGGAAGGGCAGCTGTTCCGTTCGATTCAGAGCAACGAGGGTCGCGACGGTGATAAGGCTGCGGTCGCGCTTGGAGAGACCCGGTCTCTCCCACACATCGCCGAAAAGAACGTCCTCGGTAAGTTCAGCTAGCT
>Ga0181533_1003583_pt1 | contig 16730 bp, 12 predicted proteins | sample PEATcosm2014_Bin_45_FD_119772 | JGI IMG/M metagenome (GOLD analysis project Ga0181533, IMG submission 119772) | Peatland microbial communities from MTU Mesocosm Facility, Houghton, MI, USA - PEATcosm2014_Bin11_60_metaG | ecosystem: Environmental > Terrestrial > Soil > Wetlands > Peat | place... | reverse complement strand
GCTCGACGGCGAGGTGGCCGCGATGGTGACCAAGCTGCTCGCCGGCGGGCCGGGCGCCCTGGCCGCGGCCAAGCGACTGGTGTACGACGTGCCTGGCCTGGAGCGGTCGGAGGGGTTCCGGCTAACGACCGAGATCTCTCAGGCGCGGTTCGGGTCGGCCGAAGCGGCCGAGGGGATGGCCGCCTTCCGGGAGAGGCGCCCGCCGGCGTGGGTACCGCCCGCCGGTAGGGGCTAGCGAGAAACGCCTGTGGGTGCCGAAAACTCATCCGATGCCGCTGACCTGGATTTCCGATCTTGATTGCCACCGCAAATATGTGGGAAATCGGAGCCAACAGCGTGGGAAACGGCCGAACACGGCCACGGTTGCGGCCCTGGTGGAAGGGGTTATGTCGTTAGCCCACGCACGCACGCACACCGCCTCGCCCACGCGAGACCGCCTCGCCCACGCGAGACCGCCTCGCCCACGAGACGTCTTATGCATGGGCTTGCCCTTGGAGAAACTCCAGGTAAGGAGCTTGGATGGAGTTCTCGGCACCCTCGGGTGCGCGAAACTGAGCCCATCATGACGCCGTGCCGTTGCACGCCCCAAGAAGCTGCCCAACTAGTGCGGAGCGTCGACACCATCGGCTTTGGCCTCGGCCCAGCGGCTCCCCCCGCTTTCTTGGCCGCTCTCGGCGAACGCGACGACTGGGAGAATCTGATCCTCGGCGGCGCGTTGCTCCTCGACTACTACAAGGTGTTCACCAAGCCCGGGGTCTCCTACCGCAGTGGGTTCTTCGGCCCGGCAGAGCGCATCCTGGTAGCCGAGGGACACAACGTCGAACTCGTGCCAGGCGGGTTCCGGCAGTTCGCTCCCATCCTCAGCATCTTCCCGCCGAGGATCATGGCCGTTCAGACGGCTCCTCCTGACGCCGCGGGCCACCTGAACCTCTCCTTGCACTTGGGCGCGACACGCGACGGGTTGCTGCGTGCCGGGCGCGATCCCGAGCGGTTGCTGATCGTAGAGGTGAACCCGCACCTCCCGCGTACTCGGAGCTTGCCGCCCCTCTACGACAATACGCTGCCGCTCGACATCGTCGATGTGCTGATCGAGGCGGACGGCGAGCCCTTCACGCTCGAAGAACCGATCCCCGATGAAATAGACGCGGCGATCGCGACCAATGCGCTCATGTTCGTAACCGACGGGGCGACTCTGCAGACAGGCATCGGCGCCGTGCCCTCGATGGTGGCGACACGCTTGGCAGAGGGTTCCGGAGGGGACTACGGCATCCACAGTGAGATGTTCACGAACGGCCTGATGCGCCTGCATCAGGCTGGCAAGGTCACCAACGCCAAGGGCGTCTTCGACGGAGTGTCCGTGATCACTTTTGCGCTCGGATCAGCTGAGTTGTACCGCTGGCTCGACGAGAATCCCGAAGTCGCCTTCCTCCCAGTCGAGGTCGTGAACGACCCGTCGATCATCACTCGTAATCGCAAGTTTGTTTCGGTGAACGGCGCGCTCGCCGTCGACCTGTACGGACAGATCGTCGCGGACTGCGTTGACGGCGAGCAGTTCTCAGGCGTCGGTGGCCACGAGGACTTCCTCGCCGCGGCGGCTCTCGATATGGATGCCCATGCCCTAGTTTGCCTGCGCTCAGCCGTGACCATCGGGGGAGAGCAACGGTCGAGCATCGTGGGTTACCTGCCCGAGGGATCGGTAGTGTCCACACCGCGACACCACACCAGCGTGGTGGTGACCGAGTACGGGGCGGCACAGGTGACCGGTATGACCGTGAGGGAGCGGGCTTGCACCCTCGCCGAAATTGCCCACCCCGCCTTTCGCGACGAATTGCGCGCTCTGGCCGGTACCTTCGGCCGGCCTTGACTGGCCCTCGCGCCCTCGTCTACGGCAGTTAGCCGAAGGCGGACGACCGGCGTCTCAGTTTGCTACCGGGCACCGAGCAGTGCAGCATCGGTATCCAAGCCGAAGGAGCAGATTACTGTCGGTGCCCTCCGCCTGGAGTGCGCGAGCGAACAGTTTGCCTCTGTGACCCCCGTCATGGGCGTCTCCTGTTCGTCTTGGGTTTCTTGGAGCAGTTCCGTCCGCAGAGTGGCCTAGGTTGTGGTGCCGAGGAATCCGATCCATGCCGCCTACATGGAATTTTCCATGAGCCGGCGGTGACAGCGAAGATGGACCATGACCCTGTCGTTCCTCTATCTGGCATTCATGTGAAATTCCCGGCTACTTCGTCCCAGAAAGGACCACGAAACCGATTTGGCAGTCGAAATCGACATGCTCCGCACTTCACCCTGACCGGAGTGACCCTACGCCGCCTGTCCCTGCCACCCACCGGGAGCACCACATGACCGGCCCCCTCGCCCACGAGCAACTCGACACACTTTTCACACCCGAGTCGGTTGCTCTCATCGGTGCCAGCGACAAGTCGATCTTCTCGTGGCTCGCCTTCGGCGTGATGCAACGGTTCGGATCGGTGGATCGCACCTACCTCATCAATCCGAACAAGTCGCGGGTGCACGGCGCCACGACCTATCGCTCCTGTGCCGACGTGCCCGGCGGATTCGACTGCGCGTATGTCATGGTCCCGCAGAAACTGGTGCCTCAGGCGGTCGATGATGCCGCGGCAGCCGGTGCCCGTACGGTTGTCGTGGTCAGCTCGGGATATGCCGAGGTCGGTGATGCCGGTGCCGCGGCACAGCACGCTCTGGTCGAGCAGTGCCGGCGGCACGGCATGATCCTGCTCGGTCCCAACCAGCTTGGCTTCGCGAACCTCGGCGCCGGTATCGCGGTATGCGCGTTGGCCGGCTTGTCGCCCGCTCTGGGAAGGCTCGCCCTGATTTCTCAAAGCGGCGCCTTGGCCAGCATGTTCACCCAGTTCGCCGCCAGCCATGGAATCAAGTTCAGTTACGTGGTCACCACCGGCAACGAGGCGATGGTCAGCGCCGAGGACGTCTTGGACTACGTCCTAGTCGACCCGCAGACCACCGCGGTGGCGATGTTCGCTGAGACAATCCGCAAACCCGAGCTGTTCCTCCAAGCGGCACGTGAGGCCGCTCGCCTCGGCAAGGCAATCGTGATGCTGAAAGCCGGCACCAGTGAACTCTCCGCGCGTACCGCCGCAGCGCACACGGGTGCGTTGGTCGGCAACGACGCCGTGATCGACGCCGTGCTCCGCCAGGAAGGCGTCATTCGCGTCGAACACATGGAAGAGCTGCTGGCAACCGGTCATCTGGCCGCCAACACCGGCCCGTGGGCGCGGCCAGGCGTCGCGGTGGCGGCGTCGTCCGGCGGGGCATGCGACATCATCGCCGACCGCGCCCAGGAGCTCGGCCTGCCCATCGCGCGCCTCGACCCGGTTACCCAAGACGCGTTACGAGGGGTGATCTCGGCCTTTGGGCATGTTCAGAATCCGCTCGATGTCACTGGGGCCGCGGTCATGGACCCAGCGCTGCTTGGCAAAGTCACCGCCATCCTGGCCACCGACCCCCAGGTGGGATTCGTCGCCGTCGTCGGTGGCATCGACAATTTCCTGCCCGGGGTAGGGAAGGCCCTAGCCGAGGCACCTGTGCCCGGCGCGTTCACCGCTATCGTCTCCCGGGACCTGTCCGGAAGCACCGCCGAGGCCGTCGCCGCCGCGGATCTCGTCTACCTGCCCAGCACCCGCGATGCCGTCAACGCCATGGCCAAGCTTTCGCACTGGTCGACCCGGCTCCGTCAGCTGCAGGGCAGAGCAACTGAGCACCATCCCACGACCGCGTCACTGGTACCGGACTTGCAGCCCGGGACGGCGATGTCCGAGTACGAGGTTCGCCAGTTGTTGCAACATGCCGGTGTTCCGGTCGCCCAGGCGGCACTAGCGAGAACTGCCGCCGAAGCCGTTGCCATCGCGCAGGATTTCGGGGGACCAGTCGCCCTCAAGATCGTCTCTGCGACGATCGAGCACAAAAGCGACATCGGTGGCGTAGTCCTCGGTGTCAGCGGCGCCGAGGAGGTCGCAGCGGCGTTCCACAAAGTGTTCACCTGCGCGAACCGCCTCGACCCTGCACCTCAGGTCGACGGTGTCCTGGTCAGCCCGATGCGCTCAGGCGGCATCGAGCTGCTCGTCGGTGTCGTCCACGACCCTGACTGGGGGCTCGTACTCGCCGTCGGACTCGGCGGCATCTTCGTCGAAATCCTGGACGACACCGCTCTGCTGCGCTTACCGGCTGCCCGCGATGACATTCACCGGAGTCTGGAGAGCCTGCGGGGCGCCGTAATCCTGCACGGTGCCCGCGGACGCCCCCCCGCCGACCTCGATCGAGTCACCGACGCGATCACCGCGATCGCTGACCTCGCACTCGCTCTCGGTGACGACCTGACCGCACTGGAAGTGAACCCGCTGTACGTCAACGGCAGCGAAGTCGAAGCCCTCGACGGACTCGTGAACTGGAGAATCCGATGACCGCCAGAGGAGGGATCCTATTGGACGGCAGTGCACGCACGGACACCGTCCGGCTCGGGGTGCTCGGTGCCGGGAACATAGCGGACCTGAACGTCGCCGGATATCTCGAACACCCCAATTGTGAAGTACTGGCGGTCTGCGACATCGATACGAGCGTTGTCTGTGAGGCAGGAAAGCGTTGGGGCGTGCCCAGGACTTACTCGGACATCGATGACCTCCTCGCTGACGAGGACATCGGTGCGGTGGAGATCCTCACGCCCACGCACCTGCACCACGCCCATATCCGAGCGGCCCTCGAGGCCGGGAAGCACGTCTCGGTGCAGAAACCCATCACCAACTCCGTCGACGAGGCTCTCGAGCTCCGCCGAGTGGCCGATGAGGCAGGACTCATCTTGCGAGTGAGCGAGTGCTTCGCTCACTACCCGCCGCTCGAGCTAGCCAAACAGTTGATCGTAGAGGGCGCTATCGGCCGGCCGACCGGCTTGCGCATCCGCACGGTCGTGGGCCAGACAGACTCCTCGTTCCAGGCGAACCTACGCCCCGAGGGCTACGGCTGGCGCCTCGACGGTCGCAGCCCTGGCGGCCACCTGTTCGACGACATGGTGCACAAGTACGCCATGGCACTGTGGCTCGTCGACCAGGACATCGTTTCGGTGCAGGCGGTGGTCCGCCGCCGAGACCTCTTCTTCGAGCCCTGCGTGGCCATCTTCGAGTACGAAGATCCCGAGCTCCTCGGCGTGATGGAGGTCAGCTACGCACGGGACATGTGGCTGCGCTCGCGCTACTACGGCACCGACGAGTTCTTCGAGGTTCAAGGCGACGCCGGGTTCGTGTGGGTGACACGGGCGACGGGCGAGATGCTCGACCTTCCTCCCGTGGTGCTCTACAGCGGGAAGGCCAACCACCGGACCTGGACGGAATTCACCGATGTCGACGCCGACTGGGCGTCGGGTTTCCGCCGGTCTTCGGCGCACTTTGTCGACGCCCTCCTCGCAGGCCGACCCGCGGCGATGGCACCAGCCGACGCGGCCAAGGTGCTCCAGCTGTGCTTCGCCGTCTACCAGGCGTCTGACACCCACGAACCGGTGGACCCCCGGACGATCTCGAGCTCCGTCACGCCGGCCGGCTGGGCCGAGTGGTGAATCCTTTGTCGTTGAGACAAACTCGACAGCGTTCGCGAGGGCTCTGTGCCCCGCCGAGGATCTGAGGGGAGGTGTGACATGCGGGGTTCCTCCTTCTTTGATTCGGTCGGCCAGCTCGACGTCGAGTTCCATGGTCAGCCGATGAAGGTCCCGGTGTTCTACTACGACGGCACCGCCACGACGGCGGTATTCCTGGCCCGCTTCGCTGGACTCCGCCGGCTGCTCCCGGATCCCAGGTTCGTGCCTGCGCGGCTGGCGCCCGGCTTGGGGGCGATCACCGTGAGCGCCTTCGAGTACCGCGACACCGATATCGGCCCCTACAACGAGCTGGCCATCTCGGTTCCTCTGTGCGCGCCCGGTGAAAGCTTCAACCTGCCCGGCCGGGCACTGCTCAAGGCGCTACGACGCCGCCAGTTCCACGCCTGGGTCCAACACCTGCCGGTCACCACCGAGATCGCCCGCCTCGGCGGGGTCGAGTTCTTCAATTACCCGAAGTTCTTGGCCTCCATCGACTTCACCGAGCCGGCAGGGCGCCGCGTGTGCCGACTCGCCGAGGACGGTGAGCACATCCTGACCCTGGACAGCGGGCGGCTCCTCGCTCTCGGCCACGAGCGCATCCAGCTCTTCAGCCACCTCTGGATGGATGGCCAGCCGCAGGGCTCGGAGTTCAAGATCGACGCCCTGGAGGCGGGGCACACGTCGCGGTCGGCCGTGGCGTCGTTGACCCTAGGGGAGCATCACCCGATCGCCCGGGAGCTTGCCCAATTGCTGGTGTCGAGGCGTGCTGTCCACGTCCAACAGCTGAACCGTTTCGAGGGGATCCTGTACGGACCCGACCACCACAGCCTCCCCTTGCTCGCCCGAGCGCTGCGAGGGGCGACGATCTCCGAGCCGACCGTGGTGGCCGATGGCCCCGCCTCGGTGCGGAGCCATGTCTGAACGCGCGATCGCCGGCACCGCATTCGCGTCTCGATCGCTGGCGGAGCTGTTCCCCCGCCTGCGTGCCGGGGACCGGTCGACCGTGCGGGTGCTCGGCGAGGCGAGGGAGCGAGCGAGCGCCTTCGCCCAGCAGCACGTGCAGCCTCTCGCGCTCGAGATCGACCGGCGCGCCGGTGCCGATCCGCGCTATGTCGACTGGGATCTCATCCGCGCCGGCTGCGAGCAGGGTCTGCTCAGCCTGGTCATCCCCACCGCCGCGGGCGGGCGCGGAGGATTGGCACGAGAGATGTGCGTGACCATGGAGGAGCTGTGTGCAGCGTGCCCCGGCGTGGGCAACATCTTCGGTGCCCACGGCCTCGGTCTGCTGCCCCTGCTCACCACCGGCATGGCCCACTGGGACGGCGTGCTCCGCGACTTGGCGGTCGCCGAGCGCCAGGGTCGGCCCGTGCTGATGGCCTGCGCGGTAACCGAGCCCGACGCCGGGACCGACGTGGAGGACGCCGACCTCATGCGGCGTGGCCGGATCACCAGCCGGGCCAGGCCGGTTGCCGGCGGGTGGAGGCTGACCGGGACCAAGCGGTTCATCTCCAACGGAAGCCTGGCCGAGTGGATCACCGTGTGTATGCCGTTCGACCCGCAACGTCCGGCGGAGACCTGGACGTGCTTCCTCGTCGACGCCCGTAGTGAGGGCTTCTCCGTGGGCCGGGTCGAGCACAAGATGGGCCAGCGGGCCTGTCCGGCGGCCGAGCTGGTCTTCGACGACGTGTTCGTGCCCGACGACCTGGTCGTGGGCCGTCCCGGCGACGGCATGCCGGCCACGCTCCTGGCGCTGGCCGCGTCCCGACCGGCGGTGGCGGCCATCGCGACCGGAATCGCCCGCGGCGCCTATGACCGCGTCCTCACCTGGCTGGAACACGAGCCGGCCCTGATCGGCCGCCAGCAGGTCCAGCTGGCACTCGCTCGCATGGAAGAGGAGATCCACCTCGCCCGCCAGAGCTACTTCGACGCGGCCACCGAGCTCGACGTCATGATGAGCCCCGCCCTGCGCCACCCCCTCGTCCGGGCCGTGCGGCTGGTTCCCGCGGCGGCGCGGCGGGCACCCCGCGTGAGGCAGATGATCACCTCCCCCCGGGCACGTCAGGCAACCGTCGACCTGCTTCGCCGCATCATGACGGACCGGACGGTCACCCGCTCGCTCGCGCTCTCCTCGTTGGCCAAGGCCCACGCGGCCGACGTCGCGATGAACGTGACCGGCTTGGCCCTCGAGTTGGCGGGGCTCGATTGCGGAGACATCCGGGCCGAGCTCGAGAAGCTGTGGCGGGACGCCAAGCTGACCCAGATATACGAAGGCACCAACCAGCTCAACCGCCTTACCGTGTACCGGGGGCTGTCACGGGGCGAAACCATGCAGGCCCTGCCGACGAGCCGCCACGACCTGGTCGGGGAACATCCATGAGCGCGACGAGGACCGACGTTCGCGATGAGATGGTGAAGGCGGTACGCGACCTCACCCGGCGGGAAGTGACGCCCTTCGCCGCCGCACTGGATGCCGGCGACAGCGAGAGGTTCGCACGCTGCTGGGCCTCGGCCCGTGCCCTCGGGCTCGACCGGGTCCTGCTGGGAGACGACCTCGGCGGTGCGGGGCTCGGTCCTGCCGAGCTCCTCGCGATGATCGAGGAGACGGCGGCGGGGGACGCCGGCCTGGCCGTCGCCGTGCTCCTGCACAACGTCGCGCTGGCGGCGCTCCCTTCGCAGGCCGTCGCCGCGGTGGCCGACGGCGAGCGGTGGTCCCTCGCCCTTCCGCCCCAGAACCCGCGCCTCGCACTCGATGTCACGGCGAGCCCTGCACGCGTCTGCGGCAGGATCCCCTTCGTGCCCGGCGCGCTGGGCGCGGACGGTGTCGTCGTCCTGGCGCCCTCTCTGGGCCCGGGCGTCCTCGTCCTGCGGCCGACGACGCCCGGGCTGACCATCCGGCCCGATCCTTCCCAGATGGGCTGGCGGGGCGCACCGGCGGCGGCGCTCGTGCTCGACGGCGTCGACAACACGCCGGCAACGCTCGCAACGCCCGTCCGGCAACCTGTGGGACCCTGTGCGACGGCCTCTCGGCTGGTGCGAGGAGGGGTGGCGGCCGTTGCCCGGGGGATCGCCAGGCGGGCATGGGAGCTGGCTCTGGACTATGCCCGTTCACGTCACCAGGGTGGCGTACCGATCATCGAACACGGCGCGGTCCGCGACCTCCTGGCCGGCATGGCCGCCCACCTCGAGGGCGTCGGGCCCTCCGCGACGTCGGGGGTATGGCCGTCCCACGACGACCGCGGAGCCCTCGCCGCCAAGGTGCTGGCCTCCGATGCCGCGGTGGCGGTGACCACCGACGCGGTGCAGGTGTTCGGTGGCACCGGTTACATGTGCGAGACCGGGGTCGAGAAGCTGATGCGCGACGCCATGTACTGTCGGCTCTACCCGGAGCCCAATTGGCTGGCACGCGACCGGCTGGTGGGGTGTTTCGAGCGATCGCGCTAGTCGTCGGGACCTCGTGACCATGAATGGAATCCTCAAACACATGAGACAAGCAACCCTCCCGGATCTTTCAGGAAGAAGAGTCCTGATCACAGGCCCGGCGCGAGGGATCGGCTCTGCGCTTGCCCGCCGTCTCCACCACCGCGGTGCTCTTGTGGCCCTCGCCGGCTTGGAACCAAAGCTGCTGTCCGACGTTGCCTCGGACTGCGGAGAAGCACCATGGCTGGAGTGCAATGTCGCCGACCGTGAACACGTCGAGAACGCGGTCAACGAGTTGGTGGAAAATCTCGGCGGTCTCGATGTCGTCGTTGCGAACGCGGGCATCGGGGCACAGATGACGGTCGTCGACGGCGATCCCATGATCATGGAGCGCACAATTGCGGTCAATACCCTCGGTGCCTACTACACGCTACGAGCGGCGGGTCCTCACATAAGCCATCAGAACGGTTATGCGCTCGTCATTTCCTCTGTAGCTGCCGCCGTGCACCTTCCGCTGATGTCGGCCTACTGCGCCTCGAAAGCGGCGGTCGAAGCCTTGGCAAACACTATGCGCATCGAGATCCGCCCGACAGGAGCACGGGTCGGGGTCGCGTACTTCGGGGAGATCGACACGGACATGGTTAGTCGAGGGCTGCGAACCGCAGCGGCGTCGAAGTTCTCCGGCAACGGCCGCTTCACGAGAGCAGCTCCGATATCCGTCGCCGTGGACGCGCTGGAAGCCGGACTTGCGCGGCGATCGAGGCGCGTGTGCGCGCCACGATGGGTCAGCGTGGTCCTTCCTATGCGGATGATCGCCCAATATGTAATCGACACGAAGGCTCGCAGCGGCCTGGAAGAGGCTCTCCGCATTGCTCGCATCGAGAATGCGCCGCTCACAACTCCACAGCCACAGGTCACGTCGAGCAATGGGCGACAGAGCAGCTGACGAGGATCCGCTGGGACACGGCGACCGTGGAACCCACCGCCTCGAGGCGAAGTCCTCGCCGCCCCGCCGTCGGCGCCGATGGCGAGTGGCCATGGCCGGCGCCGTCGCCATCATCCTCGGTGGTACATGTTTCGTGGCCATCAGGTACGTGCTGCGCGAGCACCCCGGGCCCAAGTCCTTGAGCGTGGCCACGAAGACGTTCAAGGGAGGGGCGTCGATCAGCACCGGGAGGAAGCTCACTTACGAGCCACCGGCCGAGGGCGTCTACACGCTGAAGGGTCAAGGAACCGAATCGATCTCCTTCCCGCCGAGCTCACAGCACGACGGCGCGGTCATGCCCGCGTCGGTCACGTACCTGACCAATGGCTGTTGGCAGTGGCATGTCGACTACAACGTCGCTCACTGGGAGGAATACGACTTCTGCCCCGATGCCACCCAGCTGCTTCTCGCCGCCGATCGCAACTCCCAATCGTGGGACTTCGGTGCCGTCACGGTCAACAATCTGGCACGCTTCACCTGCCCGCCCGCAACAGTGGTCCTACCCGAAGATCCCAAAGCCGCTCAGGCACTCAGCTGGTCCTGCACGGGCAGCAACACAGCCGTGCATGGGCGCAGCACCGCCGCTACGACCGCACGTATCGAAGGGACGGTCCCCTTGCGGATCAGGGGCTCGGTCGTTCCTACCGTCCATGAGCTCCAGCGGATCATGCTGAGGGGCGGGCAACGGGGCACGATCATCGAGAACTGGTGGTTCACGGCGGGCTCCGGCCTCCCCGTGCGGATGAACCGGCGGATCACGATCAAGACCAGCTCGCCGATCGGCACCGTGACCTATCACGAGGCCGGCTCCTGGCAGATCAGCTCGTTGCAGCCCCGAACCTGAACGCGAATTCGTGCAAGGAGGGCGGCTGCTCGGACCCTCAGCTCTCCTCGGGCTCGTACTTCGCCTGCGGGATCGGACCCGCGGACGAAGTGGGAGGCGTGTCAGCCGGGGCGGGGGAGGTCGCCGTCGGATCGACCACGCCGGTCGCGTCTGCGATCGCGGCGCTCGCCGATGTGACGGTTATCGGTCCGTGCGCCTCTTCGTGCTTCTGGAGCAAGTCCACCAGCTCTGTGGCGCGCGTTCCTGCTACGGCGTCGGCACGTCCGGTCCTCTCGCGGTAGACGATCCCACCAAGCTCGAGGAGCATCGCATCGGCCCTCTTCTTCGCCTGCATCTCGGCCAGCTTCGCCTGACCCGCCTGTCCAGCCTGTTGGGCCTTCTCGGCCAGCTGAGTGGCCTGCGACTTCACCTTGTCCATGAGCCCCATGTCGAACCTCCTCTCCTCGTCACAAAGCGGGTTGCATCCCCGTGCCATGACACTACCCGCCTCGAGGAGATCGCGAGGCAGGAAGTGGGGCTGCCTCTGGTCGGACAAGGACGACGGTTCGCGGCTGCTCGCTACGCTCACTGATGCGATGAACGTGGGCTCTGCCCGATGAGACCCGGCTTCTCGACGAGGCCCGGCTTCTCGACGAGGCCCGGCTTCTCGGCGAGACTCGGCTTCTCGGCGAGACTCGGCTTCTCGACGACCAGAGCGTGACTTCTCACTGAAGCCGAGTTCCGAGGAAGCTCGGGGGGAGACGTTGCACATCGAGAAGGCCGAGAAGCAGCAGCTCGTCGGAGTGTGGAAATGGGCATGGGCTTGGGTCACATGATCGGGGGGGCTACCGGCGGTGGTGGCGGCTGGGGGCTCATGCGCTCGTTGCGCCGCGACCAGTCGGTCACCCAGCAGAAGCTGCCTGCGGGGATCGTGCGGCGCATCGCACGCTTCGCCAAGCCCTACAGGGCGATGCTCGGGGTGTTCCTCGTGCTGATCGTCGTCGACGCCACGATCGGCGCAGCCAATCCCCTCATCTACCGCGGGATCATCAATTCGGTCGTCCGTGCCATCAGGGATCACGGGGCAGCCCAGAGCGCCACACGCGTGATCGTGATCCTGGCTCTGGTGGTCGGGCTGCTGGCCGTGATCGACGCGGGACTCTCGCTCTGGCAACGATGGGTGTCCGCCCGCATCGGGGAGGGTCTCATCTTCGACATGCGGGCAAAGGTGTTCGAACACGTCCAGCGCATGCCGGTCGCCTTCTTCAGCCGCACGCAGACCGGCGCCCTCGTCTCACGGCTGAACAACGACGTGCTCGGCGCACAACAGGCCTTCACGGACACCTTCAGCTCCGTGGTGAGCAACGTGATCGGTGTCGGCATAACCCTCGGAGCGATGTTCATCCTTTCCTGGCAGATCACGCTGGTGGCACTGGCGCTGTTGCCGCTCTTCCTCCTTCCCGCACGCTGGGTCGGACGGCGTCTCGCATCGCTCACCCGCGAGAGCTACGTGCTCAACGCCCAGATGACGAACACGATGACGGAGCGCTTCAACGTGGCGGGGGCACTGCTCGTCAAGCTCTTCGGGCACAGGGCACGTGAGATCGGGGACTTCGAGGAGAAAGCGGGCCGCGTGCGCGACATCGGCGTCACCCAGGCGATCTACGCACGCGTGTTCATGGCCGCGCTCCTGCTCACCGCATCGCTCGCCACGGCCGTCGTCTACGGATGGGGCGGAATCAGCGCGGCACGGGGAGCGCTCTCGATCGGCACGGTCGTAGCGCTCACGGCGTACCTCAACCGTCTCTACGGCCCGCTCACGGCGCTGTCCAACGTGCAGGTGGACGTGATGACGGCGCTCGTCTCCTTCGACAGGGTCTTCGAGGTGCTCGACCTGGCTCCGATGATCGACGAAAAACCTGACGCGCAGGAGATCCGGCGAGGCCCCGCGCTGGTCGAGCTCGATCACGTCGACTTCGCGTACCCGACGGCCGAGGAGGTCTCCCTCGCCTCCCTCGAGTCGGTGGCGGTGCTCGACCAGGCGCCCTCCAGCCAGGTTCTCTTCGACGTCTCGGTTCGCGCCGAGCCCGGTCAACTCGTCGCGCTCGTCGGTCCTTCGGGCGCAGGCAAGACGACCATCAGTCATCTGGTGCCCCGCCTCTACGACGTGGACGAAGGAGCGGTCCGCATCAACGGCATCGACGTTCGCGACGCCACGCTCGGGTCCATCCACGCCATCGTCGGCATGGTCACCCAGGACGCCCACCTCTTCCACGAGTCGATCAGGTACAACCTGCTCTACGCCAAGCCAGATGCCACCGAAGAGGAGCTCACCGAGGCTCTGCGGGCGGCGCAGATCCTGCCCCTGGTGGAGTCGCTCCCCGACGGGCTGGACACCGTGGTGGGTGACCGCGGATATCGGCTCTCGGGCGGCGAGAAACAACGCATCGCAATAGCTCGACTCCTTCTCAAGGCGCCCGACGTCGTCGTGCTCGACGAGGCGACCGCGCACCTCGACTCCGAGTCCGAGTCCGCCGTACAGCAGGCGCTCAAGACGGCGCTCGCCGACCGCACCTCGATCGTGATCGCCCACCGCCTGTCGACGGTGCGCGAGGCGGACAAGATCCTCGTGGTGTCCGGTGGCCGCATCGTCGAGGAGGGCACCCACACCCAGCTCCTCGCGGCAGACGGCCTCTACGCCGAGCTCTACCGCACCCAATTCGCTCAGCAGGCCTCGGCTGGCGCGGACCCGACGGGCCGCGCTTGCCCGGACGGCACGAGCAGCGCCCCCCCGGGCGCGAGGGCCGCTGCATCGGCCTCCACCGACACCGCCGCGTGGCCCGGGCATGACGCCGACGGCGTCGCAGGTCAGAAAGCCGCCGGGCTGGGCGAGGCTCTCCGATAGGAGGCCGGGTCGCCCGAGCCCAGGGGCTTGCGTCGCGGAGGTACGCTGCCGTCGGGCTCTCGTGCACGAGCGACCATTACACCCGGCCGTGAGCAAACCGATCGCCGCGGACCAGTCTCCCGTGAACGCCGAGCGACCATAACACCGGGCCGAACAATGGCCGACGACCAGTCAAACGCGCACGCCGAACGACCATGACACCGAGCCGAGCCCTGAGCGAACCGACCGACGACCGGTCACCCGCACTCCGAGAGCCGACGGGCGCTTCAGAGACCCTCGGTGCGGCTCGGCCGCTTCTTCGGGGATGGATCCACTTCGGTGCGCTCTGCGTGTTCGCGATCGCCGGGCCGGTCCTGGCGGCACAGGCGCCCACGCCGTGGACCTCGGTGGCGCTGGCCGTCTACGCCGCGTCGATCGTCGCCCTCTTCGGAGTGAGCGCGGCCTTCCACAGGGTGAATTGGACGCCCGCCGCACGTTGGCGGATGAGACGGGCCGACCACACCACGATCTTCGTGGCGATCGCCGGCACCTACACGGCGGTCGCCGGGCTTGCCCTCGGCGGATGGGCCCAGGTCCTCGTGCTCTGCCTGGTATGGATCGGTGCGGCGGTCGGCATCACTCTCCGCCAAGTCTGGCTCGACGCCCCCAAATGGGCGGTCGCGCTGCCTTACGTTGTGGTCGGCTGGTGCGCGCTCGCAGTCATGCCTCAGCTTCTCCACGGTCTCGGCGGTGCTGGGTTCGGCCTGTTGATCGCCGGCGGGGCCGTCTACAGCGCAGGCGCCGTCGTGTACGCGCTGCAAAAGCCGAACCTCGTACCCGGTGTGTTCGGCTACCACGAACTGTTCCACGCCTGCACTGTCGTGGCTGCCACGCTCCATTTCGCCGTCATCGCGGCGTACGCCCTGCCAGGAGCCCGATATGCCTGACATGCCCGTCGTACCTGGTACGCGGACGCACCAAGGCCCCGGGGATCTGAGCCCTGAGCACAAGAGCGTGCGAGTCGGAGAGCTGTGGTGACGAGACGCCTCTACGCGAGCCTCGGCCGTCTCGTGGTGCGCTTCAGGTGGCCGGTCGTCCTCGCTTGGATCGTCGTCATCGTGGTCTCGTCGCGGGCGCTTCCCTCCCTGGGAAGCGAGGTGAACAACGACAACAGCCAGTTCCTCCCTTCCAGCGCTCCCAGCGCAAAGGCCGCCACGCTGGCCACGCCGATCCTCGGCAGCTCGAGCAGCACGAGCGAGGTCTTCGTCGTCGCTTCGAGCTCGAACGGCACGCTCGTCAGCGCGGACGCCGCCGCGGTGGTCCACGAGGCGCAACTGACCGCAGCGGTGCCGAAGGTGAAAGCCACCCACCTGCTCGGGACGTCCCCCGACGGCAAGGTGGCGCGCATCCTGGTCCTGATCGGCGTCAACCAGGTGGACGTGACCGACCAGAAGCCGGTTCTCGACCGTCTGCAGGCAACCTTCGGGAGGCTCGGTGCGCCGCCCGACCTCCACTTCCATCTCGCGGGCACGGTGGCGACCAATGTCGCGAACCAAGCGAGCTCGAACCGGACGGGAAGCCGCGTCCAGTTGTTCTCGTTCCTCTTGATCATCTTGCTGTTGATCCTGATCTTCCGCTCCGTGCTGGCGCCGATCGTGACCCTCCTGCCGGCAGGCGTGGCATTGGTGGTGTCGAACCGCTTCATCGGCGCCCTCGGAGCGCACGGCATCAAGATCTCCGAGATCACCCAGCTTCTGCTCATCGTGCTCCTGCTCGGGGCAGGAACGGACTACGGCTTGTTCCTGGTCTTCAGAGTGCGCGAGGAGATCCGCTCCGGGCTCGACCCCAAGGGTGCTGTGGTGAAGGCGCTCGCACGCGTCGGTGAATCGATCAGCGCTTCGGCGGCGACGGTGATCTTCGCCCTGTTGAGCCTCATGTTGGCGAGTTTTGGCATCTACCACGACCTAGGTCTCCCCCTCGCGCTCGGCATAGCCGTGATGCTCGTTGCCGGGCTCACACTTCTCCCCGCGCTGTTGGCGATCCTCGGCAACGCCGTCTTCTGGCCGTGGCGGGTCGTGGCCGTGGAAGGAGGCGAGCGCGAGGGATGGTGGGGCCGAGTCGCGGGCCGGCTCGTGTCGAGGCCCATCGAGACGCTCGTATTGGGCGTGCTCGTCTTCGGCGGACTGGCGGGAGCGGTTGCCGGCTACCACTCGGGGGGATTCGGAGGGGCGCTCCAAGCCCCGGCGGGCTCCGACGCTGCGGCTGGCAACACCGTCCTGGCCAAGCACTTCCCCGAGGCGAGCTCGAACCCGGCGAACTTGGTGCTCCGCTACGCAGCCCCTGTCTGGAGCGACCCCTCACCTCTCGAGGTCGCGCAACAGGCGCTTCAGTCCTCCGGGAAGTTCACCTCCCTCTCGGGTCCTCTCGACCCGAACGGGACGGCGTTGTCACCCGCGACCTTGGCCGAGCTTCATGCCCGGTTCGGCGCGCCGTCGTCGCTGCCGCAGGATCTGCCGGCGGGCGCGCAGATCACCTCCCTCGAGTACAACGCATACCGGGCGACGACCCAGTTCGTGAGCGCGGACGGCACGACGGTGCAGTTCCAAGCGGAATTTCGCGCCGGCCCTCAGGAATCGACCGCCGCTCTCGACGCAACGCCCGAGATTCGCAAAGCCGTCTCTGTCGCCGCGAATCGTTCCGGTGCGATCGCCAGTGGCGTCGCCGGCGAGGCAGCCGCTCTCTACGACGTGAGCAGCACCTCGAATCGCGACCTCCTCCATGTCGTGCCTCTGGCGATCATCGCGATCGGGATCCTCTTGGCCTTGGTGCTACGCAGCGCCGTGGCGCCGCTGTACCTGATCGTGAGCGTCGCCCTGTCGTACTTCGCGGCGCTCGGTGTGTCGACCCTCGTGTTCATAGACATAGGCGGCAGCACCGGGCTCACGTTCATCCTCCCCTTCTTGATGTTCATCTTCCTGCTCGCTCTGGGCGAGGACTACAACATCCTCGTGATGACGCGCGT
>Ga0181533_1003582_pt1 | contig 16733 bp, 20 predicted proteins | sample PEATcosm2014_Bin_45_FD_119772 | JGI IMG/M metagenome (GOLD analysis project Ga0181533, IMG submission 119772) | Peatland microbial communities from MTU Mesocosm Facility, Houghton, MI, USA - PEATcosm2014_Bin11_60_metaG | ecosystem: Environmental > Terrestrial > Soil > Wetlands > Peat | place... | reverse complement strand
CTGCTGCTGATCTTCGGGAGATACCTTTACCTCAAGGGGGCGTCGCGACATGCCCCAGTATAGGCCCAAATATTCCTCAAAAACAATACATTATAGAATCTTTTCATGCGGTCAAAGACCTAGTCTACTGAGGCGTAAAGTTCTCTGGCATTGCATATCCTCTGCACCTTTGCCCCAATTCGCATATAATGACCCGCGCCGGACTCGTTCCCTGGCTTCACAAGAAATTGTATGCTTCCTCGCAGGAGAGACCTATCGCCGTGAAAATCGTTGTGTGCATCAAGCAAGTTCCCGCTCGTGACTCCGTGCTGCGGCTGAATCCCGCTGCCACCTGGGTGCAGGAAACCGATCTTAGTTTCGAAGTCAACGAGCCGGATATTTACGCGTTGGAAGAAGGCCTGCGCCTGAAGGAAAAGCATGGCGGAGAGGTCGTGGTCGCCACGCTCGGACCGGGGCGCGCCCAGCAGGCGATCAAGGAGGCCCTGGCCAAAGGGGCCGACCGCGCGCTGCATCTGGACGACCCCGCCTTCGTCACACTGGATGCGTTCGGGATCGCGCGCGCTCTGGGCAAGGCGATCGAAAGAGAGAAGCCTGATATTATTCTGACCGGATTGCAGTCTGACGATTTCGGCGCCGCCCAGGCCGGTGTGGTGCTGGCGGAATTTCTGACCCTGCCGCACTCAACCATTATTATGCAGATTCAGGTCGAGGGCTGCGCGCTGCGCGTGAAGCGCGAATTGGAGGGCGGCTGGTTCCAGTGGATCAGCTTGCCGCTGCCCGCCGTGATTACCATCCAATCGGGCATCAACAAGCCCCGATATGCCACGCTGAAGGGCATCATGGCGGCGAAATCGAAGCCCGTGAAGAAACTTAGCGCGGCGGACCTCGGCCTGACCGCCGAGGACTTGGCCCCGCGCCAGCGCATCGCCAAAATCTATACCCCCGTGAAGGCTGCCCAAACGGAGTTCTTGCAAGGCAGCCCCAAAGAAATAGCCACGCGCCTCGTCGACAAACTCAAAAACGAGGCGCGGGTAATCTAGCCGTAGGGGCGAGCCGCGCTCGCCCAGGGGCCGAGCGCCGCTCGGCCCTACACCTTAAGGAGGCTCACCATGTTTGTTCATATTTGGAGAATGCGAGCTCGCAAGAAGCGCGTTGGGGAATACGAGAAATTCGGCCGTCAGGTGACGCTCCCCTCGCTCAGGAAAATCGACGGCTGTCTGGGAGCGCATTTCATCAAAATCTTCGAGGCGCGCAAGCCGGAGTACCTGTGGCTGGTGTTCTGGAGAGACCATAAGGCCCTGGAACAGGCGCGCACTAGCCCGCTCTGGCGCGACCAGATCAAGCGCTTCGAGGCGGGCAAGTTCTATAAGTCGATTCCCCTCGAATTCGTGTGCGAAGCACTGGAATCCTTCACCGTGACCCTGGCCAAGCCCAAGCGAGCCGCCAAGCCGGGAAAGGCAGGGAAAGCGGCCCCGCCCGAAGAGCTGCAACCGGAAGAATCCGCCCCGACGGAGTCATCCCCCGCGGCATTCACGGGACCGACGGTGGAAGGGGAGTAGGTAGCTCTCATTTTGGATTTGCGATTTTGGATTGAAGGAGGAAATCGGGCAAGGTAGGTGTTAAGGGCTGAGGGTCGGCGTGTCGCCATTCCCCGCCCCTAGTCCCCAGCACCCAGAACCTAACACCTGATGCCTGACACCTATTCTGCGCCTCCGCGTCTCTGCGCGAGCAGGATTCATATTATGCCTAATCACATTTTGGTTTTTGCCGAACACCAGGGGGGCAAGCTGACCCGTCCTACCTGGGAGGCGCTGGCGGCCGCACAGCACCTTGCGCAAGGCTTGAGGACTAGCGTCACTGCCGTGCTTTTGGGAAACGATCTCGCGTCGCTGGCGGCGGATCTTGCTGCCGCCGCGGTTCAGGAAGTCCTGACGGTTGATTCACCCCTGCTCGCAGAGTACACGCCGGACGGCTATACGCTCGCCCTGCGCGCTGTGATCGAGCAGCAGAAGCCGCGCTTCGTGGTCTTCAGCCACACTTATCAGGTGCGCGACTTCGCTCCCAAGCTCGCCGCCGCGCTTCGCCGCGGCTTGGTGAGCGATTGCCTGGGTTATCGGAATGAAGAGGGCAAGCTCATCTTCGTTCGCCAGGTTTTCCAGGGCAAGTATTGCGCCGACGTCGAGTTGGTGGGCGAGGCGCCCTACTTCGTCTCGTTTCAGGCTGCGGCATTTCGCGAAGATGCGGTCCAGCGCGGCTCGAGCGCGGCCCCCATCACCCCCGTGGCGGTGGAACTTGCCGCGGACGCCGTTCGCGCCAAACCCGGCGAGCGCTTCCGGGAAGCCAAGCAGGCCGTAGACCTGACCCAGGCGGGACTTATTGTCGCTGTTGGCCGCGGGATTAAGGCGCCTGAGAACGTAGATCTCGCCAGAAGGCTTGCCGACGCCCTGGGCGCGGAACTCGGCGCTTCTCGTCCCATCTGCGACAGTGGCTGGCTGCCGATGGACCGTCAAATCGGAAGTTCCGGACAAACCGTGGCCCCTAAGCTCTACGTAGCGTTGGGAATCTCCGGCGCCATTCAACATATGGTGGGCATGAAGGGCTCAAACACGGTGGTGGCGATCAATAAGGACAAGGAAGCGCCCATTTTCGAAGTCGCCACTTACGGAATCGTCGGCGACCTCTTTGAAATTGTTCCCCCACTGATCGAGGAAATCAAGAAAGTGAAAGCATAAGACGGGCGCGAGCGGCAGGGCGGCGGACACAGCCAGTTGCTGAGGGCACGAGTAACACCGAAGCGGGCTCTGCTCAGCCGCTCATTTCTTTGGAATCCAGGCAAATCCCTCCCAGGCAGTTTTCAGCACCTGGCATTTGGAATAGTCGAAGTCCCTCAGAGCTTCCGTGTGGAACGCGATTTTCTCCGGCGTTATCGAATCCACCTCAAATCTTGTGGTGAGATGACACATCTTTTTGATGTCCTTCCCGGCGGGAGCTGCCGGATCGGCGAATCCCTGGTAGACGCTTGAGGATCCCACCCACTTCGTTCCCGTTCGCCGGCATTCAATCCGCATGGACGCTCCATCTTTAGCCGCCGCGGCAGGAATGTTTACCCAATCCGCGAGGAACACATCACCCTTAACTTCCACGCGGAAGTCCTTATGCGAGGCCTCGGAATGCCAGAGCTTGGGGAGTCGAGCGCTTGCGGGCTTGGAGGCCGCCGTGGCAGACTTCGCCTCGGCCGTTGGCTTTTGGGCCGCCGCCGTGAATGGGGAAATTGCCAGAAGGGCCACGCCAATCATCAAAGTAAGTTTCCGTTGCATGCCTGTGGGTTTCAATGCGTCCTCCTCCCTGCTCGTAACGGCCAGGCGTTAGTAGGTCGTGGAAGTCCGGCGCTTGATAGAGGTAGCGCTTTTCGCGCGGGCCCGGCGAGGACGACGAGCCAGGGTTTCTTCTCGACGGAGTTCATCAAGGGTTATGTAGTCACCCCGCTTGATCGCAGCCTCGCCACGGCGAATGGCGCGAAGCTCGGAAGGCGTGGGCGTCTCTTCCGGGAACCGGCGCGTCCCAAGATAGGTCCGGAAGGCCTCACGGAAAAGCTCCGAGCGCGTCCGATGCTCCCGCTGCATCGTTTTCTCAACTTGTTGCGCCATCTTGCGCGGCAGCGAAATCGTAATGGTAATTCGTGTTCGCATGGAAATTTGGGTGTTACCTGGTAACACCTTCTCTTGCAGAATACCAGAGAAATGAAAGCTGTCAAGGAACACTTCGGACCGGACCGCCCCCGCCCGTCTTCCCAGCCGGGTCCGCAGCGCTACCTTGACGTTTCCAACCGCCGACAACACACTTGCTCCGTTCCCTTGACATTTTCATATGCCGAGAACACACTTGCCCCGGCGTAAGAAAATCATGGGTGATGTCGTCATCAACGCGGCACTCCAAGCACGGTCCAACCTTTCGGAGGCAGTGGGCCAGCATGGCGTGGGGGCACGACATGGCGTGCCCCCACTCGATGAGCGCAGGAAATCCTTGCAGCGAGAGTCGGCGGTTCCTTGCTAAGGTCCGAGGTCTAGTTGGTAGGTGGGGCGTGGTAAGTGATAGGTGGGGTGCCCCTATTTGCCACATACGACCTGCCACCTGCCGTAGGGGGCAAGCGGATGAGCAACCCCCCGGCTCCTTGGGGAAAAGATTTGACCTGAAATGTAGGGATTGATATCCTTACTGTAGGGATAGAGGGTAAGGAAATGGCAGATTCTAGCGTCATCAGCACCAAAGGACAGGTTACCGTGCCGAAGAGGATTCGAACTCGCTTGGGCCTGAGAGTGGGTGACCGAATCGAGTTCGTCGTCCGTGGCAATGAAACTGTCATCCGACCGGCTCGAGTTGCCGGGAATCCATTTGAAAAGTACATAGGAGTTCTAGGGCCGTTTCCAGGTGGAAAGGAAGGAATCATCGCTTGGGTTCGCAGTCTGCGCGATGATGAGGAGTCACCGGGGCAGTGAGAACCGCCATCGACACGAACGTTATTTCCATAATCTGGTCAGGCGATCCTCCTGCAGCCGAGGCGGCCAGCTTGCTTGGGCGTGCGGCGAGGGAAGGTGCCCTGGTCATTTCTGCACCCGTCTACGTTGAACTCATGGCACACCCAAAGGCCACGCAGCACCTCATGGATCATTTCCTCGCCAACACGCGGGTAGAGGTGGATTTTGTCATTGACGAACCGGTATGGCGTGAAACGGCCAAGAGATATGCTAGCTACGCACTGCGCAGACGGAAATCGGGCGGCGGTGAGGCCAAGCGACGGTTACCAGATTTTATTATCGGCGCGCATGCTTACCTTTGCGCCGACCGCTTGTTCACGCTCGATCCGCAACGCTACGCGCAAGATTTCCCCAAACTTCGATTGATGTGGTACGGCTTGCCGTACCCTCTTGGTTCGGTCGCGCGATAACAATGAAGAGGGTACGGCAAGCCGTACCCCTACACCAGGGCGGCAGAACCGCTCGCCAGTTGTAAAAAGTCAAGTGTTACTCGACACGAGAAAGTGAGGCTCCCCATGAAAGAACCCGTCATCATTTCAGCCTGCCGAACAGCCATTGGTAAATTCCAAGGCTCGCTTACCACTTTTTCCGCGGTGGATTTGGGTGCGTTTGCCGTCCGCGAGGCGGTGCGCCGGGCGGGAATCGATTCGAACCTGGCGGATGAAATCATCATGGGCAACGTGGTGCCGGCGGGGCTAGGCCAAAATCCCGCGCGGCAGGCGGGCCTGAAGGGCGGCCTCGCGAATCGCGTGGCCGCCATGACCATCAACAAAGTCTGTGGTTCGGGACTAAAGGCCGTGGCGCTGGCCGCGCAGGCCATCGAGACGGGCAATTCGGAAATCGTGGTGGCGGGCGGCATGGAATCGATGACCAACTGCCCATACTTGCTCCCCCAGGCACGGGCGGGAATGCGCCTCGGGCACGGCAAAGTGCTCGACTCCATGATTACCGACGGCCTGTGGGATGCCTACGAGGATTTCCACATGGGCATGACGGGCGAGCTTACGGCGGAAAAGTACGGCATCACCCGCCAGCGCCAGGATGCCTATGCGGTGGAGAGCCACCGGCGCGCCATCGACGCCATCAAGAGCGGCCGCTTCCAGGACGAGATTGTGCCCATCGCCATCAAGCAGAAGAAAGGTGACCCCCTTCTGTTCGCCACGGACGAATCCCCGCGCGCGGATACGACGCTTGAAGCGCTCGCTAAGTTGCGGCCTGCATTCAAACCGGATGGCACGGTGACCGCCGGGAATGCTCCGGGCACGAACGACGGTGCCGCGGCGCTGGTGGTCACGTCGCTCGAAAAAGCTCGTGAATTGGGGAAAACTCCAATGGCCCGCATCGTCGGGCAGGCAGTGAGCGGCGTCGAGCCCAAGTGGGTGATGATGGCGCCGGTGGACGCCGTGCGCATGTTGCTCAAGAAGCTGAATTGGAAAACTGAGGATGTGGACCTTTACGAGTTGAACGAAGCTTTCTCGGTTCAGGCCATCGCGGTCATACAAGAATTGGGGCTCGACCCGGCAAAGACCAACGTGAACGGCGGCGCCGTGGCGCTCGGCCATCCCATCGGGGCCTCCGGCGCGCGGGTTCTCGTAACGCTGCTTTACGAAATGGCCCGGCGCGACGCGAAGCGCGGCGTGGCCGCGTTGTGCCTCGGCGGAGGCAATGCGGTCGCGCTCGCGGTCGAACGGGCGTAGCGCGCCTGTTCTGTGCGTACGCGTCGCCCTTGACTGAACTACTGATATCCAGTACCCTATGAAATGAGCAGGAAGCTTACTTTCAGTAAGAACCGCAAGGGATTTCGTTCGATGACGCCAAGCGCTATTGAACGCGCGGCGCTTGCTGATCCTGATGCACGCCCCTTGACCCCAGCCGACCTCAAGCGCATGAGACGAACGCCCCAGATAAAGGTTATTCGCTGTGCTTTGGGCTTGACACAGGGGGAATTCGCCGCCCGGTATCATATTCCCCTTGGCACGCTGCGCGATTGGGAGCAGGGACGTGCCACTCCCGATCGGCCAACGCAAGCCTATCTAACGGTCATCGCTCGCAGCCCGGAAGGGGTGCAGCGGGCCTTGGAGGGCTAATTCTCCGCCCAGGCCATCGCCGTGATGGAACAGTTGGCACTCGAGTCAACCAAGACCAATTTGAATGGCGGCGCCGTGGCTCTGGGCCATCCCATCGGAGCCTCCGGCGCGCGCCTCCTCGTAACGCTGCTTTACGAAATGGCCCGGCGCAACGCGAAGCGCGGCGTGGCCGCGTTGTGCCTCGGCGGCGGCAACGCGGTCGCGCTGGGCATTGAGCGATAACAGGATCGGCCCATCGGTCCGTTTCGCCATTGCGGGTGGCGCATACATTGCCTTTTATGTATGCGCTCAACCAAAGCTGCAACCAGCGGGCGGGCTTTGAGGCTGTGAGATCCTGTCAGTGGATGGGAGGCATACATCCAAAGCAATGTATGCGCCACCCGCGAAACAGGTCTTGGCCGGCCCGCGTGGGATTGCAAGAAGCAAAGGGGAGGTAACTTAATGCCATCTGCGGATTTGGTGTCACGACGAGTGCCATGGCGAGCCGCGCTTCTCGGCGTGGCGACAACAGGACTCGGCCAGCTTTACAGCGGTCGGCCGGTCCGTGCGATCTTTCTCAATTTGCTGTCGAATGGCATGGCGCTTGGCTTTATCGCAGTGCTCTTTATTCCCTTCAAGCCCTGGAACGTTGTGCTTCCTGCCTGCGGTCTTCTGCTCTGGTGGCTTCTGGTTTTAGCAGACGCCGTCCGCTGTGCAAAGAGGGCTGCTCCTGATTACCGGCTGAAGGCCTACAATCGGTGGTACGTTTATCTCCTTTTGATCGCCCTCACAGGAGTGGGGCAGGAAGCCGCGACACCCTTTCTGAAGGCTCGATTCATACAGGCCTTCAAGATTACCACGGCGTCGACGGCTCCAACCCTTGTGATAGGAGACCGCTTTGTCGCGGAAAGATTCATTTTCTCGCCGCAGGGCGGGGCTCTGGAGCGCGTCCTGCCTCATCGCGATCCGCGGCGGGGCGATTTGGTGGTATTCACAGTGGCGCTTGAGGATGAGCCATTGACGGGCAACGAGACGTGGATAAAGCGCGTAATTGGACTCCCCGGTGACCACCTTAGAATTGCCCATCGGCAGGCTTTTGTGAATGGACAACCACTGGATGAACCGTACGTTCGTCATGACCCCGCCTTCGCCGACAAACTCCGCCCCGGCGATGATTTCCCGCCTTCGGATTCCGACAGTCATTCCGGAATCACCTCCTCGTGGGATGCGGAACTTGGCAGCAATGTAAAAGATGGTGAGCTCATTGTGCCGCCGGGAAAGTATTTCGTGCTGGGGGACAATCGCGAGCAGAGCTGGGACAGCCGATTCTGGGGCTTTGTCCCGCGTGCAGACATTTTCGCTAAGGCGGGCGTCATCTATTTTTCTTGGGACGCTCAAGCTCGCCGCGTCCGATGGGATCGCATCGGCAAGATCCTTGAGTAGCAAGCGTAGCGCGGACCTGTTTGGTAGGTCCGCGGCTTTTCGTTGGCAAACGGGCACCGGCCGCGGCCCCGCAAAACAGGTCCGCCGCACGACGACAATCGCCCTTGACTGAAGTACTGAAATCCCGTACTCTATGAATCTGAAATTTGGATGGGATAAAGCGAAAGCAAAAAATAATTACGCCAAGCACGGCGTCAGCTTCGAGTTGGCCAAAGGCGTTTTTAATGACGTGTTTGCCATCGAGTTTCTCGACGACCGGCAAGATTACGGCGAAGAGCGATTCGTTATTATAGGCATGGTGGACGGCCACCTTCTTTATGTGGTCTATACCGAGCGAAACGAGATTATCCGAATGATATCGGCCCGGAGGGCGACCAAACATGAGCACGAAGCGTACTTCCAGCAAGAACCGCAAGGGAATTCGACCGATGACGCCAAGCGCTGTTGAACGCGCGGCATTGGCTGATCCTGATGCCCTGCCCCTCACCGCAGCCGACCTCAAGCGCATGAAACGAACCCCACGGATCAAGATCATTCGCCGCGCTCTGGGTCTGACCCAGGAGGAATTTTCCGCCCGGTATCATATTCCCCTGGGCACGCTACGCGATTGGGAACAGGGCCGGGCCACTCCCGATCAGCCAACGCAAGCCTATCTAACCGTCATCGCTCGCAGCCCGGAAGGGGTACAACGGGCACTGGAGGGTTAAATCTCCACCCAGGCCATCGCCGCGATGGAGCAGCACGCGTAGCGCGGACCTGTTTGGTAGGTCCGCGGCTTTTGGTTGGTGATCGGGGACCCGCCGCCCCGATACACCGGGGCGCCAGCCCGCCGCACTTTTTCCTTGAAAAAGCCTAGGCGTGTAAGTATACTTAATTGTGAAGTCTGTGCCTGGGGATGAAAGGCAGTGCCCATGCCGAGCCGGGAAGGCTCCAACCTCCGCCCATTATGGCGATTCCGCCACGCCTTAAGCAAAGAAAAAGTCACCTGCCATCTGGTTGCGCGTGGTGAAAGTCGTGGATTCGAGGCAAGAGGCCCCTCATCCGCTTCGTGCCTCAGCACCTTCTCCCCTGGGAGAAAGTCGGAAACTAATCAGCCTTGCCAAATGGCCGAAAGCTGAGCTCCTCATGGCTGCTCTCCATTATATTCAAGAAAATAAAGCCACTTACAATTTATGGGAGAATTTCGCAAAGACACATCTAATTGATTTTAAAAGAGTTAATTCGCTGCGGCAGGCCGCAAGCGCCGGATCTCTTCATTATGTTACAGAAACAAAACGAGTTATTGGTTTCATGGGGAGGCATCGAAAAACTGGATATAATTGATAATAATCGAGTTGCTCTATTTCTCCGGAGGACGATCCGGAAAAAACGCGGGGGGCAAAGATGAAGGTAACCTCCATTATGTTATTGAAAACACATGCAGAAAAAATGTCGCTTTTCGGCCTCTCCATTATGTTATTGAAAATAATGATACTTACATCATGCTCCCCATTATATTACTGAAAATAAATGATATATTCCGACTACCTCATCGCTATGAAAATTTGGATTCTCAACTCGCTAAATAGAGAAATCACTGGTGGATGGCGCATACATTGCATTTCATATATGCGCTCAACGAAGGCCGCAACCGAGAGGCGGCTGAGATGCAGCGAGGCCATGTCGATGGGACGCATACATCAAAGGCAATGTATGCGCCACCCGTTGGCCATCTTGGAGAAAAGTGAACTATGGAAATCAAAACTGTTGGCGTAATTGGTGCTGGCCAGATGGGGCATGGTATTGCCCACGTCATGCTGCGCGCTGGGCATAACGTGATATTGCTCGATACTTCTCAGGCGTTCGTTGAGGCGGGCGCGAGGCGGATCGTAAAAGGTTTGGCGCGCGACGTGGAAAAAGAGCGCCTGACGGAAGAGCAGCGCCAGCAGGCGGTAACGCGGCTGAAAGCAACGACTGTGGCGGCGGACCTGGCCGCGGCCGACGTCATCATCGAGGCCGTGACGGAGAAGTTTGACGTCAAAGCCGGCGTCTTCCGGCTGCTGCAGCCGTATTGCCCCCCGCAAACGATCTTCGCCTCGAACACTTCTTCGATTTCCATCACGCGCCTTGCGGCGGCAACCGGCCGGCCAGCAAAATTCGTTGGCCTGCACTTTTTCAACCCCGTGCCGGTGATGAAGCTCGTGGAAGTGGTGCCGGGCCTTCAGACCGCGCCCGAAACCGTGGAGAAGGCCATCGCGCTGGCCACTTCCGCAGGCAAGACTCCGGTGCGCGTGAACGATTTCCCCGGATTCGTCTCGAACCGCGTGCTGATGCCCATGATCAACGAGGCGGTTTTCTGCCTGATGGAAGGCGTGGCCGACGCTGCGGGCGTCGACAACGTGATGAAACTGGGCATGAACCATCCCATGGGGCCACTGGAACTCGCCGACCTGATCGGCTTGGACGTGTGCCGGGATATCATGATGGTCCTCTACGAAAGCTTCCACGACTCGAAGTACCGTCCCTGCCCGCTGCTGGAAAAAATGGTCGCCGCCGGCTGGCTGGGCCGCAAGACTGGACGCGGGTTTTACGAGTATCCGAAACAGTAGGCAGTAGGCAGAAAGCAGTAGGCGGAAGGCAGTAGGCAGCGGGCGCTGGCCAGCGGGCAGGGCTGGATCGCAGAGAGGCGATCCTTGCATTTTGTACATGCGGTGACCATAATACGAGGATGATCGAGCGACAGGATTTGCACAACCGGGTTCGCCAGGCGATTCGCAGGAATCCTGTGGTCGCGCTTTACGGCCCGCGCCAGTGTGGCAAAACCACGCTCGCCCGGCAGATTGCCGAGGCCGGAACCGCGGAGTATTTTGACCTGGAAGATCCCGTCAGCCAGCGCCGATTGTCCGAACCCATGCTCGCGCTCCGCGACCTGCGAGGTTTGGTAGTCATCGACGAAGTCCAGCGCCAACCCGGATTGTTTCCTATCCTCCGGGTTCTTGCCGATAGAAAGCCTCTCCCTGCCCGCTTCCTGATTCTCGGCAGCGCCTCACCGGAGTTGCTTCGCCAGAGTTCCGAATCGCTGGCCGGCCGGATCGCGCTGGTTGAGATGGGCGGGTTTAATCTTGCGGAGGTGGGCCCCAAGGACCTGAGGCGGCTATGGTGGCGCGGGCGATTCCCCCGTTCGTTCCTGGCGAAGAGTGAAGCCGAGTCCCGTTCCTGGCAGGAAAACTTCATCCAGACTTTTCTGGAGCGGGACCTTCGCCAGCTCGACGTGCAAACGCCGCCGGTGGCTCTCCGCCGCCTGTGGATGATGCTCGCGCACTATCACGGCCAGATTTGGAACGCTTCCGAGCTCGCGAGCTCCCTGGGAAAATCCCACAACACGGTAAACCGGCACCTCGACATACTGACGGGGGCTCTGATGGTGCGGCAACTCCAGCCCTGGCATGCGAACCTCGGCAAGCGCCAGATCAAGTCCCCTAAGGTGTACATTCGAGACACGGGACTTTTGCACTCACTTCTGGAGGTTCCATCATTCCGATTTTTGGAGGGGCATCCCAAGGTGGGCGCCTCTTGGGAAGGATTTGTAATCGAAGAGATCCTTTCATTCGTCGGCGGACGCAACGCTTACTTTTGGGGGACGCAGTCCGGCGCGGAGTTGGACCTCCTGCTCTTTGCCGGCGGCGTGCGTTATGGGGTGGAAGTTAAGTATGGCGACGCCCCAGGCATCACCAAGTCCATGCGCATTGCCCTCGATGACCTGGAATTGCGGCACCTTTTCGTGGTCTACCCCGGCCGTGACGCGTACGAACTGGACAAAAGGGTCACGGCCCTCCCGCTCGAGCAAATCACAACTCGACTGGGCTTTCGTGGCCGCCGTCTGGCTGGGGTGTAAGGCAGGACGGGGGTTTTACGAGTATCCGCGCAGCTAGGCGTGAGGTATGATGGTTTTGGTTGTGGAGTGAGGTGAGGTCTGAGCAGTAGTTTTTCAACCTCCTTGAGTGAAGCAAGAGCCCAGCGCGTGGCTGTGACTGAGGACAGCCTGGTGGTTGATCTCATCGATGGGAGGAGCATCTCGGCGCCATTGGTATGGTATCCCCGCTTGCTCCATGGGACGCCGGGGGAGCGGAACAATTGGCGGCTGATCGCCGGCGGGGAAGGCATTCACTGGCCTGACCTCGACGAGGACCTGAGCGTGGAAGGCATTATCTTGGGCCGTGCGTCCGGTCAAAGTCAGGTGTCGCTGAAACGTCGGCTTGAGAGCCGCAAAGCAGGCGCCAGACGCAACCGGGTTTCCAATTCGAAATCTGTACGGCAGCCGACACGCGTCGGGTCCCAGGCAGCCCGCCATAACTGACGAGGATGTACTCGGGATAGGGGGGATGAACTTGCCGTAAGGTGGAATTAAAATTTCCTCATCTAACCTAACCTGCCCGCCGATAATGAGCTGTGAGTGTAAGATTCCTGAATTGCGAGGGACACTATCATGCCGGAAGATCGAACTGAAAAAAACAAGGCCATTGATCTGGCGCTGATCCAGATCGAGAAGCAATTTGGCAAGGGCTCCATCATGCGCCTGGGTTCGAAGGACGCCCTGGTGCCGGTGGACATCATCCCTACGGGGGCGATTTCCTTTGACGCCGCGTTGGGTGTGGGTGGAATGCCGCGCGGCAGGGTGGTTGAGATTTTCGGCCCTGAGTCGAGCGGCAAAACCACCATCGCGCTGCACGTGGTGGCCGAGGCGCAGAAACGCGGCGGGATGGCGGCTTACATTGACGCCGAACATGCCATGGACGCCGCCTACGCCAAGAAGTTGGGTGTGGACATCGATAACCTCCTGGTCTCGCAGCCCGACTACGGGGAGCAGGCGCTCGAAATCGCCGAGTCGCTGGTGCGCTCGAACGCCGTCGATGTTCTCGTGGTCGACTCCGTGGCGGCGCTCGTTCCCAAAGCTGAACTCGACGGCGACATGGGCGATTCGCTTCCCGGCCTGCAAGCGCGTCTGATGTCGCAAGCAATGCGCAAGCTTGCCGCCATCGTGGCCAAGTCGAAAACCTGCTTTATCTTCATCAACCAGATTCGCGAAAAAATCGGTGTAATGTTCGGCAACCCCGAAACCACCACGGGCGGCCGGGCTCTCAAGTTCTATTCCTCCGTGCGCGTGGACATCCGCCGCATCGCCTCCATCAAGGACGGCGACCGCGTAGTGGGCAACCGCACCAAGGTGAAAATCGTAAAAAACAAAATGGCTGCTCCCTTTCGGGAGGCGGAATTTGATATTCTATTCGGCGAGGGGATTTCGAAAGAGGGCGATCTGATCGATGTCGCCGCGGAGCACAACATTCTAGAGAAGAGCGGCGCGTGGTTCTCTTACGGAGGTGAACGCATCGGGCAGGGCCGGGAAAACGCCCGGCAGTTCCTGCGCGACAATCCCGATGTTTGCAAGAAATTGGAAGGCCAGGTGCGAAAAGCTCTGAACCTCCCCGGCCATCACGAGCAAGCCGCCGCGGCAGCGTCCGCGGAGGGTGCAGCCGGGCCTCGCGCTAAGAAATAAGGTACGGGGGCCGGGTACCCAAAGCCGTCCCCTGAGCATCTTGTAGAATGACCCTCCTTTGTTCCAACGCCAGCGGAAACAAAGTGAAGGTCAACGTCAACGTCGACCCTTAAGGAGATCAGTGGGAAAATTGATAAAACGACTTGCCATTCTGGCCTTGGCAACATTCACGTTGTTGGGGATCAAGTTTGGTTCCAACGCTACGCCCAGCGGCGGTGCGGGGAGCCCCGACAATTCTCCCGCGACTCCTCCAAAGTATTCCACCACTGCAAAATCCACCACCCATAGGACTACCGCTGCCCATCGCAGCAAGAGCCGATCGCGGCAGGTGCGCGATCCCTGGCAACTAAGTTCCTACGGGGATCCCAGCGCCGACGATAACCCCGCCGGTGATGATCCAGTAGTCCGGCAAGCGGCTGTCGATGCACTGGGGAAGTTGAGCGGCAGCATGGTGGTGGTCGACCCCAACACCGGGCGCATCCTGAGCATCGTGAATCAAAAGTTGGCGCTTTCGAGCGGCTTCACGCCCTGCTCGACGTTCAAGCCGGTGGTGGCGCTCGCCGCACTGCGGGAAGGCATCATTACGCCCACCACCAAGCTGTACGTCGGCAACCGCACTCGCGTCGACCTTACCGATGCCCTGGCCCGTTCGAACAACGTCTTTTTCCACAAACTGGGAGAGATGCTTGGCTTCCAGCGCATCACGGAATACGCCCACGCGTTCGGATTGGGAGAGAAGGCCGGGCTGGACATTCCGGGTGAATCGCCCGGCCGCTATCCTTCTGCTCCGCCCAAGCAGGGGGGCGTGGGCATCCTCGCCTATTGCGGTACGGATATGGAAGTGACACCCTTGCAGATGGCCGCGGTTATTTCCACGATCGCCAATGGCGGAACACTGTACTCGTTGCAGTATCCACGTACCACCGAAGAACTTGCCTCGTTCCAACCTGTCGTGCGACGGCGCCTCGACAACTTAAGTGAGTTTATCCCGCAGATCCGCGATGGCTTGGCGGCAGCCGTGCTTTATGGGACGGGCCGCTCCGCCTACGATCCGGATCTTTCCATTTATGGCAAAACCGGGACGTGCAGCGAAAACGGTGCGCGCCTGGGTTGGTTCGCCTCCTATGCGGGCGAACTCCAACCCCAATATGTCGTCGTGGTCTTACTGCGCGGCGGGCGAATGATGTATGGCCCGCACGCGGCGGAAATCGCCGGGCACTTCTATCGCGACCTGATGCAAAAGGAACACCCCACGCAAGCCAGCCGCGAAGATTCCTCCTCGACTTCTTCCCGGCGATAGCTCGTCAGCACTTGCGGAGATGTGTTTCCTTAGTTGTAATAGACCTGCATGGATGCCAAGCGCGATGAGGCAACGGGAATTGTGCGCCGCCTGAGGTCGGAAGGATTCCCGGCGTACCTGGTGGGCGGTTGTGTGCGCGACATGTTGATGGGCCGCGCGCCCAAGGACTATGACGTGACCACGGGCGCAACCCCCGATCAGGTGGTGAGGCTTTTTCCTGACGCGCTCACGGTGGGCGCCCAATTCGGAGTGGTCATCGTTCCCCACGAAGCAGGAAACGTCGAGGTGGCGACCTTCCGCAGCGACGGGGTTTATGCGGACGGGCGGCACCCCCACGAGGTCCGCTACGCCCAGACCCCGCAAGAAGATGTTCAGCGGCGAGACTTCACCATCAACGGCTTGCTTTACGACCCGCTCAGTGACCAGGTGCTGGATTATGTGGGTGGGCAAGCTGACATCCGCGCCCGCCGCCTGCGGACAATCGGTGACCCCGTTGACCGCCTCAGCGAAGACCGCCTGCGCATGCTGCGCGCCGTGCGCTTCACGGCGCGCTTCGGTTTCAAGCTGGACCGCGCCGTGCTGGCGGCGATCCGCCAGTTAGCGCCGCAGATCCACGCCGTGAGCGCGGAGCGCGTGCGCGATGAGATCGTGAAGATTCTTACCGAGGGGCCGCCGCGGACGGGGTTCGAGCTATTGGACGAGTCCGGTTTGCTCGCCGAGGTATTACCGGAAATCAAGCGTCTGCAAGGCGTGGAGCAACCACCGGAATTCCACCCCGAGGGCGACGTGTGGGTTCACACGCTGATGATGCTCGAGGGTTTGCGGGAGCTGACTCCCACCCTGGCTCTGGGCGTGCTCCTGCACGATGTCGGCAAGCCGCCGACGTTCACCATCCGCGAACGCATTCGCTTCGACAACCATGTGGAAGTGGGCGCCAAGATGGCGGAGGAGATCTGCGGCCGCCTGCGGATCTCTACGCGTGAAACCGAACGCATCGTGGAATTGGTACGGAATCACCTGCGCTTCAAAGATTTTCCCCGCATGAAACGCTCAACGCAAATCCGCTTTCTCCGCATGGAAGGTTTTGAAGAGCACCTGGAGCTGCACCGGCTGGACTGCCTCGCGAGTCATCGCGATTTGACGAACTATGAGCTGGCGCGGAGGATGCTGCAAGAAACACCCAAGGAAGAGATCAAACCGGCGCCCTTATTGCGCGGCAACGATTTGATTGCACAAGGTTATGGTCCTGGACCGACTTTTAAAACGATCCTCCAAGCCGTGGAGGACGCCCAGTTGGAAGGGCGCATACACAGCCGCGAAGAGGCACTGCAGCTCGTCAAAGAGCAGTTTCCGGTCAATCGGCGGTAACCCGCGCTTAGCTTAAGGCCCGCACGCAAAGAAATATAACACCGCTTACGGCAGCAAGGGCCACAATGAACATGCCGATCTTGTAAAAAAGCATCTTGCGGTCCGCGGGCTCCGCAGAACTCTGGTCAATCATTTGGAACATGGCGACCTCCTTCATTCGCGCCCACTTCCTCGGGCGTGGAGGCAGACCAATACGGAATTTAGGTAGGCCGCAAGATGGGCCGTAGGGAAAAGATTGGAGCGTTTCGAACTGCGCCGTGCAGCTTGGAGCGCCGCCATCCCTTCGGGCCGATCGTGCGGCGAAACCGCCACTTTTCCTGGTTACACTGTAGACCTAATTTTGGAAATGTCAAGCGACCATAAGGCAGCAACTCCGCACCAGAGCGTTTTCGATTCCGGCGCACGGTGCAAGTGCGAAGTCGAGTACAGGGGTTGGGGACACGGGGATTCGCCTATCGCGTCCCAATCCCTATGGTCGAGTGTTAGCG
>Ga0181533_1003579_pt1 | contig 16748 bp, 9 predicted proteins | sample PEATcosm2014_Bin_45_FD_119772 | JGI IMG/M metagenome (GOLD analysis project Ga0181533, IMG submission 119772) | Peatland microbial communities from MTU Mesocosm Facility, Houghton, MI, USA - PEATcosm2014_Bin11_60_metaG | ecosystem: Environmental > Terrestrial > Soil > Wetlands > Peat | place... | reverse complement strand
ATAGCAGATGAGCCGACTTCATTTTTCTTTACTTTCTGATGGAAGTAATCCATCGAAATATAGGCCCAGGCATCTTTTGAAAAATCCAGGAGAATGGTGTTTATCCTTTTCAGGTTATCGAAAAATGCGGCAAGGTTGTCATAATGCTCAATCTGGGTAGTCGTAACCGAACGTTCTAGTCCCAGGGAATCCCGGACAAATTGATCCGCAAATTTTATCCAGTCGACAGATGGGTATGCAACATGATGTGCATTGAAATTTCCGGTTGCCCCGCCAAACTTAGCCGAAGAAGGGATCGTCTGAAGCAGGTTGACCTGCTTTTCCAGTCTTTCAGCAAAAACATACAGTTCTTTACCTGTCGTGGTGGGGGAAGCCGGCTGTCCATGGGTACGGGCCAGCATAGGTGTCTTCTTCCATTCCTTGCTTTTGCGCTTCAGCGTTTCCAGGATCTCATCCAGCAATGGCTTGTACACATCAAGGAAAGCTTCCTTCAGGGCCAGGGGGAAGGCAGTATTATTAATATCCTGTGAGGTGAGCCCGAAATGAATGAATTCTTTGAACTCAGCAAGCTTAAGTTCAGTAAATCTTTCCTTTAGAAAATATTCAATGGCTTTTACATCATGGTTGGTGATCTTCTCAATCTCCTTGACCCTGACAGCGTGTTCCATTTCAAAATGCTTGTAAAACGACCGGATCTCCGGGAACAGATCTTTATTGAATCCCCGGAGCTGTGGGAGTGGAATATTGCACAGAGCAATAAAATACTCAACTTCAACCATTAACCGGTACCGGATGATTGCCGATTCCGAAAAATAGGCGGCCAGCGGCTCTGTCACTTTACGGTAACGGCCGTCAATTGGTGATATAGCAGTCAGCATTGGATCCATAAGGTCAGGTTTATTGAATATTATCCGGTATGCGGCATAATAATTGCAAAAATAAGGAATTCTTTATCAAATTAGAGACGCATAAAACACTTCATCAGGATGTGTATGGTTTTTTCTGAAAAATATTTCATGTAAAGATTTTGCTTCATTTCATCATATGGAGAGGTCAGATCGCAAAACTTATTATTTTCCTGATCTTAAGGCAACTATTATCCCTGATGATAGTCTGAATAAAAACAGCGTGGCCCGGAAATAAAAATATTTTAAATATATCGTTTAATTCCATTGATTTCCATTACCTTTACACACTTGATTTTAAACCTGGTTGAATAATATGAAAAAAATCATCGCAGTATTATCCCTCCTCCTGTTAATTGTCGTCCTTACAGTTTCCTGCAGTACACCTACAAGATGCTCTGCTTACGGAGGAGACGTGTACCGGTATCAGGTAGAGCGGCATTGACACACCATCCAGTAGTCATTAGTTGACATCTTCTTCCATGAACCGGATTCGATTTACTATCCGGGTCACCCAAATGCACTTATTGTCACAGAACCTGAGAAGTTCGATTGGCAACTCGATGAATATAAAGGGCAGTTTTCAAAAAAATAGTTAATTGATCTTGACCAGAGAGGCTGAAAAGACTGCCTGTTTCTTCATGGTCGCCGGTTGCTTGAATGTATATGACCCTCCTTTTAGTTGAGCTTTTCATCTGTGCATCAGATAGTTCAGTTTTGTATTGTAAACAAGCAGGTAAGTTTTTTTACACCTTTCATTAAGGAAGGATCTCATTGTCAGCGTTTCAATCATCGGTTGCTTTTCAAGAAAGGGTAAACTGATTTTCATTATCCGGGATTCCGTGATACCAATCCGTTTACCAAATTCCATAAAATCAGCAAAAGAAGAATGTCCGGTTTTTTTCTGTACATCTGACCGGAATCCATCTGTAAACAGTCCCTTGTCTAAAGCGAAATCTGTATCATCAACATGAATCCGTGTATTTATCAGATCGTATGCAGGACTCAATAAATAATCACCTGTACTACTTTCAAGAAGGGCGAAGTTCTTCAGATGAGCATCGCCATTTGAGATCAAAAAATTGAACAGCACAAGAGAATAAAACTTCTCCATTTCAATCCTCCAGGCAGGTACGAATTTCTGAATCAACATTCCAATCTCTTTATAGCTGTAATCATATTTGAAATTTGGACCGGCATTATCTGATGATCTCCCGGCCAGTGAAGCAAAATCTTCTTTGCCCCATTTCAAACTTTCCCCTTTTACATCGAAGCGCCTGGTTATATAGGCCGGAGTACCATCCTTAAAAAAGATCATAGCGTTCCCGGCCGTATTGATCCCAAAAACCTGGCGGGCAATCTGCATAGTGAGATGTTCATTTGCCGGCACCTGGTCAGGATATCTGACATCCGCCGGGATCGGTTTAAGAATGTATGTTCCCTGTTCTCCTTCCCTGGTAAGTCTTAATATATTCTTTTCAAGCAGCATACTCTCTTTTTCCTGGACACCGGAAATAGAGATCCTTTTGCGGTTTTCTATGAACTCCTTCGTATCCTTTTCATTCTGCCCGGGAGAATCATAAGGCAACACATGACTTACCTTCTTGCCCATAAATAACCTGCGCAGACATCCGGGACTATAAGTTGAAAATCCTTCAGCCAAGGTTCCGGGGCAATTTTTTATTTCATTTAGCTTCATTTTATTGAACAGGTTTAATGGTCACTGCTCCAATTGTGTCATACTGAGCTGTTGCCATCAACAACCCGAAATAATCCTTTTCATCAATCTTCAATGATTTACTCTGAAGTTTTCTATTGAAACCTTCACTGAGCATGTTGAAGAAAAAAGGAAACAGGTAACCTTTCTTGTATTCCCGGGAGCTCTTTGGCAAGGTCAGACTTACCGGAGGTTTATTGTCATTGATAAACCATGCATCGTCATACCGGAAACGGAAACTCTGTCTGGATTCTTCGGTCAGAACTCCCGCCAACTCCCCATTGTAATAAACCTCTGCTGTCCGCATAAACTTACAATTTTGGTTTTCTTACTTCAAGTTTCAATTCCATACCCAGAACTTCTGCAAGTTTTGTCAGTGTGTCAATGGTCGGATTTCCATTCCCTGTTTCAATTGCTTTCAATGTCCGTAACCCTACACCCGATAGCTCGGCAAGATGTTCCTGAGTGACTTTTAAAGCTTCACGGCGCTCTTTCAATACCTTGATTAATTCTTCCTGGTGCATTATAGTGCTCTTTTTGTGCAAATATAATACTTCTTGAACAAAACAACATCAAATAGTGCAATTAATAGCACTTTTAATCATATTTGATGATTTTATACTTAAAAAATGTCATTAAGTGCACTTTAATGCACTTTATTTGATATTTCTAATTGAAATGGATTGTTCTAAGTTTTTTTCTATCCGGATCAGGTCAAAGAGAAAAGCATGACAAAAAAGAAACCTCTCCTTTCACTCGTTCAGACATCTTTTTTGAATTAAGTAAAAAGCAAGCTGCCAAAATCGTCAAAAGATGGTCAGGACTCCCGGTTCTTCCAGTAAAGTCTGGTACGATAAGTGCAATATGCAAATTATATTTCTACTTCCGGTTATTTATATTGCCGGGATCATTGGATTCTTGTTATTCTATATTCAGCACCAGTTCGATCCTTCATTCTGGACACGAAATGAATCATGGGATTATGAAAGAGTTGCATTGGAAGAAAGTTCATATTACAAACTTCCACGAATTCTCCAATATTTTACAGGAAACATTGGATTCCACCATATACCTCACCTCAGCCCAATGATCCCAAATTATAACCTTTCGCGATGTCACCGTGAAAATTCCATCTTCAATCAAATTCAACCATTGAAATTCTGGACGGCATTCACGGCCCTGACATTTAGGTTGTGGAATGAGAAAACCTCAGAGATGATCAGCTTCAGAAAACTGAAGCTGACCTGATAGCTGTTTTAAAAAGGTAATCCCTGATCCTTATTTATAGTTGGTCTTATAGATGAATCCCGCCAGGTCCTGACCAGCCCGCACGTAGCTTCCCTCGACCCTCGATCCTGTATCAACATCTGTCCATCCACCCTGGTATTCAGAATTCTCTCTTTTCATATCGATCGTTGCAAGCACCTTGGATGGATCCGCGGTCTCGACAAGGTCAACAGAAACGCTGATATAGGCTTCTTTATGTGCTGCGGGCCCGAATCCGTAACCGACCATGCTGCTTGTCCCGATCTCAAGGAAGGTCGTATGCACAACCAATGTATATTTGGCCGTCACTGCATTTTCCCTGGCTTTAAAATTAAAATTTGAAAGGACCGTGTTCATCCCTCTTTCAAACCCGGGCTGATATTTATCGGTCTTGTCGTTTTTCCATTTTTCAGCCCAATCATCCCCGCTACCATCTTTATGCCTGTTCATTTCAGATTTTTTATTATTAACATATTCATCTTCGGTCTTGAATTTCCCGACAGCCATTTTTGAATAGTCGAACTGAAGGTTCACTTCCTCCTGGCCTTTCAGTACAGAGATATCGCCTGAAGTCAATTTACACTGGGCAAATGAATGAATTCCCGGTAACAGGAAAAGCCCGGTCAAAATAACATAACTGATCTTTTTCATGTTTAATGTGATTAAGGTTTAAATTTTTTACAAAATTAAATCACTTCTAAATAAAGTGAACCAAAATAAGAAAAATTATTAAAAAATGATTGGATGTTAAGTTCGGCGTTCGGCGTTTGGCGTTTGGCGTTTGGGGTTCGGCGTTTCATTTTCCCTTATTATTTTATTTCAAGTGAAAAGAATTCAATTTTATTTGCATTTGACGAATTATAATCTATTTTCCACTTCCTGAGGCGAAAATAATTCTGCTTACTTTGATACCCTGATTGCGGCGAGAGGGGGAGAAAGATACACCAGTGCATTAACCGGACGCCGCATCAGAAACTAGTTTTTTATCAGTATGGCATTATTTTTATCCGAATGGGCGATCTTTTGAAGGTAAGAGGTAAACTCAGCAAACGATCCGGGAGGATAACGGCCCTCTTTCTTTTCAAGAACCCGGCAGTATGTGAGGGTATTATTTTTCTGCATGGCGGTGACTTTGTAATGGCCAAATTGTGAAGTGAGCTCTGTTGTTTCCGGAAGAGATTCAACTTTATACCCGGGGGGAATATGAATTTCGATTGTAACGGAATCAGTTTCAGCGGACCGGAAATAAAGAGGTGACTTCCTGGATGATAGCTGGTTAAGGCTTATACTGACATTACTGAATAAATTAAAAGGTAAAAAAATCCTGTTCCCTGCCCGGGTTGCATAGGAACGGATTGTGAGGTTGACGGTTTCCCTTGCTTCAGGGGCCTGATCTTTTTTAAAAGAATAACTGATCGATTTTATTGATGCTGAAGGTACTTTTATTTTTCCAATGAATTCATCCTCCATCTCTTTAACAGACCGGTGCTCCAACCATGCTACCTCTTCATACCGCAGACCTCTGTATGTGGAAAATACCCCTGCTGCTGCATTTCCATTAGTGTCAAGGTCGATGGTTACTTTACGGCTTAAACAATTCATTGTACCGGGATATACTGGTGTCCTGGCAAGAACACCACCATCCGGAGTTATGATCAACACATGACGATCATCAGTAAAAGAACCTAAGAAGCCAAATGGCATTGACTGATTTGTACATTCGAGCCAGATCGTATCACTTCCCCGTGGTACGCAAAGTATGACATGATCAAACTGGTCAGAAGGAAAGCCAGGAAGAATATCGGGTTCATTCTCGCCTGCATTTACAAGGGTAGCATATGAGGTTATCCCTGCGGCTGATAAAAGCGCTTTCGTGTAGTTGACCAGGCCTTTACAATCACCATAGCCCTTTTCGGCGACAAGCCCGGCTTCGACTGTCTGCATTCCTCCAATTCCCATACTGATGCAAACATACCGGGTAGTTTCCTGTACAAACCTGTAAATAGCCCTGATCTTTGAAAGATAATCTTTCTCCTCTTTGATCCTGTCAAGCAGCTCCTGCCGGGTCTTAGCCGGCAAGATATCGTGATCCTTATTAATGCTATAATCCCACAAGCCAATGCTTTTCCAGGACCTGAAATCAAAATCTTCCTTTAATGTCCTGTAAATATTTGGTGCTATATTAATTAACGGGACCCTTTCAGCAAGAGGAATACTGAATGGCTCACTTTCAATTGCAGGGAGGTCCTGGAATGTATAGGTAACCGAGCTTCTGTTCTTGTCATGAGCGATCGTGGCAGGCCGGGGAATATTGATCTCATTGAACCGGGGAAGCAATTCATCATCAGCGCTTACTACCAGTTGAGCATGTTCAAGCGATAAACGGTAATCATTCTGGGGCTCCCAGGCAGGATAACTAAGAAGCCCGTGAAATTCTTTCTCATAACTGTACTCTATCGTAAAGGGATAGAAGGCGCTGATCATCTTTACTTTTTTGACTCGTTTATCCACATAAAACAAACCGTCGGGTATTGCGCTCTCATCGATGATATTGGAATGTCTTATATGCTTTGTCTCAACACCTTCATCATTATAATAAACAATTTTTATTGCGCTGATCTTACTGTCCTGGTCATAATATTCTTCCAGTCCGGCATTTTTAAGACCACTTTCCCTGAGGACCGTCACTACCCGGTGAACTTTGATAACCAATGAATTCAGTGATCTTACCTCTACATCAATTTCAAATTCGCGGATGACAGCATCTGCATTATCATTCAGCTCCGCGGGGATGGCAGACACCGGGTACTTGGCTTCTTTGGAACTCACTGGCCCACCACAACCTGCATTTTTCAGTCCTGTGACATTATTGCAAAACAAGATAAAAAGAAAACCCGGGATCAGACTGAACCGTAACATGGATGACTAAGATTTCTTAAGGACTATTTTTTCGGCCTGTTTTGCCAGCATTCTCGTATAAAATTCCCGCAAGTCGGGATATTCAGACATCACATAAAATGTCTTTGAAAGGTTCAATACGCTGTTCACGGTGATCCTGTTCCCTACCTGTGCAGCAGAAAATTTATAGGTGCCTGCATTATCGGGCAGCGCCAGCAAAACCTTCTGAGGCAACGATTCGACTGACATTCCATCCGGGATATCGATCACAAAGATGTACGAAACTTTTATGGGATAGCCAAGATCGACAGGGTATTCGCGTTTCTCAAGGGTAAAGGGATTTGTCGGCTCGCCCATCCCGAAAAGGACATTAAAGAAGATAAGATTACCGTTATTCTGTGTCAGCTCCTGTGACTGAATATTATAACTCACTTTCAAAGGAGCCAGGATATCATCATTATTGAAACTGATACTGTCGATCTTCATGTTCCTGGTTTCTTCTTTCAGATCCTTAATATATTGATCGTTTCCTTTCTTCCGGATATCGTCGCGCATATCACTTGCAGGCAACCCGTCATACGACAGGCTCATTTTCCCCTCCAGGCTGCCGTCGGCATTGATCCTGAACTCGCCAAAATGCATGGTGTTGCTTTTCTCGAGGGTCAGCAGATCAAGCCATTGAATACTGTCATCTATGGCAAGCAGTCCTTTACCGTTGAGGCACCTCATGGGCAGCATGGTATAGGGACGGTCGGGATCGGTTGCATCCAGCAGGTACTTTTTACCACCGATATCGGCACAGGCGATCACATAATTGATCTTTGTCATATTTGGTGCCGACTCTCGAAGAATGCCGTTGCTGCGTGTGCTGAGGAGAACAGGATCGGCATTGAGGCCAAGCTCTTTAAGCAGGAGTATCAGCAGCATGTTTATATCTGCCGAATTTCCTTTCCCATCCGAAAAGGCCTTCCGTAGCGTTGTGGTCGGAATATCAGAAGAATATTTATTCCATCTCAGATTTGTCCTGATATAATCGTATGCCGATACCATTCTCCCGATGGGATCGGTTGCTTTGCTTTTAATATTTTCCGCAACTTCTTTAACGATTCCCGTTTTCTTCAGCTGGTTGCCAAAATCCTCGCTGGCCAGGTATTGATGGACTATTTTATCCCAGGTACTTGTCAGATCGTGAATTGGCCCGCCTGGGTACTGGTAATTCTCAAGCTCGTATTCAACCCGTGTATGATAATTGATCATCGAGCTGGTGAACTTTTCTTCTTTCATTGCCGGGACATCCTTTGTTGCTAGGCGGTAAATATTTTCCCTATAAGCAATTTCATAAGTATTCCTGTCCACAGTTGTAAAATAACCGGCACTTTTAGGGGTTTCGTTTTCAGCGAATGATTTCGAAATACTGTTTATGTTGTATTCATTGAGAAAGAATGGGTAGTAACCCGAAACCAGTTTCTTATAGTGAAAATATTCGGGAATGCGGACCTCATATTCGCTGTACCGTTCAGGAATGACATTCTGAAAGCCCCATGGCTGGAGATTGAAATAGAAGGGACTCTGAATCACATAATGAATATCGAGGAGAGAACCTTCTTTTACATCGGGCAGGGTAAACTTTTTTATACTATGATTAATGTCGGCTAGTTCATCAAAGATTGCGCTGTTGTCCAATTTTGACTCCACAACTTTCTTATCCACGAGATTGAATGTACATGCTTTAAGGGTTATTACCTTTTCCTGATCAGAATTGTTCCTGTACAGGTATATGTTCTGATCGGCAAAATGATAGCCATCTTTGGTAAGGATCTTGATCCTGAGGAAACGTTCAAACATGATCAGGAAACCTTTGTCTTTGTCAAAATCGAACCAGGTTGACCCGATATCCGACAGGATAACGGCTTCGGCAGAAGTGTCCTTATCATAGCGTGTCATTTTCAGGTCGGCCATGGCCGGCTTACCGAACTTTGCTTTTTCATCCTGGGCCTGCAGACAAAGATTACCAGCCAGGACCAGGCAAAGCAGTAAAGAGATCACGGGGATTGAAAAAGAGGTACTCATCGGAGAGTTTTTAGTAAAAATAAAAAATTTAATGCAAATCGAAATAAAATTATCAAGTTTGTAAAGTTTATAAAGTATTCTTTTAATTTATAGGACAAAGGTATTTTATTAAGAAGGCCGGCGGTAGTTGCAGGGGTTGTACAACCCTGACTTAGATGATTAATAATGAAACGAATAGGGTAGCGAAAATTCTTAAAAAATTCCTTCTCGACCTGGTCTGATACTTCCATTTGTGGGTATTTAATGTGAAAATATAGTAAAAATTTATTAATCAGCAGTATAGATCATTTTTGCCGTGAATTGCTGCGAATTGCTACTTTAAGTTAAAAATGGACCATTTTAAGTAAGAGGTCGACAAATTGTCAGGTCAGTAACAATGGCTTGTAAAGAATTCATTAACTGATAATTAATATTATTATATATAATTATTTTGACTTGAACGAATCTTAGTCGAATCTTAGTCGAATCTTAGTCGAATCTTAGTCGAATCTTAGTCGAATCTTAGTCGAATCTTAGTCGAATCTCAGGCGAGTTTAAAATATAGAAAAATTATTATGCCACTATGACAAAATGGCATTGTGACAATAGGGTAGGTTAGAGGGTAGGTTGTGACAACCTACCCTGTTTGGAATCGGTTAATTTTATTGGGAAGTTGGGAGTACAGGGTAGGTATTATATTATAGTTATAATGGAGAAAACGATCAAACCGACTACACTCCGCCGATTTTGATTGACCACCTTACTCTCTTAAATATCAATAGGGTGAGGTGATTAGGTTGCTCCGGCGAAAGCTGGTCAAAGCGAGCGTTTTTTTCCTTAAAGCAACAATTTCTTGATATTTTTCCCGGTCTTATCGTCTCAATCTTTGTTTCGGCAATAGTTTTCCTTTTAAAAGGAATTGTTCCTGGACATAACTTCTGGAGATTACTGTTACCCCAGACAATGGTCTCCCGTGCTATATATTCTCATTGTTTACATATTTGATTACACGCTGGTTCAAAAAGTTGACAGTTATGTCAGAAATCGTATAATGAAGGATACGAACCACGAAGATCACAGCGACACCTCTTCCCTTTAGCCTAGAAAACAAATAATTGCCTCTACCTGCCACCTGATAGCGGGTGATCTTTCACCAACCTAACATTTATTAATTTCCACCCTTATCACAACCCAAAAAGTGTTAATAACTTGTTATAAAAAATATTCAATTCCAAATATCTGTCAATTATTTTAATTTTCTGGCGTACATTTTGCCCGTCATAATAATAAAATTATGATTGATATTCAATAGTATAACTTTTTTTTCATCAAAATAAATAGCGGGAAACCACTATTTTATTTTATGTTTTCCCCCTATTGTGAATGTAAATTTGACTCTCTAACTTTGGGAAACCTAACAAAGTAAGAATATTACTCTATCAATGCCATAATATTACAGGTTGCCTTGAAGCTTTGAAATGAAAATAAATTATGATGAAAATGACAAGAAATATTTTTAGAAAGAACATTAAAGACATGTCTTTATCAATGAAAAACCCCCTTACTGTTGAATGTAAAAAATGATAAGCATAACCATCTATTCACAAACAAAAGAAGGAGGCCACAGCAAATATACACAAAAAATTGAAAATCCGACTCTGTTTTGATTAAATTCAGATAAGATCGTTGCTTGAGGTCAGTATGACATTAATAAACAATCATTTGACCTATTCTTACGAAAAAGAATATTTCGCCTGTTTCTGCAACAGGATCCCGGTAAAAATTTCGTAGACCTTTAAAAACGACCCGTTCGTACACATCAGCATAATAGGCTGAGGAAAAAGTCACGCAGTACCTTTTGATCCTGCGGTCATTGGAAAATCAGAAGGAAAGCCATTCATGCTGACTATTCCTGGAGTGCAAAGAACCAGGCTAATAATCAGAATTCTATAATGAAACTATAAAAATAAACTTATGCAAAAATCTCTACGCGGATCCATGAGGCTGATTATCTTAATTTCTGCAGGTGTTATATTGGTCCTAGGCAAGCAGAATAACATTTTTGCAGAAGGCACCAAACAGGTACGGCCTGATTCCACAGTTTGTGGTGCATCTTTAATTATCGACAGTAATGATCCACTCTTTACAAGATTCGGTTATATAGGTTGTGCGGCCAATTACAGGCTTTATATTCATATAAAAAATATAGGCGAAACCATTTTATTCGGGCTAGATAGTCCTGTGACAAAAGTCGGTTATAATTTAAGGAAACCTAACGGAACCATTGCCATGACAGGGAACCTCCCTAATACCCCCGGACCAGGTTATATAAAATATTACGGGAATGCAATTGTGGGACCCTTCCCGGCTTTCCATGGGTATACTCCGCTTTCCCAGCAGATCACGAGCATCGCCGACACCGGAGACTGGTATTTCGAGATAAAGAGCATTCCTAACGGGGCCGACACTTCCTATCCCGGGAAAGTAAGGTTCAGTTTGTTTGATTTCCAGGTCGTAACAGGTGTTCATAATCCTCCCATACCCACAGATACCATTAATGGCCGTGTCTGGTCACAATCCTGGCAGTTATTTGCACAATTACCGGAGAATGGTTTCTTCCAGCCATTTAATGCCAGTTTTTACATTTATTCCGATGATGGGATCATCACCAAACTCTGTTTTAACCAGGTTCATATCGGTGAAGGTACAATTTTCGCCAACCCTGTGGGTTGTACGAATACGGGTAATTTTCCCGTTGACAGGCAATCATCCAATTCCAATACTTATACCACCTTCCCCGGAATTGCATGGTACAAAGTATTTCTTAATGATCCTGATACCATAGTTTATCCCAATGGGGCCTATGGTAAATTGCTTTCTGATCCTCTTTTATTAGATGATCCTAATTACCCTGACTGTTCGGGTAAAAAAATCATACAGGTCGATGTAAATAAAAAGGGGAGTGTGTCAGTCCATATAGATGTTCCTTATGGTGATTCTTCTTACGATGTATATCTTGATGCCAATGTAACCCCCGGTATCAACAATATTCCCTGGAATGGCCTGGATGGTCATGGCGGGCAAGTTCCTGGCGGGACCTGGCTTTATCTTTCGGTCGATTACATTAATGGCCTTACAAATCTACCCCTATGGGATATTGAAGAGAACCCCGTGGGTTATAAAGTTTACCTGATAAGGCCAATAAGTCACTCATTACAGTCACCGCTTTTTTACTGGGACGACTCACAGCTCAACAATGATGAAGGAGAATGCCCTGTTGTCCCAAACACAGTCAATCTGACAGGATGTGATTGTACGACATCTATCTGCCATGACTGGGACACCAAATCGTGCCACAACAAAATGATCAATACATGGTGGTACTCGGGAAGCAGCACAAGTGCACCAGTACTGGTATATTATAGTATAACCCCGGCAAGTCCGGTCGGCAACAGCGTTACCCGGTGCGGACCAGGAATCGATACCCTTTATGTGACTGTTATTCCTTCGGCATTCACTGCCGACTGGTACAGCGCTTCAACGGGTGGAACTTTACTTTTATCGGGGTCGACAACATTTGTAACTCCTTTACTTGACACTTCTACGACATTTTATGCCGATACCAGGGATCCGATCTCGGGATGCATCAGCGCAACAAGAACTCCTATAAAAGTTACTATCGACCCTCTCCCGGTACCGACAATCACCGGTCCCGGACTGGTCTGTAATAATTCATCAGGAAATGTTTATGTGACCCAGGCAGGGATGAAAAACTATAACTGGTCAGTATCATCGGGAGGCGTCATAACCTCGGGCGGGAATTCGACAAGCAACAGCGTCACCGTCACATGGACCTCTTTAGGGATCCAGACCGTAAGTGTGAGCTACACCAATTTAAATAACTGCACCCCAGCTGCCCCGACTATCTATCCTGTTACTGTCGATTCCCCTGTATCCATTAATATCCAGCCATCGAACCGTGCAATTTGTGAGGGTTTAAACACATCATTTACAATTTCCGCGACAGGTACGGGACTTACATTTCAATGGCAGGTCAATCCGGGGAGCGGATGGACCAATCTTTCAAATGGCGGTGTTTATAACGGAGTCACAACAGATTCACTCATCATCAGTAATGTGACCAACAGCATGAATGGATATAGTTATCGTTGTGTTGTCAATGGTTCCTGTCCGCCCGCAGAGACCAGTAATCCCGCTACGCTAACGGTATATCCGACACCTGCCGTCACTGCCACACCGCCTTCGCAGACAATCTGTTCATCGGGTACCACAAACATCGTTCTTTCAAGCACAACTGGTTCAGCTACATTTTCCTGGACCATCAACATAGTACCGGCAGGAAGCATTTCCGGTGCATCTGCCGGCAGCGGCAATATAATTAGCCAGACATTGGTCAACATTACTGTGGTCCCTGCAAGCGTCACATATACTGTCACACCTACTGCCAACGGTTGTCAGGGTGCTCCAATAGCAGTTGTGGTAACGGTCAATCCCACACCAGATGCGATCCCCACACCGTCTGCCCAAACGATTTGCTCTGGGTTGACAACCAGTATAAATCTTACAAGTACAACACCTAATACAACCTTTAGCTGGACAGTTGCAATGAATCCTGCAGGCAGTATCACGGGCGCCTCGGCAGGCTCCGGAAATACCATAGTGCAGACACTTATCAACGGAATTGCTGATCCCGCCCAGGTCACTTATACGATCACCCCATCAGCAAATGGTTGCCCGGGAATACCTGTCACTGCTCTTGTTACTGTAAATCCAAAACCGGTAGCTACGGCTTCACCGTCTTCTCAGTCAATCTGTTCATCTTCTTCCACTAATATAGCTTTATCAAGTGCAACACCTTCAACCACTTTCACCTGGACAGCCAACATATCCCCGGCAGGCAGCATCACAGGTGCATCAGCAGGTTCAGGTGACCTTATCTCCCAGACATTGGTCAATTCAACTGCTTTACCTGCGACCGTGACTTACATTGTCACCCCTGTTTCCAATGGTTGCCAGGGTCTTACCTTACCGGTCATTGTGACAGTCGATCCAACACCGGTAGTCACGGCTTCACCATCTTCCCAGGTGATCTGTTCATCAGGCTCAACTGATATCTCCCTGTCAAGTGCAACTCCTTCGACAATTTTTTCATGGACCCCGGATGTTGTGCCTGCAGGCAGTATAACAGGTGCATCTCCCGGTTCCGGGGATCTTATCTCCCAGACGCTAGTCAACCTGACCCCATCTCCGGCGAGTGTAATCTATACTATTACACCTTCGGCCAATGGCTGTGCCGGGGGTTCAGTGACAGCCACCGTGACGATCTACCCTGTGCCGGTTGCCATCGCGACACCACCGGCACAGACGATCTGTTCTGCCGGAACAAGTAATATAAACCTTTCAGGTACGGTTCCGGCAACGACCTTTACATGGTCTGTTGCAACAATCCCTGCAGGAAGTGTTACCGGCGCTATGGCCGGCTCCGGCAGTACCATTGCGCAAACACTTACAAATATAACCGCTGATCCTGCACAGGTCACCTATACCATCACCCCCGTGGCAAACGGATGCCCTGGGTCACCATTGAATGTTATTATTACGGTCAACCCGACGCCAGTGGCCATTGCTGCACCGCTTTCCCAGACAATATGTTCAACAAGCTCCATGAATATTGTTCTGTCTAGCTCAACGCCGTCAACCACCTTTACCTGGACTATCGGCATCACACCGGCAGGTAGCGTCACAGGCGCATCTGCCGGGTCGGGTAACTTTATTACACAGACGTTGGTCGACACAACTGCTATACCGGCAAGTGTAACATATACTATCACGCCAGCAGCCAATGGTTGCATCGGGGTTCCTATAGCACCTGTTGTTACTGTCAACCCTACACCGGTTGTGATCGCAACACCAGGTATTCAGACTATCTGCTCTGCGGGATCAACGAATATAAACCTTTCAAGTATAACACCCACTACGACTTTTAGCTGGACAGTCACTATAACTCCTGCAGGCAGCGTTTCCGGCACCTCGTCAGGTTCAGGAAATAACATTATACAGACGCTGATCAACGGAACTGCTTTTCCTGCACAGGTCACATATACAATCACCCCCATGGCTAACGGATGCCAGGGGTCACCTTTAAATGTCGTTATTACGGTCAACCCGACGCCGGTGGCCATTGCCGCCCCGACATCACAGACTATATGTTCAACAGGCTCCATGAATATTGTTCTGTCAAGCTCAACGCCGTCAACTACCTATACATGGACCACGGGTATCATACCGGCAGGTAGCGTCACAGGCGCATCTGCCGGGTCGGGTGATCTTATTACACAGACGTTAGTCAACATAACTGCTTTGCCGGCAAGTGTAACCTATACTATCACGCCCACAGCCAATGGCTGTCCGGGGATTCCGGTTGCTGCCGTTACAACAGTCAATCCTACCCCAGATGTAATCGCCATGCCGGCTGCCCAAACCATCTGTTCTGCAGGAACCAGTGATATAAATCTTTCTGGTCAAACACCCAATACAACATTTTCCTGGTCGGTTACCATAACCCCTGTTGGAAGCATCGCAGGTGCCTCAGCCGGCTCAGGAAATGTCATTATACAGACACTCATCAACGGGACTCCTTCTCCTGCCGTTGTCACCTATGCCATCACCCCGGAAGCTAACGGATGTCCAGGATCACCACTGAATGTCTTTATTACGGTCAACCCTTCACCAGTAGCGCTCGCTACACCGCCTTCCGAGGCGATCTGCTCATCTGCATCTACGAATATTGTTTTGTCAAGCTTAACTAACTCAACCACTTTTACCTGGTTCACAGGTATTGTGCCTCCAGGGAGCATCACCGGTGCATCTGCCGGCAGCGGCAATCTTATCAGCCAGACCCTTGTCAATACTGATTCAGTTCCCGCAAATGCAACCTATACCATTACACCTTCAGCCAATGGCTGCCAGGGCGTTCCCATCGAAGCAGTTGTAACCGTCAACCCACCCCCGGTACCTTCCATCAGCGGACCCAGGATGGCTTGCATTAACACTAGCAATGTTTATTCTACTACACCGGGAATGACCAATTACAACTGGGCAGTTATCGGTGGCATCATCACTGGAGGGATAGGTACGAATTCTATAATGGTGACCTGGTATACAGGAGGTCTGCAGTCGGTCTCTGTCACTTATATTGATGCAAACGGATGTACTCCTGCAAATGCAACCTCCATCGGCATCACAGTCAGTGACATTGCCGCTTCGGTCACAGGAACGGCTGCTACATGTTACGGAGCTGATGACGGGACTGCATTTGTTACTGTTACCGGAGGGATCCCTGCTTATTCTTACCAGTGGAATGATCCACAAGCACAGACGACAAACCCGGCGATCCACCTTGCCCCAGGGAACTATATGGTCGTCATAACAGATGCCGCACTATGCACAAAAACAGCAAGCGTTACTATCCAGCAAGAGTACCCGACACCTTCAGCCAGCCTTACGATAATTTCGGGTGACAAGATATGCAGTGGCGACAGTGTACTCCTGCGGTTCGACCTTGCCGGAACCCCTCCATGGTCATTAACCTATTCTAACGGGTCAGTCACGACGAATGTAAACGGAATAACAGCTTCTCCTTATATTGCGATGGTCTATCCTACAAGTTCATGTGTATATACCATCACTGCTCTCACCGATGCCCATTGCACCGCTGTACCCGGGATGATGCAGGGAGTGGCAGCGGTGACTGTTATGCCACTGCCAGCTGTAGAATATACATGGCAAAACGGTCCTCAGAACAATGAAGTCCAGTTTCATATTGATTCTTCCATCACCGATCTTGGGGCGATCGGGTATATGGTCGTCTGGAATTTCGGGGATGGTACTTT
>Ga0181533_1003573_pt1 | contig 16754 bp, 15 predicted proteins | sample PEATcosm2014_Bin_45_FD_119772 | JGI IMG/M metagenome (GOLD analysis project Ga0181533, IMG submission 119772) | Peatland microbial communities from MTU Mesocosm Facility, Houghton, MI, USA - PEATcosm2014_Bin11_60_metaG | ecosystem: Environmental > Terrestrial > Soil > Wetlands > Peat | place... | reverse complement strand
GCGAAACCTTTGGCGCAGCAGTGAGGATTGGCTGAAAGCTGCAAAAGATCTAGGATTGAAGTTTATCAGGAATTTTGAAGGGTTTACGGATAATGACGAAGGCAAGCGGCTGGTATCTGCCGGGCCAAAAATATAAAGCCGCTCAATGCTTATTTTTCAACAATGGGATCTGAACGGAAAATATACACTAGGACCGGTGATCTCGGAGAAACCTCCCTCCTGGGAGGAACCCGTGTTCCAAAAAGTCATAAGCGGGTTGACGCTTACGGTACCATTGATGAGCTGAATTCTTTTCTTGGTCTTCTTCGCGATCAGCCAATTGCAGAGCATTACAGGAAGGTATTGCTCAGGATTCAGGAAAACCTCTTTATAGCCGAAGCCAGGATTGCTGCAGATCCCAAATTAAAATTCACATCCCTTCCTTTTTTACAGGAAGATGAAATTCTTTTTCTTGAAAATGAGATTGATGAAATGAACAAGTCCCTGAATGATCTGACCCATTTCATCCTTCCAGGGGGCTATGCCCCATCTTCTTTATGCCATGTAGCCCGCACTGTTTGCCGTCGCGCAGAACGATCGGTAATTAAGCTATCTTCAAAGAAAACCCCTATGGAAATAATAATAATCAGATATCTGAACCGTTTATCAGATTACCTGTTTGTTCTCGCCCGGAAAGCCGGACAAGATGCCGGTGCAGATGAAATTCTTTGGACTCCTTCACACTGATCAAAAAAACTGCGAGTGATATATTGAATGTTTTTTTAATACTTTTGCAAAAAATTCAAAATAGCACTGACCCATGTACTGGACATTAGAGTTGGCTTCAAAGTTGGAAGATGCACCGTGGCCTGCAACCAAAGATGAACTTATTGACTGGGCAATTCGTTCTGGTGCCCCACAGGAAGTGATCGAGAATTTAAGGGAGATTGAGGATGAAGGTGATACCTATGAACGCATTGAAGATATCTGGCCTGATTATCCGACAAAGGATGACTTTTTCTTCCACGAAGACGAGTACTGACCTTGTTTTATAAAAAATCAAATAGACCGTTTCAACAGAGGCGGTCTATTTTTTTTGTCATGCTGAACAGGTCTGGTTTTAATCTTTTACAACAAAATGTTTCTCCCAGCACCGGCGTCTCAGATAGATACGGTAATCATAATTCTTCCAGATTGAAATGGCTTTCAGGTTGTTCTCAAGCTGGGCATGTGTGGTCGTTTTGACAATACCGCGCTGTAAACATACCTTATGCAGCTCGGAATAGACCAGGGCGAGGGCTCCTTTCCCCTGGTAATCAGGTCTGACACCAACCAGGTACATGTGAATGGAATCATTCTTTTTCAATGCCCTGTAAAGATGAATAAATCCAAAGGGAAATAGCCTGCCTTTACATTTCTGAAGTGCATGTGCGATGTCAGGCATTGTGACTCCAAAGGCAATGATATCATCTTTATCATCAACGACAAGCGACACAAATTCAGGCCGGAGGAACCCAGAATATTGTTTTGTATACATCTCAATCTGTTTATCATTGATGGCAGCATAGCCATATAGTTCATCGAATGCATCATTCAGCATCCTTAACATCTTCACTATGTATGGAATTAGATCTTTGGCTTTTTTTGCCTGGACCGTCCTGAGATGGTACTTTTCCCTCACAATTGCTGAGGTTCGGGAAACTTTTTCTGGTATCACTGGCGGAACTTCTATTTCGAAATGTATCCAGTCAACCCCTTTGATAAATCCGAGTCGAGCCATGTGATCAGGATAATAAGGGAAATTGTATATGGCCGCCATGCTCGAAAGCTCTTCAAACCCTTCTATCAACATCCCTTCCGGATCCATGTCCGTAAAACCCAGCGGCCCCTGAATCCCGGTCATCCCTTTGCTCCGGCCCCATTCAGAAACTGTCTCAATAAGTCTGGAAGAGACTTCAGGATAATCAATAAAATCAATCCATCCGAAACGCACAAATTTTTCATTCCACCGCTGGTTGGCCTTGTTGTTGATAATGCCCGCGATCCTTCCAACAATTTTATTATCCCTGTAAGCCAGCCAGTATTCAGCTTCACAATATTCAAAGGCCGGGTTTTTTTGCTTGTCGAGTGTGTTCAGTTCATCAAAGATCAGTGGAGGACACCAGTAGGGATTATCCTTGTATAGCTCCAGTTGAAACCAGATGAACTTTTTTAATTCCTTTCGGGAAGTAACATTTCGGATTTCAATCTCTATCATAGCCAATGATGATTTTTATACCAATCAATTGTTTCTTTGATGCCGCGCTCAAGGTCATATTCAGCCACGAATCCAAAGTCAGTCTGCAAAGGTGCCGTTTCGCAACGCCAGTTAGTACTGTTTAAAACATTGAATTTATCAGTATTCAGCGTCGGAATGGAACCCCAGAGCCCGTACAATATCTCGAGACCTGATGCGAGCTGCTTTACGATAAATGAAGGAACTCTCACTTTAATGGTTTTGTTCTTCAGGATCTTTTTAATAATGGCAGCAAAGGTTTTAGTATCGTATTCTGCTCCATCGGAGACAAAATATGATTTTTTGACGATGGTAGATTTCAGGACATCAAAGATCAACCTTACCAGATCCTTCACGTAAATGAAAGTAAGAATTTGTTGCTTTGACCCTATGTAAGTTTCAAGTCCACGACTCATTGTTTTGAAGTAAACATAGTAATCTGTTTCCCTGGGTCCATAAACACCGGTCGGACGGATTATAATCCAGGGTAAAGAGTCAATGGAACGGATGTATTGTTCTGCTTCAAGTTTACTCTTGCCGTATAATTCAATGGGATTCGGAGTATCTGAAAGCATGACTGGGCGAAGGGTTACAGGATCTCCCGGACCATATGCTGCCAGACTGCTCATATAAATAAATTTTTCCGGGATCATTTCTGCCTCTACCAAAGCCCGGATGAAATTCTGTGTGTTTTGTGAATTAACACTGAAATAGTCTTCTTTTTTTGCGGCTTTGGTAATTCCCGCATTATGAATAATATATTGGAATTTGATTCCCTGAGTCTTGCAACTTTCAAGAGTTTCCAAGATCAAATCTCTGGATGTAAAATCTATTTCCAGGAAATGGATGCTTGGGTCTTTAAGATACTTCCTGGAACTGGTCATGCGAACACCGGCATATACTTTGTAATCTCTTTTGAGTCCTTCCTCAACAAGGTGACTGCCTATAAAGCCACTTGCGCCTGTGATCAGTACATTCGGCATGTTTATTATATTTCCATTCTGCGAGCTTTGAATCTTAAAGTCACTTTCCATCTTTAATATTAAAAATGCTTGATCCAGCAACGGCGGGTGAGGTGCTGACGGCCATTAAAATTTTTCCAGATAGTAAGTGCTTTGGCATTGTCCTCCAATTGAGGCATTGAGATGGCACGGGTTATATGATGGCGGATGTAGGCCTTATGCATTTCATTATAATACAGGGCATTTATACCCTTCCCATGATAATCGGGCCTGACACCGTTCAGGTACATATCTATCGTGTCATTCTTTTTCATGGCACGAAGTATATAAATGAAACCAAAGGGAAACAACTTCCCATTACATTTTTGAAGAGCCTTTGTAAGTGAAGGCATTGAGATGCCGAAGCCCACGATATCATCTTTTTCATCGACCACAAAAGAAACAAATTCAGGCCGGATAAAGCCGAAGTAAGCTTTAACATACATATCTATCTGCTTCTGGGTAAGGGCCGTGAATCCGTATAGCTGGTCAAATGCCTGGTTTAGCAGGAAGAACATCTTTCCGGCATATGGAAGCAGGTCTTTGGATTTTTTTGCCTGGACCAGGTGTAATTTATATTTCTCCATGACCAGTTTCGACAATCTTTCCACTTTCTCAGGGATCTCCTGTGGTACCTGAAATTCATACTGGATCCAGTCAGCGGCCTTTTCAAAGCCAAGAAGTGTCATATGTTCAGGATAATATGCATAATTATAAATGGAAGCAAGGGTAGACAACTCATCAAATCCCTTGATCAGCATGCCTTCATTATCCATATCGGAGAACCCGAGGGGACCATGTATACCAAACATCCCCTTGCTTTTTCCCCAATCGATGACACTTTCTATCAGTTTTGCTGAAACCTCATGATCATTGACAAAATCAATCCATCCGAACCGCACCAGTTTTTCATTCCACCGTTCATTGGCCTTATGATTGATGATACCCGCGATCCTTCCTGCAAGCGTTTTCCCGCGAAAGGCCAGGAAATATTCGGCTTCACAAAAGTCGAAGGCAGGATTTGTCGCATAGGATAGGGTTTTCTTCTCATCCAGGAACATTGGCGGGCACCAGAATTTATTCCCTTTATACAAGCTATAGGGAAAGTTAATAAACCTCCGGAGGTCGGATTTTGTTTCGACCTTTTTAATAGAGACAGCCATATGTGGTGCTGAAATTTATCAATGAATGATACCTAGTTTTTTTCCCACCTTATGAAATTTCTCCAGGGCAATGTCGACCTGGTCTTTAGTATGTGTAGCCATGAGAGAAAAACGGATCAGTGTAGAATCTTTGCTGACAGCCGGTGAAATGACCGGGTTGACAAAAATCCCTTCATCGAGTAACATTCGTGTCAGTCTAAGGGTTTTCATGTTATCCCTTATATGAAGTGGGATGATTGGCGTTTCACTCTTCCCGATATCAAATCCCAGCTTTTTGAAGTTATCAAGTGAGTAATGGGTGAGTTCCCAAAGCTTAGCAATCCTTTCAGGTTCTGATTTGATAATCTCGAGTGCAGCCAGGACCGCTGCCGCTGATGCCGGAGTAATGCTGGCGCTGAAGATCAGGGAGCGGGAATGGTGCTTCATATAATTGATCGTGTCAAAATCACTTGCGATAAAACCTCCTAATGATGCCAGTGATTTGCTGAAGGTACCCATGATGAGGTCTACTTTATTGGTCAATCCAAAATGGGATGCAGTTCCTGAGCCTTGCTCGCCAATCACCCCGATGGCATGAGCGTCATCTATCATTACTGTTGCTTCATAGGTTTCAGCCAGTTGCATGATCCCGGGCAAGTTGGCAATATCTCCTTCCATGCTGTAGATACCGTCAACTACGATTAGTTTTATCCGGCCGGGCTCGCATTTTTTCAGTAGCCTTTCCAGGGAATTCATGTCGTTGTGACGGAATTTTAAAACCTTCGCGAATGACAGACGTGTTGCTTCAATAATGGAAGCATGGTCAAGTTCATCGATGAGGATATAATCATTCCTGCTTGTTACTGTAGGTATAACGCCAAGATTGACCTGAAATCCTGTACTGAAGACCAAAGCTGCATCTTTTTTTACAAATTCGGCAAGTTTTCTCTCCAGTTCAATATGAATGTCAAGGGTTCCGTTAAGGAACCGGGAACCGGCACAGCCACTGCCATATTTTTCAATCGCTTTTATTGATGCTTCTTTGATCCTGGGATCATTAGTAAGTCCCATATAACTGTTGGAGCCGAACATCAGCACTTTTTTTCCGTTCATGATCACCGTCGTATCCTGTTCTGATTCAATGACCCTGAAGAACGGGTAAAGGCCAAGTCTTGTAATTTTTTGTGGTTCAGTATAATGCGATGTTTTCCGTTGTAAAATTCTCATAGATGAATTTATTTTGTCACTATTGTTAAAGTTCAAAGATAATAAAAATCTAAAATTATGATTCCATTTGCTGTTTTGAAAAATCTTTTCCGGCTTTCAAGGCCAGAAGGTTTTTAATGATCACATCTTCGCTTTTATTCCTGAAAATAAAACGGATTGCCTCTTCCAGTCTTTCATATTGCATTCCCAGAAAGGGAGAGGCTGCCCCCAGGATCACAATGTTCGCCGTTTTTAACGACCCTATTTCTTTTGCGATCTCTTCAGCATCCAGCGCAATATAATGAGGCAGACTCCGGATTTCATTCATTACTTTCTCAATCTCAGGATATTCCGGAATATTAATATAAGGTTTTGTATTTGTGATTACCCATCCATCCGGTGACAAAAAAGGCAGATGTCGCAAGGCTTCGAGGGGTTCAACAGAAATGATCAGGTCGGCTTTCCCGTAAGGGATGAGATCTGAAGCAATTTCCTTGTCTGATATCCTTAAATTTGATTGTACATCACCTCCCCGCTGACTCATACCATGAACTTCCGATTGCTTAAGAAAAAGCCCTTGTTCAAGGGCGGCCGTGCCAATGATCGCTGCAATGGATATAATTCCCTGACCGCCCACACCAGCGAGTATTATGTCTTTTTTCATGCTTTAATATTCTTGCCGTAAAAATCTTCTATCCGGTCGCCACTGTCTTTTTGAATTTTTCCCTTACGCGCTTATCAATGGCGACGACACATTCTCTTCGCGGAATAATTACTGAAACCCCTGGATAATTAAGTTCTTCGCTAATGATTTTAACATTTTCCTGGTGAAACTTCTTTAAGGGGCGAATGACATGAATATGTTCTTCTTCCACTCCCATCCCCTTGCAAATGGATTCGATTCTTCCGAATGCCGGTGAATCCTGTCCCCCGGTCATGGCTGTGGTACCGTTGTCAAGAATAAAAATTGTGATTGGCGATTTGTCGTTGATAGCATCCAGCAATCCTGTCATTCCAGAATGAGTAAAAGTAGAATCACCAATAACGGCAACGGAAGGAAGCAAGCCGGCATCTGCAGCGCCTTTCGCCATCGTGATCGAGGCGCCCATATCCACGCAGCTGTTGATTGCTTCATACGGTTTCAGCGCCCCCAGCGTATAACAACCAATATCCGAGAAAACACGTCCTTTGGGAAGAGCTTCAAAAACTTCATTCAGTGCCTTGAATGAATCGATATGCGGACAACCTGAGCATAAAGAAGGAGGCCTGCTCACCATCAGTGAAGGAACAGGCAGGCCATATGTATCTTTCATCCCGAGCGAAACTGCAACAATGTTTGGGTTCAGCTCACCATCCCTTGGAACAGTTCCATCGAGACGTCCTTTTATTTTCAACCCTTTACCGAGTAATCCTTTCACGGACTCTTCAACGATGGGATAACCTTCTTCCAGAACAAGGATCTCTGCACATTCCATGCAAAGGCGTTCGATCATTTTCTTTGGCAATGGATACTGACCGATTTTCAGAACGGGATGTGGAACATGCCGGTCAGGATAATTCTCTAATAAATAATTATAGGCAATACCACAAGCAATGATGCCAAGTGATTTATCAGAACCATCTATATAGTTATTAAAGGAGGAATTCTTTGATTCCTCCTTTAAATTATCCTGGATATTCAGAAGGTTACGGTATCTTTTCCTGGCTATGGCAGGTAAGAGCACAAATTGACGAAGATCATCCGGAAGTCTGAGGTCATTTTTTTTCCGGAGATCCTTTCTTTTCACACCGGCGCGGGAATGTGCCAGACGTGTTGTGATCCGCAACATTACAGGAACTTTATGATGTTCTGATAAATCAAATCCATAGTGAACCATATCGTAAGCTTCCTGCTGGTTTGATGGCTCCAGGACAGGGATCATGGCGAATTTTCCTAAAAACCGCGAATCCTGTTCATTCTGGGAAGAATGCATTGAGGGATCATCGGCGGCAACTATGATCAGTCCTCCATTTGTCCCTGTGATGGCAGAGTTTATAAATGGATCGGCAGCAACATTCAATCCCACATGTTTCATACATACCATGGATCGTTTTCCTGCATAAGACATACCAAGTGCAGATTCCATGGCTGTTTTTTCATTTGCTGACCATGTTGAATGAATTTTATCCTGTTTCGCCTGCTTTGAATGCTGAACAAATTCAGTAATTTCAGTAGATGGTGTTCCCGGGTAGGCATAAATCCCGGAAAGTCCGGCATCTAATGCTCCCTGTGCGATAGCTTCATCCCCCAGGAATAAGAGTCTTTGCATAGTTAGATATGAAAATTTATTATGGACAAAAGTAAAAAGAAAATCCGAATTACCTAAAAGAACAGATTAATCCCTTAATGCCACATACCACATAAATAATTTTTTTTGTCTTCTAAAATAGGTATTTTTGCTGCTTGATCATCTATTACTTCCTCTTCCTAATTTATGAAATCGAGCTTTACCTTTTCCTTATTCCTCAGCCTGTTTATCTTAATTTCCATCCATACAGCAAAGGGTCAATCACAATCCGGTATTATCCGCGGCTTTGTTTACGAGGCAGAAAACGGTGAACCGGTAATTTTTACCAATGTATATCTTTATAAAACCTCGTTAGGAGCAGCAACAGATGTGAATGGTTTTTTTTCCATTACAAAAATACCCCCTGGTAGTTATACCCTGATGGTTTCTTACATGGGGTTTGATACTTTGCAGATTCCTGTCACGGTTAAAAGTAACGATCTTATTACAAAAAAACTATTTCTAAAAAAATCGACCTATACATTGGAGGAGATCAATATTTCTGCCGCCAAGGAGAATAAAAAAGTCGAAGTACAAACCTCTATTATTAAAATAACTCCTAAAGAGATAGGACAGATCCCCTCTATCGGGGGGCAACCCGATCTGGCACAATATCTCCAGATACTTCCAGGTGTTATATTTTCCGGTGACCAGGGTGGACAGCTTTACATACGCGGTGGCCCCCCGATCGAGAACAAAGTTTTGCTTGATGGGATGGAACTATTCCAGGCATTTCATTCTATAGGACTTTTTTCCGTCTTTGATGTTGACATACTGAAAAATGTCGATGTACTGACGGGTGGCTTTAATGCAGAATATGGGGGAAGGCTCTCTTCTATAATGGATATTACTACCCGCGATGGGAACAAGAACCGGATTGCAGGTAAGATTGATGCCAGTACTTTTGGAGGAAAAGTCTTATTGGAAGGGCCTATCGCCAAGGCAAAAACAGATGATGGTGCCGATGCATCCTTTATCATTTCAGTAAAGGATTCTTACCTCAAAGAGAGTTCAAAAATATTCTATGATTATATCAATCCAAACGGATTGCCCTATAATTATCTGGACATTTATGGCAAGGTTTCCATTAATGCATCCAATGGCAGCAAAATAAATTTCTATGGCTTTAATTTTACTGATAATGTTCAGTACCAGATCCTCCAAAACTATCAATGGAATTCTTATGGAGGAGGAACCAATTTTGTTATAATCCCAGGAGGATCACCAGTTCTTCTTGAAGGTAATTTTGCTTATTCCCAATATCAGGTCTCATTACAACAACAGAATACCTCGCCGAGCTCCAGTTCTATTTCCGGTTTTTCGGGGGGATTCCATTTTACTTATTTTTTCGGAAAAAATGCGCTCAAATATGGAATAGATCTGAGCGGCTATAAAACCGACCTCACATTTTACAATACTGTTAACCGCACCATCATGTTGGATGAGAATACAACTGATCCTTCCATTTACGCACAATATAAATGGCTTGTCAGAAAATTTATTTTTGAGCCGGGTTTTCGTCTGCAATATTATGCATCACTTGGATCTGCATCACCGGAGCCGCGTTTATCCATTAAGTACAATCTTAGCGATCGATTCCGGTTAAAGATGGCTGCCGGACTTTATTCTCAGAATCTTGTCAGTACAACTTATACACAGGATGTCGTTAATCTTTTCTATGGTTTTATAGCAGAACCCAACAATCTTCCTGCTGAATTCAATGGGCATAAGGTAAACAGCAAGTATCAAAAATGTGACCAGGTGGTGCTCGGCTTTGAAACCGATTTTTCCAAAAACCTGAACCTCAATGTTGAAGGATATTATAAATATTATCCCCAAATTACTACCATGAACAGGGATAAGCTTTATGACGATATCCCACAGAATTCTGCTATACCTGATAACCTGAAAAAAGATTTCGTTATTGAAACCGGTGATGCTGAAGGCGTCGATGTTTCACTTCGCTATGATTACAAACGCCTGCATTTCTGGGGAGTTTATTCCCTTTGTTTTATTCATATGTTCGATGGACAAAACTGGTATGTGCCCATATATGACCGTGAACACAATGTAAATCTTACGGCTTCATATATCTTCGGGAAGCACTTAACCTGGGAAGCAGATGTGCGATGGAATTACGGGTCCGGGTTCCCTTTTACTCAGACGGCAGGATTCTATGAGCAAATTAATTTCAATAATATCGGAACCAGTATCATTAATCAAAACGGGACGCTGGGAACCATTTACGGAGATTATGACAAGGGTCAGTTGCCTTACTACAGCAGGCTGGACCTTAACATTAAAAAGAAGTTCGATCTGGGACGTTATACAAAATTTGAGATCAATGTCAGTGTTACCAATGCATTGAATCAGGAAAATATTTTCTACTTTGATCGTGTGACTTATTCGCGAGTCAACCAGTTACCGCTTATGCCCAGCATGGGGATCAGTTTTTCATTTTAACTTCTGTGGCGGAGACGACCTGCGGTCGTTGACAGATGACTTGGGACTGAGGACGGAAATTGTGACGTGAAGCATGATACGCGGATTGACATTCATTTATTATATTTTACTTCTTTGCTAGTTTTATATATGGTCTTTTTCTTTTGTCCTCGGGCCGGACGGGCCTCATCGCCGCAACGCGGCTATTGGATTTTCTTAACTAAAAATAATCACGAAGCGTGACGCGAAAAAGACGTTAAGTGATAAGTATCATTGTTCAGTAAAGATTTAGATCTTTTTATGATATTTGTAAATTCAAAAAAACAGATTTATGGCGATCTCTTATGATAATGCGATTACGAAAAACTACCATGGGATGATGGGTGGGATTGTTTTCAGGTGTATTGGAGATAAGTCGATCATGTCGAAGCGCCCGGATTGCTCGAAAGTGGTGAAGACCGAAGCACAGAAAGCTAACATGAAACGCTTTGCCGCTGCAACAATCTATGCCAAGAAGGTGCTGAGTGATCCAAAGAAAGTGGAGTATTACCGGAAGAAAAAGAAAATTTACCAGAGTGTCTGGAATGCGGCTATTTCTGATTTCATGTCGAGTCCAAAGATTGTGACCGTTGATCTGAACGCATACAGGGGACTTAAGGGAAATGTTATCAGCGTTTCGGCATGGGATAAATACAAGGTTGAGGCGGTAAATGTGATGATATACAATGACATGAACCAGCTCGTTGAGAGTGGCCCTGCTTTTGCGAGGTCATTTTCGGGAAGCATGGAGTGGGATTATAAGGCAACTGTAATGAATCCATCCTATAGAGGTTGCCGGGTTGTTGTTCGGGTAAGTGATTTGCCGGGGAATGTGGTTCAGGAGGCGGTGATCGTTGATAGTACGTAAAAGACAGAGGACCGAAGACCAAAGACGGAGGCCGTTTCGTGACGCGTGACGCGTGACGCGCGGATTCGTGGTAATTCCAAGTTAAATTTTTAAAGTTAAGATTCCCAGCATGAGTGAGGTATGCCATGTTGGGAATTTTTTGCTATAAATCAGGTTGATTTTTTTGGTTTTAGGAGATTTTGGGAGGGAGAAATGAGGATCATTTGCTTTTTCATGTGTGCGAAAGTTCCAAAAGAGTTCCAGGTAAATAGAAAATGAACAGAATACGAACGATTATTCAATTTTAAGTTAGTTTCTAATGAGTTTTTATAGAGAAATTGTCATCTTATTTTTCTATAATCCCGAATTACATCAGAGAAATATTGATCGCTGATCTTGAATACGCCTCCGGAGGGAAAGGGTCAATTTCCCACTTCCTCAGGTGATAATAAATCTGCTTACTTTGATAATCTGCTATTTATGGGGTGTGTCATTCTATTTTTAACCTGTTGAGTATTCAAGTTAAAAATATGGTTACTTTTACAGCCTTATCATTGCTACCTGATGAATCTGATAAAACGTGACCTCTCAATTGCTAAGACCCGAAATGTCGGAAAAAGTTTAATCCTTGACATTGTTGCCCTTGTCGTAGTTTTCTTAACGCCTGAGATTGGTCAATATACCCACCTGCCTTTTTGGATGATTGAACCTATGCGACTGATGGTCATTTTATCGATTGCGCATTCCACAAGGACAAATTCCTATCTACTGGCATTGGTTCTGCCTGTTTTCTCGTGGGCTGTTTCAGGTCATCCTGAATTATTTAAAATGCTGGTCATGACTGGTGAAATAACAGTCAATGTTTTCTTATTTTATCTTCTGATCAGGAAAATTAATTCTGCTTTTCAAGCAATGTTCATTTCGATTGCTTTAAGTAAGCTGCTTTGTTATGCGTTTTACCTGCTCTTTTTTTCACAGACATTCATCCGGGAAGAAACCGAGCCGTCTTTTTTGATTGCACAGGTAATCTCTACGCTGGTATTCAGTTTTTACGTTTATTGGGTTTTCCGGAAGAAACTTCAATAATTTTCTTGCTTTGCAGTACTTGAGGATTCTTAATCTGGTTGGTTAAGTCTTTCACTACCTCCTCGTACATTTTGCTGAAATTCCGGACATCCAATCTATAATAATCCAAATTACCCTGTAACCGTTGAGGCGACATATGATACTTTCTGTACAGCCACTGGTAATAATTTTGAGACGGGAGGGACATATTTCTTCCCCGGTTCCGCTGAAATATAAGACTGGCTTCTACCAAATGTATGTCTACCAGTATGTGGATCATTTCATCACGGCTAAAGACCGAATCGGCGGACAGATGTGGCGGAAGCAATTCGGTTTTTGGATTTCCGCATGAAGCCAGTAAAAAGAAGAGGCAGAAAATGATGACAATCCGCATAAGAGATTATTCTCCTTTTTCCTTGTATTCCTTATTCAATTCTTTTAAAACGTCATCGGTGATATCAAGTGTTTCGCTGGCAAGAAGTATCTGGCCTGAATTTGCATATCCAAGAATGTAGTCGAAATTATAGTTCCGGTTGTACCTTTTAAGAAAATTGGTCACGGTATCAAGCAAGGTTACATGCATGGACTGTTCTTTTTCGGCAACCTGTTGTGTGTAGCGTTCTTTTTTGTCAGCCAGGGCCTGTTGTTTTTGCATCAGGGCATCGTACATTACCTTTGCCTTATCTTCCGGAATAGCATTGGCCGCAGCTTGTTTCTGAAAATCAGCCGCTTCTTTTTCAAAAGCAGCCTGCTCTGTCATAACCTCTGTTTCAAGGCGTTTACCCGTTGCTTCCAGGTCGGTTTTTAGCTTCTTCACATAAAGGTATTGGTTATTCAGGGTATCAATGTTGATAAACACGACTTTTACCGGTTTTGACATTGTTTTTTGTAATGCCAGCTGAGTATTTTGGTTGGAGGGTTTCTTTGAAGTAAAATAGAAGATGAAGAGAACTGCCAATCCAATGAAAAGGATTAGTTCGATAAAAAGATGGACCCAAAAGATGTTTCCTCTTTCATTTTTCATTCCTTGAAGTTTCACAATCGGAGAATCCTGTTTTTGTGCCTGAGCGTCCTCAGGTTTGAAGTTATTTTCTTCTTGCATATTCTGGATAATTTTTAGTTTCCTAATTCAGACATAAACTTTATACGCATAAGCCGGATCTCTTCTTCTGTGTATTCATCCTCGCCCAAGGTAGTCAGGGCTTCTTCTACAGAATCTGATTCGGCTTCGCGAAAATAATTAAATATCTCTTCCTGGTGATAAGGGTCTACAAATTCGTCGATGTAATAATTGAGGTCTATCTTGGTTCCTGAAGATACAATACTTTCGATTTCAGTAAGCAATTCATCAAGACTCAGGTTTTTGGCATATGCAATGTCTTCAAGAATCATTTTACGGTCGATGTTCTGAATGATATAAACCTTTAGTCCTGATTTGTTAACTACCGATTTAACTACCATGTCCATCGGGCGGATGATCTCATTCTCTTCCACATATTCTTTGATGAGGTCCAGAAATGGCTTTCCGTATTTCAGGGCTTTCCCTGTTCCCACCCCGGTGATCTGTTTCAGTTCTTCAACTGTGATGGGGTACTGGATGGCCATATCTTCAAGGGAGGGATCCTGGAAAATCACGAATGGGGGAAGTTTTTCCTTTCTGGAAATTTCCTTACGGAGATCTTTCAACAAGGCAAATAATGTTTTATCTGCAGTGCTGCTTTTTGACCCCATTGCCGCAAAAAATTCATCTTCCTCAATGTTTTCATAATCATGATCATCTACAAGCATGATTGAGTAAGGCTTCTTGAGAAATTGTGAACCTTCCGGACTAATCTTCAGCAACCCATAATTATCAATGTCCTTTAACAGCAGGCGCTCGATGAGAGTCTGCCGTACGACAGCATTCCAGAATTTTTCATCTTTATCTGCACCTGCACCAAAAACTTTAAGTTTATTGTGCTTGTACGATTTAATATGAGTTGTGTTCTTCCCCAGTATGATATTTATGATGTGTTTTTGCTTAAATTGTTGTTTTACTGCCAGTACTGTTTCCAGCACGATAGATACATATTGTTTCCCCTCAAAACGTTTTTTCGGATGCAGGCAATTATCGCAATTCTGGCAATTGTCTTCTCTGTAAATCTCCCCGAAATAATGCAGGAGTTGTTTTCGCCGGCAGACTGAAGATTCAGCATATGCAACAGTTTCAAGAAGCAATTGTTTAGCAATTTCCTGTTCAGCAACCGGTTTACCTTTCATAAATTTTTCCAGCTTCTGAATATCATCATAGCTATAGAAAGCAATGCAGTTTCCTTCCCCGTCATCCCGTCCGGCCCTTCCGGTTTCCTGATAATATCCTTCCAGACTTTTAGGAATATCATGATGGATCACGTACCTCACGTCTGGTTTATCGATTCCCATTCCAAAGGCGATTGTGGCGACAATAATGTCCACCTCTTCCATCAGGAAGTCATCCTGGTTCTTCCTGCGGGTAGGAGCATCAAGACCTGCATGGTAAGGTAAAGCTTTAATCCCGTTCACCACAAGGGTTTCGGCAAGTTCTTCGACTTTTTTCCGGCTCAGACAATAGACGATCCCTGATTTTCCTGAGTTACTTTTAATATATTTGATGATATCCTTGACTACATTCTTGGTTTTGGGGCGAACTTCATAATAAAGGTTGGGCCGGTTAAAGGAGACTTTAAAGAGGGTGGCATCAGCCATAGCAAGGTTCTTCTGAATATCCTGCTGGACTTTCGGGGTGGCAGTGGCTGTCAGGGCCATGACCGGGACTTTCTGCCCGATAGCGTCAATAATGGGTCTTAAACGGCGATATTCAGGCCGGAAGTCATGCCCCCACTCTGAGATACAATGGGCTTCGTCAATGGCATAAAATGAGATCTTGATGGCTTTTAAAAATTCTATGTTTTCTTCTTTTGTTATTGTTTCCGGCGCCACGTATAGCAATTTGGTATCACCCGAAACAATGTCTTCTTTCACCTGGACTATCTCCTGTTTGGTCAAAGATGAATTCATAAAATGGGCGACATTTGATTCTGTTCCAAAGCTACGGATGGAATCCACCTGGTTTTTCATGAGCGCAATCAGGGGAGAAATAATGATTGCCGTTCCTTCCTTGATAAGTGCCGGAAGTTGATAACAAAGTGATTTCCCACCACCTGTCGGCATGATAACGAAAGTATCCTTGTTCTGAAGTACATTGGTAATGATAGCTTCCTGATTCCCTTTAAAACTGTCGAATCCAAAAACTTTTTTCAGTACTTCATATAGTTTGTACTCGTCCTTCTTGGCAACCATTTTGTACTCTGGTTAATTTTAGTATTTTTGTCTGATTGATCGTGTTTTTTTATTCATCACAGGTGCCCTCTAATACAAATATACTATAAAACTCAAAAATTAAAATAATATTTAAAAAAAAACCAACATTGAAGGATTCCAAATCAATAAAAGAAATTGCTGTAAAGACAATAATTGAAGAAGGAAAAGCGGTTGCAGCCCTCACAAATAGCATCAATGATGACTTTGTAAAATGCGTGGAACTGATCTTTCACTCAAAGGGGCGGGTAATCGTGACCGGGATCGGGAAAAGTGCGATCATTGGGACAAAACTGGTAGCAACATTGAATTCAACGGGTACACCTTCAATTTTTATGCATGCTGCTGATGCTATTCATGGTGATCTTGGAACCATCCAGAAAGAAGACATTATTATCTGCATCTCAAAAAGCGGGGAAACCCCCGAGATTAAAATTCTCATCCCGCTGCTTAAGGCTTTTGGAAGTTCACTCATTGCTTTAGTCGGAAACCCACGCTCCTATCTTGCCAAACAAGCGGACTATATCCTCGATACGACGGTAAAAAAAGAAGCCTGCCCGGGCAATCTTGTGCCAACATCTAGTACAACCGCACAGATGGTAATGGGAGATGCCCTCACAGTTTGTCTGCTCGAATGCCGTGGTTTTAGTCCAAGTGATTTTGCCAAATTGCATCCCGGAGGAACTCTCGGAAAACAATTATACCTGAGAGTTGAAGACTTGTACATTAACAACCAGGTGCCAAAAGTTCAGATCACCGACAACATAAAGACCATTATTCTGGAAATATCGTCAAAAAGATTGGGAGCAACAGCAGTACTGGATCACGGGGCGCTGAAAGGCATCATCACTGACGGTGATCTTCGCAGAATGCTTGAAAAGACTACGGACTTTAAGAACATCACTGCCAGGGATATCATGAGCATCTCTCCAAAAACCATTAACCCCGGGGCACTGGTGGTCAATGCCCTTTCCATTATGCGGAAAAATAATATCACTCAATTGCTCGTTACAGATAAAGATCGATACCTCGGAGTGTTGCATCTTCACGATATACTCAAAGAGGGGATTATCTGATTGTTGCACGATGATTTAT
>Ga0181533_1003567_pt1 | contig 16772 bp, 18 predicted proteins | sample PEATcosm2014_Bin_45_FD_119772 | JGI IMG/M metagenome (GOLD analysis project Ga0181533, IMG submission 119772) | Peatland microbial communities from MTU Mesocosm Facility, Houghton, MI, USA - PEATcosm2014_Bin11_60_metaG | ecosystem: Environmental > Terrestrial > Soil > Wetlands > Peat | place... | reverse complement strand
CGGAGAACCGGTCGATAAGGGGAAATCCGAACATATAATATCGTCTCTGCGCGATATTGCACACATCACTTCCGATAAAAAAGACGGCAATGTCCGCTCAAAGCCTCAGGAGACCGTGGGACCCGCCGGTGAGGAAAAAGGAGAAGTGACATACCGCATCCGTTTCAAACCGCCTGCAGACATATATTTGCGCGGTATCAATCCCATGTCGCTGCTTGAAGAACTCGCCCGGTTGGGGGAATGCAGGATTGTGGCCCAAACAGGCGATATTCCACTGCTTGAGGACTATAATCAGGACCACTGCCACGTCTACTGGGACATTATTCTTACCACAAAACATTCACTCAACGAGATCAGGGATGTTTTTATTTTCATAGAAGAAGACTCCGAGATAAAAATCGATGTTATTTTCGAAGAGGGCAATTTTGATTCTGAAGTTCCATACAAGAAGCTCGGAGAACTGCTCATAGAGCGCGGAGAGCTGACACCGGCAGACCTTCAGAAGATACTTGAGATGCAGCAGCCACTGGGAGAAAAACTGGTGGATGCAGGATTGGTAAAATCGGGCACTGTAGAATCGGCGTTGGTCGAGCAGGAACGCGTAAAGGAATTACAGGAGAAGAGGAAGAGGGATGAAGCTGCCTCCAGTATCCGGGTTCCGTCAGAGAAGCTTGATATACTGGTGGACCTGGTCGGAGAGCTTGTCACAGTACAGGCCCATCTTACTCAGACAGCAGGGGAAATGGGCAACCCAAAACTTACGGCGATCGCTGAGGCGGTTGAGAACCTGACTGCGGACCTTCGTGACAATACAATGAACATAAGGATGCTGCCGATCGGCACCACCTTCAACAAATTCAAACGGCTCGTACGGGACCTGTCAAAAGAGCTCGGCAAAGAAATAAACCTAGTAACAGAAGGGGCTGAGACAGAGCTCGACAAGACAGTCATTGAGAAACTCAACGACCCGCTGGTACACCTGATCAGAAACAGCATAGACCACGGCATAGAGCCCCCAGATAACAGAGAAGCAGCCGGCAAGCCCGGGAAAGGGACGATTCATCTTTCTGCGGCGCATTCGGGTGCCCACGTCCTTATACAGATAAGGGATGACGGCGCGGGGCTGGATAAAGATGTGATCAGGGCAAAGGCAATTGAAAAAGGCCTTATTCCCCCTGACGCCGAGTTGCCGGAGAAAGAGACATTCTCGCTGGTGTTTGCACCGGGATTTTCAACGGCAAAAACGGTGACAAGCGTATCGGGCCGCGGGGTCGGGATGGACGTGGTGAAGCGGGCAATCGATGCGCTGCGAGGGACAATTGAAATAAGCAGTCAGAAAGGGATTGGTACGGTTATAACTCTAAAGCTGCCTTTGACCCTTGCGATAATCGACGGCCTGCTGGTCAGGATTGGAGAAGGCCGTTTTGTTTTACCGCTTTCTGTTGTAAAAGAATGCGTCGAGTTGACGAAAGAGGATGCAGCCGGAGCACATGGCAGACATATAGCAAACGTTCGCGGCCGGATAATTCCATATATCAAACTAAGGGAGCGGTTCGCAATAAACGGTAATGTGCCTGACATAGAACAGATCGTTATTGCTGAAATAGAGGACTATAACATCGGGTTTGTTGTCGATGCTGTGATCGGAGAACATCAGGCAGTGCTCAAATCGCTGGGCATATTTTATAAAAATGTTGAAGGCATATCAGGCGCAACCATATTGGGGGATGGGACAGTAGCACTGATACTGGACGTTTCAAAAATTGCGATGACGGCTGAAGCAGAAGAAAAAAACTCGTTACGAGTACACGATCACCTCACCTGCCTCCCCTTAAATTAAGAGGAAGTATGGGAGGGGGAGGGGTTAAAAGAAGGTGTCAAGGAGGAAAATATGTTCAAAAATATGAAAGTAGGAACGGGGTTGAAATTGGGATTTGGATTAGTATTATTTTTGTTATTGGGTATCGGGTTAGCAGGTTTTTGGGGTGTGAACGCACTGTCCTCGACGACCGCGAAAATACTCGGCACTGATGCAAAAATAGCGCAGAATAGCGCTCGTGCGCGCGCCGACATTCTGTTGCTGAGACGGGGAGAGAAAGACTTCTTTCTGAACATGGGCTCACCAGAAAAACAAACGGAGTATTACAAAGGATGGAATGAAGCACTAGAACATCTGAATGCAAGGCTTTCCGACCTTGAGAAGGTCACAACGCTGCAGCAGGATAGGGATGTTATAAAAAATCTGAAAAACGAACTCTCCTCTTATACAGATGGGTTCAGCAAGGTACACGACATGCTTCAGGCCGGCAAGTTGAAAACGCCTCAAGAAGCTAATAAGGCTATTTCAGAGTATAAAGATTCGATCCATAAAATGGAAAAGTTGGCACAAGACTTTGCCGAAGAAGGCGAGAAACGAATGGATGCCCAGGATGGGATTATTAAAGATTATGCAAGCCGGACACTTAAGGTTATAGTGGTGCTCTCGTTGATATCGCTTGCGCTTGGCGCCGCCGCGACAGTCCTTATTGTACGCAAGCTTGCCGAAGTTGCAACCAGCATACGGGAAGCTGCCGATAACGTAGCGGCTGGCAGCCAGCAACTTAGTGCCGGAGCCCAGCAGCTTTCGCAGGGTTCCACAGAGCAGGCTTCCGCGGTTGAAGAAGTGTCTTCATCGATGGAGCAGATGGCTTCCAATATCAGGCAGAACGCCGACAATTCACAACAAACAGACAAGATAGCGATCAAGTCAGCCGGAGATGCGAAAGAAGGCGGAAAATCCGTTGCAGACACGGTCAACGCAATGAAACAGATTGCCGATAAGATATCAATCATTGAAGAGATCGCGCGGCAGACAAACCTGCTGGCCCTTAATGCGGCTATCGAGGCCGCAAGAGCTGGGGAGCACGGCAAAGGCTTTGCTGTGGTTGCCTCTGAGGTCAGAAAACTGGCCGAAAGGAGCCAGACCGCCGCTGCAGAGATAAGCCACTTGTCATCGACCAGTGTGCAGATAGCCGAGAAGGCGGGCGACATGCTCAACAGGCTTGTACCGGACATTGAGAAGACCGCAGAGTTGGTGCAGGAAATAAGCGCAGCAAGTAATGAACAGAGCTCCGGTACGGAACAAATAAACAAGGCCATACAGCAGCTTGACCAGGTAATACAGCAAAACGCGGGGGCTTCCGAAGAAATGGCCTCTACATCCGAGGAGCTTTCCTCTCAGGCCGAACAACTGCAGCATGCAGTATCATTTTTAATGGTGGATAGCAACGGGACTTCAACTGAAAAGGCCGTGAAGAAGACAGTGAAGGCTGAGGCCAAAACGAATGTAGCACCACATATAAGTCCTGAAAAGACTCACAGGCAAGCTCTGGCGATGGCAGGCAGGCAGACGGACAAAGCAAAAGGACTTACGCTTGACCTGAGTCATGGAAACGAACATGGAAAGGAATCTGACAAACTCGATGACGAGTTTGAAAGATTCTAACAGGAGGCTATCATGAGCGTAACGGAAATAGCGCAAGCTACACAGTATCTCACATTCAAACTTGACGAAGAGACATTCGCGCTTGATGTTGCAAAAGTAAGGGAGATACTGGATTTTACGGACATAACAAAGGTGCCGCAGACCCCTGACTTTATGCGGGGAGTAATAAATCTGCGGGGGAGTGTTGTTCCTGTGGTCGACATGAGATTGAAGTTCGGGATGTCAGTGACCGAAAAAACGGTCAATACCTGCATCGTCGTGGTGGAAGTGGCCACCGAAGGAGAAACAACAGTGCTGGGAGCGCTGGCGGATTCGGTCCAGGAGGTAATAGAGCTCGAGCCTGGTCAGATAGAGCCGGCGCCCAGGATAGGGACAAAACTGAGGACCGATTTTATCAGGGGCATGGGCAAGCATGATGGGCGATTCATCATGATACTCGATATAGACAAAGTTTTTTCATCCGATGAAATAACATTGGTCCAGGAAGTTGGATGATGTGGAAATATCCCAGCAAAATCGTCGGATCTTGCGGGGTTTAACCTGATACGGGGATGGAAACTAAGGTTGACAGCACTATAAAAGTGGCAGCTATGAGCGACAGGGATTTCAGCCGCCTGAGTGAATTCATACATGACTCTTGCGGGATAAAGATGCCCCCTGCCAAAAAGGTCATGCTCGAATCCCGCCTCTCAAAGCGGCTGAAAGATCTCTGCATTCATACTTTCGGGGATTATTGTGAATATCTCTTCAGTCCCCGGGGCATGCAGGATGAACTTGTCCACATGATCGACATGGTAACAACAAACAAGACCGATTTTTTCAGGGAGCCTGCGCATTTCAGTTTCCTGGTCGAAAAAACGGTGCCGGAGCTGATGAGGCTGCATGGAGCAGGAAGCTCTCGCATGCTTGCCATCTGGAGCGCAGGATGTTCTACAGGGGAAGAGCCCTATACCATAGCAATGGTGCTTGACGACCTGAATGAAAAATATCGCAATTTCAGGTATCTGGTCCTTGCAACGGACATATCAACAAAGGTCCTGGACATTGCTAAACTTGGGATTTACAGCGAAGACAAAGTGGCGCCCGTTCCGGACTCTCTGAAAAGAAGGTTTCTGATGAGAGGTAAAGACTCTCGCCGGGGAATGATAAGGATAGCGCCTGAATTAAGGGAAATGGTCAAGTTCCGCTGGCTCAATTTCATGGAGGGCGATTTTGGGATGCGCGAACCTATGGACATCATCTTTTGCAGAAACGTAATCATTTGTTTCGACAGGATCACGCAGGAGAAATTGTTGAGAAGATTTTGCGGCCATCTGGTCCCTGGCGGATAATATATTTATGGGGCACTCCGAAACACTCCAGGGCATGGATCTGCCGCTTGTTCCCGTAGCCCCTATGGTTTACAGGAAAAACAGATGAATACTTCAGGGGTTATAACGGCTGCTGTTTACTTAAAACCCGGAGAGATTTTCATCTCCGACAAGCCGGCTGTTGTTAAGACTGTCCTCGGTTCCTGCATCTCGGTTACAATGTTCAATGCCAGATTGTGTCTCGGGGCCATATGCCACGGCCTGCTTCCGGAGTGCAATGAAATGAATGGTTGCAATTGCGCTTGCGTCGAAGAATTCAGGTACGTTGATTGCTCGATCAGGAAAATGCTTGAAGAATTGCATTCCCTGGGAATACTTAATGGCGAGATCGAAGTCAAGATGTTCGGCGGCGCCGATATGTTCAAAACTGTCCGGGGCAAGCCCAATCCTATAAACGTCGGGGAACAGAACATAAAAGCAGCGCTTAAGGTAATGGGTGATTCAAATGTAAGACTTGCAGCTTCTGATACGGGAGGGTCAAGAGGGCGACAGATTATTTTTATTCCCACTACCGGAGAGGTTTTTTTAAAAAGACTCGGAAGAAATGAAATGGTGAAACAAGCATGAAAGCTTCTGTCAGGGTACTAATAATCGACGATTCTGCTGTCGTGCGCCAGACCATGACAGAGATACTTTCCTCCGACCCTGACATCGAGGTGATTGGAACTGCTGCAGACCCTTTGATAGCAGCAGAAAGACTCAAAGAAGAGGTGCCGGACGTCATTACCCTTGACGTCGAGATGTCGCGCATGGACGGTATCACATTCCTGAAGAAGCTTATGGCACAGCATCCGCTCCCCGTGGTCATGTGTTCAAGCCTAACAGAATCAGGTTCTGAGACAGCTCTGAAGGCCCTTGAATACGGCGTGGTCGACATAATACAAAAGCCGAGAGTTGGAACAAAAGCATTTCTTGAGGAATCTAAAGTAAACATCTGCGATGCTGTCAAAGCAGCAGCCTCTGCACGTATTAACATAAAACAGGCTTATTGCGGCAGTCTGGTAATACCAAAGCTCACCGCTGATGCTGTAATAGGGAAAGCTACATCCAAAGCAATGATACAAACAACCGATACGATTATTGCCGTGGGGGCATCGACGGGCGGGACGGAAGCGCTCCGCATTTTTCTCGAAGCCATGCCGCACGATGCTCCGGGAATTGTGATTGTGCAACACATGCCTGAAAAATTCACCGCCGCATTTGCCACGCGAATGGCTGGTCTCTGTCGAATCTCGGTAAAGGAAGCGGAAGATAATGACAGTGTGATAAGGGGCCGGGCATTGATTGTCCTGGCAATCGGCATATGCTTCTGAAGAGAAGCGGGGCACGCTACCATGTGGAGATAAAAGACGGCCCCCTTGTATGCCGTCACCGCCCTTCCGTTGACGTGCTCTTCCGCTCCGCGGCGAGGTATGCCGGGAAAAATGTTGTGGGAGTGATCATGACCGGAATGGGTGACAACGGCGCCAAAGGCATGCTGGAGATGAAAGAGGCGGGCGCATACAACATAGCGCAGGATGAAGAATCGTGCGTCGTATTTGGAATGCCTAAGAAGGCAATTGAACTTGGAGCTGTCGATAAAGTTACTCCTCTGGATAAAATTCCTTCAACTGTCTTAGAGAAAGCATGAGGAGTTATTAAGATGTTAAATTTTAAAACAAAAGTTCTCATCATCGACGATTTCGCGCCGATGAGAAAGATTGTGCGAACCCTGCTCAGGCAGATCGGGTTTGAGCATATTGAAGAGGCCGATGATGGAGAACAGGCGTTGCAAATTCTGCAGACGGCTAAGGATTTCGGACTTCTCCTGTCAGACTGGATGATGCCGGTGATGGATGGAGTTGATTTGCTAAGAAAGGTGAGAAGCGACCGTAATCTTAAGGATTTACCGTTTATATTGATTACAGCAGCAGCGGAGAAGGAGAAAATCATAGAGGCGGTTAAAGCCGGTGTCGATATTTATATTGTTAAGCCCTTGACCGAAGCCATCTTGAGGGAGAAGCTTGAGAAATTATCACATAAGAGACCATCTTTGAGGCAGCCATGAGTAATGATGAGAACCAGCGACAGTCACAGGAAATGGAGATGTATATGCAAATTGCGCATGACGTAAACAATCTCCTGACGGCAATCATCGGATTTTCCTATCTGCTTACAAAGCAAACATCGCAGAATACCTCGGCACAGGATATTATAGAGGTGCGGCAAGAAAGGCGGTTGAGGTTACGCAGGGATGCAGGGCCATCCGAAGTTCAATAGAATCAGTGTTTGTTTCATCCGTAAGTGATAGTAGATTCGATCCTTGTTTTTTAACCACTAGTGGCTGAAGGTCTCGCTTATTAAGTGAACGGGCCAACGAAGAGTACGACCCGTACATCGCAAGCCACTTGTGACACGTTTTTTTGGAAATCAACGCTGTCTCTGAGATGGCTGTAGCGAGGAGTAGTCGGTGTTATCAGTACCATCGTTGAAAATGCCAGATAACTTCTCTTGAGGCTGGTATCGCTGACAGTTTCTTCCGACATTCAACACAGAGGAAAATCTGATCTCAGTCTTCACTCAATGAAAGAGCTCATCCCGGAGAACGGCAGATTCGTAAAGTTTCGGGACGAACTCTGCGGTACTGGAAAAATGATGTAGGTGTTTAGTTCTGTGAGTTACTCTCATACTCTCCATCTACCTGGAAAGAAAAAAAATAACCTCTCCTTCCTATCTCATTTTGAATCGCTGAAAACTAATCCTGAAAAAATGCCTCTTGCCCATTTTGATAGGATAAATTATCAGATGAATTTTGATATCAAAGGAGGACAGGAAATGACCTGCAAACCCAACAAGGATGCAGAGGAATATTTCAGGGTGCGGACCGTATGGCCCAGGATCATATACACAAGGAGAAGGCGGAAGGTGGCAGAGAATAAGGCGAAGGGGAGGTCGAGAAAACCCTCTGAGCCTCCCTCGTAAGGCGACCCCGGCCCGAAATGATTTGGAATTATAGGTTTATTTCAATCTATTTATAACCACGCAGCATCATCTGCTGGTCCCACGGCAGTTTTTTCCTGATAGCCTCGGATAAATGTTGGGGATGTTGTGCCCTTGCAGTATCGGGGGCTGGATGGAGAAGAAATTCACTTCCCTTACCGTATACTGACGTTGAATGGTAAATAAATTCACTGGCAAGGTCTTGCCAGAAGGTCTTACGCAGCCAAACCGAAGAACATGATGCGGATTTACTGGGGATTATCTCGTGGCGATTTATACCATCTTTTGCGGGAAGTCCAAAGAGTCTTCTATAAGGCAATTTATTGCCCGCTTGAATTTCAATAGATTCAGTTCGCCTTCCCAGCCCGTGGCGGCGCAGTACAAACTGCGCAACAGTGGGCGAAACATCTATTCTTCTGAAAGGAATTGACATTCCGACAGATCCCGCATCTCGATATCTAAAATCCACTACATCTATAAGCACACCCGGTCTCTTTGCCCTAACAGTTACAGTCCACTCGTCAGTCTTAGGATTATACGACGGAGGGGGATCAAAAATTGCGCAGAAATCACGATATCCAAAATCTACTCCTCCTATCCAATGACCATGTAATCCCCCACAATAACCGTATTTGGAATCCCTGTCTTTTTCACCTGGTGAAGTGGGCACGCCAGTCTTATGGGAAGTAACAAAATCCATGGCAAGGAAAACTAAAATCATTACCGCCAATATCCAAAACACCATTTTACTGCCACTGCGCCTTGCCGGTCCCGTGTTCTTAACTTGGTCATCCTTTTTTATTGTTTCCCCTTGGCACCTTGAAGACTTCTTTATTTTTCGCTCGGCCTCGTAATTATCAAGAGCCTCAATAGCCCACATGATGGCAAAAGGCCAGCCGATAATAGTTAGCTGTAGCAGTAAACAGGCGATTCCAGCAAGTGGCCTGCCGATAGTAAAGAACATTAGCCATGGACGCCAAACGGCTAGAAATGAACGACTTGACATCAATAATACCTCCTATTATGAACCGTATATAATAAGGGAGGACCAGAAAAAACTCTGCCCCTACCTCACAAGAGAACCAATGTGCCAAATTTAGCCTACTTACTGAAAATGAATCCTAGGCGCTTGTTTTCATCATCCAAAGGTTTATTGCCCGTCAGTATTTGCTGTTTGAGGACTTCCAGTGCGGCATAGAGGTCATCGTTTCTGATTTGCTCCGTGTCTCTGTCAACAGCAATCATTGCCGAAAGCAGATAGAGTTCTTTAAGGTATGCCATCGAAAACCCCTGGGTTTTGGCGACAATATCCATCAATACGCCATCTTCTATCGTGTCATTGAGATACCTTTTGAGCATTCTGTGCCGGCAGTCCTCATCAGGGTTGTTAATGCGGAATACGCTGTCGAACCTGCTGGGGCGGTTGCTCAATGCTATATCTATGTCCTCGGGCCTGTTAGTTGTGGCAAGAACCATGATCCCATCCAATGACTCGAATCCGTCTATCTTATTGAGGAAATAGCTCAGGCTAATATGGGACTTTTTTACGGAATCAAGGTCCTCAAAGCACAGTATCGCCGGAGCTAGATCGTGTGCAAGATCAAAGGCCCGATCGAGGTCACTGTCTGACGAGTTTTCCGTCAACGGAAACACGATAAAGGGCAGATTGCATTGCCAAGCGATAGCCCTGCAGAGAAGAGTCTTGCCGTTTCCAGGAGCCCCGGCAAAAAGAATCCCCCTTTTGTACGGGACCGAGAGTCGCTGATAGATGTGTCTGCTTTTAAGGAAACTTTCAATGCTGAGACGTATCTTTCGATAAATACTCTCAGGGAGTATGACATCCTCCCAGCGGACCTCATCCATGGTCTTTTCTTCGCCATCGAAAAGAATATGTTTCTCCTGCTTTATCTTGGCAGCATAATGGAGCTTTACGCCCCTGACAAGTTCATTGACCGATTCAATACTCCTGTATGCCACAAATGTAAGGCGTTTTGACATTCTTTCGAATGGACCGTAAACGTATATATAGAGTTCGCCGGCTGTATCCGGGTTGAGGTGGAATATTCCGAAGTTAGAGACATTGCTGACCTCATAGCCTTCCACCACCAGGAACCCCCTCACCGGGAGCTCGCTGCAGTCAGGGGCGCTGAAGCCCTTGACGGTGTAGGGTATGCCTTTGTCCTTCAGGTAGTGTTCAAATCCATCAGAGATAATGTCCGTTTCCATGAGAGTGGCAAAGCTGTAGTCATGCCAGTCTTTGCCATAGAGCGAGTTCAGGGCATTGATGAAGTGCCGGAACACAAACTCGTACATTGAAGAAGTCCCTGCGGCTAAAGACGCCTCGGCCAGAAGCGTTTGTAAAAGCTTTACGATCACAATAACCTCCTGTTGGTAGATTGTTTTTGACGTTGATGAAATAAATGTTAACCCCCTGATAAGTTCTGCGCGAGCCCAGGCTCTTTCTGTGCGATCTCCGCGATAATGGTGATTCCTCTTTTAAACGCACTGCTGTATGGGTACAGTCCCCAGACAAACACGCTCAGCGCCCCAAGGAGAACGAGCTTAAGGGTTAGTGTATTTGTGACTATCCCGGTTTTCATATCCTCATATGAAGACAGGATGAGACCGAATTTTTTTGCCCCGGCTATTTTGCTCTGTATGTCTCCTCTTCTGAAATTTGACATGACCATCAGGTCATATATGCTGTTTTCCATCCATGTATGGGCATGGGCAGGTCCGTGCTTGAGTGCATGTGTGAAGCAGGACATCTTTGTCATTGCCACATCTGTATCAGGCTCGTCAGAGCAGGCCGTTTTGCAATGTCTTATGGTCCAGTAGCCTCCGGCGACGCCGATTATTGCGTATAAGATGATATTTAGCATGCCCCAGGCTGCAATGCCTTTTAACACCTGATCCAGGTCAAACATCCTCATGCCGTCGATAATAGCCGCAGCCTTGCCCGACAGCCAGGAATTAAAGCCCTTGTTAGCAAAAAACAGGATAAGTGCAATAAAGAGATACCCATAAATCGTCGCTGATACTAAAAGTTTGATTTCGGCCCTGGTGAAGCCCCTGTTGGCCAGCTCTCTGAAAGGGTCTGGTAACCTCATTTGAGTCCTCCTATTAGTGGTTTTCTTTTAGTGTAGCATCCGATATTTTTGCATTTTTGACTGATTAAATTGCTCTGTTAAAACAATTGGTTGTTGAAATAAAGGGCATTTTTAGCTGTTGGTTTCAAGGCGAGAGTGCTCACTTATTCTTGTATTGAGGTCCGAGACATCCACAATTGACATTGTGTAGCTTAAAAGCTACAATATTATATGCGAGCTTTTCCCTTTGAGCTTGAATATTATGTCAGCGCGACAGGCAAGATACCTTTTCATGACTAAAATATCTTCCTATCAAAAAGATCTGCTCGAATCGCTAAAAGACGCTTGCGAGGCAGCGGCATATCTCAATGCGGCCATAGAGGAGGGAGACCGGTCCGTTTTCCTGTTAGCTTTGCGGAATGTGGCAGAAGCGCACGGGGGAATGGCCACTCTTGCGGAAAAGGCACATCTGAGCCGTGAAAGCCTCTACCGGATGCTTTCAAGAAAAGGTAATCCGGAGATCAAGAGTCTATACACGCTTCTTCATGCCATGGGGTTGCGACTTGCCATAGAGGCTGAGCCGCATACTTGCGAAGCCGCTTGACGTTTGACGTCTTTCGAGTGCTGGAAGAAGCTAAGATCTCTGCATCGCACGGAGGGTGGCCGTTCGTGAGTCTTACAGGGAAGAATTAACGTCATCTCCGATTTCCCCGAATGGACTTCGATCAAGCAATCAGGATCCTCAATGGGCTATTAGCTGATAAAAATCCTGCTACATTTAGCAGTTCCTGGATACTCAAGCATGCTCCCCGATGTTATCGCTTCATTCTTAAAAATATCAGAACGGAACTTGGTTATATAGACTGGGATACAGTTACTTATGCTTTGAATAAGAAATTTCAGCGGCGCTGGGCACCAGGTCAAAGACTTAAGAGTATGGGATCCTATGAGGATTCCTCTGAAGTGAATGTGGTTCTCAATAATTACCAAGAGAAGCTCTATGTCTTCATCGCTCCTACTGATCAACAGGACAGACGAATACGAGATGTGATTAGTATTTCTCTTGTTCGGCTTGCGCAGTATGGCAACATGGCGGCAAAGAAAGAGGTGCTCAAACTTGTTGGGTATACTGTTGAGGACTGGGTTGCACGGTATAATTTCATGTCTCGCTGGCAGGGGTATGATGAGAAAATTCAAAAGCATCTTGAAGCATGCATTCGCCGTTATCGATATACAGGGTCGTTTATCCAGTACGTGTTCAGGACGCTTCAGTATGCGGGGAGGGGCTTACAACCTCTGTATGCATATTCGTTAGATGATCCCATAGCTTTCGGCTCAGAGAGGTGTAAAATTAAGAATATCTTTAAGGATTCAGTGACGAATGAGATCCGTATCTATAAGCGCACTGACCACGGCATCTCCGGATTTTGCAGTTGATGCGTAGGTGCTCAAACTTCTCTATGACTCGTTTGAGCTGGAAGACATTGAATAGATAAGGCACGTCGTCTACCGATAAATGTGTTTTGCAGGCGTATTTTAAACAACCGAACTTACAGTTCCCCCAACACTTGTTGCAACATCTGTTGCAACACCTGCCACGATGCATGGTGATCAACTATATGCGTTGCAACACCTGTTGCAACACCAGCTCTTAATATTACACTATCAGATAATATGTAAATGAATCTCCACCGTGGCAAGACCACGGTTCCAAAAGCTAAAGCCTTACTTCTTGTCATTCCCGTGCTTAAAAGCACCTACTGTTGGCTTGTCGGGAATCGCGTTGCTCCGTTCGAAAAACGATTCCGGACAATCCGGAATGACAGAAGTCCAGCAGCCCTGTAGCTTCCTACAGGTAATTATAAAGTTAAAAAAAGGAGGATAAAATGTTTTTTCCAGTAAAAGAGCAAGAACTCAGCCAAAAATTCATTACAGACCAAGCCAATGATAATATCGATAGTATAGTGTCTGCTATCGGCGACATTATGGCGGGAGACAAGCAAAACGAGACCGCCAAGCGGTATGGTATCCCAAGAGGTGACATGTCACGATATATGAAAGGGGCAAAAGCAACACTTAAACTTATTGCAACCAAATCTGCAGGATATCCTGGGGATTTCCCTTCTCACGAATATTTAAGTGCATTGAGGATCCCAGTGCAAGCGGATGCAGTGGCAGATACGGACAATAAGAACAGCCAGAGTAGCCCGCTATGTGTTAAGAAAGCAGAAGATCATTCTGATGCCCCAAATATAATTTTGTTTGTACTTTTGTGTCTATTGGCCTTACTGATGGGCGCTGTTGCCGGGATTTATATATTCCATCGATAGTGGCGGATTTAGTAGAACCCCCCGAAACTCCCCTATATTCATTAATTACCTTAAATCACCCCGCAAAGTATTAAAAATTACTGGCGATTCTTTCATATCAAAACAGAGTGACGACATTTAAACGTCGTCCCCGGGAACACAGACAACGACTTGAACCCGTGTTATAATTGAGCACGGTATTTTCAAGCCTTGTCAGTGTCCCGCATCGAGAAAGGAGGATTCAAAGAGATATGGGACTGTACAGGCGGAAGAATAGTAATGTTTGGTGGATGAGCTTCACAGTTGATAAAGTGCAGCAAAAGAAAAGCAGTGGTACGGAGGACAAGAGAACGGCGGAGGCAATACTCGGCAAGATTAAGGCGATGATTATTGAAGGCAAATGGTTTGACGTGGGACAGGCTAAGCTGCACACATTTGAGCAACTAATGGACGAATACATAACGACACATTCATCAGTCAACAAAACTCTGGAGACCTGCCAGAGGGACAGGGACTATATTAAGCACCTATCCCGCATCTTTGGCGGGCTGTCTCTCGACAAGATCACGCCGGAGATGGTGACGGCCTATAAGACGTTGAGGGTAAAAGATCGAGCGAAGCCCGCGACAATCAAGAACGAATTGGTATGCCTCAACCATGCGCTGAACCTCGCACGGTCGGAGTGGCAATGGATTACTCACAATCCAATTTTAGGAGTGAAGATGCCTGTCGTTGCCAACAAGATCGACCGATGGCTATTGCAGGATGAAGAAGCAGCTCTGTTTGCTGTCTGTCATGATAGGGCATGGCTCAAAGATGTAATTACCTTCGCCTTGAATACTGGTGTACGGCAGGGAGGGATCATCAATTTACAATGGAAGGACGTTGACCTGTTCAGCCGGACGGCTACGATTAAGAAAAAAAGCCGGATGGGAATAGGGAAATATACGATTCCTCTTAACGACACTGTTATGGAACTGCTGAAGCGTAAAAGTAAAATGGTCAGCATGACCGGATACGTATTCATGCAGGATGGCGATAAGCTAACCAAACGTGAGGTACAGCGGCAGTTTCAGACAGCGATTGAAAGGGCGAAGATCATAAGTTTTCGCTTCCACGATCTCAGGCATACTTTTGCTACCAGAATGGTACAGGCTGGAGTAGACATCTACACGGTGTCAAAATTGCTCGGACATGCAAGCGTTAAGGAAACGGAAAGATATGCTCACCACTGCCCTGAAAGTATCCGGCATGGGGTTGAGATTCTCGAAAGAATCCATGCTCAAAAACAGGCCATAAAAGAGGCAAAAGAAGGATGATTTATACCATTTTTAGGACAGTTAGGGGTAGCATTTTCAGTAAGTAATTGATTAAACTATTCAATTCATGGAGAGGTGCCGGAGCGGTTGAACGGGGCGGTCTCGAAAACCGTTGTGGGATTATATCTCACCCAGGGTTCGAATCCCTGCCTCTCCGCCAGTTTCAAAGGGTTAGCTCGTACAGCAAGAATTATCGTTTTCGCTTTTTGGACCGATTGTAACTGTTTTGTAACTGTCGGCCCTTTCCATTTTCTCTACTGCTTCCCGGTGTAACTGTGTAACCTTATCGGCCGCGCTCTTTAAATCTGCTTCGTTTACGATATTATAGCGGTCAAAAACACTCCGGGTCTTATGTCCTGAAATCTTCATTGCTACTCTTTCCGGTATTCCGGCCCGGATCATGTTTCTAACCGCCGTTCTTCTGAGGTCATGGAAAATTTTGTCGTGCCTCTTTAAGTGTTTACCTTGGCATTTCTCACAGGAAAGGCCCTTGCGCTGTTTCTTCTCTGATATTTCCGTAATCTCTCCGCAATCCTTACACTTGTAATGCAACGTCCGGCCCATCTTCAATAATGCCGTATCCCAAGCATCTCCGAAATCTTTTATCTTTTTCCCTTCTCTAAAGAAGACATAAGGGCATTTCGGAAACTTTTCGTCTCTGAGAATCTTTTGGCTTAAAAGGGTCTGGTACAGTTCCCCAGAAAGGTAAATAATCCTTGCTTCGTCGTTCTTTGTCGTTCCCGCATCAAGATTTATCTTACCTTCGACCATATCAACCTGTTTCCACTGAAGTCCGAGAATCTCTTGCAACCTCATACCAGTATGGTATCCCTGAGTGAGTACCGGCTTTAAATAATAGGGTAGGGCTTCTTTGATCTGTAAATACTCTTCATGCTCAAAGTATCCCGTTCTTGCGCTATTCTCTTTTAGCATTGCGATATAAGGAACGTGTACCATTTTGGGTGGGGTCTGCCGTGATGCAAGAGTAAAGGCCCTCTTTAATGCTGTAAGTTCCCTGTTAATGGTTCCGTTCTCCGCATTCTCATCTTGCCGTCTCAAGATATAGCGCTGAATCTCCCCGGTGGTAATGTTTACAACCTTGGCCCCACCGAAATCCTCTTTGAGATGTTTAACACTGAGTTCCACGCGGTCAAGGCTTTTCCTGGCATTTGTGCGGTAGTCGATTAGAAGGTCTTCTGCAAGCTCATCGAAAATAATGCGCTCAACATTAAGTCCGTGAAACTTTCCGTCAACTATGGATCCTTCCCGACTTTTTAAGAGCTTTTTGGCGTCTGACTCTTTCTCGGATCCACTGCTTTCATAAAAAGGTCTTCCGTTACGGTAGTACTTGATCCAAAACGGCCCAGACTCTTTGTAACTGCCATCGCGTTGTTTAAGTTTTCGCCTGTAAATACTTCCCATTGTTATATCTCCTTTCCAGTTTAGTTTCCATTAGTCCCTTTATTATTTTTCACCTCCTTTATCATTCCTGGCACTCAAGGGGAAGTGCAAGGAATGGAGAAAAATGACTAAATGATGCTCTTAAAGTATACTGTCGTCTTAGTAACTCCGAGAATCTCCACACGTTTTTAATATTTAAACCGCTTCTTCCCCCCACGCATTAACTTATTCTTATCCCATTGAGTTCAAAAATGCAAAAAAAGGTTTCTTCATAGTTCAATATGCGCACCTTACTTGTCAACTGTTTTTCTTATCATAAGAAATAGTGCCAAAGTCGGTATTAATCATCTTGTTTGAACTTATCCATTCGTCAAGGTCCACAATGTCAAGCCAAATTCTTTTCCCGTCTTTTACTCTAGGAAGCTTGCCGGTTCTGACCATTTCGGCCACTGTCCATGGCGAACGCCCCAAGTATTCGCCGGCTTGTTTTGTGGATAAAAGCCTTTTTACTATTACCGTTTTTTTTTGACAAAGTGCCACGGAACTCCTTCACTACACAATGTTCATTCATATGAGTGATACAAATCAGTATCACGCCATACTTCAACCGGGTGTCGGTAGTAGACCCGGGATAAAGAACCCCCATATTACATAATACTCAGCGTTTTGGTAGCTCGCGGCCCGAGTGAACCATATATACATATCTTTATCCGGCCATACTTCAACCGGGTGTCGGTAGTAGACCCGGGATAAAGAACCCCATATTACATAATACTCAGCATTTTGGTAGCTCGCGGCCCGAGTGAACCATATGTACATAT
>Ga0181533_1003563_pt1 | contig 16783 bp, 12 predicted proteins | sample PEATcosm2014_Bin_45_FD_119772 | JGI IMG/M metagenome (GOLD analysis project Ga0181533, IMG submission 119772) | Peatland microbial communities from MTU Mesocosm Facility, Houghton, MI, USA - PEATcosm2014_Bin11_60_metaG | ecosystem: Environmental > Terrestrial > Soil > Wetlands > Peat | place... | reverse complement strand
TCTGCGTCCAACCTCCTTCACCAAGGCGGCAGCCCCTTCGCCCTCAAATCCAGCCAGTTCAACCCACCCACCCGGCTCATCCCTCCGAGGTGGTTTGGCGATGTGGCTATTCCTCGGTGCTGCTTTCAAAACACGGCTTGCGTTTGCTCAATTCATTGAGTAAAATTACTCAGTGTATTGAGTAAATTGTATGATACGTCGGACCATCTATAACGAATTATTGAAACGGCTCAAGGAAAAGCGCCGTTTTGTGCAGGTATTGGCAGGCCCCCGGCAGGCGGGGAAGACCACCCTGGTCAGGCAGGTCATGGAGGCGTCGAAGATACCCGCCCATTACGCCTCCGCCGACGAACCGAGCTTGCGTGACCGCACCTGGCTTGAGCAGCAATGGGACATTGCCCGGCTCAAAGCCGGGGAGAGCAAATCCGGCGCATTGCTGGTGTTGGACGAGATTCAGAAAGTCGCCCACTGGTCAACTGGCGTGAAACTGCTTTGGGACGCGGACAGCCATTCCGGCGTTCCCCTGAAAGTGGTCTTGCTGGGTTCATCGCCGTTGCTCATCCAAAGCGGCTTGACCGAAAGCCTTGCCGGACGTTTTGAAGTAATCGCCGTGCCGCATTGGTCGTGGACTGAAATGCGCGAGGCGTTCGGCTGGAATCTGGAGCAGTACATTTTCTACGGCGCATATCCCGGCGCCGCCGAGTTGATCCCCGAGCCGGAACGCTGGCGGCGTTACATTCTGGATTCGCTGATTGAGACCACCATTTCGCGGGACATCCTGCTTTTGACCCGCGTGGACAAACCGGCGCTGTTGCGCCGCCTGTTCCAGCTTGGTTGCGCCTGTTCCGGCCAAATCCTTTCTTATCAGAAGATGCTCGGCCAGCTTACGGACGCCGGAAATACCACCACCCTGGCCCATTACCTGGACTTGCTGCAAGGCGCGGGGATGCTGGCCGGGCTGGCCAAGTATGCTCGCGGCCCAGTGCGCCAGCGCGGTTCCAGCCCCAAGCTGCAAGTATTGAACACCGCACTGATGAGCGCGCAGGACAGCCGCTCGCTCACCCAGGCCAGGCAGGACGGCGACCATTGGGGACGGCTGGTGGAATCCTGTATCGGCGCGCATTTGTTCAATTCCAGTTTCGGCACGAACATCCGCGTGACCTACTGGCGCGAACGAAACCATGAAGTGGATTTCGTCTTGCAGGAAGGCAAAACGACGGTGGCGATTGAGGTAAAAAGCGGGGGGCGACACGAATCGCTCCCCGGCATGGAAGCCTTTGTCCAGCAATTCAAGCCAAAGCGCCAACTGCTGGCAGGCGGACAGGGCATTGCCTTGGAAGAATTCCTTTCCAAACCGGCGTCTCATTGGCTGCATTGAAAACAGGAAAGCCGGACAGGTGAAACCAGCTACGGGCCGTTGAATTGGACACCCTGGCGCAAACGCCAAATTCTTTGGCGTTCAACTCCTGGTCCATGCGCCGCCTTTCCATCCGGTCAGGATCGGTTATATTGAACGGGTCATGGCGAGGTTGAATTGTTTGAATGCTCAGGCGCGCGTCTTGGCATCTGCCATGCGCGCCGGAGCCGCTCGGCGGGGATGGCGCCCTGGCAAAGCTGCCGGCTTGCTGCTGGCGGCCTTTTGCGTCTGGGCCGCGGTTGGCCGGGCGCAGGATGGGCCGGTGTCGGTCGCTCCGCCCTCGCCGTGGATTGTCCCGCTGCGCTTCCTGGCACAGACCAATGGGGAAGATGCCGATGCCGGGCGCGATTCGCGCCTGTTGTTGGAAGATTGCCAGATCAATGCCCAGACCAACGAGCTTTTTAACCATGTGGCGCGCCAGTTGTGGAGCAGCGAGGGTGTGCAAAGTCATTCCCAGCTCTCCATTGATTTTGACCCCAACCACCAATCCTTGGTTCTGCATTGGGTGCAACTTTGGCGCGGAACCAATGCCCTCAGCCGGCTTGATCTGGCGAATGTCCAGGTCATCCAGCGCGAAAAGGACCTCGACCAGTATCTCTTCAATGGCGAACAATCCGCCGTCCTCCTCCTGGAGGATGTGCGCGAGGGGGACATTCTTGATTATGCCTACACCATCCGGGGCCTGAATCCCATCGGCTCGGGCAAGTTTTCCCATTTGGTCACCGTGCGCGAGCACGAACCCGCGGACCGCCTGGCCACGCAGCTGCTTTGGCCCAAGTCGCGGCCCCTTCATGTCAAGAATAAGGGCACGGAAGCCGTCCCCGCCGTTGTCAAGAAGGGCGACTTGACGGAGTACACGTGGGATTTCACCCATGTGGAGGGCCTGGAGGATGAGGATCCCCTGCCGGTCTGGTTCTTCCCGCTGCCGTGGGTGCAATTGAGCGAGGCCCAATCCTGGTCCGAAGTGGCCAAGTCCGAGCGGGCCGTTTTCACCAACAGCGCCCCGCTCTCGCCGGAATTGACGCGCCAAATCAACTCCTGGCGCGGCCTGCCGGACGCCGGGGAACGGGTTGTGGCCGTCCTGCGGTTCTTGCAGGACGAGGTGCGCTATCAAGGAATCGAAATGGGAGCGGGGGCATACAAGCCCGCCAATCCGTCCGCCGTGTTTGCGCGCCGCTTCGGTGATTGCAAGGATAAGACCTTGCTTTGCGTGACCATTCTACGGGCGCTGGGAATCGAGGCCTGGCCGGTTTTGGTCGCCACCGATTTGCGCCAAACTTTGCAGGATTGGCTCCCCACAGCCAGCCAGTTCGATCACGCCATTGTCCAGGTCACCCTCGACGGCCAGTCCTACTGGCTGGACCCCACGGCAACTTTCCAACGCGGCCCGCTGGCCGCCCGCTCCTGGCCCAATTACGGCTGCGGCTTGGTGCTCCGTCCCGGCACCACCGAGCTTGCCGTGATCCCGGAGTCCACCGTCCGGCCCAAAACAACCGTCACCGAATACTTCTTGATCCGACTGCTGGGTTATCCCACCGACTTGAAAGTGGTCACCGTGGCCGACGGGCCAGATGCGGACGACCTAAGGCGGCAATTTTCGGCCGACGGGCGCACCGCCTGGCAAACCAGGGCCTTAAACAGCTTTGCCGCCCTCTATCCCGATATCGAGCTGGCCGCCCCAATGGATTACGCCGACGACGAGGATCAGAACGAAGTCATGACAACCGAATATTACCATATCCGCCGCATGTGGTCCCCCTCGCCTTCGGGCCTCGGATATTTGTGCCGGTTTTATCCTCAGAACATTATTCCGGCCGTGCGCAAGCCCAAGGTCTCGTTTCGCTCCATGCCCCTGGGTTTGCCCTATCCCAAGCATGAGGTTTTTCGCGCGGAAATCACTCCGGTCCAGATCGTGCCGGTGGACATCGGGAATCGAACCATCGAGAATCCGGCCATTTATTTTCATAAAGTTGTGGCGGCGCCGCCGGGCAAAGTGCTGCTGGAAGAGGAATTCAACACCCGCACCGATGCCGTGCCGGTGGAGGGAATGCCCGGTTATTTGCGGCAATTGGAACAGGTGTTTGATCTCACCGGGTTCACGCTGTTCTCGTACTGAGAAGGAGTGATGGCGGATGTGCCCCGGCGCGCGGGCCAACATGGGTCTTGGCAATCGCGCCGGGGTGGGCTTATTTAGAGTCATGTTCGCAAAATTGGAGAGCGGGCTTTGCCGGCTGGGCGGGCGGGGGCGGCTATACTTGACGCTGCTGGCGTTGTGGGGCTGGGTTCTTTCCGCGGGCGCCGACCAATTGGCGCCGCTGGAAATTAAACTCCCCGCGCCGACTTTCATCGGCACGCCCTCCGACAGCCCCGGCGCCACCAATGTGGACAAACCCTTGGGCAAGCCGCGCCCCCCTTTCCTGGCGCCGGTGGGAGTCGCCAACGTGGCCCTGGGCAAAAAGGTCACCAGCGGCGACACCAACGCCATCCCCGCCAATCTGGCCAAAATAACCGACGGCGAAAAGGAGGCCCTGGAAAATAATGTCGTCCTCCTCCGCAAAGGCCCGCAATGGGTGCAGATAGACCTGGGCAGCCCGCAGGAAATATACGCCATCGTGGTCTGGCACGCCCATGACCGCCCCAAGGTTTATCATGGCGTGGTTGTCCAGGTGGCCGACGACGCGGATTTCAGCCGGAATGTCCGCACACTCTTTAACAATGACACCGAGAACAAGGACGGCCTGGGCGCCGGAAGCGACCGCGAGTATTTTGAAACCCACGAGGGCAAATTGATTGACGCCAAAGGAACCCCGGCCCGTTACGTGCGGCTTTACTCCAATGGAAGCACAGAGGCCAAGTACAACCAGTACACCGAGGTGGAGGTTTATGGGCGGGCGGCCAAATGAGCAGGCCTTTTCAGTTGTGCATGTTGCTGGCTGTGCTGCTCGCCGCCGGGCTGCGGTGCCCGCTATTGGATTACCGTCCCATGCACACCGACGAATCGGTCAATGCCCTTAAACTCGGCCAATTGTGGAGAGACGGCTATTATCACTACAACCCCATGGAATACCACGGACCGGCCCTGGCTTATGCCAGCCTGGCGTGGCAAAAACTCACCCTGGCTCCCGACTTCGCCCTCTGGACGGACAGCCGTCCGCGCTCCCTTACCGTGCTTTTTGGCCTCGGCCTGATTCTCCTGCTCCCGTTGGTTTCCGACGGCCTGGGCAGAAACGGCGCTCTGGCCGCCGCCTTCCTGACGGCCGTGTCCCCCGTGATGGTTTGTTACAGCCGTGATTATATTCACGAGACGCTGCTCGTCTTCTTCACCTTTCTCGCCCTGGCGGCGGGATGGCGCTATGCCCGCGAGCGCAAGCTCCGGTGGATTCTCCTGGCGGGAGCCGGCATTGGATTGATGCAGGCCACCAAGGAAACCTTCCTCTTCAACCTCGCGGCCGCTTCGGCGGCGGGGCTGCTGTTGCGGCGCTTTTGGCCCGCCCCGGTGGCGGCCCTAAAGACCAACCCCGCCAAGACTGATGCCTCGTGGCATTTGGCGGCCGGGTTGGCCGCCTGGCTGGCGGTGGCGTTGCTCCTGTTTTCTTCCTTCTTGACTAATCCCGCCGGCCCGTTGGACGCGGTGCGAACCTATAAGTATTGGATGCAAAGCGCCCAGGGCGCTTCGCCGCATGTTCACCCGTGGAGCTTCTATGCCCAACGCCTGCTGTTCTTTCATGTCAAGGGAGGGCCGGTCTGGAGCGAGGCCTTGATCCTGGCCCTGGCCGTGGGCGGCGGCTTCGCCGCTTTTGGCCGCCGCCAGTTGCCGGGCGCGAACGCCGTCTTCGTCCGTTTTCTGGCATTTTACACGGCCATCCTCGCCGCGATTTACACCGCGCTCCCCTACAAAACTCCCTGGTGCGTGCTGGGTTTCTGGCACGGGGCGATTCTTCTGGCCGGGGTCGGCGCGGCGGCGCTGATTTGCGGGCTGAAAGAACCGCGCCTGAAAATCGCCGCGGGCATCGTATTATTGACGGGTGCTGTTCAACTGGCAATTCAGGCCTGGCTGGCCGCGGTCCCGTATGCGGCGGACCAGCACAACCCCTGGTGCTACGCGCAGACTTCGCGCGACCTTTTGAACCTGGTGAGCGAGGTCCGCGCCCTGTCGCAAGTTTCGCCGCAAGACGGCGGGATGCGCATCAACGTCATGACGCCCGAGGATGATTATTGGCCGCTGCCGTGGTATCTGCGGCGCTTTAACTCGGCGGAATGGCGGTCGGAAATCCCTGATGACCCCAAAGTGCCGGTGGACCCTTATGCCCCCGTGATCATCATCTCCCCAAAACTGGAAGCGGGCCTGGATGCCGGGAAAGCCGGCCTGATGGCGAAGATTTTCGAGTTGCGCCCTGGAACGTTTCTGGAGCTCTTCGTCCAAACCAATCTTTGGTCGGCCTATCTGGAACATCAGCCCAAATAGCCGCAGCTTCTTGAGCGCCAAATTCAGGGGGCTCAGGCCCGCCCGGATTCCGCCCCGCCCGGCTGGCAAAAGCCATCTGTTTGTCACAAATTTGTCACCATCCTGCTGTTGTTTCAGGCGGGGCCAATGGGGAATGCTGCTCCGGTGAAAGCAAAAGTTCTGGTGGTTGATGATGAGCCGGATGTTCTCGATCTCGTCAGCTACAATCTCACGCAGGCTGGCTTCCAGATCGAGACGGCCCTGGATGGCGCGGATGCCTTGAGAAAGGCCCGCTCGGCCGCGCCCGATTTGATCCTGCTCGACCTGATGCTCCCGGAAATGGACGGCTTGGAAGTGTGCAAACTGCTGCGGCGGGATCCCAAAACCAACGCCATCCCCATCATCATGCTCACGGCCCGGGCGGGCGAAATAGACCGGATTGTCGGCCTGGAATTGGGGGCGACTGATTATGTCCCAAAGCCATTCAGCCCCCGCGAATTGGTCTTGAGAGTCAAGAAACGGCTGGAAGAACATCAGGCGGCAGCGGCCCCCCGCAGTTCCTTTACCTTTGGGCTGCTTCAGTTGGATATCTCGCGCCATCTGGTCATGGTCAAAGGCAAACGCATCGAGCTCACCGCCACTGAATTCAAACTCCTCTCGGTGCTCGCCCAGCGGATTGGCCATGTCCAATCCCGCGAAAAACTCCTCCGCGATGTGTGGGAGTACGAGACGCACATAGACACCCGCACCGTGGACACCCACATGCGCCGCCTGCGCGAGAAACTGGGCGTGGCCGCCAAGTATCTGGACACCGTGCGCGGGGTCGGCTATCGCTTCCTTCCAGAATAGTTCAACCCGCTGGACAGAATACCACGTGGTTGCCATTCCATGCCAGAGGGTCCTGCACGGGAATGGCATCGAGCACCCAGCCATCCTCCGCCCACCCCACGCGAACGGCGCACAGCACGCCCTTATTATCCCTGGCATAAAAGATATTGGCATAGCCGTTGGTCTGTAGAAAACCAGGCCCGCCGCTTCCTTGCCGCTGCAGGAGCCAGAGCGCGGCGGTCACCGTCCCTTCCACTTTGCTTGCGCCGCCCAGTTCCGCGATTATCGGGTCGTCCTCCGAGGCGGCCATCAGCCGGTATTTGCGGTAGGTCACTTCCTCCGCCGCCATTTCCCTCTTGTCGAAAAACCGGCTCTTGAATTCGCCAAAAACGCTGGCCAATTTCACCCCGCTGTTCCTTTTGAAGAAATCCCCGATCACCATCGGCGTCTTGGTGGCGGGAATCACCAGGGATTCCAGCGGCTCAAGGAGCCTGGTACGGATTTCGGTTTCGTCAGGCATTAACATAATTCGTCCTTTCCTTCAATTCATGCCGGCGTTGCCCTCCGGCCGCTCACCTTCAACCATCGCTCGCGGGCCGGTCGGCCCCGTCGTTTCCGCAAGCCCGGCTTCGTCTCTCCAGGCGCCAGGCTCTTTCACATTAATCTCCCACACCACCCAACATAACTCCTGATCGGGGCAATGTCTGTAGGATGGCGGCGCAATCGCTTGTAGGATGCTGCCGTACAACCCGGCATTATTGGAGTTTCGCAAGTGTGGCCGCAGGGCCGCGGTCGGAATTTGGTTAGTAGTTTCTTAATCGCCTTTGCCATTGATGTTAACACTGCTAGGATTGTTGGCTCAGTCTTTATTGAAGCGTGTTCCCCGCCGGGCGTCCCATTGAAGCGCTGTTTTCCTCTTTTGTCCAACGCGCGCAAAAGCGCGCAGAGTGCGCATTCCGATTGCAGACAGGCTCTAGTCCCCAGTCCTCTAGGAAAGTTTTCCGCTGCTCGTTCTACGATCACGCGCGGATGTTGCGCCCGGTCAGACCGGTCGTCTGGCGGACTGCCTTCGCGCCGCTTGGCATTCGCTTTGCTAAAAGGTTGTAGAACGCGGGCCGTCGGGCCGCGCAAAGTATTACTATGAGCAAGAACTCAGTCAGAATCATATTCGTGGCATCAGAGTACGCTGGCGTCCCAGTCAGTAAGAAGGATAATTCCGGCCGGAGCGTGTACGATCCCGCCCTACAAATTTTAGGGGTTTTTAGGACACCATCCAGCGAAGGCCCGGGCAATAGTCCATTACGGGGCTGTCGCGTGATGCCGGGGCGCTTCGCCATTACAGCCGATAAGAATTATAATGTGCGTGGCGAAGTGTACGATCACGCCGCACACATAATTGAGGCGGCGTCCTGCATACTTCCCCCCTTTCGGCGAGTATGCTCGCGGGCCGGTGAAAATGAGAGTTCAAATCGCAATTCGGCGGGCGGCGCGCGCCGGCGCCGGCGCCCCCTTCAATCTCCACCGCCAAACTTATGAAGAAAATAGAAGCCATCATCAAACCGTTCCGGTTGGACGAAGTCAAAAACGCCCTGGCTAAACTCGGCATCGAAGGCATGACGGTGAGCGAGGTCAAAGGATACGGCCGCCAAAGGGGCCACACCGAAGTGTACCGCGGAAGCGAATACACGGCGGAGTTCCTGCCAAAGCTGAAGATTGACGTCGTATTGTCCGATTCCCAGCTCGATGCCGCCGTCAAGGCCGTCATGCTCGCGGCCAAAACAGGGAAAATTGGCGACGGCAAAGTCTTTATCTCCACCATTGATGAAGTGGTGCGCATTCGCACCGGGGAAAAGGGGGAAAGCGCGCTCTGACGATTGGACCGCATGAAATCTAATTGACACTCGACGACCATGACTGAAACGAAATTCGACTTATGAAAATGATCATGAAGAACCCATTCCAGCCTCGCAGAAAAGCAACCTCGGTGATTGGGGCGGTTGCGGCGGTTGCTTTCACGACGGCCCTTGTGCTATCCGCCTCCGGCCAGCCCTCGGGCACAAACGCGCCACCGGGGCCGCTCCCGGCCTCCAACGCGGCCCCGGCCACCGTCACGTTGGCCTCCAACCAACTTAATGCGATCCAGATCGGTACCGTGGGCGCCTACACCTTCCCCATTGAGAAACAAGCCGTCGGCTTCATTGATTACGATGAGGACCTTTCCGTTCAAGTCTTCTCGTCCTACCAGGGGAAAATCATTACCAATTTCTTCAACCTTGGAGATGATGTGAAAAAGGGACAGACACTCTATACTATTGACAGCCCGGACCTGGTGAACGCCGAATCCACCTTGATCGCGTCGGTCGCAGCCAATGTTCTCTACAGCAATGAACTCGTGCGCGCCACCGCCCTTTACAAAACCAACGGGGTTGCCCAGCGCGAACTGGAGCAGGCCACCTCCGATGCCAACACGGCCGAAGGCGCCTACAAAGCGGCGCGGGATGCCGTCCGCGTCTTCGGCAAAACCGAGGAGGAAATCGCCCAGATTGAGGCCAGCCGCAAGATTGACCCCATGCTGGTCGTCCCCAGCCCGGTCAGCGGCCGTATCACCGCCCGCTTCGCCCAGCCCGGCCTGCTGGTGCAGCCGGGCAGCGTCCCGGCCCCTTACACCGTCTCCGATCTGACGACCAAGTGGATGGTGGCCAATGTCGCCGAAAGCGACAGCATGGCCCTCCGGGTGGGACAACCGGTCAAGGCGAAGCTGCTGGCCTGGCCGGGCCGCGTCTTCGAGGGCAAGGTCTCCCAACTGGGGACCACCCTGGATCCGAACGTCCACAGGGTGGTGGTGCGTTGCGACATTGCCGACACCAACAATGAGTTGCGCCCCAATATGCTCGCCAACTTCACAATTGAAGTTCAGGACCCCATCGTCTCGGTCGCCATACCGACGCCCGGCGTGGATCGAAATAGTGACGGCACTTATGAAGCATGGGTCACGGTGGATCGCCACGTTTTTGCCCAGCGACGGGTCAAGATTGGCATGGAAAGAGACGGCTACTATCAGGTCCTGGATGGATTGCACGTCGGAGAAACAGCCGTGACCCAAGGGGCCGTCTTCATCAGCAACATACTCTACGCCCCGCCGTCGGACTAAACAACCCAATGAGTCAATCAATAACCCAATAAAGGCCAATCATGCTTAAGTCTATTATTGCAGCTTGTCTTAGCCGCCGCGCGATTGTTGTGTTTGCCCTCCTGGGCTTTGCCGCGGCGGGCCTCTTCGCCTTCCACGTGATCAACATCGAGTCCTATCCAAACCCAACCCCGGTCATCCTCGAAATCACCGCCGAGGGGCCGGGCCTCTCCGCCGAGGAGATCGAGCGCTACTACACTATTCCCATGGAAATTGGACTCTACGCCACGCCGGGCGTCCAAGTCATCCGCTCTACCTCCTTCTATGGACTGGCCTTTATCCGCGTCGTGTTCAAGTGGGGGGTGGACTACGACTTCGCCTACGCCCAGGCCACTCTGGCTCTGGAACAAAATGTCACTCTGCCGGGCGGTCAGATCCCCTCGGTCAACCAGAACAGCGGCAGCGGCGAGATTTATCGTTATACCGTGCAAGGTCCCAAGCGTTATTCGATCACGGATCTGCGTACTGTTCAGGATTGGATCGTCTTGCGCCGCCTCTCCACCATTAACGGCATCATCAATGTCAACAGTTGGGGCGGCACCACCAAGGAATTCGACATCCAGGTGGACCCTCTCAAACTCGAGGCCTTCAGCGTCACCGTCCCCCAAATCCTGACCGCCGTGGCCAACGCCAACATCAACGTCGGCGGCCGCGAAATCGTCATGGGCGAACAGTCCATCAACATCCGCGGCGTCGGCTTGATTGACGACGGCGGCAACGAGGACCTGACCCAGGGCTACAAGGTCAAGGACATCGAGAATATTGTCCTGGGCCAGATGAGCGGCACTCCCATCCTGGTTAAAGATGTCGCAAAAGTCGTCATGACCTACACCCCCCGGCTCGGCATTTTCGGCTTGGACACCAATGATGACGCGGTGGGGTCCATTGTCGTTATGACCCGCACCAAGCAGACCTCGGAGATGCTCCCCAAGGTCAGGGCCGAGGTGGACGCCATGAACAGCGATGGCAGCCTGCCGCCGGGGGTCAAGGTGGTTCCCTTTTACGATCGCGGCTACCTCATCGAGCTGACGACCCACACCGTGCTGCATAATCTCATTATGGGAATTCTGCTGGTGTTCCTGATCCAATGGATTTTCCTGGGGGACCTCCGCAGCGCGATCGTCGTCGGCGTGAACATCCCCTTCGCCTTGTTTTTTGCCATCATCCTCCTGGTCTTAAACCATGAGAGCGCCAACCTCCTCTCCATCGGCGCGGTGGATTTCGGCATCATTGTGGATTCGGCCGTGATCCTCATGGAGAATATCTTCCGCAATTTCCAAAGGCCCAAAGAAGAAAGCCAGAGCCTCCTGGCCCGTCTGACCGACGGCTTCTATGGGCCGGACCCAACCATGAGTTTGCACACCTCACCCAGCGTCGGCCAGACATGGACCGACCGCCTGCGCCTGATTCTGGTCAGCGCGCTCCAGGTGGACAAGGCGGTCTTCTTTTCGGTGCTCATCACCGTCGCCGCTTTCGTGCCGCTGTTCACCATGCAGGGGGTCGAGGGCCAAATCTTTGGCCCCATGGCCCGCACTTATGGATTCGCGCTCGCGGGCGCCTTGATCGCCACCTTCACCGTGACTCCCGCCCTGACCCACTTCTTGCTTCCGGAGCATTTGCAGGAAACCGAGACCCTTGTCGTCCGCCTCTTGCACAAGGTTTACGATCCCACCCTGCGTTTCTCCCTGGCCCACCGCGGCCTGATGGTCGGGATCGGCATTGTCTTTCTGGTCGTCGCGGCGTTCCTGTCGCAGCACCTGGGCAGCGAGTTTCTCCCGGCCCTGGAAGAGAATAATTATTGGATTCGCGCCTCCATGCCCACCACCCTTTCCCTCCAGGCCGGCGAGGCGGCGACCCGCAAAATGCGCCTCATTCTCCTGAAACATCCCGAAGTCATTTGCGTCACTTCCCAGCATGGCCGGCCCGACAATGGCACCGACGCCTCGCCCTTCTCCAATGTCGAACTGTTCGCTCCGCTCAAGCCGTTGGACCAATGGACCAAAGGCATGACCAAAGATAAACTCACCGAGGAAATCCAGGCGGAGTTCACCAGCGAGCTGCCGGGCGTGATCTTCAACTTCTCGCAATACGTCCAGGACAACATCGAGGAGGCCATCTCGGGGGTCAAATCGGCCAATTCGTGCAAGATTCTCGGCCACGATCTTGAGACCTTGGAGCGCCTGGCCCATGAAGTCCAGGACCAGATGAGCCAAGTCCGGGGGATTTGCGATCTGGGAATCTTCCCCGTCTTTGGCCAGCCCAACCTGAATATCAAGATTGATCGCGACAAGGCGGCGCGCTACGGCCTGAACACCGGTGACGTCAACACGGTCGTCCAGGCGGCTCTGGGCGGGACGATAGCAAGCCAGGTGCTGGAAGGAGACCGGGAGTGGAACCTAGTCGTGCGGTACGCCCCCGAATACAGGGACAACATCGAAAAAATTCGCAACATCAAGGTGGGCTATACCACCGCCAGCGGCGCCAATGCCTACATCCCTTTGAGTGAATTGGCCGAGGTCGGCCTCTCCACCGGCGGCTCCTGGATCTACCACGAAACGATGTCCCGCTTCATCCCCGTCAAATTCAGCGTGCGCGATCGCGACCTGGCCGGCGCCGTGGCCGAGGCCCAGGCGCGCATCAAGCAAAATGTCCCACTTCCGCCCGGCTATCGCATGATCTGGGCCGGCGAGTTTGAAGACCTGCAACTGGCCAAGGCGCGGCTGGAGGTCATCGTGCCCATCAGTCTGGTGCTCATCCTCTTCTTGCTCTATTGCCTCTTCAATTCCCTGCGGGACACCCTTCTGACCCTGGCCGGCATCCCCTTCGCCATAGCGGGCGGCGTGCTGGCCCTCTATGTTTCCTCGCAGCCATTCAGCATCTCCGCCGCCATCGGCTTCGTTTCGCTCTTTGGCGTGTCGGTCATGGACGGCATTCTCATGATCACCTTTTACAACCAGGCCAAGATGCGCGGTTTGAAGCCGATGGAGGCGATGTATCATGCCTCCACCGCCCGGATGAGGCCCCTGCTGATGACCGGTCTCTCTGCCTGCATCGGCCTCTTTCCCGCCGCGATATCCCACGGCATTGGCAGTCAGGTGCAGCGGCCGTTGGCCACCGTGGTCGTGGGGGGCATGTTGATCGGGCCCATCATGCTGCTCATCATTGTGCCGGCCCTGAGAATGGTCTGGCTGGGCCGGGAGGAGAAACACCATGAACAACCTCAATCCGCCTAGCATCAAAATGAAAACAAAACGCTTCCTTTTCATGTTGATTGCTTTTGGCTCATTGACCTTGGGACTGTGCTATGCCGACGATCCTTCCAGGCAACCGGCGGAACCCGCGCCGCCCGCCAAGCTGGGAACCAGTGGTGATCATGCAACCGGGCCGGCGCTCGGCCACCCGCTTCCCGCGGACCAGCTCCATGCCAAAGGGAATCACGATGGACATCTGCCTCCAACGAACGGCCCGGCGGGTCCATCGAATCACCCGCCCAAACCAGTGCCGCCCAACCAGGCTCATCCTCCTGCTTTGCACGAGCCTGCTTCCGGCGCAAAGGATGGATTGACCGTCAACAGCATAGGAACCCGGGAAAAACCATCCGCCAAATTGCCGCCCGGCGCCGGGACCGCCGCGCCTTTGCCCAGCGCTGCGGTTGGCCCAAGCGCGGACGCGCCGCTCCTTGGGAAATTCACACCGGGCGGATCAATTCTGAAAAAAACAGGGGACCAACCGCTGGCCAAGTTCCCGGCCGACGGCGGAACCGCCCCGCCGGGGCCAGGCGGTGTTCGCGGCCGGGGCGTCACCGCGGCCCTGATTGGCGCGTCGTTGGGCGTCGCCCCAAAAAAAACGACGCCGGTGGTCCATGGCTCCGATATCCAGATCAAACCTTAACACAATGACAATATGACACCCTCTCGCAACCCGCTTGCAATTCGTTTAACCGCCCTCGCCGCCTCGGCGCTCCTGACCAGTTGCGCGCACCTCCCATCGGTGGGTCCGAACTTCAAAAAACCCGACGCGCCAAAGGACAGTGGTTATGCGCCCAGTCCGCTTCCCCCGGAGACAAGCAGCGCGACCAACGCCGCCGATGGCGCCGCCCAGCGGTTTCTTTCGGGCCAGAACATCCCTTTAGACTGGTGGAAGTCCTTTGATTGTCCCCAGCTCAATACCCTGGTGGAGAAAGCCCTTCGCCAGAATGACTCCATCACCGCGGCCTGGGCGGCGGTGCGCCAAGCGCAGGCATATGTCTATGCCCAGCAGGGCGGTTACTATCCCACGCTGGATGTGGACTACAATGTTACACGCCAGCAAGTGGCGGGCAACGTGGCCAACACGAGTGCTCCTGGCTATCAAGGCAATGGAACATTGATTGAAGGCATTCAACAAAACACCCCGCCTTACAATTCCCCCATCACTTGGACCATGCACGTCGCCCAACTGATGGTCGGCTACACGCCGGATATTTTCGGCCTCAACCGCCGGACAGTGGAGTCCTTGGACGCGCAAACGGCGGTGCAGCGTTTTGGATTGGACGCGGCCTATATCACGCTGGCCTCGACCGTCGTTTGGGCGGCCATCCAGGAGGCAGCCACGCGGTCCCAGATTGAGGCGGCCGAAAAAATCATCGCCGCCAATGTCAAGGCGCTGGACATCCTGCGCGCCCAGCACCAGTTGGGTTATGCGTCGGATCTGGACGTGGACGGCCAGGAGGCCGCCCTGGAGCAAGCCCAACAAATGCTGCCCCCGCTGCAAAAGCAGTTGGAGCAGACGCGCGACCTGATCCGCGCTCTGGTGGACAATTTGCCCAGCCAGGACGTGGAGGAAACCTTCCAATTTTCCTCGTTGCATTTGCCCAAAGACCTCCCGCTCAGCCTGCCGTCAACGATCATCCGGCAACGCCCCGATGTGCGCGCCGCCGAGGAGCAGATGCGTACGGCCAACGCCCTGCTCGGGGCCGCCATTGCCAACCGGCTGCCGGTGGTCACCATTACCGGTAGCCTGTCCAAGACGGCCACAACTATTCCCCAGTGGTTCAACTATGGCAGCGGTGGCTGGAGCCTGGCCGGCGACATTTCCCAGCCCATCTTCGAGGGTTTTACGCTGTTGCACCGGCAGCGGGCCGCGAACCAGGCGCTGATCCAGGCGGCGGCGCAGTATCGGAGCACGGTGATCAGCGCGTATCAGAACGTGGCGGACACGCTTCATGCGCTGGAATCGGACGCCGATGCGCTCAAGGTGGCCGCCGCCGCCGAACACACCGCCAGGCACGCTTTCGACTTGACCACCCGGCAGTACCAACTCGGCTATTGCAATTACCAGACGCTCCTCAGCGCCGAGGAAACATACGACCAGGCCGTGATCGCCACCGTTCAAGCCCAGGCCAATCGCTACGCCGACACCGCCGCGCTCTTTGCGGCCCTGGGCGGCGGCTGGTGGAACCGCCCCGATCTTGCCGAGAAGGAGTCAGGAATCGCACAGAAATGACGCCCGAAGATAAGAGCAAACTTCCCGGTTCACCGCGCCCTGCCTACCGGATGTCGCCGAACCGGACGTTTTCCGGAACCGACGGCTCATCCAGCACTTGAATGGTGGTGGATGGCCCCAAGTCCACCGGGTCTCCCCAGGCGCGCAACGCCCAAACCAGCTCCTTGTCGGCGCTGACCTCGAAGGCTTGAATGGCGGTTCCCGCGGCCGGTCCGTCGCCTTTCTTGCACCAATTGTTGATGAGCGTGTCGCCGTTGGACAAGCGGCTGGCCGTTTGCATGCCGGAAATCTGGTAGCCCACAAGGCTGGCCCGCGGAAATTCCCACACCACGCCCCCTTTGCGGTCCAGTTCCTGCACCGAAGTATGCTCCCGGGTCATCAGGATGTGGCCGTTCTTCAGCGGGGCCGCCATCCACAGGTCCGGCACCGAAAGGGACCACAGTTCCTTGCCGTTGACGTCATACTCGCAAACCTTGTGCAAATCCATGTGCCCGACCAGGATCGTCCCCGCCTCCGTCAGGCGGGCGTGGCGGAATTGGCCGTGGACACTGTTGGCATTGCCCACCGGGAGTTCAAACTCCTTCTCCGTCGCGCCGGTCGTCGTGTTGACCACCATGACTTTGGCCGGATTGCCATTGCGGATGAACACCACATGCTCCTGGCCAATGGCCTGCGCGGTGTGGATTTCAGTTCCGGGCGGCGCCTCGTAATTCCAAACCACCTTCTTCTCCGCGGTAATCTCGGTCACGCCGAATTGATGCGCGAAGAGAACATTGCCAGTGGAGAGCAGGGTCGCGTCGCTGATTTCCCCCTTGGACTGCGGGTCGGTGTTTTCGTAAGACCAGACCACCTTCCCCTGGCGCACGATGTACATGTTGTGCCGTCCCCCGCCTTCCCCGGCGTAAAAGAAATCGTGCTGGGCCAATCCCCGGCCCGGCAGGACAGCGGGGGCCGATGGCGTGTTGTCCCCGAGCACGACGTGCATATTGCTGGGGCGCGCGAGGTTGGTGGAAGGCCGGTTGCTGGCAGTCGTGGTCTGCCCCGCCGGAGTGTTCTGGGCAATCAGGCCGGCCACTGGGCAAAACCACGCAGCCAGCCCCATGCACAAGAATGACGATGGTTTCATAATCTGGACTGTGCTGGCCTGACGATTGAACAGCGGCGCAAATCAGTCAAGATTAAACACAAGACTTAAACACAAGACTTGACATAATATGCACAATTGAGTCTTTGCCGCCGAGTCATTGCTCTTTGCCTGGGTTTGGCACACACTGCGTTGGGCCGCTGGGCAAGGCACTTGGGTGTGTGACCGGAAAGTAACCTGAATTCAAAAAGACCGTTTGGCCGGTGTTTTTTGCTTGCATTGTTGTATCTATAGGGATACAACTAGCCCATGCCAAATGCCATTGATCAACTCGCC
>Ga0181533_1003552_pt1 | contig 16833 bp, 14 predicted proteins | sample PEATcosm2014_Bin_45_FD_119772 | JGI IMG/M metagenome (GOLD analysis project Ga0181533, IMG submission 119772) | Peatland microbial communities from MTU Mesocosm Facility, Houghton, MI, USA - PEATcosm2014_Bin11_60_metaG | ecosystem: Environmental > Terrestrial > Soil > Wetlands > Peat | place... | reverse complement strand
CCTTGAATATTATCATCTACTTCAGTAATTTCTTTTTTTAGCTTTTGTTGGTTTTTTGTGTAGTATCTTAAATAATTAATATAATCATTAATTGAGCCCTTGAAATTAAGGATGTCGTACGTTCTTAAACCATTCCAGTAGATTGACGAAGGTTTTCTTTTAGGATTTGCATTTCTTAATGTTGCACCAATGATTCCATTTTCATTTGGAGAATTATTGCGAATGCATTTTACAAAATTGATTTCAGATTCTTCTAAGTCACTGTAAAATCTATCAATTCTTGATCTTTTCTCAATGTCTTGAAAAATCCAAGGAATCAATAAAAAATATTTTGCCCTTGTTTGAATCGTCGATGTTCCGGGGAACATAATGTCACTTAGGGCATCCCTAATTGTCCCTAAACCAAGCTCATCAATAACACCTTGTTCTTTAAATAAATCCATTACCAACATAACCCTGTTATGATGTGTAGGAGAAAAATCTATCCATCCTAGTTGATTCATATAAGGTTAGAAGTATTATTTGGTAAATAACGGGATTAAATGTTCTTATTAATAAATATTCTTGTTATATCAGGCCAATAGTGTTTCAAGTTTCATTTTCCATTTTTCCCAATCTGGCATCGTCTTTTCCTGCAATTGTATGAAGGAATTAGTATGATTCGGATGAACAAGGTGACACAATTCATGAATAATAACATATTCAATGCAGGGTTTCGGGGCTTTGATCAGTTCCGGATTAAGGATGATTTTTCCTTTAGGTGTGCAACTGCCCCATCGCTTGGGCATCTTCTGTAAATATATGGCGTCAGGTTTGACATTGTACTTTTCAAATCTTAGTATCCATGGTTCTGCTATTTCAGCAAATTTCATTTTTGCTCTTTCACGGTACCATTGCTTTAACATGGATTTAGCATTCGATCTTTTTCTGATCTGAACTTCAAAGAACCTTCCTCTGAAATGAACGGAATTTGATTTAGCTTCAATGACCTTCAACCGGTATTGACGGCCAAGGTATAAATGAGTTTCCCCGCTGATATATCTTTTCTCAGGTGTTCTTGGAAGAAATGATAAAAAGAAACCTTGTTGTTTTATGATCCAGGGAGCTTTCTTTATGACTTTCTCTTTTATTCTTTCAATCGGGGCATTTCCCGGCGCTTTCACAATGACTTCCATCTCGGGTGTAATTGTAATTCCCAGGGATTTCCTGTCCGAAAATATCAACCGGAAATCGATGGTCTTTGAGCCGAAATCAATTGATTCTTTCATTTTTTATATCGGATCTTTGCAACATCAACAATCCGTTCAGCAATGTTATCTATTTCTTCAAAGGTCATCTGTAAGTGATATTTGTTCCTCACCTCATCAATCAGGTAGTCGCCGATTAGATGGAACATTCGCTTCGGAACGTCAATCTTGATCTGCCAGTCCACGACAATGTGTTGTTTAATGATGTCGTCTGCCGCAATTGCAATATCTGCGGAAATGCTTTTTAATACTGTGTCATCCTCAAACTTATCTGTAAGACCTTCTTTTGCTAAACCGAAAAAGGCTTTTGCAACTTCACGGTCTGCAAGAGACTCCGGAATATCTTCATCAGTATGTGAAAGAACAGCATTCATGATCTCTGTTACTTTCTTTAATTTCTGTGCATCATTGATCCTGCCTTGTTCATGGGCTTCGATTGTTTCTTTCAGCATTTCTGAAAACTTTTTGTAGAAAGCTGGATCTTCCTCCATTTTTTCAGTGATGTGTTTGGCTGTCCTCGATGCAATCTTATCGGCTTTGGCTGCAGTTCCAACAGTTTTCTCGACTTCTTCTTCAAACCGTTCTTTTTCGAAAATGTTCACCAACCCGGTGATTGGTTGCACATCATCAGTCTGAACATGCGTATCGATCAACTTCTGGATCTGCCCTTCATATTGTCTGTAATCGACATTATCTGAATAACGCTTGATTACTGCAATTCTTAATTTCAGGAAGAAAGTAAGGTCCTCTTTGTACCGGTCAATAATTTTTTCATCCGTCTCCTTATGGAATTGAATAGAGGAGAGTGCCAGCTTTAATATCCTTGCAAATGCAAGCAGCTTATCGTAAAAAACAACCCTTATCGATTCGTCTTTAAGAAGTTGTTGATAAGCTTCAGCATCCCGCTTGTTGGTAATTGTTTTAAAGATGTCCCAAAGTTCAGAATGTACTTGAGGGAGTTTTTTTACTTCATCAAGGATATTGGTTAGAGTTTGACTAAGATCATCCAAATCAAAATCCTCAAATGATGAGTACAATTGCAGAGCATCATCCAACTGCTCAATCACTCCATAATAATCTATGATATAGCCATAATCTTTATCATTATATACACGGTTTACCCTTGCTATTGCTTGTAAGAGTGAATGTCCTTGAAGTTTCCGGGTCAGATACAAAGCAATGTTCTTTGGCTCATCGAACCCGGTTAAAAGTTTATCAACTACAATAATTATTTCAGGGGTTGGCTGATGCTTAAAGCGGCTTATAATATTCTTTTCATAACGTTTCGGAGTCCCGTGTTCATCCATCATTTTTGCCCAAAACCTCTTAACCATGTCCGGTGTTTCGCCAAATGCGCTATCCTCGCCTTCACGATCGTCGGGAGGGGAGATTAAAACTTCGGATGTGACAATCCCGATATCATCGAGACAGGATTTGTACCTGATGGCGTTTTCCTTTCTGTCGCAAACCAATTGCCCTTTAAAAGGTGTACGATGCTGAAAATTATTCCTGAAATGCAGACTCAGGTCCCATGCAATTGCATAGATCTTTTGTTCTGCTGCATTCAGATGATCAGCGCGACTCATCTTTTTTTTCAGGTCGGCTTTCTGATATTCTGTCAAAGGCTCGGAGATCAGGTTGAAATAATCATCAACTGCTTTTTCATGAACTATTTGCTTTGCATGCCGGCCTTCATACAATAATGGAACAACAGCTTTGTCTTTAACCGCCTGATCGACTGTATATTGGTCAATTATACCGCCAAACTTGTCGGCAGTATTTTTATCTTTTTTAAATAAAGGTGTTCCGGTCATTGCAATAAAACATGCATTTGGCATGGTTTTTTGCATATTGATATGAAATATACCATGCTGTGTCCGGTGACCTTCATCCACCAAAACAAAGATGTTTGGATTTTCAAGCGGTTTCCTGATCTTCCTGATTGCTGCCTCAAATTTGTTGATTACGGTAGTAACAACTGCATCACTCTTGCTCTCCAAAAGTTCAACAAGTCGTTGCCCGGTTGTCGCATTGTCAACAATCATCCCGCATTTACGGAAAGTTCCGGTGATCTGTTCATCCAGGTCCACACGGTCAGTGACCAAAATTATCTTGGGGTTTAAAATGCTTTTCTCAAGTGCAATTGCCTGGGCAAGCATTACCATAGTCAGCGATTTTCCACTACCCTGGGTATGCCAGATTACCCCTCCTTTTCTCTTTCCACCTTCCAACATTCGGATACGGTTCATAGCCTTTTTAATGACAAAATACTGTTGGTTACGGGCAATCTTCTTTTCTCCGTTATCGAACAAAATATAATTAAAGGTCAGGTCAAGCAGTCGTTTTGGATTACATAACCCAAAAAGATATTCATCCTGGATTACCGGCAGTATCTTTTCTGATTCCAATGCATCAAAATATGTCCTGACATATTTAAAGCGTTCAGCAAAGAGCTTGTTTTTCTGGTCAGTTGATAAAGGTCGATTTTTAATTTCAAGCAAATGATGCCGGTATTGTTCTTCTTCCTCTTTATTATTGAACTTTTCATGCCAGATTGACCAGAATTTTTCGGGGGTACCGTTTGTGGCAAAGCTGGCTTCATTTGGACTTATGCCCAGCAGACATTGAGCATATACGTACAAACTGCGGATTCCGTCCTCCTGCTGATTCCGGAGCTGTTGCGAAATGGCTTGTACTATTGGCTCTTTCATGTCGGGCCGTTTGCATTCTATGATGCATAGAGGGATACCATTAACAAAAAGGACAATGTCTGGCCGGTAATGCTCCTTGCTGGTACTGCGCATTACGCTGTATTCTTCTGTTATATGAAAGACATTGTCTATAAGGAAGGTCTCCGGATTCCAGTCAATGTACTGAAGGGTAAAGCTCTTTTTATTCCCATCAATACTCTGCTCCAGTGCTTTCCCAAGTGTCAGCAGGTTGTACGCTTGTTCGCAGGCTGCAATATAGCCTTCATTCATTGGCATGTCCTTTAAAGCCTGGATGCCATTTTCAATATTGGCATCAGAGAAGATCATCTCCCGTGTAGAGCTGACTTTCCTCATATTGATCTCCTTCAATTGTTTCCTGAGAACATCTTCAAGGATGACATTGGTTGTCTTGTTCCCCCGCAATTGCAATGCCTCCTCCGGACTAAGGTAAGTGTAGCCCATTTTAATCAGCATCTGTAACGCAGGGATCTGACTAATGTGGTCTTCTTTGAAGGAGGGTGTTTCCATTAGCTTTGAGTGCGTTTGTCTAATAACTTGTCTAATAATTATCTAATAATTAAAAGCTGTTTATTAGAACCCATACATTTTTTAATCAATATGATAATCCAATTTTTCTACTAATTCTTCTAATAATTCTACTAATATTTTTTGTATGGGTTTTTTCGTGCCAGGTCTATTGTTTATTCATATTGATAGCTTAAAAAAACGTATTTTGGCATTGCCTGTTTTGCATGAAGGTCGAGTCCAAGTCGTTGAACGGTATCCTTCTTAGTGCAAGTACGGGCGTTTTTTTATGAATTGATTTTTTACCATTTCAGAGAAAATAACACACTTTATACCACCTATTTATTCTCTTCGATAAATGTTTCCATTTCACTTTGAGAGGTTTCAACTGGTTTAACGTAGGATGGAACCACAACTCCAGTATGTCCTTCAAATTCCTGAAAGTACCAATCCTCATCTTCATCAGTAAAGTACAGCCTGAATTTATAGGTCCTTTGTGAAACAGGGAGGTCACTCCTTCTGTACCGACCAAAAATTGGCCATCCTTGACCTTTTTCAATAAACCTGGGAGTACCACAAGCACGATCAACATGACCATTTGAATCTTTTAAATGTAATACTCCTTGTACATAAGCTCTTGCCCCTTTATTTGAAAAGTTGACCCTAAACCGTTCTGGATCTGAAGATCCACCTGAATCATAATAGAACTTTGGTTGTAAATCTTTTTTTCTTGTTTCCTGATTATGTAGTATTAATTCATATGTTGCAGAATCCTTTTTAAGAAAGTATAGAAGTCTTATCATATCAATACCCCTGATAGGTTCAGATTTACCGGAATATCTGTAATAAATGCAACCGTTTTTAATTTCTTCTCTTTCTTTGATTGCAACACAGGGTATTTCATTGAATGCCCCAGAATAAACGACAAAGTAATCAAACCCATCTTTTTGAAATGTTCTACCGGATATTTCAATAGCAGGGGCAAAGTACTTTTGATGCCAATCAGTAATTAATTTAAGATCAACATCCTTTTCTGCATTTAGTCCGGTAGGCTGATATGTTTTGTCATCAATCCCAAATATGAGATAACCACCCCCAGCATTTGTAAGTGCAACAAGTTCCTTTAAATACTTCATTTTGGCGCTATCAGTTGTCCAATCAATGTTGGACTTATATTCATATCGATTATCCTCTTTATACCTCACACACCCGTACGCATCAAGAGTCAAAATGTCATCTAATAAATTGTTTGATAATCTTTCCATAGTTGGTTTATTTAATATTTCTTTTAGCGAAACTTCTCAAATATTGATTTGCCAATTTTCAGTTAAACTCCATTGTATCCGGAAAATTTGATTACAAGTTAGAGTTCTGTTTCTCTTTTAATTATTACCATTTCGTCGAATCCATATCTGATTAATAATTTTTTAAGTGTTGTAACAAACCGTCTTAATTCTCTATCAAGAATTGAACTATAATCTGGACTTAATTTATTAAAGTCATTGGGAAGTAGATTAGCAATTGCGTGATTAATACCTGAAATTATTGTCGGAAAATCAATAAATTCAAGTATGTCATTTTTAATTTGCGTATCTATGCTAATGTGTCTAGGTCTTCCAGCATATTTGAATGAGACATTTTCAGTTGCAATTGTCGTTTTTAGTTTTTCAAATTGAAGATTTACGTCATCATTAATTTTATCTGGAATAATAACATTTATCTTGCATTTTTTATAATGAATTTCCTTTAATGTAAAGCCGCCATTTTCAATGATAAACCGACAAATTGGAGAAATAAGATTCTCAAAATAAACAGCGGCTAAAGTTGCTGATGGAAAGAAGTTTATCTCGTCATCATTACTAGCAAGAAACATACTATTAATTTGGTCGACTGCATTTTTAAAACTTGTTTGGTCTGTTTTATCAAAACGAGCTAATGTCAATCCATTAAAGTCAGATAATAATTTTATTTCTTTGTCAATAATAAAAGCACATTTGGAAGTTCCTAGCCGACCTGTAAATAAACCTAATTCAAATAAAATATTATCTCTCGGTTGAAGAACTTCGTTTTCTCTATAAAGTATTTTGTCATCATTTGTTCCTATCAAAATTCCAAAGTCATATTTCAGTGAAGCCTTCAATAAATCTGATAGAAAGTTTTGGTTAATCTTAAATACAGATGTGTCCCAAACATTTTCATTCCAAATAGTTACATCAAAATCATTCTCTAAAATGGCTTTTGCGAGTTCTGCAAGTTTGATCTCTTCAGAGGAAGAACCAATAAACAGTTTTCTTTTTATCATATCCTAATTGTTGTTTTTAAATCTGAAAATATTCCTTCAACTTCTGCTAATAATAATTGAAGGTTCTTCATTTTATCAGTATTACCTCTAAAAATGTACTCTCTACCATCTACCGAAATGACATTGCCGAAATGATTTTGGTCTGTACAAATACTTTTCATTTGATAATAAATTACTGGTACCAATTCATAAAATGATAAATTCTCATATTGTGAAACTTCAATATCATAGCATATCGCATTGATATCAAAGCTACTAAATCTAATTTCATGATCTGAATTTTCTCTGCAGTTCTTTAAAAACCTTATCATTTTTTTTATTCGACCGTTTGTTTCTGCACCTCGATCATTAATTCTTTTTATACTGAGAAATGGGAAGTCAGCTTTTTCTCTTGAATTAGATTCTTTATTGTATACTTGAATTCCTCGATAGTCCCCCTTATCATTGATTATTGAAGTAATATCATCATACCAGTTAGCAATAGTGATATCAACATCCCTATTAAGATTTTGATTTGTTATTCTGATTGCTTTTGGTTGTTTTACATCACAGATTGAATATTTATCAGAAAGAATTTCCTCACTTCCCATTCTCAGGTTTCTTAAATCCTCCAGTGCATTACCTGTATATGAAGAGATATTAACTTCACGTTGAAGCTTATCAATAGACCACTGGAAGTACTTGGTTCTTTCCGCTGGAGTATCTAATATTTGCTTCACATTGTCTGCATCATACCGATAGAATTTGTCACAAATTGTTAGCAAGTCAATATCGCTATATCCTTTGATATGCGTATCCGTCATAACCGATCCCTGATACCTAAATTCAACATTTGATAATCCATTGGATAAATGTTCTTTAACTCGATTTCCCGCATCTTTGCTTTTTTGTGTGTAGGAGGGTTCAACACCTTTCATTGCAAGCCTTATGTATGTTAATACATCACTATAAGATATTGTCGAAAGTTCATCTGAAAATGATTTCTGAAAGACAAAGTTTTCAGGATTTATTCTACTTCTAATACTTTCAGTTAATTGTCGATAGTTTTTTGTCATATGCTAATATTTACTTTTATTCTCGATTCTTGACATTATCTTGTATTTATTTTTAATCTCTTTTTTCCTGTTAACAATACCTGCATCAAACCCTTCTTCTGCTCTTTCAACTTATCCAGCTTGGCTTTTAGCAAAGTTATTTCTTTATCGGCAGCCTGCAACACCCGTGCTATAGCGTTTTGTTCGTTAAATGATGGGATAGTAATTTTCAATTCAAAGAAATCATCGGGTGTTACATTTAGTAAACCATGAGCTCGTCCGCCTTCATGAGCGATTTTCGTGAGGCCTTTATCAAGAGAATTGTCCTCAAAGAAATGTTCGAAAAAATCCCCAGAACTCCTTTGTATATCTTTAATTCTGAAACAAATGTATAACGTAGTAACAACAGCCTTTTCAAAATCTTTTAATCTCTTTATAGCACCCCAAGGATACCCATTTGAGTAACTTTTATTGTAACAGAACTCTCCTTTTTCGACTAAAAAATAATTATCCAGAAATTCGCTTGCTATTGATTTGTTGAAAAAATCTGTTTGACGGACAAATCCTTTTTGAGCTGAAATTGTTACAACATTTGTGTTGACTTCTTCATTTTTCCTATTCACTCTCTCAAAAATATCTTTCATTTTCACATTCTTCCACTCTCCATCAACTCCTGGCAATCTCCTCTTCCCCGTCAACAACTGCTTGATCAACCACTTTTTTTGCAGTTCTTTTTGGGAAATAAGAGCATTGGTCCTTGAAATATCAGTATCCCATGTGCTTAAAAGGTTGGCGATGGCGGTTTGCTCGGGGAGTGAGGGGAGGGGAAATGGGAAAGATGAAACATAATCCCAATCTGCTCTCGGCATTTTTGAACCAGAAGAAACATTTGCGACTTGAATAAAATGACTATGTTGAATTAATCTAAAAAGAAATTCATTTTTACATTTTTTATCTTTTGATGTTAATACCCAAACCTCGCTTGAACATACTCCGTCAAATTCAGCCAGCCAATATTTTCTTAAGTATGGTCGCAGTTTTCCAAATAAAACTTGCCCCTTGTGAAATTTATTTTTTGTGCTTTTTTGTTCTGAAGAATTAACCCAACCAAGGATACTTCCTGTTTCTTGTTCAAAGTGTTCAAGTTCAATACATTTTATGTCTTCATCTTTAATCGGTGTATATTGTTGTTTCCTGATTTCGACAAATTCTCCAAATTCAATTACCTCCCAATCATCTGGAATAGGTCCAAAAGGTGACGGTTTAAAACCAGGGGGTATTTGATTGTGATCATTCATTCATATCAAGATTAAAACTTTTAACTAATTGCTGGTAAATAACATTCATATCCTGTCGTCCAAAACCATTTCTGTCAAAAATTGATGGTCCGGGAAGATCATTTTTTACAACATCGACGAAATGTTGAAGATCCTTTTTTATGGACGCAGGTAATTCGAAAATTTCATCAGGTTTAAGCAGGAACACCAACCTGAACACATCATTCCTATGTTTAATGACATTTCCCGTTGTTATAGGTTTACCTTCCTCTTTCAGTCGCTTATTGTCAAGATATGCGAAAGCTTTAAGGCAAATCAATGCCTCAATTTTAGCATAACGAATATCATCTTTATATTCACTGTGTAACAAGGCATATTTATAATAATCATCATTTAACAAAATTGCAGAAAGGCTGGATATTCCTTCTTCCGCAGGAATCGGGGTGAGGTGAGCTTCAGGGTATAGCTCAATGTCTTCACGGTTTTTGGAAAAAAGTTCTATCTGCTTTGGAAAATCAGGACTTTGTGGATCTCTGAACCGGTAAGATTTTCTGGACTTTAAATCCTTTTGTCTTGAATTATATTTCCCGTCATTAATGAATTCCAAAAATCTTTTGATAAAAGCCGGGGTCAATGCTTCAACAATTAAGATAATATCGATATCATTTGTTGCCCTTGGCACAAAACCGGCATCTTCAATGATGATATCACATGCAGTTCCTCCAATAGCAATATAACTATCAGGAAATCCTTTAAAATACTCTTTGAATTTATTGATCCCTACTACCATTTAATCTCCCCCATCATCTTTTCAATTTCACCTTCAATACGTTCATCTTTGTTATCGCGAAATGTTAAATATAATGAAAGACGGTCTACAAATCCATGGTCCGCAAGTCCGGTGGGTTCGTATTTCCACTGTTCTATAAAGTAAGTTCCGTCATACTCGCTGAACATCCGGATTTTCCCCTGTTTATGAAGGAACTGAAAATCTCTTACGCTTATCGCGAAATAACTCAACCGTTCATCATTGATGGCAGAATAATGAGCCAATGCATTGATATTTGTTCGCATCTGGTATCTTTCCGGAAGATCATCATTTATATAAACTGTTTTTTTAATGGGGTTGGTAAGAAATGGCAATGCTTTCTGCCATAATTCTTTCCTGTTTTCTTCAAACCTGAAAAGTTTCTCTTTTCCACCTTCCATAAAACAAAGGCCAAAACTTTTGAGGTTCTCCACAGCCCGACTCACGGTAAGATAATTATAAGGCAAGATGCCTGATAATAGTTTATAGGTTGTTGCATTCAAACTTTGCTTCTGTATATGAAACAACAAAATATACTGAGCAGCGGGTGTCAGATGTTCTTTTCGTGCCTTTTCAGGTTTCAGATAGTCTTTCAGATCAACCAATAAGTCAGGAAGGAAAATTTGCTTATTCTCCAGGATGAAGTTTACCTTCTTTTGAATCAATCGGTTACGGTTATAGCTTTCTGTCCCTTTCAATACAAGAATTACCGGAACTCCTAATATACCCTGGAGGATATCCATATGCTTTTTGTATTGATCAGGCGACTGAAGTTCATCAGTCTTACTTAAGGCGAGGTAAACATGCCTGTTAAGCAGGTCCACCTTCCATAGGGTATACAAACTACCTATGTATAAAGGTAGCTTGTTCATCTGTGCTTCCCTGACCGCAACGATGTTTACATGCTCTCCAAAGATCTCGTTAAGATAGTTCGTAATCGTGTTCATAGCTGATCATTAACTTATTATCATATCTAATGATTATTATCATGATGTAGTATAATTGTGCAAATATAATGATAACATATTAATTAATAATAATATTAATGTTTTATACCAAGTTCATTCAAATATTGTCTCATATTATCTTGTATTGCCCTTAGTTCATCTTCAAGCTTGTCTATTTCATTCTGAACTGCTTCAATATCAACCTCCGGTTCTTCTTCGAAGGTATCAACATACCTCGGAATGTTCAGATTGAAATCATTTTCAGCAATTTCTTCAAATGTGGCGACATAGCTAAATTTATCCTCAACAATACCAGGCTGTAATTCCCCGGTGTTGAATTTCCGGTATGTTTCCACAATATGTTCTATATCTTCCTTCCTTAGTTTATTCTGGTTTTTCCCGTTTTCAAAATGCTGGCTGGCATCAATGAATAAAACATTACGATTATTACCCTTCCCTTTATTGAAAACCATAATGGCTGCAGGAATACCTGTTCCGAAAAACAGGTTTGCCGGTAATCCGATAACTGCTTCAAGAATATTTTCTTCAATGGTTTTCTGACGGATTTTACCTTCACTCGCTCCGCGGAATAGGACTCCATGAGGGACAACAACCCCTACCTTACCACTTCCTTCATAGGTTGTTTCAATCATGTGACTGATGAAAGCCCAGTCTCCTTTGCTTTTTGGTGGAATACCACGCCAGAACCTGTTATATTTATCTGCCATGGCAGTATCTTCTGCGCCCCATTTATCCAATGAAAAAGGAGGATTTGCAACCACTGTATCAAATTTCATCAGGGCATCTCCCTCTTTCAGCTTGGGATTCCGGATTGTGTCGCCCCATCGGATGGTTGCATTGTCAAAACCGTGCAAAAACATATTCATGACTGCCAGCGCCCAAGTGCTTCCATTTGCTTCCTGGCCATATAGTGAAAAATCTTCAGATCCCACTTCCTTTCCTGCTTTGATCAACAGAGAAGCGGACCCGCATGTGGGATCGCAGATCCTTGCGCCTGGTTTTGATTTTGTCAATCTAGCCAGCAAGGTTGAGACTTCGCTTGGTGTGTAAAACTCCCCGGCCTTTTTCCCTGCATCACTTGCAAAATTGGCTATCAGGAATTCATAGGAGTCACCTATAATATCGTTGTATTCAAGGTGAGAAGGAGAAAGGTCCATTTCGCTAAAATCAATCAGCAGGTTTTTAAGCCGGTTGTTTTTATCTTTCACATCTCCGAGGTTACTGCTGTTGAAACTGATGTTGCGGAATATGCCGCTTCCGTCTTCACTGCTTAATTTCTCACGGTTAGCTTCTTCCAGGTCATTCAGTGCAATATCGATCACCTCTCCTATATTGGTATTGTTCCTATGTTCAATAAGGTAATCAAAGGTGCTGTTATATGGTACGATAAACCTTTCCATCTTCATGGCACGTTCCGCACGTTCAGTGTCACCACCATATTTTGCCAGGTATTTTTGATAGATGTCTTTATTGACATCACTTACATACTTTAAAAACAACATTGTCAGGATATAATCCTTGTATTGACTGGGGTCAATAACACCACGAAAAGTATCGCAGGCTTTCCAGACGATCTGATTGATTTCTTTTTGAGTGATTTTACCGTTCATATTAATCTGATATTGCTGTTAACAATTGATGCTGAATGATTGAATTTCTTAAATTCTCAATTTTACCCTTAAGCAGTGTATCCCTTTCTAAAAGGGAAATTGCATTTAGCAATGCTCTTTGCTTGTGAACCAGGGGAATAGGGATTTCCAAATTGCCGATAATGTCTTTTGTTATTGATCGTAAGGCTGTTCCCTTGGAACTTCCTGAAAGTATCTTTTGTGTTTTGGAATGGTTCAGGTACCAGGCCAAATATTCAGGAAGGATTATCTGAGTATCATGAAGTTTCAAAATAATGAACATGGATGAAGCCACTGCAGGATATTTCAAAGGATGAAACACAACGGAAAACAGATCATGCCCTTTTGATGCAACTAAGATGTCACCGACTTGCAACAAATGTTTCTTTGTTTTTTCATTCATTTGAAGCTCGGGTTGAATCGCTGGAGCGATTAATTTACCTGCGTTAAAATGACGACCCATTAGATAAAGAACCTCACCGGTTGGATCAGGTTTTGCATAAATGCCTGTTTTAATTATTGCAATATCGAAGACCTTCTTTTTCATTTTTTTATCACTACAACGGCTACAAAGATACAACAAAAAATCGAAAAGTCAAGAAATAATTTACAGTAAATAATCTACAAAATCAAAAAAGAAGAAAGAAAAAATACTATAACGCTGTTATGTAAGGATATAGCATGTTGAAAGAAATAATGCCAAATAGTCTTTATTTTTTATTTGTACTGCTATCAAGGTATCGATTTTTTTTAGCATTTCTTTCTGTTAATTTGTCTAATGATTTCTTTGCTATTTCGAAATGTTCTTTTATAATATCTTTAAGTTTTTTAATCTCGTTCTCGTCGTTAACATCTGTTAATGAAATTATTTCATCAAAATTAATTCCATGCCTGTAAGTCCTTGCAGCAACTAGCCCATAAATAAGAAATAAAAATTGACAATATGGAAATATTGTTTTAATCATTTCCGCTTTTTGTGAATAAGTCAATATCTCATGAGTGTTAGGTTGTTCCCGCTTCAATTCAAGAATTACGAATGGAAGTCCAACATGATGTGAGTTCTGTCCACTATCTTTCTCTAACACAATATCAATAATGGCTTCTTCACCTTTTTTAATTTTACTTTCCTTTTGGTTAATCGTTCTGTCAAATAGTTTTTTATAAATTACGATGTCCTGTTTAAAACACCAAATCTCTAATTTAGTTCTCTCATTTGTTGGAATATAAATGTGCTTATATGGAATCGGCACTTCCGTCTCAATTAAATATGGAAAATCAACAATGTCTTGTAGCTTCTTTATTAGGTGATCTCGTATTTCTGTCTCTTTCATTAGCTTGTTTTTAAAAAATCAAAATTACCGCATTAGTGTGTAAGCGCTAATTACTGACGTAGATTTTCGGTAAATAAGAATGCAAGGTCTCTATATTGTTAATTTCCGATTTGCAAAGAAACAAAATATTAAAGAACGTTATTTTCAAAGATCGTTTTTCTTTTTTCCAGCCGGAACGATTTGCCGGATAATTTTACTTTTCGCACTTAAAAAGCAATCTGTACAGTATTGTTGCAGCCAAAACTTCATCGTCTAACATTTTGACCCATTCGTCTGGACTCCTGTTAGTTGGAACAATAGTAAAAGTATTCAGATGAAGGTGGGCAACAAGGTTGAATAGGGTTACTGATTGTTTGCGCTCAATGAGCAACATCATAATATATAGTACCGAAATTTAATTGCCATTTTAAGGGTAGTTTGTTCTGGCGAAAAATGACGATCTTCCCAAAGTTAAGGGGTTTCCCCATTTAATAAAAGAACAAGGCTCTGGAGGCTTAAAAATTGGCTTTTTCATGGCTATTCGATAATTTCACTGTTTTTAACATATGTGGAGAAAACTGTCAAGCTGACCACACTCCGCCGATTTTGGTTAACCACCTTTCTCACTTAAATATCAATAGGGTGATGTGATCAGGTCACTCCGGCGAAGGATGTTCAAAGTGAGCGTTTTTTCCAATGAATATCTGTTTCATTGAAATAATAAAATGGATTTTCACGAAACCTTTCAATTGTTTTCCTGATACCATGGGTAACAGCCTCGTCAATGTCTTTTGTTGTCATGTCAATGAATTTTGATTATTGTTGTTTTTTTACAACCGTTCAAGTATTTTCACCATCGACAACGTATCCATCTCACAATACTTCAACAGATTCTCCCTCTTCTTAGCAATGGAATCCGGATCATTATCACTATATAGACTTTCATAAGTCATGCTGGCTGTGCCACCCTCCTGGATTTCCAGCCCGGAATATGAAACATCAGTTACCAGTGCGGGAAGCACTGCTTTAAGTGAATAGGAACCATTCATTTCAGGTGTATAAAGTTGTTTCCTCCGGAAAGGGACCATCAAATCAGCCACCCGGTCAAATAAAGGTTCAATCCTGGATGCATACTCCGGGAAATCCCTTGCAATCTCCCTTAGCCGGGTGTTTTCAAAAGCCTGGTTCCACACGATGATGCTTCCCTTTTTTCCCAATTGGCTCAACAACGATTGTATGAATTCAGGCCTGGGATCGGTTGGCGGCGTCCCAAGGAATTCATAATGTTCAAGTTGCCCATTTTTGGTTTTCTGCACATGCAATGAATACTGAAACGGTATCTGCTGGTAGGGCCGGCTTTCATCATATTGCGGGATGGCAAACTGGATGGTCTCGAAGTCCATGTAATATAGCGGGTACTCAAGTTCATCCAGGAATTCGTCAAGCGCCTCCTGGTCGCGGTTTGCCGGCCGGGTATAACCCTCCTCTTCATCACCGGTGCGACTCTGCTGGCAGAAAGTCAGGAAATCACATGCGAAGGGTTTATTGCACTGGGGACCCATCAATATTTCGGGGATTAAACCTGCCTTAAGCATCTTCTGCAATGAGACCAGGTTACCGGGGATATCCTCCTGCATCCCTAATACTGTGTCAGTTATGGGCTCGATCGTGAATAACTGCCGGATATCGAGTTCTCCACGCCTTACATATTGGTTGTTCAGATGAACCAATGATATCCGCCTGAGGGGCAGTCCTGAGCGCGTGATCACATAGTACTGGAAGGCCACATCCATAACCTGGTAATCTTTCACCTGGGTGGATGCTTTTACCTCATAGGCAGTCCAGCCATCCTTTTCCTTTACCAGGATGTCCATGTAGCAAAGGGTCTCCCCGTCGCTGAAGGCAGCTTCATAGATTACCTTCTGGCCATTTCTGATCAATTCTTTTGTATATGCAACTGCTTCATTGATCTTTTCATATTCACCGCGGCTGGCATCGATGCCACCCGGAAAGAGTTGCTGGGCCAGGGTTCCTACGTTATGGCCAATGTCGAATATTTGTTGCTGTGAATCGCTTGTTTCATCCCGCTCTTCCGGCTGGTTCAGGTGAAGCCAGAGCGACTTCTGGCATTGCATGCCCCTGATGAATGATGATTTGCTGATAATTGGTGTGTTCATACTGTAAAGTTAAAGTTTATAACCGATTTTATTTGTCTCTTGTATATTATTTTCTTCCCTGCACCAGGTTTCGACCTGCTGATGCGGTGGGATCTTCCCGTTAAGTACCCGGCTCATGAGGTATTTCCTTGCAATATTGTCTATCTGCCCGCCTGAAAGATCATGAAATTCTGCAAACCGATGGGCTGCAGAATCCGTAAGTGAAGGTATCTTGTCCTTCCAGATTTGGAACCTGGCTTCGCGGGTCGGCCTTTCAAAATGGATTTTGTAAAGGAATCTTCTGTCAAAGGCCTTGTCTAAATTAAGTGTCATGTTTGTAGTGGCGATCAGGATGCCTTTCAGCTCTTCCATCTCCTGCAGGATGATGTTTTGAATGGCATTCTCAGTCTGATCCACGCCTGAAACCCCTGTCTGCTTCCTTGAGCTGAATATCCCGTCGGCTTCATTGAAAAACAGGATGGGTGCAATATCAGATTCTTCAGCAAGTTTACGGTAACGGTCAAAGACCTCCTTGATCTTCTGCTCGCTTTCGCCAAACCACTTACTTTTTGTTTCACTGATGGATACCTGTAACAGGTCTCTTCCTGTCTGACGGGCTATCTGGAAGACAGATTCTGTTTTCCCTGTTCCCGGTGGTCCCTCAAAGAGAATGGCAATTCCTGTCTTCATGCCGCTTTTGCCAAGCCTCTTTGTCAGCCCCTTATAATTACCCGGCATGAGAAGCTGTGACAGGAAGCCGAGTTTTTCATGTTCCGCTGCGGTAAAAAACAGGGATCTCTCAATGATATCTTTTGCGGGTATAAGATCAGGACTTTTTACCTCCTTCCTGCCGGTACTCAGCTTCTT
>Ga0181533_1003551_pt1 | contig 16837 bp, 15 predicted proteins | sample PEATcosm2014_Bin_45_FD_119772 | JGI IMG/M metagenome (GOLD analysis project Ga0181533, IMG submission 119772) | Peatland microbial communities from MTU Mesocosm Facility, Houghton, MI, USA - PEATcosm2014_Bin11_60_metaG | ecosystem: Environmental > Terrestrial > Soil > Wetlands > Peat | place... | reverse complement strand
GGCGAAGCTCACCCCGGCGATTAGCAGCAATGAGCCGACGAAAAGCCAGCCGCGCCACCAATCCAGGCGGCCCGCGAAAGCAAATGGCAGCAGGAAAGTGAGCGCGCGGAAGATGGCCCGGAGTGCCAGCTTCCAACTTGGGGTCTGTGGCGACATTGAACAACCTGCCTTCTCATTCATAGTTTCCCTCGAATCGCACACTCCGCAACCGATGGGATCGGCGCACACATCGTGCACCGGCGAAAATGCAGCTAGGGGACCGCTGAAACGATATCGCAGTAGGCGCTTCCTGGCCCAGTGCCTAGCGGCAAATCAGCGAAAATGACTCCCCCGCGACCGAAGATTATGAGTCCGGCATCGCAGCGCTGTGGGTATCCGGAAGCACCTTCTGTTCAAGGGCTCGCGGCCTGGCGCGAAGTCCGAGCGCGCCCCTAGCGCCCGGTCACAAGCGCCAGACCAGTGCGCTTCCGCCACCGCCGGTGAGTGGCGCAGAACCGCGGCTACTGCGTGTTTCGATGATCGCCCTCCTCCGTGTATCGCGATTCCGGGCATGTGGGCCCCCGGCTATCCGCGTTCCGTCATTGTCCTTCTCTCAGAACGGGCAGTCGCGTGGACGCCGTTTCCGGACTCCTGGCTCCGGCGTGCTCCGCGCCGACTGCACCGCGATCTGTTCCGGCTGGCCAATGAGGAATCGATGTGGAACGGTCAGCACGCCGTAGCGCCCATTCCGTCCTCTTGCCCGGAGCTGTCCATGGCCGGATAGCTTCCGATATGAACTGATAACGCCGTCTGCAACGCCGATTTCTTGCGCACAGATGGCCGGACCGGCGCTACTTTCCCAGTGTCCGACGATTCGCTCAGACCGTACGCGACGGTTCCCGAACGCCAAGATGACGGGCATAACCTTGAGCGACATCGTGGCCGGTCGATCCCGCGCATCCCGTTTTGCTCCAGGGAATTCATGGTGCCGTATGCTTACCCCCGCGCAAAGGGTTAGAATGGCATCGCAAATGGCAACTTATAACCGGCGACGACTATTCCGGGCGGCGTTGGCAGGCGCCGCTCTTCGGGCGGCCGCGCAGACCGCGCCACGGGGCAAGATGCGGCTGGGTGTCATCCTGAGTATTTCCCCGGACCCCGAAGCGGCCATCCGGCGCGTGCACGACCTCGGGTTTCCAACCTGCCAGGTGAGCGTGCGCGAGACGGACAACGCGACGGCCGCGAAGTTGCGCGGCGCGCTCGACAAGTACCATGTGGAGGGCACTTCGGCCGTATGCACCGGCCCGGGTCCGGAGGTCTACGACTTCTACCAGGGGCCGCTGACCATCGGTCTCGTGCCGCGGCAGTACCGCCAGGCGCGCATCGCACATATGAAAGAGGTTTCGGATTTCGCCAGTAAGGCCGGGATCCCCGCCATTCAGGGCCATTGTGGGTTCATCCCCGAAAACCCCAACGACCCGCTATACACGGAGGCGGTTGAGGCCATCCGCGCCGTGGCGGAGTTCTGTAAGAAGAACGGGCAGAACTTTCGCTGCGAGACCGGGCAAGAGACCCCCATCACGCTGGTCCGGGCCATTCGAGACGTCGGGCTCGCCAACATCGGCGTGAACTTCGACGCGGCCAACCTGATTCTGTACGGCAAGGCAAACCCGGTGGACGCGGTGGAAGTTTTCGGGCCGTACATTCAGGGAGTGCACGCCAAGGACGGGTTTTACCCCACCGATCCCAAAAAGCTCGGGCGCGAGGTCCCTATCGGCGAGGGCATGGTGAACTTCCCGGCTTTGATTGGAAAGCTGAAGAACATTGGTTACCAGAATCCGCTCACTATCGAGCGCGAGATCGCCGGTGAGAAGCAGACGGCGGACATTCTTACCGCCAAGGCGTTTCTGGAAAAGTTGATCGGCCCTTAGCAGGGCGGCAGGGCGCCTCCGGCGCAGCAGCCCTGCGTCATAGGTCGACGGAACAGTCAAGCGTGTTGAAAGGAGAGCGAGTCGATGAACGACAAAGCTACGGGTCGGCGCACATTCCTTCAGGCGGCGGGAATTGCCGGCGCGTTTACCATCTTGAAGCCCCGCGTGCTGCGCGGCAGCGCGGCGAATTCGGCGGTGCGCGTGGGCCTGCTCGGTTGCGGCCGGCGCGGCAGCACGGATGCCACGAATATCGCGCAAAACACGGATGCGCGCGTGATCGCGCTGGGAGACATGTTCCAAGATCAGATCGACAAGGCCAGGCAACGCTTCGACAAGCTCGCCGAATCCAAAGGCTACGCCGGCATATCGCAGACCTTTGTGGGGCCGAAGGCGTTCGAGCAGATCGTCGAGTCGAAGCAGGTGGACGCAGTGGTCATAGCCACCCCGGCGTACTTTCACCCGGAACACCTGGCGGCGGCGGTGGCGGCGGGCAAGCACGTCTATCTCGAGAAACCCGTGGCGGTGGACGTGGCTGGGGCGAAGCGCGTCCTCGAAACCGGCAAGAGGGCGGAAGGGCGGCTAAGCCTCGATGTTGGTTTTCAAATCCGGATGGCGCCGCCCTTCGTGGAGCTGGTGAAGCGCATCCACGACGGCGCGCTGGGCGAGATCGCGGCCGCCGAAGCGCACTATTACTGCCCCCAGCCGGAACAGCGGAACTGGCCGAACACCGCCAACAATGAGCTGCGGCTGCGCAACTGGATCGAGGACCGCGTGCTCTCCGGCGACATCATTGTCGAGCAGAACATCCACGCTCTCGACATCTGCAACTGGGTGCTGAAGGGCCACCCGCTGAAGGCCATCGGAAGGGGAGGACGGAAGGGCCGTGCCGGCGCGCCGGGTGACGATTGCTTTTCGCACTTCGACGTTGTGTTCCAGTACCCCAACGACGTGCCCGTGAGCTTCAGCTCGACGCAGTTTGGAAAGGGGCCGTTCGAAGTGAGCGAGCGTTTCTTCGGCACTCGCGGCGCCTCGCAATCGCCCTACAGCGGCCTGTTGGGCATCGCGGGCGACCAGCCCTGGACCTGGGCGGGAAGCGAGAAATCGCAGGATGCCGCGTTCTCGGCAAGCGGGTCGTTCTCGGACAATCTCGCCCAGGCAGATTCGGAAAAACAGAAGGCGTTTATTGGCAGCATCACCGGCGGCCAGTTCCATAACCAGGCGGCCATCGGGGTGCAGTCGGCGCTGACGGCCATGCTTGGGCGGCAAGCGGCCTACACCGGCCGTGAGGTGACCTGGGAGGGCCTGCTGCGCTCCAACCAACACTGGGAGTCCGGCATTGACCTCCGCAAGCTGGCATAGCGATGACCCCCAAGGGTCACCAACTCAGGCGCCGGAGCGAGACGGCGTGGCGGGGCAGCGGGTACCGGAGCCGCGCGGGAGAACCTTTTGAGAATCGTGACGCCGTGGGACGACGATCCACGCTACCGCCACCGGCGAGCACGACCATGCCGCCAGAAGCTACCGATACGAATTTGATATCGCCGCGCTTTCCGCCCACGTCCAGCCGTCTACCCAGCCGCCGGTAGTGCTGGAGCGTTGCGTGGGTCGCCAAACGGTCATTCCAAATTAAAATTCCCGGCGATAATCGGCGCCCGCAACGTGCCAACGTGTGCGGCAGCTTCCTCCCGTTCGTTCAACGCTCCTGGGACAGCCCAGCAGGTCTCGCCGCCAGTTGAGGGTCCCAAAGGGTATAATTCGCGTCGTGGACCTGTTCGAAGTGATCAGGAGGCGCCGATCGGTCCGGGCGTTCGCACCCGAGGCAGTGGAAGCGGAGAAGGTGGCGCGGGTGCTCGCGGCGGCGAATGCGGCGCCGTCGGCGGGAAACCTGCAAGGGTACGAGATCTTCCGGGTCACGCTAGAGAAGGAACGCGCGGCGCTGGCGCGGGCGGCGCTGGACCAGTTCTTCGTCGCTCAGGCACCCGTGGTGTTGGTTTTCTGTGCCAACCAGGCGCGGTCGGCGGCGAAGTACCGGGAGCGGGGCGCGAGGCTGTACGCGATCCAGGACGCCACGATCGCGTGCGCGTTCGCCATGCTGGCGGCCACGGCTCTGGGCCTCGGCACGGTTTGGGTGGGAGCCTTCGACGCCGCCGCGGTCGAGCGCGTGTTGGGCTGTCCGGATCTGTTGCCGGTGGCCATCCTGCCAGTCGGGTATCCGGCGGAAGAACCAGAACCGACGCCGCGGCGTTCACTCGCCGATCTGGTGCACGAAGTAGTGCGTCCGGATGTGGCGGCGGGCGAGACGGGAGTGTCGTGGATGAGTGGGATGCCGAGATGAAGGTCGAGGTAGTCTGCTACTCCGGCTACAAAGGGGACGAGCGTCCGGTTCGTTTCCGACTGGGTGGTCGGGATTACTTTGTGGAAGAACTGTTGGATCAGTGGTACGGGCCGCAGGATGTTTTTTTCAAAGTGAAAGCGAACGACGGCAATGTGTACATCCTTCGGCGCCGCTCAACGACGCCTGAAGGTGAATGGGGCCTGGAATCGTTCCGTGACATCAGACGGAGCGGCTAAGCGGAAATGCCCTGACCACGGTGGTCCGAACCAGCACTCCCCACCCACCTTCGACGATGATGGGACTGGGAAGCAGCGATGCAAGCCAGCCCGCTACGGCTCGCGCATGGATGGACATTGAGCCGCAGTTCGGGCATGTCCCAAGCGCTTGTGCGCGAATTCATTCGCCCGGCCGTTCGCGCCGTACCTTCCTCCATGGCGCGGCGGATCGGTTTTTGCCGGATCTCGCTTCCGGCCGAAGCGGAAGCCGGCGTTACCTCGCAATGGACCATAACCAATCGCGGGCTGGAAGTGTTGGTCACGACAACGGGGTTTGAAGAGCATGACGTTGCGCTGGAGTTGCTGCTGTGCCTCGGCCAGGGACTCTGGGAGAGACTGTCGGACGGGGAGCTCCGTGCGTACTGGATGCTCCTGTGCGACGAAATCAGCATGGGGATCGAGGGCGAGATTGACGAGCGGGCGCTGGAGGAAAAGCGCACCCTGTTCAAAAGCCGATCCCATGCGAACAACGCGAAGCGGCTCGCGCGTTATGGCCGGTCTTCCTTCGCTGGGACGGCGGCCGAGTACGTTCACAGTCTCTGGCATGAGGTCACCATTCGGACTGGTCCGGACTACCTGCCGTCGCCGGCGTTGCGGCGCCGCCTGGAGCTACTGGAGCGGTGGTTCCCGCCAGACCGCGGTTACCGCCTGTTCCCCGCAGTAAGACCGGCCTCGTGTGCCCAGTCGACCGCGCGCGCGTACTCCTGACGGGTGACGCGGCGGCGGAGCTCCGGGCGCTGAAAGGCTTCGTGTTCCGGCCTATATTGCGACATGAGGTTGACGAACGTGGAGCGCGCAAGCTTTTCCGCCACGAAGCGCACGAACTGGTCCGTTCCGGCGATGTTGTTCGGCAACACCAGGTGGCGGATCATGAGGCCGCGAAGCGCGACCCCGTTCTCGCCCATCGTCAGATCCCCCACTTGGCGGTGCATCTCGGCGATGGCGGCTGCCGCCACCTCCGGATAATCTCGCGCGCCGCAAGAGTACGTCTCCGCCATGGACGCGTCCGTGTACTTGAAATCCGCCAGGTAAATATCGACGATACCGTCCAGCAGTTCCAGGACTTCGAGTGGCTCGTAGCCGCCGCAGTTGTACACCAGGGGAATGCGCAGCTCCAGAGCCACGGCGCTCCTCAGAGCCTGCACGATGTTCGGCGCGTAATGAGTAGGCGTCACCAGGTTGATGTTGTGGCAACCCAGTTCCTGAAGGCGCAGCATGATCCGGCCCAAACCCTCGTCGCTGAGGAGCGCGCCGTCGCCGCCATGGCTGATCTGCCAGTTCTGGCAATAGGCGCACAGGAGATTGCAGTGGCTGAAGAAGATGGTGCCGGAGCCGTGGCGGCCCACCAGCGGCGTCTCCTCTCCGAAATGCGGGTGGGCCGAGGCCACCTTAACACGCGAGGCAGCTCCGCACACGCCCGTTTCGCCCTTCAGCCGGTTGATTCCGCACCGTCGCGGGCAGAGATGGCAACTTCGAAAAAAGGAGTACAGGGCTTTGGCCCGGTGCGCGAGTTCGCCGCTTTCAGCCAGGCGAACGTATGCAGGATGCCAGTCCGCTTGCTGCATGATATCCACGCGTTCCTACGGCCCGCCCGACCTCATAGGCACAAACACCACGCCCCCAGCGGAGCGGCGCCGGAGCCGGCCGTTCGCGTCTTTTTCGATCAGCACCAACTCCTGGTTCCATCCGACGCCAACCGGCGCCACGAGGCGTCCTCCATTCGCAAGCTGGTCGATGAGCGCCTGCGGGATCTCTGGCGGCGCCGCCGTCACCATGATTCCATCGAATGGCGCCTGTTCCGGCCAGCCTTTGTAACCATCCCCTTGGCGTACTGTTACGTTGCGATATCCGAGATCGCTCAGGATGCGCTGTGCCGATTTCGCCAGTTCCGGAACAATCTCAATCGTGTACACCTGCTGCGCCAGTTGCGACAGGACCGCTGCCTGGTAGCCCGACCCGGTCCCGACCTCCAGCACGCGATCCGTCTTCCGCGGAGCCAGCAGATCGGTCATCAGCGCCACGATATACGGCTGGGAAATCGTGGCCCCATAGCCGATCGGAACCGGATGGTCGTCATAGGCCATCGACCGGATGGCAATGGGCACAAACAGATGACGCGGAGTGGCGCGCAGCACACGCAAAAGCTCCGCGCCACGGATGCCGCGGCTCTCAATCTGCTCCCGCACCATGCGTTCCCGATCGGCGGCGTACGGGTCAGCCGAGATCAGGAGACCCGTTAGCGGAAAGACCAGGATGGCGTAGAAAACGCGCGCCCGGCGCAACTCATACCGACGCTCCAGCACGGCCAGCCTCCTTGCTTATTCTAGGTCAAGCGCGCCCGAGTTCGGACGGTCACGCCTTCGGCGCTTAGACTGATTTCTTTCGCGCAATTCAGGAGGTCGCGGGAAGCAAGCACCTAATGTTCGCCTTCGGACTACGGGGAACGTAAGCCTTGCATTCCTGCTGCAATATCCCCATATCATTCACGATCGCATAGCGGATGGGCGGCAACAGCCAACCTCGAAAAAGGGATGGGAGCGGGTCATCGACTCTGCTCGTGTACCCCACGTCGCCGCCAACGCATCGGCGGTTGAAATCGGCCCCGGTAAATTCTGAACAGGGACTCCCGCTATTTGTGGCTGTCAAAATGCGTTACCTTGGATGGTACGAATTCGCTGAGAATCACATGCCGAAACAACATTTTGACCGATCACTCCTCGAAGCTGCCATAGTCGGCTTCGAGTCCCAAAAGAAGCAAATACACACTCGGATCGCAGAGCTTTGCCAGATGCTTTCCGGTGGCCCCACGCAGACCGCCGCCACGCCGCAAGCGCCCTCTCGCAAGCGCAAGGTTTCCGCTGCCGCACGGCGAAGGATGGCCATTGCACAGCGGAAGCGATGGGCCAAGATCCGGGGCGAATCTGAACTGTCAGCGCTAGCGACGCCGGAACCGCCGAAGGCAAAACGCCGGATCAGTGAAGAGGGCATGAAGAGAATTATTGCGGCGACCAAGAAACGTTGGCGGTTGGCGAAAGCCGCCAAAGCGCAACCGGCAACCGCAAAGAAAGCCGCACCCGCCCGGAAGAAGGTTGCCGTCAAGAAAGCAGCCACCAAGAAAGCGGCAGTGAAGGCACGCCCAGCAAAGGCGGCGAGGAAGGCTTCCGCAAAGCGACCGCAGAAGGCACCGGCTCCCGCCCCGACCATGGCCGAAGCTGCCGGATAGATGGAGCAACGGCCGCGCGTCGCCCTGCGCCGCCTGGTGCGCCCCCATTTACTTGGAATTGGGCATCTTGCTGCCGGTACCGCCCTCGCCGGAGCAGGGATGGGGACCTCCGGGATCGCTAACGATATCACTGTGCCCGACGATCCGCCCGGAGCGTTTTTCCACGGTGCACAGGGGACGGCGGTCGATCTGCGGCTCGAGCGCTTATGCGCCCGGGTGGATTGATTTCGTGTGCCCGCGGAATCCAGAGCCTCGCTCTTCCATCACCGGCCGGAGGGTCATCGAGACTTGCCGAAAGCTCACGATTGACCCCGCTTCTCCGTCAACGTCACGTCCGCTCGCAACCGGAAGCTGAGGCGTATCTTGGAGGGCAGCGTGGCCGGCTTGCCGCGCGTCGGCAACACACCGCCCACACCCACCTTCTCCGCGTCCTCTCTTTGCGGAGGCTCCGAGCGCCGCTCGAAGCTGTCGGTCTGGATGGCGACGCGCTGGCGGTCCGACGTGTAAAGCCTCGTCAACTCCACGGCCAGCGCCGCCATGCCCCGCACCTGAACGCCGCGGTCGACCGCTACCACCCGGCCTTCCACCAGCGAGCCGCGCTCGGCGATCACGAAGCCGTCCACCACCAGCTCTTTGTCGAGCGTCGCGATGAACGTGTCGCCGGGCCTGTTCCGCTCCGATGAGAGCCCATCCACCAGGCACACCGGAATCAGCATACCGGTGTTCAGCGTAACCATGTGTGGCGGCTCAGGCGGAGGCGGGGCGCTTTGCGGGTATGACGGAGTCGCGTTCTCGGGCTCGGCATGCGCGGGTGAACTGGGAGGAAGAGCCGGCGTCTGCGGCGCCTCCGCAGCCGGGAGTGCCGCCGGCGGAGAGTTTACGGGCGCGGGTTCAACCTTCGCCACAAGCGCCGGCTTCGGCTTACTGGCCGGCTGGATCCGATGAACCGGTCGCGGCCTGGTTGCTTCTTTCCTCGCCGGAAACCGCGGGGCATGAGCGGGCGGCTCGGTCGATGCCACCGGTGCGGGAGCGGGAACAGGCTCGGCTGCCACAGACGGCTCGGCGGCGGGAGGCGGTACGCTCGCTGGCGTGCCCACTGGAGCGCTCGCCGTGTCCCGCGCCACCACGGCTTCTCTGACCGCCGGTTGAGGCCTCTGCCACACCCTCATGACGACGGCGCCGCCCACGGCGCCAGCCACCATCAGGAGGACGATTTGAAGCGGCTTCATCTGTCATCCCCTCAGATCAGACAGACGCTCCGGCGCGCGCTTCCGTTTCCATCCGTCGGGGAACCGGTTCGCCGGCAAATCCGGACAATCGGATCGGGATTGACGGAGTTTAATCCGGCCGAAGGGCCTTCGCCTCCAATCCGCTGAAACCCCGCCGCGGGTGACTCGTCTATGATTTCGTCACTTGCCCTTGGCGATCGCAATTTGGAGCGGGGAGTTGCGCTCGCCCTGCCAGAGAGCGCCCGCTGAACATTCGGAGTATACCAGCATGGGCCAGAGCGGAGCGAAACAGCCACCGGCCAGGATCAGCGGCCAGACTATCGTCGACGAGTTGATCCGAAACATGGAATTGGGCCGGCTGGAGATGGGGTACAGCATTCTCCTGCCATGCATCTTCAGCATTTACCTGCACCCGGACGATTACGGACGGCTGGCGGGGGTCCAGGACCTCATCAGGGAAGACGCCAAGCGCGCTTTGAATGCCCGCCTGGCGGAGTGGAACAGCAGGAATTCGCGGTTCCGGCGTGGCGGCTCGCGGAAGCTGTGCCGCATTGCCCAGAACGACTGGTGGATCGAGTTGTTCGCCGATACCGAGGGCGCCGTGCCGCCAGCCGACGTGGAGATTCACTCCGAGTTGAATGACGTGGCGCAACCCGGATACCGCGGCGTTAAAACCACCCTCATCGAGCGGGAGCCGGCGGTAACGTCCGCGCGGGTGGCGCGCGACCGGGAAAGCACGCGGCGCCAGCCGGACCAGGTGTTCGGCGAGATCCGCTACCAGGACGATTCCGGACCGCAGACGTACTTGATCACCCAGAACGAAATCAGCGTCGGCCGGGGCGGCGAGGACCTTTGGGTAGACCTGCCGCTCGATACCAGCGACGAGGTCTCGCGCGAGCACCTGCGGCTGCGGCGCGATCCGGCGAGCGGCGCCTTCGCCATCCTCGACAAGAGCCGCAACGGGACCTGGCTGAACGGGCGGCGGCTGGCCCGCGGCGTGGAAGAGCCGCTGCCGGAGCGCGCCGAGATCCGGATCGCGGAAGTGCTGAAGCTGGCTTTCGAGGCGAGGAAGTGAGGGCGGATCGTGCGGGCGCCATACAATTTGCACATTCCTTTCGTAATCGCGTTTCTGGCGTTTGTGGTGTTGTTCGCGATCGTCCACCTGGCGCGGGGGCGCCGATGAACACCTGGCACTCCGGCGCCGCCACCGACACCGGGCTCTTGCGGGACCGCAACGAGGACCGGTACTGGGTGGATGCCGAGCGCGGCGTGTTTCTGGTGGTGGACGGCGTCGGCGGTCACGCGGCGGGCGAACTGGCTGCGGAGACGGCCGTGGATGCCATCCGCGGTTCCATCTTCGAAGAGGCCGGTACGGTGGAAGAGCGGGTGCGGCGGGCCATCATCCTCGCCAACAACCGGATTTTCGAGCTGGCGCAATGGGACGACCAACTGAGGGGCATGGCTTGCGTCCTGACCCTGGCGGTGGTGGAGGGCCGGCGGATCGTGATTGGGCACGTGGGCGACTCCCGTTTCTACCTGATCGCGAACGGCGCCATCCGCAAGCTGACTTCCGACCACTCGCCGGTGGGCGAAGGGGAAGATGCCGGGGAGCTGACCGAGCAAGAGGCCATGGCGCACCCGCGGCGCCACGAAGTCTTCCGCGACGTGGGGTCCTCGAAGCGCCACGCCGCGGACCAAGACTTCATCGAGATCCGCCAGTGCCGGTTCCGGGCGGATGCGGCCATCCTGTTATGCAGCGACGGTCTTACCGACCACCTGACCTCAGCCGAGGTGCGCGGCATCGTGGAGCGATACGACGGCGATCCCGCGGCGGTTGCGCGCCAACTGGTGGCGGCGGCGAACGAGGCCGGCGGCAAGGACAATATCACGGCGCTGTTCGTCGCGGGGCCGCAATTCCACAGCCGCGCGGGGACCACGCGGCCGCGCTTCTCGGCAACGCGTGCGCGCATTCCCAAACGGCTCTTCACCGGCCGAATGGCGTTGCTCGCCTATGGCGTGCTGCTCGGGATGATGGTCTGGGCGGTCCTGCGCGCGAGAGGCGGATGATGGCGGGAGCGATGCCATGAACGCGCCCACACGCATCGGACCTTATGAAATCGTCCGCCGGCTCGGCAAGAGCATGACGGACGTGTACCTGGCCATCGACACAGTGCAAAACCGCAAGGCGGCGCTCAAGCTGATCCAATCCGGCGGCGACACGGTCACGCAACTGACCATCGAAGCGGAGCGCCGGGGCGCGGCGATTCAGAAGGAACTGCATGCGCTCGACCCGCGCGTCGTCGAGATTTACGATTTCGGCGACGCGGATGGCTATTTCTTCGTGGCCATGCAGTACGTGGAAGGCCGCAACCTGGCGGAGGTGCTGCAATCGGAGAGCACCCTGAATCCGGACCGCGCGGCGGCCATCGCGCTGGAAATCTGCGAGCAGCTCGCCAAGTTTCATTCCTGGCAGTCGGCCGTCGTGCACGGGGATATCAAGCCCTCCAATATCCACCTGGGGATGAACGACACCGTACGGCTGCTGGATTTCGGGATCGCCAAGACGCTGCGGGCCGATTGCGACGGCACGGATCACAATTTCGGCAGCCCGAGCTACTGCCCGCCGGAGCGGCTGAGCCGATCGCGCGTAGACCAGCAATCCGACTTGTGGGCGGTGGGCGCGACGTTATACGAAATGCTGGCGGGCGTGCCGCCGTTCCAGGCCGAAAGCACGCGCAAGCTGGAGAGCCTGATTCGTTCGAGACGGCCGCCTCGGGCGCTGCCGCCGGGCTGCCCGCGCGCGCTGCGGGCCATCGTGATGAAGGCGCTGCTGCCGGTCCCGGAGCGGCGGTACCGCTCGGCGCATGATTTCCAGTTAGATCTCCAGGCCTTCTTGCAGCACAAACCGACGCTCGCCGAAATGGAGCGCCGGCCCGGATGGAGCGCTAGCGCCACCATCGACGCGGCGCGCGAGTGTCTTCACTGGGCCACACGCACGGCGCGGAGGGTGCGCCAACCTCTGCGCGTGGCGGGCATGGCGCTGTGGTTCGCCTTGGGCATGACGCTGTGGATCGGCGGCACGTACGGCTGGCAGGCGTGGCAAGCGGTGCGCGCGGCGGGGCCGGCGCCCGCCGCTGCCGGGGCGCCGAAGGCCGAGCTGGCATCCCTGGATATCGCCGCGGCGGATCGTGTCCTGGAGTCTTACCGGAGCGGCGACGAACCGGCGCTGGACCACTTCGACTGGCAGAAGGCGGGTGCCTGCCTCGAGCGCGCGGTGGAATTGGGGGCCGGCGACGACCGGACGCTTGGGAAATTGGCGCTTTCCAGAGGCTATGTCACGCTCGAGCGGCTGAGCGGCGGCGGACCGTACCCGGAAACGGCCGCGGCGAACCTGCGGCTGGACGCGCGAAACCAGTTTGCCATCGCCGCGCGGAAGCTGGCGGGCGATCCCGCTCCGCACCTGGCGCTGGCGCGCCTGTACGTCTATTTTCTGCCGAACGTGGAAAAAACCACGGCGGAGTTCGCGGCCGCCGGGCTGCTCGGAGCCACGTTCGGCCGGCGCGAGATCGAACAGCAGGCGGACGCGCTGCGGATGCGCGCGCAGCGGCAAGCGGCGGCCGAGCCGCGCCTCGCTTGGCAGGACGCACAAACGGCGCGGGCGTTGTATGAACGGATTCCAGGATTCGACCAGGTGGATGGGCATCTGCGGGAGCTGGACTCGATCCATGCGCCCGCGCCCAGGAAAGCTCCTGTGCGGAGATCCAGGCGATGGCGTTAACCAGGAGCTGGACGGCGCCCGGCGCCAGGCCGGAGGTAGTCAACATCTGCAAGCCGGCGGCTCCGGGGAGCGAACTGGTCTGGCTGCTGGGCGCTTCGTTGCTGGTAGCGGCGGGGCTGGCGATGGTCTACGCGGCCAAGAGCGGGGGCTTCGCCGGCGCGGAGGAGCGGCTCAAGCGGGGCGAACTGGTCAACGTCAACCTGGTGACCGGCCCGGAACAGTTGCTCCCCCTGCTGGAATCCTTTTCCGGCCGTGCGGAACGCGAACTGGTGGCCCAGAAGACCTTCGATTTCCTGGCGCGCGCGCGGCCGCTCGGCAACGTGGGCGCACTGGCCCGGCTGCGGGTATCGAGCGAGGAAATCGAAAGCGATCCCCGGTGGGACGTGCTGCGCAGGCGGCTGCGGCAACAGCAGGCCCAATCCAGGCCGGCGCGGCGATTCGAGCTGGTTCCACTGGCGATATGGAAGCCCCTGATGGTGGTCCGCAGCCCGCGGGAGTTCCGGGCGGTGTTTCTGGAATGGACGGCGCTGTACTTCGCGGGTTTTTACCTGGTAGCGCTGGTATGGGGTGTGGGGCGCTTCCGGGGCGACCGTGCATTTCTTCCGGCCCTGCACCTGCTCACCGGAATCGGGCTCATCCTGATGGTCAGCATGCGCGACCCGCTGCGCGACACGCTGGAGTTTCGCAAGTTTTGTCTGGGCGTGCTTCTCGGGTGCCTGCTGCTGGCTCTGCCCGCCTTCAAGGCCTTCGACTACCGGCGGCTCTCGGACTGGTGTTACACGCCGCTGGCCGCGGCGCTCGGCCTGTTCGCGCTGCTGCTGGCGTTCGGCAGGGGGCCGGGCGGCAACGACGCCAAGGTGAACCTGGGGCCGTTCCAGCCGGTCGAGCTCATCAAGATCCTGATCGTGCTCTTTCTAGCCGGATATTTCACGCGCAACTGGGAGAGGTTGCGCGACCTGCGCGAGAAACGAGGCTTGCCGCGCCTGTTCCGGCGCATCGGCCTGCCGCGGCTGGAACACGTCGTTCCAGTCCTGTGCGCGGTGGGCGGCGCGGCGGGACTGTTCTTCCTGCTGAAGGACCTGGGCCCGGCGTTGGTCACGTTTTGGGTGTTCCTGGCCATGTTTGGAGTGGCCAGAGGGCGGCCTGGCCTGGCGCTGGCGGGGCTGGCGCTGCTGGTGGCGTCGGTAGCGGCGGGCTACCACGCGGGCCAGCCGCGCACGGTGGCGCATCGCATCGACATGTGGCTGTCGCCGTGGGACAACGACGTGCACGGCGGCGATCAACTGGCGCACGCGATCTGGGCGTTCTCCACAGGCGGCCCGGCGGGCTCGGGGCCGGGATGGGGCGATCCCGCGATGATCCCGGCTGGCAATACGGACCTGGTGTTGCCGGCCATCGGCGAAGAGTGGGGATTTGTGGGAGTGGCCACGGTATTCGGGCTGTTCGGTTTTCTGATCTGGCGCGCGCTGACGGTGGCGGGCCGCGCCGGAACGCGATACGGTTTCTTTCTGGCGCTGGGGCTGGCCAGCCTCATCTTCTTCGAGATGCTGCTGATCACCGCCGGCGTGCTCGGGGTGCTGCCGCTTTCGGGGGTCGTCTCGCCGTTCCTCAGCTCGGGGAATACCGCCATGCTGGCGAACTTCCTGGTATTCGCGCTGCTGCTTTCCATCTCCGCCGGCGATCCCGTGCCCCACGACCTGCTGCGGAATTCCATGCGGCCGTTGAAGGTTGTGCTGGCCTGTGCGGGGCTGGTGCTGCTGGCCACCGCCGCGCGTTACCAGGTGGCGCGGGATAGCGACTACCTGGCGCGCGACGCCCATGCGTTCGAGGAAGACGGCGTCAAGCGGCCGCAGCACAACCCGCGGATGAACTCGATCGCGCGAGAGATCCCGCGCGGGAGCATTTACGACCGGAACGGGATTCCGCTGGCCACCAGCGACTGGGACGAATTGGAGCGCCACAGGGGGGAATACGCCGCCATGGGAGTATCGCTGGACCAGGCGTGCTCGCGGTTCGACAGCCGTCACTATCCCTTCGGCGCGGCCACGGCGCACCTGGTGGGCGACCTGCGCACGGACGAGAACTTCCACGCCAGCAATGCGTCGCTGGTGGAGCACGACTCCAATCCGAAGCTGCAGGGGTATCGATATGCGGAGCTGGCCGCCCTGGTGCGATACCGCCACCAGCCGGGAAACCAGGGGATCGCGCGGATCCTGGCGCGCGACCGCAACGTGCGGCTCACGGTGGACATCCGGCTGGAGGTGCGCGCCAGGGAGATCCTGGAGAGGCACTTGAGGGAATCGGTGAATACGCATGGCGCCGTGGTGGTGATGGACGCGGCCACGGGCGACGTTCTGGCGCTGGTGAGCGCGCCCGCGCCGGAGCCGCCGGGCATGCGCACGGCCGCTCCCACGCCGGATGAACTGCTGGACCGCGCGCGATACGGCCAGTATCCTCCAGGCTCGACCTTCAAACTGGTGACGGCCATCGCCGCGTTGCGCGCCGACCCCGGGCTCAAGCACCGCACCTTTCTTTGCCGGACGCTGCGGGATGGCCGGGCGGGGACCACCATCGCCGGCTGGAACCGGCCGGTCAAGGACGATATCGGCGACCAGGCGCACGGCACGTTGGACATGCAGCGCGCCATCGTGGTCTCGTGCAACGCCTACTTTGCGCAGTTGGGCGTCCATGACGTCGGGGCGAAGGCGCTGGCGGAAACGGCCGCTCAAATGGGCATCTCCACCGGCGAAATGCCGGAACTGCGCCGAGCGCTGCCGTTCGCGGCCTATGGCCAGGGCCCGGTGCTGATCTCTCCGTTCAAGATGGCACGGGTGGCCGCGGCCATCGCCGCGGGTGGAAGAATGCCGCTGGGGCGCTGGATCGAGGACGGCGGCGACGGCCGCACGAATGGCCCGGTGGACGTGCTTCCGCCGGCGGAGGCCGCGTTTCTGGCGGGGGCCATGCGGCTGGTGGTGACGGAGGGGACCGCGCGCCACGCCATGAGCGGCGCGGAGATCGGCTTCGCGGGCAAGACCGGCACGGCGCAGCTCGACCAGGGAATGCCGCATGCCTGGTTCGCGGGGTTTGCTCCGTACGATGGGGATGTCTCGCGGCGGCTGGCTTTCGCGGTGCTGGTGGAGCACGGCGGATATGGCGCCCGGGTGGCCGCGCCGATCGCCAGGGAAGTCATGGAAGCCGCGCAACAATTGGGGATATTGGAGAGGCCAAAATGAATATCGGCGATTTTCTGGAGAAGTGGGGCAGGAGGATTCTGGAAACACCGCTGGCCAGCGGTGCGGGCCAGCAGGGTGTCCCGGAGGAGCCGCCGGAGCTGGCCGAGATCCGGCTGGCCGTCCTGGACCGGATTCGCGAAAAGAGCTACCGGTCGGGCGGCAGGAAGGTGTTTCCGTACGATCTGCTGCGCGTCGAGTTGCGAGGGGTGGAGGAGGGCCGTTATGCCGTTTATGCGGGACGGTTCTTCCGCAAATACCTCGAGCAGGAGGCGCGCAACGCCCTGCGGGAGATGGGCTGCCGGTTTCCCGAAAACCTGAGCATGGAGGTCCAGGCGACTGTCGGGCTGCCGCGGCGCGGCGAGGAGTGGCTGGTGGTGGACGTCGCCTCGCAAGAGCAGCCGGGCGCCCTGGCCAGACCCACTGCAAAGCTGGTGGTGCGCGAGGGGAGTGCCAACGCGCCGGAGATCCGGCTTGAAAAAGCGAGGACCAATATCGGCCGGGTGGTAGACGTGTACCGCGCCGAGGGCCTGTCCCGCCGCAACGACCTGACATTTGCCGGGGACACCGAAATCAACCGCTCGGTATCGCGCGAGCACGCGCACATCGTGTTCGACAAAGCGGCGGGCGAGTACCGGCTGTTCAACGACCGCTGGTATCCCCGCGGAACGCGCGCCGGCGAGTGTGGCACGTGGGTGGTCCGCGACGGGATGAGCCTGGAAGTGCATCGCGATGCCCGGGGCGCGAAGCTGGAACCGGGCGATGAGATCCATTTCGGGCGCGCGGTGGTGATGTTCGAGATGGAGTGAAGCGCACCGGGCATCAACCTTCGATCTTCCGCCCGTTTCCGGATTACG
>Ga0181533_1003549_pt1 | contig 16843 bp, 9 predicted proteins | sample PEATcosm2014_Bin_45_FD_119772 | JGI IMG/M metagenome (GOLD analysis project Ga0181533, IMG submission 119772) | Peatland microbial communities from MTU Mesocosm Facility, Houghton, MI, USA - PEATcosm2014_Bin11_60_metaG | ecosystem: Environmental > Terrestrial > Soil > Wetlands > Peat | place... | reverse complement strand
GCCGAGGCCGCCTCAGGCTCCGAAATCCCAGGGCACGGTGACACAGAGACGCTGGGACGCGGTGCCAAAACCGTCTCTCCATCGTTCGTCCAGCCGGGATCCGATTCAAGGGGTAGGAAGCCAGGTGATTAAAGACATTTCAAAGATTTCGGACTTGCCGCTCGAAACCATAGAGGAATACAGGCAGTACGGCTGGACGGACGAGGAGATTGTCGAAAATCTCAATGATGCGATCAATTTCCTCAATTCGAATCTCCACTCCAATGAACTCGCTCAATCTGAAATTCCGCCGCGCTCCATTTTCCTGGATCAGTGCCGATCGCGCTCGACCGCTCAGCGAGGCAGGATGCTCAAAGATCGAACTCCACTTCCGTTGTTCAATTAATCTCCCGTGAGACTGACCGGCCTTGCCACACCGTAAAGCGCAGGCGAACAAAGCCCGTCCGGCGTGGCATCCGATCTTCTGCTTTGGCCTTCAGCCTCCCGCCTTCCGTCAGCCGGCTATGTAACCCCGCCTCCTTCGTGGTCTTGCAGACATATCACTTGCCTGTGCGATATGGAAATCGTATAATTTTACGGGCTTTGGGGTTGTTTTTTCAGGCGGAATTCCAAAACGCTGGTTATGAATCAACTATGAGCAATTCCGATATGCGTACATTGATTGAGGCCCTGCTGGAGGGTGACCAGGCCCGCTGCATAACTGAAGCGACAAGACTTCGAAAGGCGGGCGCCGGGGTCGCGCAGATCGTCGTGGACGGCATTGGCAAAGCTATGGAGCAGCTTGACGGCAAGTGCACGATCGATCAATTCAACCTGCTTGAAATCATGCTCGTGGGCCGGGCGGTAATGGGAGTTATCAAGGAGCTGTTTCCGAAGGGTGAACCCGGCATGCCGATTCGGGGCACGGTAATCGTATGCAGCCTGGAAGGCGACGTGCACGACCTGGGTAAGAATATCCTGAAAATGGTTTTGACCGCAAAAGGCTACAGGGTCATAGACTGCGGAAAGGACTGCCCTCTGGATAAGCTGATTGAAACCGCCGAGCGGCAACGGGCGGATGCGGTCTGCGTGAGCGGGTTGATCACCACGGTTATCCCACAGGTAAGACGGGTAAGGGAGCTGGCGGCAGAGCGCGGACTTGGACAAATGAGAATCCTGGCCGGAGGGGCCGCACTGAAACAGGCGACGGCGGAGGGCCTTAAGGTGGATTTTGTTGCCGATACGGCTTTCGATGGGGTCCGCTACCTCGAATCGGCGGGCTTGGGAACCGGGACCGCCTGCCAGGATTGACGCAACTCGGATAGGCACTCAAACCTAATGAAGAGCCTTGAAAGAATTCAAGCCACCCTTAATTTCGAGCATGCGGATCGGCTGCCGGTCATCGCGCAGGTATTCGGGCACACTGCCGTAATAGCCGGGAAAACGATTCGCGATTATGTCACGAGCGGCAGCGAACTGGCGGATTGCCAGATGAGAGCTCTTGCAAGATATGGCTACGATGCAGTCTTTGCCGTTATGGACGTAAATATCGAAACTGAAGCCATGGGTTCGAGACTTGTTTACCGCTCTCATGACTATCCATACGTACTGGAGCACGTTTTCAGCAAGGCCACAAACCTCGATGCCTTTTCGATACCGGACCCTCACAGCGCCGGTCGTATGCCGCAGATACTGGAAGCGCTGCGAATAATGCGGCGGGAAACCGGTGGAGAGGTCCTCGTTGTCGGTTGTGTCATGGGACCAATGACCCTTGCAACTCAACTGGCAGGCATTGAGGAGGCATTGTACCTTGCCATCGACGACCCGGCCGGCTTCGAAAGACTTCTGGATTTCAGCACAAGGGTGGCCATCGGGTTTGGCGCCGCCCAGGTCGAGGCGGGGGCCCATGCAGCTCTGGTCTTTGACCCATCGGCATCGATGGCCGTTATTCCCGCACCTTTTTTCCGCGAATTCGAGCTTCCGAGGCTCAACAAAATATTCAAAGCATTCCAGGCAGCCGGAGTTTCAGCGGGCTGGCTCCATATCGCGGGACCGCTTGGCCCCGTTCTCGCTCTTTGCGGACAAACCGGCGCAGACATCTTTAACTTCGATTATTGTGTCGATCCCAATGATGTGCTGGCTCATGCCGGGGATCGGCTTTGCTTCAACGGCAATATAAAATCGCTGGATTTCGAGACCGCACAACCGGAGGACATTTTCAAAGAGTCGGTCAGGCTGCGGGAGTTGTTTTCCTCCAGAGGCGGATTTATTCTTTCGTCCGGCTGCGAGATTCCACCAGGATCGAAGCCCGAAAATATCGCCGCCCTTGTTTCCGCAGCGGGCTTGGGAACCGGGATCGCCGGCCGGGATCGCCACTCAAACCCCGGACAACGGCAAGACGGATCTAGACAGGATTAAGAGGTAGTTTTTTGCCTACGATAACGATCGAAACCGCCGAGGGGGACCGCTGCATTGAATTCTCACCTGGCCGGACGCTGCGGGAGATCCTGGATACGACCACTTTTCGGGTGCGCTCGGGATGCCGCGGGACCGGGGCCTGCGGTCTATGCCGCGTGCAAATAAAGGCCGGTGAGTTGGCCGAACCCAATCCGGCGGAACGCATCTACCTCTCTGAGGGTCAAATCGCATCCGGAGTGCGGCTGGCATGCCAGCTCAGGCCGGTGAGCGGCCTGGGGGTTTCAATCCTTAGCCGGGAGCCGGTTTCCTCCTGGAGGGCATTACCCGGTCCTTCGCACACCTTTCCGGGTTTTTCATCCAACCTGCCCAAATGCCAGGGGAAACCCCATGGAGTGTCTATAGACCTCGGAACGACCCACATCAGCCTATCTTTCTACAATCTTTCAACCGGGCAATGGCTTGCCGGGCGCCGTGGTCTGAATCCTCAGGGGCATTACGGCGCCGATGTGATGACCAGGCTTGTTGCGGCCAATGAATCGCCGCAGACCGCCCTGGTCCTAAGAAGGCTGGCCGTCGAAGCAATCGGCTCAGCCATTATGGACGTTACCACGCGCGAGGGCATAGGGGTCGAAGACGTGGTAAGAGTTGCCCTGGTCGGGAATACCGCCATGCTGGCGCTGCTGTCCGCACGAAACTCCCACCTGCTGCTCCAGCCCGCCTACTGGATGCGTCATATAGACTGCCTTCCCGAAAGTCCGATGGAACTGTGCTTAGACTGGGGAATTCATTCCGAGGCGGCCATTGAGGTTTTGCCGCCCCTGGGCGGCTTTGTGGGTTCAGATCTCTTGGCAGGCGTTTTGGCGTCCAGGCTCGTCGAAAATATGCCGGGCACGCTCTTTATAGACTTTGGCACAAATTCCGAACTTGCCCTGTGGGATGGCAAGTCCTTGTGGGTTGCTTCGGCGGCAGGCGGTCCCGCCTTCGAGGGATGCGGCATCGGCTGCGGAACTCCGGCCGAGCCGGGCGCAGTTTATCGGGTTAGCGTATCCGAACCAGGCGCCCGCGCACGCGGTAATCCCGCTCATGCGATCTTGACAAGCAACGTCCCTGGACTCGACCTCGAATTGCAAACCATTGAGGATGAACCCCCCCGGGGCCTTTGCGGCTCGGGGATCGTCGATCTTATCGCATGTCTGGTGGAATCGGGCAAGCTCACAAGCATCGGCCGATTCTCAGCCGAGGTGCCCAATGGAAGGATCGTGCTCCTCAATGGAGACCGGGAACCTCTGCTGCTGACCAAAAGGGACGTGGATATCTTTCAGCGCGCCAAAGCGGCCATTTTCGCCGCAACGAGGGTCCTGCTGTCGAAGGCTTCCATGGGCCCGAAAGAACTTCGGCGCGTCTGCGTCGGGGGCGCTTTCGGCCATTTTCTCAACAGGCGGAGTGCGGCGGCTGTAGGACTTGTGCCCGATTTGAGTGACGATGCCGTTGAACTCTTCGGCAACACTGCTTTAAAAGGATGTGAAGAACTCCTGATGTCTCCCGGTTCTGCTGAAATTATCGAGGGATTGAGGGACAGGGCAAAGCTTGTCAACCTGGCGCAATGCGCCGAATTCGACGATTTTTTTCTCGAAGGCCTCTACCTGGCCGGATGGGCCGATTGCAACGACAACCGGTGCTGAAGTGTCATGAAATGTTTCCAATATAGCGACAAGGACCTCCTGCAAGCCTTCATGAAGACCGCACAGTACCTGGCGGGTATGGCCGCCCATGAGGACGTGTGGCGACACATTGCAGAGCTGGTGGTCAATTTCTACCGCGCCGATTCGGCCGGATTCGCCAGGCGCCGGGCAGATGGTGAAATAGAACTCCACCACCTGATAACGTCCGATCGGCAGCCGTGCCCCTTTCTTTCCTCCATAGAGGTTCAAGAGACCGCCTCCGAGGTTTTCGAAACCGGATTTCTTGCCTGGCGTTCTTTGGGCGCCGGCGATGACTCGTATACGGTTGTGTTCCTGCCCGTAGCCATAGGCAACGAAACCGCCGAAGTTTTGCTGGTGGGCGATCCAACGGCCGGACCGGTCGCAAATGATGTGCTCAACGTCTATCTTGCAGTTGCAGGCCTGGCCGGGGCTGCCATCACGCGGCTCATTTCCGAAACCGAACTGAAAAAGCACCGCGCTCATCTCGAAAAGTTGGTCTCGGAGCGCACTAGTGAGCTCACTGTGACACTCGACCGTCTGGAATTGGAGATCACAGGGCACATGCAGGCCGAAAAGGAGCTAAGAACAATCCGGGACCACCTCGAGGAGTTGGTGGAGACGCGAACGGCGGAACTTGAAAAAGCAAACCGGGAACTAAAGGCCTATTCGTCAAAACTTGAAAGAATCAACGAAGAACTCAGGGAGTTCGCCTTCGTAGCTTCACACGACCTGCAGGAACCCCTGCGCAAGATACAGACTTTCTGCGACCTGGCTAAGAATAGACGTGCACCGGCACTTGGCGATGCCGGACAACAATACCTGGACCGGATCCTGAGTTCAGCATCTCGAATGCGCCAGCTTCTGCGAGACTTGCTCCGGTTCTCGAGAGTGGCTACGATACTGGAACCGTTCAAGGAAATAGATCTTTATAAGATCGCCCGGGAGGCGGCGGATATCTTTGAAAAAGACATACTGGAGACAGGCTGCCTGGTCAGGATTGAAAACATGCCCGTTATCGAGGCCGATGAAACTCAGATGGTGCAACTTTTTCAAAACCTTATCGGTAATGCTCTTAAATACCGCAGCAGCCAAAGTCCTCTTATCAAAATCTGTGGAAGGCGCGATGGGCAGGGATTTTGCGACATATCCGTAAAGGATAACGGCATCGGATTTGAACAACAGTTTGGGAGACTGATTTTCAAGCCTTTCCAAAGACTGCACGGCTACGGCAAATATCAGGGAACCGGGATGGGACTAGCCATATGCCGCAAGATCGTGGAACTGCATAGTGGAAGCATCTGGGCCGAGAGCGAGCCGGGAAGGGGTTCGACATTCGTGGTCAGACTGCCTGTCAAGCAGGACAGGGGGGAGGACATTGGCGCCGGGAAGGCGCCCCGCTGACAGCCCCGTCTCTGCTCATAGACAGGTCAGGGAGAGCGTCGAGAATGGCGGCGGGGCGCCTCCCACGCTACGCGGGACACATCGCTAAGGGGCGCACAATTGAAATGATACTCTTCTGCTTAGTGTTGTATATAGTCTCTCATACGAGGGATAGAAAGGCGGGCTTATACTAAATAGTTACCTTGGTACAAGACCGTCTTTTGGGGTCCTTCAGCCACTACATGCCCTCCCACCGGTCTTGCTTTACAGGCAGTCTGACCACGAATGTCGAGCCCCTTCCCGGCTCACTCCCGGCACTGATGTTTCCGCCATGGCGCTCAACGATTTTGCGGCATATGGCAAGCCCCATTCCGGTCCCTTCATATTCGTTGCGGCGATGCAATCTCTGGAAAGGCTTGAAAATAAGCTCGGCAAACTGCGGGTCAAACCCGATGCCGTTGTCCTTCACGAAGATTTCGCAGACCCCCGTGCGATCCTGCTTTGCATAGACCATAATTCGAGGTTTGTCGGCGCCGCGGAATTTGAGAGCATTACCAATGAGGTTTTGAAAAAGGCGCAGTATCTGATTTCCATCGGCCTCGATACCTGGCATGGTTTCGATCTCGACCTGTGCGCCTGTTTCTTTGATAGCAGCTTCAAAAACATCCGCTGCTTCCCGCGCGATTTTTGACAGGTCTATTCTTTTGAAAGGCTCAGGTCTAGAGGCTACCCGCGAGAACATGAGCAAGTCGCTCAGAAGTTGCCGCATGCGGCTTGCCGAATTGACTACCCTCTCCAGGTAATCCTGGCTGGTACTGTCCAGAACCGTGGCGCATCTTTTCACGGCCATGTCGCAGAAAGTCTGTATCTTGCGCAATGGTTCCTGAAGATCGTGGGAGGCAATGAAGGCAAAATCCTCCAATTCCTTGTTTATCACTTCAAGTCGATGCGCATAGACTCTGAGATCTTCTTCAGACCGCCTGCGCTGGATGGCGACACGTATGGACGCTATTCCATAGGCAAGGTTTTCGGCCAGGTTGCTCAGAAAGCTCACTTCCCGTTCATCGAAGGCATCAGGCTCCGGGGCATAGATTGTCAGCGCCCCGACGGCTTGCCCATCGACAATCAACGGGAAAGCGATTGAAGAAGCGAAGCCCCTTTTGGCCGCCTCCGAGCGCCAGGGTGCGAAAGCAGGGTTTGAGAGGGCGTCTTTTGAAATGCTGATTTCCCCGGTTCGGATTGCGGTCCCGGTTGGTCCCCTGCCGGTTTCGACGTCGGCCCATGTAATTTTTGCCTCGTCGAGATAACCATGATCGTATCCCGCGTATGCAACCGGACGGACCGTCTTGTTGTCGTCATTTTCCGCAAATCCCACCCAAGCCATGCGGTACCCGCCGTCTTCGACCACGATCCGGCAGATTTGCCGGAGCAGTTCCATCTCCTCTGCCTGACGCACTATTGCCTGGTTGCACTCACTAAGGGTCCTGAATGCCCGGTCGGCCCTCCGCAATCTTTCCTCGACAATTTTTCTGGAGGTAATATCGCGGTTTACTTCGAGGAATCCCGTTGGCTCGCCGTCATCTCCCCGCCGCAAAGCCCACCGGCTCTCGACAACTAATTCTTTCCCCCCGGAAGTGGTTTGTCTCAATTCTCCGGCCCACTGACCCTTATCGATAACCTGGCTAACGACTTGTGCGAGAGATTCCGGGAACCTTGTGTGCAGGAATTCATAGGCGACATTTTCGACAGCTTGCTCCCTGGTGAACCCATACAAATCTTCTGCCCCGCTGTTCCAGAAACTGACCACGCCTGCGGAATCCACAACGAAAATAGCATCGTGCGACAAATTGAGAAGTGCAGCCTGCTTTTGCAAATCCTCGTTGGCAATGACGAGTTCGGCGGTGCGTTCCCGCACACGCGCTTCCAGTTCGTCATGGGCCTTACGCAGCACCTGCTCGGCCTTTTTGATGCTGGTGATATCTGCGCCGGTGGTGATAAAGTAGTCCCCGAGAGGGACGCTGGTGAATCGGAAATATTTGTCGAGATTGGGGAAATAGTCCTCAAAAGAATGGGGAACACCTTCGGTCATAATCTTCTGCACGACCGGCATGTAATGGTCCGCAGCACCGGGGCCAAAGATCTCGTCGGTAGTCTTTTCCCTGATTTCGTCGAGCGAGCTCCGGCCCCAGGTATCGAGCGTCGGGGGGTTGGCGTCCACCAGGCGCCAGGTTTTGACCAGACCGGCTTCATCGCGGACCACCCGCCAGAAATGCACCTCCTCGGCCATGTTCTCGAACAGGGTCCGGTATTTTGCTTCGCTCTCGCGCAGTTCTTCCTCCATGCGCTTGCGCTCGCTTATGTCAGTCAAGAAGGAATAATAATACTGCGGCATTCCATCCGAATCTGTCACGAGGTGGACCAGCAGTTCAATCGGCGCCCGGCTGCCGTCTTTCCTGATGTATTCCTTCTCATACCGTATAGGCTTGCCGGTGCGAAGCTGTTCCTCCAGCTTTTGCCGTTCGATTGCCAGCCATTCGGGAGGAGTCAGGTCAATTGCCCAATCAATTGATTGAAGTTCGTCGCTGCTGTATCCCGTGAGGTGCTCGAAGGCGCTGTTGACCAACCCGAGATGCCCATCAGGATACCCCACCACAAACGGCTGAGAGCCTATTCTAATAATGTCGGCCAGGAATTCGTTCTTCTGTTGGCTCTCGCGCAACTCATCCTCAGTCCGCTTGCGCTCGGTGATGTCGCGATGTTGCCACATTCGGCCGTGTGGCTTTCCATCAACCAGAATTGGAATATGATCTCTCAAAAGCACCCGCCCGTCGCGCATCAGAACTTCTTCATCCTCGATACGGCGCCTCTGCGAGAGAATTTGTTTGATGCGAGCTGAATATGCTTCGGGATCAGCATAGGCGGGCAACACTTTCTGCAACATTTCCTTAGCCGTCAATCCGATTAACTCTGATGGAGGTTCCGCTATATCAAACTGGTCACAAAAATCTTGATTTGCAAACTCGATTTGATCATCTTCGGTTACCACCAAAATGCCGACAAAGATGTTGGATAGGATTTTATGGAAGCGCTGCACTGTAGTTTGAAGGGTCTCTTCCGCCCGTTTGCGTTCGGAAATGTCCCAGATAAGACCGTTCACTCTCACTGGCCGGCCTTTGTCATCATGGACTAACTTTCCGCGTGATGTGACGTAATGGACGCTTCCATCCGGCCAAACCGCCCGGTACTCCGTTTCATACTGCAAATTCTGTTCTATGTTTCGGGCCAATGCCGCCTTGAGCGCCTCACGGTCGACAGGATGCACAGCCTTGTAGAACTCCTCCGCAGTTCCGGTGAACTTAGCCGGGTCAATACCTAAAAGCCGGCACACCTGATCATCAAAAAAACGTTTGTCCTCGATTAAGTCCAGGCGCCATACCCCCATTTGGGCTGACCGCAGTGCAAGATCAAGTCGGGATTGGCTCTCCCGCAGCTCCACCTCTACCCGCTTGCGCTCGGTAATGTCGCGCCCATAGATATTGAGATACCCCAAGTCTCTTACAGGTACCAGCAGCAGTGAGTAAACCACCTCTTCGCATGTCAGTTCCATTTCTTTGGAACGGCCGGAACCGAGCGTTTGGAGAGCCTGTTGCCGCCAATCGCCCGGAAGTGTTTCGCCCTGTTTCCAGCCTAAAGATTCCAAAAGAGTCGCACTACTCCTGTTGGCGTATAGCAGTTTGCCGTCACTGGATATTCTGAGAATCGGGTTCGGATTTTCACCGGGAAAGCGCGCAATGTTTTCTATCTGTTGCCTCGCTCTCCGCCCCTCGGTAACATCATGGAAGACAAGCACCACACCGCAAACTCCACCATCTTTATCCCTGATCGGAGCCGCGCTGTCCTCGATAGGGATCTCCCGGCCATCACGGGTGATCAGTGCGGTATGGTTGGCCAGGTTGACTATTTTACCTTCGTGCAAAACGCGTTCGACGACATTCTGGGCAGTCTGGCGGGTCTGCTCGTTTATAATCCGAAAAACATTCTGGATTGGCTGATGTGATGCTGCTCCCGATTCCCAGCCTGTCAGTTTTGCGGCAACAGGATTGAGGAATGTTACCAGGCCGGAGGCGTCCGTGGCGATCACCGCATCGCCGACGCTGCCGAGCGTGACCCGGAACCTTTCCTCGCTCTCGCGAAGAGCTTCCTGTCCACGCACGATGCTCCTGCCGGAGAGGAAGTAAATAATGCCGTTCGTGAGGGCCATGATGATGATAAGGGCGATGAGGGTTGCCCCTGTTTTTTCCTGGGCCGAGATAATCCTTGAATCGCTGATATCCTTCAAGCTATCGGTGTCGTCCGAGATAAATCTGACCTTCATCCAGATTTGAGAGGCGAGTAGATTTCTGCGCTCCTTTTCGATGCCGCCGCCAACTCCCTGTCCTGTGACGAACACTTGGTCGATAAGAGGCCCCAGTTCGCTGTTGTTTCTTTGCAGTTGTTTGATAAGAGCTTCCTCGCGAGGCGCCTGGGAAGTCATCTTACCCAGGAGATCATCCAGAGACCGGAGGGCGCCCCTGACCTGGCGAATATCGCTCTGACCCGATCCCTCCTTAAGATATGCCGCCAAAATATTCAGGGCATGTGTCTTTCCGATAATCTGATCGTATGCCCTGATGCGTGCGAACTCGGTATTCATGCCTCTGAGGATTGAGAAGGCAATCAGAGCGGTCACCGCGGCAACCGCAACAGATGCTATGACACTTAGCAGGATTTTGGATTGTATTTTCATACGGGTCTACCTGAAGATCGTGACTAATCTGGGATTGATTTCGTCCAGAGCGCCGGTATAAAGGAAGTTTAGAACATCGGGTGGGTCGCCGGTCTTTCCTTCTCTATCCATTTTCCACTTCGCATAATTATTAAGAGATGCGATTATGGACTGGCTGAAGGAGACATGGAGCCTGGTTTGATCCCATGCCTGATGTATATAAACAGGGCTGAAATTCCATTCTTTTGAAATGATGTCCTTTGTCTCATCCTCGTTTGTCAGGACAAAATCTTCAGCCATCATAAGGGCCTTCAGCAAACGTTTTATCGCCTCCGGAGATTTCGTGTAGTCTTCCCTGGTGGCCAGAAGCCATTGATAGGCCAGGTTGCTCTGACTGTCCCAGCACACGGCATTTTCTCCCAACTGCCCCTTAGCTACGAAGGCATATATTTCAAAAGCGGATACGGCATCCACCTCACCAGCTACGACAGCCTCCACTTGTCTTGCGGGAGGAATGCTCACGGCTGTCATGTCGTATGGCGAAAGGTGGTTTGTTAGCAGGAATGCGTAAAGAAAGTAATCGCTGACGGTACTGGGGCTGTAGCCGATTGTTTTGCCCTTCAGATCCGATGGCTCACGGATGTTTCTATCCTTCCTGGCAACAATCTGGTTTCCCACCGTCAGGCCTATCGAAGCGATGACTCGAAGAGAGGGGTCCTTATTCAATTGACTGGCAAAAGCTATATCGGCTGCCGTCGCAATTTCGGCTTCTCCCCTCAACATCGCCTCCAACGACTCGAGTCCTGAGGGGTACGGCTTAATCGTGACATCGAGACCGGCCTGCTTGAAAAAGCCCTTCTGATCGGCTACAGCGATGAGACCTGAGAAGGGAGCGGGCTCAACGGCTAAAGTGAGCTTGATCGGAGCGATCCGGGTCTCCCGCTCAGCTTTTTGCTGGCATCCCGCTGCCGCCAGGATCACCACCAGGAGCAGAGCCATTACTACACGGCGTGAATGAGAAGGGCATCGAAATTTGCTCATTGGTTTCACCCCGCTCCCATCGTTTTGGGCTAAGGCAATTCGATAATAAAGGTTGAACCTGCTCCAGGCTTACTCGTTGCCGTAATACTCCCCCCATGCCGCTCGACTATCTTTTTGCAGATGGCGAGACCCATGCCGGCGCCTTCGTACTCACTGCGCCCATGCAGCCTCTGGAATGGCGCGAAAATCTTGTCGAGGTGCTGTTCGTCGAAGCCGATGCCGTTATCTTCGACAACGATCCGAGATCCTGAATCGGTATGGGATGCCAGGCGCACATTGACCATCGGTTTCTCGCCCGGTTTGTGGAATTTCAGAGCATTGCCGATGAGATTTTGGAACAACTGCCGCATCTGTGTGGGGTCGGCTGAAATGAGGGGAAGGTCCCCAACATGTACTTCGCCGCCTGTCTTTACGATTCTCACTTCCAGGTCCGAAATGACTTCGCCGATCAGGCCGGACAGATCAACCTCCTTGAAAGGCTCTGCCGCAGTCGCAACCCGCGAGTAATCGAGAAGTCCGGTCAGCAGGGATTGCATCCGCTCCGTTGCGTGGAGCATTCTGTTCAGATAGTCGTTGCCCGTCTGCGCAAGCGAATCTTTATACTTCTGGCTGAGCATGTTTCCAAAAGACATCACTTTTCTGAGGGGTTCTCTCATGTCGTGAGCGGCGATGGAGGCAAAATCCTGAAGCGCCTGGTTGCTCCGTTCGAGCTTTGCCATATAACTGTTTAGCTCGGCGGTCCGCTCCCGAACGCGCAATTCGAGTGCATCACGCGAGTTCCGAAGCTCATCGATGAGACTTAATTTCTCCATAGCGGTAGCAACCTGGTCGGCCACGGTCTTCATGAGAGCCAGGTCCTCGGCCGGGAAGCGCGTGCTTGTCTTTGTCCCGAAGGAGAGCGTACCAATGATTTTGCCCTGGACCTCTAAAGGATGGCAAGCGTATGCCTGGATTCCATAAGACTTTACCAACTCGGTGCGGATATCCGGAGTATTGAAAATATCTTCCGCCACTATACGTTTCCCATCGCGGGCCGCACATCCGCAGACGGCCACTCCGTAGTCCAGCCATTCGATTTTTCGGGCTTCCTCTTCGGGGATTCCGGCGCATGCATTGAGGTGAAGCTTGCCCATCATGTCATCGACCATAAAGTTGAAGAAAACATGACAGTCCAGGTGCTGCATAACTTGCCGGCACAGCTCCTCAACGATTGCCTGGGGATTCTCGGATGCCAGTAATCGAGACGATGTTTCAGAGAGGAGTTTAAAGCGTGATTCGCTTAGCTGCAGTGCCTCCGCGGTCCGTTTACGTTCTGTGATAACATCGAATACAGCTACAAAGTGCTCTTTTCGCGGACTGTACGCAGAGATCGAAAACCACATGCCCAGACTTTCAACGTAGGTCTCAAACCGTTCTGGAATGCCTGTCAGCGCCACCCTGCCATAGAGTTCGAGGAGTTCAGGGTCGGATTGCCTTATGCCTGGAATTACTTCTGACACTTTTCGCCCGACAACATCCCTCAGGCCGGTCAGGGTTTCAAAGGCCCCGTTAACGCCGAGGTAGGTAAAGTCTATCGGCCGGTCCTGTTCGAAATGCATCTTGCAATATGCATATCCATTTAGCATGTTATCGAATAGAGAACGATAGTGCTCCTCGCTTGCCCGCATGGTCTCCTGCGCGCGCCGTCTCTCCGTAACGTCGTGGAAAACCAGCACCGCGCCGGATATCTTGCCTGTGTCGTCCTTGATCGGGGCAGCACTATCCTCAATCGGGATTTCACGCCCGTCAACCGAGATCAGGGTCGAATGATTGGCCAGGGCAACGATAGATCCCTCACGAAGGACATGCTCGACAATATCCGCTAATGGTTCATGAGTCTTTTCGTTGATTATCCGGAAGACTTTCTGAACCGGAAGACCCACTGCTTCCTTAATCTGCCAGCCGGTCAGGGTCTCAGCGACGGGGTTAATGAAAGTGATCAGGCCGGATGCGTCAGTTGCGATCACCCCATCGCCGATGCTGGAAAGAGTCACCCGCAACCATTCGTGCTGTCGGCGGACATCCTCCTCTGCCTGCCTGTGCCGGGTTATGTCGCGGTTTGTCTCCAGAACTCGTTCTACGCCGTCTGCGCCGAGCACAAGCTGATGGCGGGCCGAAACGATGACTTCGCGCCCCTCGCGGGTGCGGTGTGTTATTTCCCCTTCCCAGAATTTCCGCTCGCGCAGTTTGGCCTCGATTCGAGCCCACGGCTCGGGGTGGATCGTTTTCAGCAAATCGTGGGTGAACTGGCCCATGGCTTCTTCCTGCGAATAGCCATAAAGCTCTTCGGCACCCCTGTTCCAGCTCTCGATACCGCCTCCGAGCGGCCAAACGATGATGGCGTCATAGGATAGATGCAGCAGTTCGGCTTGGCGTCGTAGCAATACCTCCGCCTGTTTGCGCTCGGTGATATCACTTGCGGCGCCGAACCATTCGACGATTTCGCCGTTTTGATCCTGCAGTGGGATCGCGCGCGAGAACGTCCAGCCAAGACTGCCGTCCACGCGCAGGATCCGGTGTTCCAGTTCGAAGATGCTCTTGTTCCGGATGGCTTCGTTGATGGTCGCCGTGACGAGCGGCTGATCATCCGGGTGAATGTATTTCTGAAGCCAGGTGTTGCTCGGCTCTTCCGTGTCGGCGATAAAATCCCTGCCGCGGAGCTGGTACATCTGGCCCCAATCCGGGCTCATGCGATACACCACATCCGAACTGGCCTGCACCAGCGCGCGAAACCTGGCCTCGCTCTCACGCAGCGTCTCATCTGCCCGCTTGCGCTCGGTGATGTCACGCACAACCGATACCGAGCCAATGATATTGCCGTCGGAGCCCCTAACCGGGGAGGCACTGACCTGGCGATGCCGCAGCTCTCCGCTTGCGGGAATCCGGACTGTTTCTTCCAGGTCCCTTACTGCTTCTCCCTTCAGGGAACGCAACGGCGGAGCTTCCTCTACGGGTCGGGGACTACCGTCAGGGCGAAAGACCTCGAGACTAGCGGCAAACTCTTCTATGTCGATATTTGAATCTGGGCCTAAAACGAACTCACGCAGAGCCGAGGGATTTGCCAGAGTGAATTTCTTCTGTGCGTCGGCAAACCAGACTTCATCAGGTATGCTGCTTACCAGTGCCGATAACGTGTCTCTTTCCTGCCGAACGGCCGCATGCAGTCTCTGAGTCTCATCCTCCGCCCGCCTGCGCTCGGTGATGTCGCTTCCGATGGCAAGTATCTCAAGCACCTGGCCGTCCTGGTCGAATACCGGCCTGTTGGTCCAGGCCATCCAGACCAGGCTGCCGTCCCGAAGAACGTTTTCATTTATATTGTTAAGGTAGCTTTCCGGGTGGTTCACAATACGTTGAAACAGCCCGCTCAGATCGCCCCCGGTGGACTCCTGCCTGGGAACGAGAATATTTACGTTCTTACCGATGATCTCTTCCGCACTGTAGCCGAAGAACTTCTGAGCGTATTCGTTAAAAAAGGCGATGGCGCCGTCGCGCTTCCAACGGATGATGGCGCTGTTGGCGTTTTGGACGAGTTCGCGGTACTTGCTCTCACTTTGCTGGAGCTCGACAGCCGCCTTTTCACGCTCGGCGGCAAGCCTTGAGTGTTCCTCTGCTTTGTGCGCCCGCGCCTGGGCGCGGTATGCCGCTTCGGCCAGATAAGAGATCAGGGCGCCGCTGGCGAGAAAAACGGCCATGCTCAAAAGGTCGGCGGAATTCGTAATGGCCAATCGGCCTAACGGCTCCATCCAGAAATAATCGGCAAGGACGGCTGAGACGGCCGTGGCCAGCAACCCGGCGCTAAATCCCCCATATAGCGCTGCAACCACCACGGCTGGGTAGAAGGTCAGGAAGACGGCGCGGAGCCCGAGAATTTCGAGGAACTGCAACCGAATAGCAGCGGCGATGACAGCGAGAAGAACACCCACTGCACAGCGGAGCCATACCGGACGGTTCGTTCGATCCCATACCATGAGATTCCCCTGTCTGAACAGGGAGCGCCGGCGATTCAGTCGCAGGCGCCGGCTCTCCCCATGGCTAACCTGTTTTAGAGCTGAGGTCACTTATTATCGAATGGAACGTTTGTTTCAGAAAACCCTCTGAATATCCTGAAGTCGGGATTCTATATCATGCATGATGGAAATAAGAAAGATTTCTTGAAATGGACGGAATACGACGGGAGAGGACCGGCCCTTCGGATTCTCCGAGGACGGCGAATTTGTGCCGAATTACAATGAGTTGGCATTTGTTTGCTAAATGTTAACAGTTACCGTCTCCTTAGCCATAATCCAACCCCCTGCGATTGGTCGAAGGCCCTTGCCCCTTTTAGCGATACTTCTCAGACCGGCATGCTACAGGTTGAGGCATTCCTTTATCTTATCTTCCCTGAAGCCTACAATGACCTTATCGCCTATAATAAGTGTAGGGAAAGAGCAACTGGGGTTGATTTCCTTGATCTTCTCCAAAATGATCTTCTTTTCCTCCCCTTCCAGTTGATCCACATCGATGCAGTCATACCTTATCCCACAGCCATCCAGGAACTCCTTGCAGTTTTTGCAGTGGATACAGGTACTTAAAGCGTAAAGCGTCACATCGCAAGCATCCATCTTCGCACCTCTTGGGTTTGGTTTGTTTGATCCGCGATCGAGTCTGCTCCCACCCGCAATCAAAGACAGACGAAGGGCTTCATGAGTTCAGTTTTTCCGACTCCACCCTGGCAAGGTCAAGCTTTGCAGCGAGCAACTTCCTATAGAGTGACTCAACTCTTGCCGAGTTTTTTGCGACTGCAGCTTTGAGCAGGTCTCCCTCCAGTTCCGCCACTTCCAGCCGCTCATAATAATCCATAGTCTCCTTGAGATGAGCCAGAACGATCTTGCCGGTCAGAAGGGGATGGTTATTCGTCACATTAGCATCCTTGAACCGTACTCCATGCTCCAGTTCGACTTCGAGGCCCTTTCTGAAGCTCTCGACATCAATATTCATTCCCTCCGTGTTCACCTCGGACAAGATGACACGGGCCTCCTCGAGGAGAACCGCCGAATCACCCCGTGTCGTCCAGTCCCTTATGTTCAGGAGGGTGCACACCCGTTGGACTTCTTCAACCGTCACGTATGCAGGTATTTCCATGAAAACCTCCATTCAGATGTAATATCAACCACTTGAAGCATGCGCTACTTTGACGCGAGTGACTTCCTGGCTATTTCCCGCCCATAATCTTGAGCCATTTTGTTTCCGCCGCCAAGATCTGCAGATTTCAATCGCAGTGGCTCCTGAACCATATTCATCTTGAAAATATGCGTCATGGTATCGAAAATACGCCCAGGCGCCTCTCCACTCCATCCAAAAGCACCAAAGGCCCCACCGGCTTTTCCCTCGAGGTCCGCTTTTTCAGCAAGAAACAGGAATGTCTTCATAGATTGAAGCATCTCGCCATGATAAGTAGGCGATCCGAGGACAATTGCGTTGTAGTCATTAAGTGAAATGCCGCCTTTGTCGATCTCGGTCACATTGCGAACCTCAATGT
>Ga0181533_1003540_pt1 | contig 16866 bp, 13 predicted proteins | sample PEATcosm2014_Bin_45_FD_119772 | JGI IMG/M metagenome (GOLD analysis project Ga0181533, IMG submission 119772) | Peatland microbial communities from MTU Mesocosm Facility, Houghton, MI, USA - PEATcosm2014_Bin11_60_metaG | ecosystem: Environmental > Terrestrial > Soil > Wetlands > Peat | place... | reverse complement strand
CAGCGTGTGAGCGCCAACTCCCCAGCCCTGATATGTCGGAGACAAGTCAGTGTTCCCCGGCGCCCACTCGTCGATCGCCTTGTTGCCGGAGTCGGCAATATAGACATTGCCCGCGGCATCCACCGCCACGCCCGAGGGAACGAGGCCTGGTACGACTGCGATTGGGCCTGGGATTCCCGATTGCTTCGCGGAATTCGCGGCGACCAGCGTGGTGATGCTCTTTGAGCAAATTTCTCCCGGCGTCCACTCCTCGATCGCCGGGCCGTTGGGGTTGGCGTCGGCAATATAGACATTGCCCGCGCCATCCACCGCCACGCCAATGGGAGTGAACCCTGGGAGCAAGCCGCAGCCGCTGTACATGCTGTAATTAACTGCTGCGGTGAGGGAGCCGGGGCTCTCCGGCGACCACTGCCAGACCGTCTGATTCGCGGAGTCGGCAATATAGACATTACCCGCGGCATCCACCGCCACGCCCGTGGGAGTGAATCCCGTTGGGACCGCGGACGAGGCAACCAGTGCCGTCGCCGGCCCGTTGGGCGCCAACCACTCGTAAACCATCCCGTTTCCCGTCCCGCTGCCTGCGTCGGTAAAAAAGACATTGCCAGAGGCATCCACCGCGACGCCTGCGGGAGTCTGCAATGCCATGGTATCAGAATCCTCCAGCGCCGTCACCGGCCGGGGCGCCTCGCTAAAAGTCCCAAGATAACCCGAACCGGCCTGGATGACGGTGAACGTGAGCGTCTGCACACCGTTGGGATCGACGGTAGTGACATCAACGGTGATGGTGCCGGTCCGCGTGGGGCCCGTGTTTTGATCGTAACTGAAAACCACATCCGCGCCCTTGGCGCTGACGCTGCTTGCCGGCGCGGCGCTGCTTCCAAAATACAACCACCCCTGCGAATCCGGCGCGACCTCGGCCGTCCAAGAAGTCCGGAAATTTGGGGCCAGAACGACGCTGTCGGATCCCGGCCCTGGCCCTTCGACACGAGGGCTGGGAGCGAGGGTGGGGGCTGGGTGCGGGGGCCAAAGCGGATTGCCACTACTGTATGCGCCCTTGTAGTAATGCAGCATGAACCCGGTGAACGGGATGAACGGATTAGTGTCCAGAGTTAGAGTCACGACCTGAGCCAGTTGGTCCCACATCGTTGCCTCCCCGTCCCAGTAGAAGGTGCTCCACGGGTAGAAACCTGTTCCGTCAGCCAACAACCATGCTGAGTTCAGGCCCAAATCCTGCGTCTCGATGGTCGCCCATAGCGGCTTGCGTACCGCAGCGGCATAGTTGGCCGGTCCACCATAGTTGGGCGGTGCATTGGTGATCCGGTATAGGACCTGGGACCCGGTATCAAACGCGGTCTGAACATCAACGCTATCCACGGCGTCGATGATCGCCTCGTAGGCGGGTTCCTGCGTGCCGTTTGGCAGTGTGACGAGGGCGTGCCACCCCCACGAGATGGAAACGTGGAGCGGCAACGAGCCGCATGCGCTCTTGGCAGCACCATAGGAATACTTGATGTCGTTGTACGTCGAAGGAGCAGCGAGGCGACTATCCGGCCACGCGGTCGGTTCATAGTCCATGGCGCAAGCGTCGAAGCACCCGGCAGCGTCACCTGCGGCAGCGAGACTTGTGTTGAAATTAACCACGTCCAGAATCTGGTTGGTTTCGGTCACCAAGGCAAAGACCCGCAATCCGGCTTCATGCGCGGCCGTGTTGAACGCCCCGAGGTTCGGCTTCGGCCACAGACTATAGGTGTCGTTGTCCCAGACGCTCAGCAGCACAACTTGGATGAAATGAGATGGGTCGGCACACGCATTAATCAGAGCGGCCCGGCTTGCGGGACTCCTGGTTTCGTCTGTCCAGACGTAGATCCCATTGGTCGGGTTCAACTCATACTGAGCGCTGAGATTCTGCGTGGCGCACGCCAGGGCGGTTGCCGATAGCAGGGCGTTGAGTGTTTTCATGGTTTCCGGACCGGCTGCATAATAATTGTGAATGCTGTCTGTCACAAAGTGTGAACCTCAGATCTCGGGGCGTCAAGTTAAAAGATTTGCGCCCAGTAACGGGCGACGGGTCAGTGATGGCGGCGCTGGGGGTTCTTTAACGGCTGGACACAGATAGACACGGATTTAGGCATTATCTGTGGCCATCCGTGCCCATCCGTGCCCATCCGTGGTTTGAAATCCCGCCGCCCCTGAGGCCCTACTGCGCCCAAGACGAGCCTCGGTGCTCGTAAACCTTCTCAAAGGCCCGCGCGATATCGTCCATGTCCGACTCCGTGCCGAGAAACAAACTCTGCTCCAACCACGCTCCCTGCTCGGCGCAAATCTTCGCGCAGTTCGGACAATGGACTTTGGCGAAATCGAGCGTCTGGCGGGCGTTTGGCAGATAGGGGCCGAAGGCCTTGTTGAGAAACAACGGCTGGCGATATAACGGGAGGGCGTAACCGCTCGAGACGGGAATTCCCTCCGCCTGCAGGGCCTTCAAGACCGCTGCGCGCGGCGCGCCAAAGGCATTCGCATCTATGCGGAAGAGGAAGAGGTGATAGCTGTGGCGGGTGATTTCGGCCGGGCGTCTCTGCGGATAGATGCCGGCAATGCGGCTGAGTTTCGCGGCGAGGTATTGGCCGTTGCGGTCGCGCGTTTGGGTCTGCTCCTCGAGCCGGTCCAACTGGGCGTTCAACACCGCGCCTTGAAATTCTCCGAGCCGGTAGTTCGACGACATAACGTGATGCTCGTACCAGGGTCCGCCCGTGAGGCGGCCGCAGTTGTGGATGGAGCGGCAGGCCTCGGCCAACTTGTCGTCGTTCGTCGTGATGATGCCGCCTTCGCCACAGGTGAGATTCTTGCTCGATTGAAACGAGAACGAGCCAATGTGGGCGAGCGAGCCGGCGGCGCGTCCTTGGTAAAGCGCGCCGTGCGCGTGGGCGGCATCCTCGATGACGATGAGGTTGTGCCGCCTGGAAATCGCCATGAGCGCGTCCATGTCCGCCGCCTGCCCCGCAAGATGAACGGGAATGATCGCCCGGGTGCGCGGCGTGATGGCCGCCTCGACGGACCCCGGGTCGAGATTGAACGTCTCGAGATCGATGTCCGCAAAGACCGGAACGGCATTGGCCTCGACCACCGCCGTGGCGGTCGCCAGGAACGTGTACGGCGGAACGATCACTTCCTCCTCGGCCTGGATGCCGGCGGCCATCAGGGCGATGCGCAGCGACACCGTGCCGTTGACGACTGCGATGCCGTGTTTGCAGCCGTGCATGGCGGCGAACCGGCGTTCGAATTCGGCCACTTCATCGCCGTCCAGTTTTCCCCACTTGCCGCTGCGCAATGCGCGCACGAGCCGCCGTTCATCCGCGTCGCCAAACAGCGGCCAGCTCGTGAAGGGTCTTGTTCTGACCTTGCTCCCGCCAAAGATTGCCAATGTGTCGCTCATCGTGTCGAGTGTCGGGGGAAGAGGGGCGAGTGTCGAGCGGCGAAGATCGAAATCCGAAATCCGAAATGAACCGCTCATCCACGCTAATCCACGCTAATAAAAAGTCCATTAGCCAAGATTAGCGGAGATTAACGGTTGAGCATTTCGGACTTCGGATTTCCGTCCTTCGGCCCTTGCCAGAGGCGCGGCCCGCCTCGTAGCTTGTTGGCGCATGAACGATTGCATCATTCGACCCGCCCGGCCGGGCGACCAGGCGGGGGCTTACCATGTCTGCCTGAAAACCGGCGACTTCGGCAAGGACGGCGAGCCCTTTTACCGCGAAGACCCGGATGCCTTGGGCCGGCTCTTTGTCGGCCCCTATCTGGCCTACGAACCCGGGCTGGCCCTCATCCTCGAGGACGGACAAGGCGTCTGCGGCTACGCGCTGGGGGCGTATGATTCGCGCGCGTTTTTTGCGCGCTACGAGAAAGAGTGGCGGCCGGATTTGTGCAAACGATTTCCCGCGCCCTCAGGCGAGCCGGGCCAATGGACGCGGGTGCAAACCGCTTACCACTGGTATCACCACCCCGACTACTTCACCCCCGAGCCTTACGAGGCGTACCCATCCCATCTGCACATTGATCTGCTGGCGCGGGCGCAGGGCCGCGGCTATGGCCGGCGAATGCTCGAACAGGTCATGGACCAACTGCGCCAGCGCGGCAGCCCGGGCGCGCACCTGGGCGTGAGCCTGATGAACACACAGGCGATGGGATTCTACCAGCGGCTGGGCTTCCGGGAGTTGATCCGCGTCGGTGAGGGGCAGGACGGCTGCATTTACATGGGCAAGAGCCTGGTATGAACCCCGGAGGGTTGCTCAATAAACACATCGTGCCGGCGCTGACGGCGCTGAGCGAGAACACGTACCTGTCCGCCATACGGGCCGGCATGGTTTCCGTGGTGCCGCTGACGATCATCGGCGGACTTTTCATCATCATCTCCTTTCTGCCGGTGGCCGGCTGGGACAAAATCATCGCGCCGCATCTCCAGCTTCTCCAAGTCCCGGTCACCGCCACGTTCGGCCTGCTCTCAGTCTTCGTGTGCTTCGCCATCGGCTATGACCTGGGGAAGCAGTTGAAGCAGGAGGCCATCGTGAGCGCGACGATGGCCACCGTGGTCTTCCTGATGATTCAGCTCAAGCTGGGTGAGAAGCCGGGGGACATCACGTTTTCGATGGACGGCCTCGGCTCGAAAGGGCTGTTCACCGCGGTCGTCGTCGCGCTGGTTTCCGTTCGCATCCAGAAGTGGTTCACGGACAAGAACATGGTCATCAAGTTGCCGAAAAATGTGCCCGCGGTGGTTTATGAATCGTTCCTGTCGCTCAGCCCGCTGTTCTTTCTGGTGCTCGTTTTCTGGGTGATTCGTTTCGTGCTGGGAACAGACATTGACCACCTCGTGCAAACCGCTTTCAAGCCGGTGGTCTTCGCGTTGAACACCCTGCCTGGAATCCTGGTGTACGCCTTTCTGGTCACGCTATTGTGGTCCGTCGGCATCAATGGCGACAACGCCATGGATGCCATCGTCGCGCCGATCTTCCTCCAATACCTCGCGGCCAACGTCCAGGCGATGACCGCAGGCCAGCCCCTGCCCTATGTGACCGCCTACGGCTTCTTCACCGCCTTCGTCAACGTGGGCGGCACCGGGGCGACCATCGCGCTGGCGCTGGTCATGTGGAACTCAAAGGAGCCGGGCTATCGGGACGTGAGCCGCCTGTCGCTGCCGACCCAGATTTTCCAGATCAACGAACCCATCTTCTTCGGCTTCCCCATCGTGCTCAATCCGATCTTCATGATGCCCTACATCCTCAACGCCCTCATCCTGACCACGGGCACTTATCTGCTCATGCAGTGGGGAGTCATCCACAAGCCCTTCGTCAACGTGCCCTGGACCACCCCGCCCATCATCGGGCATTACCTGGTTTCCGGCGGAGACTGGAGGGCCGCCGTCTGGGGCGCCGTCTCGATTGTCATCGCGATGTCGGTTTACTATCCCTTCGCCAAGGCCGCCGAGCGGCAGCGGTTGAAAGCCTGTCCGAACAACTCGCCGAAATGAAGACTTTGTCGCATCCTTTGTCGTTAGCCCTTCTTCCTCAGTCTTCTGAGCGCAGGCACTGAAAGCGGCAGGAGGAGGGCCAGCGCGCCAGAGATGCACGTTGGCGGCTCCGGGACCGCAGAAAAGCCATAGAGCCGCATCGAAACGTCACCAATGCCAGGAGTGTGTAGGCCCTGGAAGGTGTCCCCATTAAATAACGCGGAATAACCAGCGAGACCAGCAGCGGGGTCCGTGACGCCCAGCAAAGCCAACTGGGTACCATTCCCGCCACTCATCTCGATCCAATAGACGGTATTCGCTGCTAGACTAATGGGCGTGGTAAATGCGGCATACTTCTGGGTAATGAGAGCAACACTCGAAGCGCCTTCAGTATTCACGACAGAAACAGTGGTGTTAAACTCCTGTATGAGCGACCCCGGAACACCGTTGTTGTCATACCAAAGCTTGATCGTAACCGCTTGCCCCACGGTACCCCAATCGGAGCCGCTATATAACCCCATCCCCGTTAGCGTTTCGGCAGAGCCAAAAGAAAAAGAGTCCGCCCAGTTCCCACCATCTCCTACGTTCGACTGGGATCCTGGCGCACCGTGATCGGGCTCTAGCGTGACACCGGGGTAGGCGCCTGGACTCCTATCCAGTATTATTGCAGCACTGACGAGGCTTGTGCTCGCAAGGAACAGGAGGCCTCCAAGAACCAGCGGCGCAAGTGGTTGCGTGCGAGTAGTGTATTGCTGTGGGTCGCTCTTCATGGCTTGGGCTTGGTTGGAACTGTTTCGAGCCTATTTCACGGGCCGTTCGAAAAACCGGCCGAAATAAAAGCCTCGCCGCGTCCTTTGTAGCTGGCCGCAGAAAGGGAAAGAACGCAGAGATTGGTTTCGTCTCTCGTCTTTGCGTCTCTGCGTTTTCATTGCCCCTCCGACCGTGCCTGGCGCCCCATGTCCAGCCGCGCTATCGCGCCTGCATAGAGGCCGTCCTTAAATTGCATTTGCATCAAACCCCGCCGGCGGATATTGCTAAAGGCGGCCTCACACCATGGGCAAACCGAATCCGAACCAATCCAAGCCGAACCAAGCCGCCGTGGGCGGGAATCCGGAGAGCGGAGCTGTCCCGCTGTCCACCGGGCGGAAGTGGCTCTTCGGCGTCGTCGGTTTTGTCTTGTTGCCGCTCCTGGCGCTGGCGGGCGTGGAACTGGCCCTGCGCCTGGCCGGCTACGGATACTCGACTGCCTTCTTCAAACCCATTCGCATCGGGACCGAAGATTACCTGGTGGAGAACGACAAGTTCGGGCTGAGGTTTTTTCCGCCCGAACTCTCGCGCAGTCCGCCCCCCGTGGTCATGAAGGCCAAGAAGGACCCGGGGGTCTTGCGCATATTCCTCTTTGGCGAATCCGCCGCCCTGGGCGACCCGCGGCCCTCTTACGGGGCCGGCCGCTATCTTCAAGTCCTCCTCCGCGAGCGCTTTCCCGATGCCCGATTCGAGGTAATCTGCGGGGCAGTCACCGCCGTCAACTCCCATGCGGTCCTGCCGATCGCGCGCGAATGCGCCCGCCGCCAAAGCGACCTCTGGCTCATCTATATGGGCAACAATGAAATGGTCGGCCCCTTCGGGGCAACCACCGCCTTTGGGGCCCAATCCCCGCCGCTCTGGCACGTCCGGCTGAACCTGGCCATCCAGGAAACGCGCCTGGGCCAACTGCTTCTGGGCCTGGGCCGCAACCTGGCCGGGGCGGGCAAGCACGGCCCTTCCTGGGGCGGCACGCAGATGTTCATGGAGAACCGCATCGCCCCGCAGGACCCCCGCAAAGAAACCGTCTATCACAGCTTCCGAAAGAACCTCGAGGAGATTCTGGAGACCGGTGGGAGGGCGGGCGTGCCAATCATTCTGAGCACCGTGGCCGTCAACCTCAAGGACTCGGCCCCTTTCGGCTCGGTGCTCGGGGCCGGCCTCACGCCTATCGAGCGCCAGGCCCACGCCAATCTCTGCGCCCAAGCCGCCCATGCCCAGGAGGCGGGCGATTTTCGCGCTGCCGCCGCCCAGTTCGAGCAGGCCGCCAGGATCGATCCCCACTGGGCCGAACTCCAGTACCGCTGGGGCGAGTGTCTTCTCGGTCCACAGTCCACAGTCCAGAGTCCACAGTCCACAGTCGGCAGTCCACAGTCCACAGTCGGCAGTCCACAGTCCACAGTCGGCAGTCCACAGGCCTCGGCGCGGGTGCATTTCGAGCAAGCGCGGGATGATGACGCGTTGCCATTTCGCGCCGATTCACGCCTCAACTCCATCATTGCCCAGGCCGTGCGCCAATATGCCGGCCCCCGCCTTGCCTTCTGCGATGCGGCATTGCTGTTCGCCACCAACAGCCGCGTGGGCGTCCCTGGGAGGGAGGTGTTTTACGAGCACGTCCACTTCAATTGCGACGGGAACTACCTCCTGGCGCGCTGCTGGGCTGAGGAGGTTTCGCGTCTGCTGCCCGCCCGCGCCACCAACCACGCGTCGGCCGCCTGGGCTTCGCAGGCAGTATGCGAGCAGCGCCTTGGGCTGACGGATTGGAACCGCTGCGCCATCTTCGAGGACCTCCTCCAGCGGCTTTCGCAACCGCCGTTTACCGGACAGCTTGAGCATACGCAAGCGGTCGAGTGGATTCGGGGCGAACTGCAGGCCCTCCGCCAGCGCCTCGACCGGCCCAATGCAGCCAAGGCCCGCGAGACTTACGCGGCCGCCCTGAAACTGGCGCCGCAGGACCACCGCTTGCACGAGAACTTCGCCGAGTTCCTCGAAGCCGTTGGCGATCTCCCCCAAGCCGTGGCGGAGTGGCAGCGTGTGCGCGAGTTGATCCCCCAGCATCACGCCGCTTATCTCCAGGCCGGGCGTCTGCTGGCACGCCAGGGGGACATCCAGGCGGGCCGGAGGCTGCTCCTCCAAGCCGTGAACCTGCGCCCCGACCTGGCAGAAGGCTGGCTGGAACTGGGAAACATCCATGAAATGGAACATCGCCCCGACCTGGCCCTCAGGGAATACAGGCGCCTGCTTGAACTGGCCCCGCACGACTCCCGGGCGCATTACCACACCGGGAAAGCGCTCTCCGAGTTGAATCGCCGGCCCGAGGCTATCCAAAGCCTGCGTCAGGCGCTGCGGTTGCGGCCCGATTATGCCATGGCGCACCTGGACCTGGGCGTCGCGTTGCTCGAGGAAGGAGACCGCGAAGGCGCCCAGCGCCAAATCGAAGAGGCCGCCCGCCTCGCTCCGGACAACCAGCAGGCCCGGGATTACCTCGAATACCTCTCGAGCAACCGCAAATAAACCCGGTACTCCTCAAAACGGTATGATGTGCCTCTCCAGCAACCGCGGCGCCAGTTGCCGGTAGTATGGCGCGATAAACTCTTCGAACGTTCGCCTCGAGATCATCGGTCCGTGGTTATAGGACATATCTTCGGCGATGGTCAAAAACGTCGGCGCGCAAACCCGGAGGATTTTATCGAGCAACTCGAGGTTGAACTCGAGCAGGTCCCCGTTGATCGAGTGAAGCAACTCCGGTTGGTCCCCAAACGCGAACATGAGCTTCTCGAACCCTATCAACGTGCGCGGGAACCAGAAGAAACCCTCCAACGTACACCAGACCACCGAAATGCCTGTTAGGCTTCAGCGCGGTGTAAAACGACGCTGGGGCGCTGCAGCCGTTTCGACGGTTTGGGTGGGAGCGCGGAAAGCCGTTGAAACGGCTGGTTCCACCGGGTAGTGAAGCTCCCGCCAGGCGTCGATCCCGCCGAGCAGGGGGCGGACGCGGGTGATGCCCTTGCGCTGGAGCAATAGCGCCACTCGCGCGCTGGATACCTCATTTGGGCAGGAACAATAGACGATGACATCCCGGTCACGCGGGATTTCGTGATGCCGATTTTCAACTTCGTCGACCCGCAAATGGATGGCGCCCGGAATGAGGGAAGGGTCGAGGGTCAGTTCCTCACTGGGCCGCAGGTCGATAATGACCAAATTCTCCCCTGCCTCCTGTTTGCGACGGAGTTCAGGCACCGTGATCCTCGCCGTCCGCAACTCCCGCAGAATCCGTTGCCGCTGGTAGTACTTGAAGCCGATATAGATCGTCCCCAGCCCAAGGACCAGACCCACGGCGCTCCCGCCAATGCCGGCCAGGGCCGCGGCGATGCGTTGTATTTGGTTGCTGAACAAATAGCCCAGGAGAATGAAGCAGCCTCCGTAGAGCACCGAGCCGGCCCCGTCAGCGAGGAGAAATCGCCCGGCCTTGGCGCCAGCCATCCCCGCCAGGGGCGGAGCCACAGTGCTCAAACCGGGCACGAATTTTGCCACGACCACCCCTCGCAGGCCGTAGCGGGTATAGAGATTCTGCGTGCGGCGCACGCACGAGTCCGGTTCCAACGAAATGCGGCAAAGCAAACCCAACACGCGATGGCCGCGGTATCGCCCGAGGTAAAACCATAACGTGTCCGCGATCAAGCATGCGAGCACAGTAATCCCGAGCGCCAAAAACAGACTGAACTTCCCGGTCGCGGAAAGCGCGCCGGCAGCCAACAACCAGGGTATGGCCGGGAGCGGCAGCCCCATCTGGTCCACAAATACCGCGGCGAATACCAGCGGCAGCCCATGGTCCACCAGGAATTGAGTGGTTTCATTCATAAACCCAGCTTAAGAAACCAATTTAGCCCAAGAATGCCTGTCGCGCCACTCAGATCGGGCGCATCTTGACAGTACCACACGGCGGTGGACAAAGTCGGAACCGCGGGCGGGACGCCCGTCAAACTCGCAGGCGAGGACGCCTGCGCTACGCAGCGCAGGCGTCCTCGCCTGCGAGTTCGCGCCGCGTCTCGCGGCACGACCCACTGCCCGGGCGACTTTGTCGATGGCCCTGCCCTCAGATCGCGATGCGCCAGATTTTGGGTTGATTCTCAACCATGCTGTGGTTGATCATCGGGTCCATGAACCAACAATTGTGAAAAGAACGTCTTTTTGGATCGGTCGAAGTCTGTTAGCCACCTCACTGAGTGGAATCATGCTTGCCGGGGCGCCGGGACCGGACCCGCCGCACTGCGGAACAAAGCGAACCAACTCCTGGGACGCTTGCCTGGTGCGATGCCCGGCGCAGAGAAGGACACGGCGGTTCTCATCAAGCTGAGGAAGGAACTGTACTTCGAGAAGCGCCTCTCCGTGAACCACAGCATCTCCTGCAATTCCTGTCACCCGGTGGACCACTATAGGCCGGGTGCGCACGACGACCCCGCCTCGGATGTGACAAAGGATGAAAGCGACACGTTCAAGTTCAAAGTCCCCTCCCTCCGCAACGTCGCCCTCACAGCGCCCTATTTCGACGATGGCAAGGTTGCCAGGCTTGACCAGGCCGTCCGGCAGATGGCCTGTATGCAGTTGGACAGGCAAATCACCGACGCGCAGGTCGGATCGTTGGTGGCGTTTTTGAAGTCGCTTTCAGACGGAAGGTTTCGAGCTGCGTAAGCCAACGCCGCTGCCGCAAACCGCCACACCGCGGTCCGCTTTTCCGGAAGCCACGGCCTGCCCAAGTGGAATGACAATTCGCATTTCAGCTTTCTCCACTCCGGTTACTAGCCACAGGACGCGGCGGGAACGGTTCAACAGGGGATAGGTCAAGGTCATTCGCCGTCGCCCTTGGCAGCTGCCGGTCAACGCGACATCTTCGTCCGTAACCTCGAGCACCGGATCGCCCGGCACGAGCGATGCCGTATGACCATCCGGTCCAAGCCCCAGGTGAACGAGGTCCAGGATCGGGGGCGAACCGGCAATCGGTTGAAGTAATTGAGCATAGTTGGCGGCCGCGGCTTCCAAATCCTTGTCCTCCACGGGCATGGCGTGGATCTGCCTGGGTGGCAGTGGCGTGTGTTCGATGACGCTTTCTCGCAGATGCGTTGGCTTGCGGTCCGGGTCTCCCTCGGGCGCCACCCGGTCGTCCACCTGCACCACCTGCGCGCTTTTCCACGGCACGGGTTCATGTGCGAGGGCACGCAGCATCTGCCACGATCACACCCCGGCTTGACTTGGTCGATCATCTGGCGCACAGGTCGAATCTTGGCGAGGGTCGAGTGGAGGAAATGCTGGTGGCCGAAACCCGGATTAACTGTCGTGACCAGCACCTGGTCCGCCTCGAGAAGGATCTCCTCGCACATAGCTGCTGGCGTGGCGGGGTTTATCACCACGCCAGCGCGCTTGCCCAGCGCCTTGATACGCTGAACCGTCCGATGCGGTGCCCTTCGGCGAACTGTCCGCCCGAGCCTGGCTGGAGACTCCGCAGAGCCAGCCCGCCCTGGCCTTGCTCGAACAAACCGCCACCCTGCGCAGTGTTATGCTCCTGGCGGGTCCCAACGGCGTGGGCAAATCCGCCCTGGTCGGTCGCTGGTTGAGCCGTCTGGACCGGCGCCTGTTCTGCTTCGAAGAAGACCTGCAGATCAGCCGCGCCTGCGGATTGCATCGGATGCTGCTTGACTTTGAGCAGGCCATGGCGGAAAATGCCGGCTTGCGGTGCGGAACAGCAGACGCGTTCTTTTGTCATGACTATACGATTTAATGTGACCTTGGCCTTGGCCGCGACCCTTTGCCTGATGAGTTGCGGTAAAAACGAGCAGAATGCCGGTGTTAAGAATGACAGTGGCACTCCTCCAGCCGCGACGGCTGTCTCGCCCAAAGGCGAGACGAATGAAATGGTGACAACGGCCAGCGGACTCAAATACCGGGTGATGAAAAAAGGCGCCGGCGCCGTTTCTCCCAAACCCACCGACACCGTAAAGGTCCATTACCACGGAACCCTGCTGGATGGCACCGTGTTCGACAGCTCCGTGGAACGTGGAGAACCGATTAGCTTTCCTTTGAATCGTGTCATTCCGGGGTGGACCGAGGGCCTCCAGCTTATGAAAGTGGGAGACAAGTTCAAGTTCGAGATTCCTCCGAACCTGGCCTATGGCCCAAACAGCCCCAGCCCAAAAATCCCGCCCAACAGCACTCTGGTCTTCGAAGTGGAACTCTTAGGCATCCAATAACATGAACCGACAACCAAACCTCACACGGCGTCAATTCCTCTCAACCTCCGCCATGGCGGCAACCGCTTTTAGCCTCGTGCCGCGACGCGTCGTGGCCGGCAGCGGCGAGACCCCGCCAAGCGAAAAAATCAACATCGCCGGCATTGGAGTCGGCGGCCAGGGGGCTGGGGACATCGAAGAGGTTTCGCGCGGCAACAACATCGTGGCCCTGTGCGACGTGGACCTGGCCCACTCCGGCGGCACTTTCAAGAAGTTCCCCCAGGCAAAGCAGTATCGCGATTTCCGCAAAATGTTCGACGAGATGGAAAAGAGCTTTGACGCGGTAGTGGTGGCGACGCCCGACCATTGCCACGCCGTGGCCGCCATGGCCGCCATCAAGCACGCCAAACATGTCTATTGCGAAAAGCCGCTGGCCCATTCCATCCATGAGGTCCGTGAACTGATGCGCGCCGCCCAACAGCACAAGGTCGTCACCCAACTTGGCAACCAAGGCCACTCATTCGAGACCATCCGCCTTTTCTGCGAGTGGGTGCGCGACGGCGCGATTGGCAAGGTCCATACCATCCACGCCGGCTGCAACGCCAGAAACTCCGGCATCGATGAACTGCCCCGTCTGAAGGAGGAGCATCCCGTGCCGCCCACCCTCGATTGGGACCTCTGGCTCGGCCCGGCGCAGAGGCGCCCTTATCATCCGGCCTACCTCCCAGGCTCATGGCGCGGTTGGGTGCCCTTCGGCAACGGGACCGTCGGCGATTGGACCTGCCACGTCGTCGACCCGGTCTTCTGGGCGCTGGACCTCGGCGCGCCGGCCACCATCCAGGCCAACGTCAAAGACTACGATTTCAAGACCCAGGGCGACGCCTATCCTTATGGCGAAGTCATCACCTATGAATTCCCCGCCAAGGGCGACCGCGGGCCCGTCCTCATGCATTGGTACAGCGGCAACGAGCCTATACCCCGCCCGCCCGAACTGGAGTCCGACGAGAAGCCAATCCAGACCGGTGCAGTCGTCGTTGGCGACAAGGGCACTATCGTCTATGGCTCCCATGGAGCAGGCCAGGTGCGCCTCATTCCCCAGGCGAAAATGGACGCCTACCACAAACCGCCCAAGACCCTCCCCCGCGCCAAGGAACACCACCAGGATTGGCTCCAAGCCATCCGCAACCACACCAAGGCCGGCTCCGACTTCTCCTACGGCGGGCCGCTCACAGAGATCGCCCTCCTGGGCATTATCGCCATCAAAATGGGCGGCAAAAAGCTCGAATGGGACGGCCAGAGGGCCCGCTTCCGGAACTCCCCCGAGGCCAACCTGTTCCTCAATCCGCCTTACCGCATTGGTTGGAGCTTGTAGCTTTTGTGAGGCTCCTCAGCGCCTTTCTCTGGCTTGCCTTGCCTCTTCACCTGGCAGTGGCAGACCAGAGGATTCCCGAGCCTGCCGCCCTGGCGCCCGCGACTCCCGCACTCCGCCCGTTGGCCCAGGCGGGCCTTCCCGACGTCTTCGTCTGGACGGATACCTGCAATTCCTACGTCGTCCGGGACGGTGAGAGCGCCCTGCTGATCGACCTGGGCGATGGAACCGTCCTGGACCATCTGCGCGACATCGGTGTCAGCCGCGTCGAGTGGGTTCTCTTCACGGGCCACCACCGCGAGCTATGCCAAGGCGCTCCCCGGTTGAAAGGTTGGAATGCCAGGCTCGCCGCCCCGGCAGCCGAGCGGGCCCTGTTCGAGAGCCCGGCCTCCTTCCGCAAGATGCATCCGATGCTCGCAGACACGTTCACCGTCCACAGCGCCAGCTATGTTCGCCCGCCCGTCCAGCCCATTCCATTGGACCGCGTTTTTTCCCGCATGGACACCTTCAACTGGCGCGGCCGGGAATTCTGGTGCCTCGAAACCAAAGGCAACAGCCCGGGCGGCATGAGCTACCTGCTCAAGGTCAAAGGGCGCTGGATGGCCTTCTCGGGCGACGTCATGCTCCAGGGCGCGCGCATGCACAATTATTTCGACACCGAATGGGACTACAGCTTTGCCGCGGGCATCCGCGCCCTCCACAACGCGGCCGCCCTCGTCGAGAGCTTCGACCCCGCCTTGCTTCTGCCAGCCCACGGCCCCGTCATCGCGGAACCGAAACCGCAACTGCAGGAATTTCAGAAAAAGCTGCGCCGTTTGGACAGCCTCGTCGTGCGCGGTTATGACGTGATGCGCTTTGACGCCGCCGATCAGGACCGTGTCTCCACCCCAACCTCCGTTCCCTTTGTCTGGCGCACCACCCCGCATCTCTACAAGTTCAAAGGCCCGGACTATTACCCCAATTTCGTAATGCTCCTGGCCGACAGCGGCCATGCGCTGATGGTCGATTGCGGGCTGTTTGACGAATCGTTCCTGGACCGCTCCCTGGCCCTCATGCGGGAGCGGTTGGGCTTGAAGCAGATCGATGCGGTCCTCATCAGCCACATGCATGGCGATCACATGCTCGAGGCCCCACACCTGCGCCAGAAATGGGGCGCGCCCATCTGGGCCCTCGACCGCGAAGCCGACCAGATGGAGCATCCCGAACGCTACGATTACGCCGCCCCCATTCAGGCTTATGGAAAGGGATTCGATTCAGTGCGGCCCGATCGCGTCCTCAAATCGGGCGAGACCCTCGAATGGGAAGGCTACAAACTGACCGCCGACTGGATGCCCGGCCAGACGGAGTTCGCCATGGGCCTCTCCGGCACAATCGACGGCCGCAAAGTCGTCTTCACCGGCGACAACATCTTCGGCGACCCCCGAAATCCCCGGCATACGGGTCATGAGGCGATCGTCGCCCGCAACAGCGGCATCCTCGAGGAAGGCTACATCTACGGCGCCGAGTACCTCGCGCGCATCAAGCCCGACCTCATCATGGGCGGCCACTCCTATGTGATGGACCGCCCAGCCGGCCTCATCAAACGCTACCGCCGATGGGCCTACGACATGCGCGACTGCTTTCGGTCCTTGAGCACCGACTCTGACTACCGTTACTGGTTCGACCCGTTCTGGGTCTGCGCCCAACCCTGCCGAGTCACCCTCCAGCGCGGCAAATCCGCCCAACTGGCCGTCCAGGTTCGCAACTTCCGCCAGCGTCAACAAACCCATCATGTCGAGGTCCATCCCCCTCCCGGCGTGGCCGCCGAACCGGTTGTTCTCGAAGGCAAGCTCGACAACGAAACCCGCCAATCATTCCCCCTCCGCCTTACCGCCGGCCAGGACGCAGCACCCGGCGTTCACATCGTGGCCTTCGACATTACCCTCGACGGCCATCGTTACGGCGAGTGGTTTGATTTTATCCTGAGCGTCGAGCCTTGAGCCGTGTGCGTGCGGACCTATCCCACTTTTCAATCGGCCGTGTAGTGGGGATGCCATCCTGCCTGCCTCTGGCGCTTGGACGTTTTGCACGCCAACGGCGTGCTGGCAGATCAGCCCAGGGCAACCCGCCCTGGGAAAACCGTCGCGCAACGACAACCCGCCCTGCAAGGGCGGGAGCGGCGGCCCACTACCCCGGACCTTGCGTGACTTGCGACTTTCAGAGCCAAATCCCCCCTCACCCTGGCCCTCTCCCCGAGGAGAGGGAAGGGCAACGCATGGTCTCGGAGATTTCCTCGATCGTCGGATTGGCCGACTGGCGGCCGAGGATTCTCCCTCTCCCTCGGGGAGAGGGCCGGGGTGAGGGGGAACGGATCGCCGAACACCCATTGTAACCCAAAGTCCGGACCAGTGGAGCAGTGGCCCCGGTCCAAAAGGCAAGGCTCATCCGTCAAGCTGCCGGGCGCCCATCGTATTCCAGAGAAACGACCAGGCTCGGCTCAATTACGGACCAGGAATCATCCTGCGCTACTACAATGACGCGACGACTGCCGACGGCGACAAACTCCGAGTGAGGAACACTCAGAGCCCGCCCGTCTGCAAGGCGAATGGTAAATGGCTTGAATGGCTGCCACCGCAGGGCCTCGCGTAAACCTCCGATATCCATACGCCATCAGCCTGTCCCTCCACCCCCGCCAGAGCAAGAGCCTCCCCGGGCGCATTTGGGGTGGGCGGTACCCTCAAGCGCCTCTTTCCATGCGGCTGGTGAAATTGAACTTGCAGGATGAGGCCCCGGATTGTAACCAGTCGGCATGAAAACTGACCCGAACTATTGCGTTTACGCTTACTTCGATCCTCGTAGTCTCGACATGCTGTACGTTGGCAAGGGATCGCACGGACGCAAGGATGCTCATCTGCCTGATAAAGCGGGCAGCGCGTTGGAGCGACAGCTCGACGAGATCAGGCGTGTTGGCCGAGAGCCGCTCGTTACGGTTT
>Ga0181533_1003536_pt1 | contig 16880 bp, 12 predicted proteins | sample PEATcosm2014_Bin_45_FD_119772 | JGI IMG/M metagenome (GOLD analysis project Ga0181533, IMG submission 119772) | Peatland microbial communities from MTU Mesocosm Facility, Houghton, MI, USA - PEATcosm2014_Bin11_60_metaG | ecosystem: Environmental > Terrestrial > Soil > Wetlands > Peat | place... | reverse complement strand
CCACACCTGAACAAATCCTCTCCCGCGCCCGGCCTGAACAACTCGGCTCCCCCACCCGGCCTGAACAAGCTGCCTCCCGCGCCAGACCCATCCCTCCTCCCCAAACCAGCGGGCCATTGACTCCTTTGCGGTCGAGCGAAATCAGTTGCGATGCTCTTGCCGTCCAGCGCAGCCAAGGTGTCGCGATGCCTCAACACGCGCGATGGGTCCGATGTCAGGATGTGTCCCGGAGGGACATCCCGAGAATAGCCCGGCGCTTCAGCGCCGGGTCGGGCGCCTTCAAGACTCTCCGTCCCGAAGGGACGGCTGAAGGGCAATGGACCGTTGAGGCGCGATGGACCAGGAGCTGTCCCGCGATGCCCGGCTCGTTCAGCCGTTCCTTCGGAACGGACGGAGCATAAAACCGGCCTTCCCGGCGCTGAAGCGCCGGGCTATTCTCGGGCAGTCCCTTCGGGACAACAAACCTGGCCCGTGTCGGGGCCGGAGGCTGCGCGAGGCACTGGATGGCAAAGAACCCGTGTGGGGTACAGGGCCTGGCACCGAACACCAGGGTGGCCTGCCCGAGACTGCCCGAAAGACTACGTCCACAGCCGCGGTTTTTTGGTAAGCGCCAGGGCATTAACGCTTGACTCATCCGGGCACAATTCTAAGATTCGCTCATGCGCTCATGGGGCCTTCGCTCCGAATTTGGCCTTCCCGAGAAGAACCCCGGGGATCCCCAGACTCGCAATTGTGGGATTCGATATACTAACCGCTGAGAGCATAAACAGAGTTCGGCTCTAACCATGAAAATATGTCGTTTTCCTCAAAGGGGTTCAAGGAATCATCAAAGAGTATCGCATCGCAGAAAAGCTGCCCCCCGCGGCCCTCGTGGCTAAGAAACTCGATGAATATAACTACGTGCGAATTGTGCTAAAATGGTGTCCAACCCAGCAGTTCCACCCATGACTCCCCGAGAACGAGTCCTTGCCGCCGCGCGGCGTGAACAGCCCGACCGCACCCCTCGAGATTTCTGGGCCGAACCGCCCGCCCTCCGCCGCTTGCTCGATTATACCGGTTTCCCGGACCAGGACCGCCTGCTGGACGCCATCGAGGTTGACGTGCGCCACCTGGAAACGCCCAACCCGCCCGAACGCCGGCTTGGCGACGGCCTTTTCCAGAACTTCTGGGGCGAGCGATTCGTCCAGCAACCTACTCCCTGGGGACCCATGCGCGAAGACGTCAAAGGCGCCCTGGCGGGCGCCCGGAGTCTGGCCGACCTCGAGGCCTTCAGTTGGCCCTCGCCTGATTGCATCGACCGCTCCGGCCTGCCCGATCAGGCCCGCCGCTACGCCCAACACGCCCTCCTTTACGGCTTTGCCGATGTCTGGCAACGCCCCGCCCTGGTCCGAGGTTGGGAAGAGTTCTTTCTCGACCTCGTCGAGCGGCCCCAGTGGATCCATTTTCTTTGCCGGAAGTTCACCGATTTCTACCTCGAAGACTACACCCGCGCCGCCGAACTGACTCACGGCCGCATCGACCTCTATCTCCTCATCAGCGACCTGGCCGGGCAGCACGGCCCCCTCATCTCCATCGCCATGTTCCGCGAGTTCGTCGAGCCTTACCTGAAAGAGATGATAGTTCGCATCCACCAGCTCGGGGGACTGGTCATGTACCACAGTTGCGGCGCCGTCACACCCTTTATACCCGAACTCATACGCCTGGGGGTGGACATCCTGGACCCGCTCCAGCCGGCCGGCCCCGCCATGCAACCCGAATGCCTCAAGGCGGAGTTCGGCGACCGCCTCTCCTTCCATGGCGGCATCGATATGCAAGACCTCTTGCCGCGCGGAACTCCCGCCCAGGTCGCAGCCCAGGCCCGCCGCTACTGCGAGGTCCTGGGTGCCGCCGGCGGCTACATCCTTGCCCCGGCCCACCTTTTCCAACCCGACGTCCCGCCCGAGAACATTCTGGCCGTGTATCAGGAACCTTTGGGGCACGGCCATTGAGAACGTCCGAACAGCGGGCCAGACGCCCGCGCTACGTGGCGCAGGCGTCCTCGCCCGCGAGTTCGGCGGGCGGCCCGCCCACTGTCCCCACTTTGTCAATGGCCCTGATCTTTGGGGCGGACACCCCATACCAAACTCATCGGGCAAAGAGTATAAAGAGTGAATGCGTGGGAAACCAACGATCCTCGTGGCCGATGACAACGCCGACGACGCCTTTTTTCTGGCGCTGGCTTTCAAAAGGACGGGGGCGCCTGCAACCCTCCATTTTGTTCAGAACGGGCAGCAAGCCATCAATTATCTGCAAGGTCTCGGACCATACGCAAACCGCGCCCAGTTCCCATTCCCGGACCTGTTCCTGATGGAGTTGTGCCTGCCAGGCATGAGCGGGTTGGAGTTGTTGGACTGGCTGCGCCGGCATCGCTTTTCCCAGCGGCTCGTCGTTGGGCTGCTCAGCGACGTAGAATACGAGCCGGACATCCAAAAAGCCCTCGCCCTGGGCGCCGAATTCTATTTCGCCAAACGGCTCAATTTCCACGACCTGGTGGAGATCGCCCGCCAGCTCGGTGAGAAATGTGCCGACCTAAGCCCATCCGAACTCTCGGGCAACGCCCCGGCACCAATAGAGATGGTGGAGGCGGCGGGAGTTGAACCCGCGTCCCTGGCACAATTGCCAGCCGCGACTACATGCTTAGCCAGGAGAGAGTTTTCTGCCGTGCAATAGCGGCCTGACACCGAGTCGCACGGCCTAGCCCGCAGGATAAGAGCTTCGGCTGATGGCGCGCAGGCGCCGCAAGCAGCCTAACCTGCTGTGGCGTTCTGCCGGCGTAGCAGGTGTCCACCGGCGAACGTCGCGGCGCTTAGGCCGCGAGAGCTAATTCTTGGTTAGCAGTTATTGTTTGGTCCGGTTATTAACGAGGCCAACGAACCATCCTCGGCATGCCGCCTCTGGCGTATCTACCAGGTCGAAACCAGTACGCCCCCCCAAACTGCAACGAAGCTAATATAGGACGCTTTGCGAAGTGCGTCAAGGATGGCAGCCGGCAAACGCAACGGAGGCGCTTTGGGAAGTCATTTCCCGGGGGGAGGCTGGGTTTGCATCCGCCTTAAGGTCTCGCGCACGGTGTGATACGCCTCGGACGCGGTGAGTTTTTCGAGAAGCGATCCAAAGTGCTGGTCGTAGGAAAGCTGGGGGTGGCGTTGCGCCAGGAGCCAGAGGTATCCGATGAATTGCTGGGGAAAGGCGCTCAGGGCCGTGTAGGCTTCCTCTTCCCGTCCGAGAGCCAACAGGGCGAACCCGGCACCAAACCGCTGTCCCTCGGCACCGGTGCGCAACCGCTCGGCGATCGCGGCGGCCTCGGTGCGCTCGCCCGTTTCAGCCAGCACCCAGGCCGCCAGCCCCCGGCACCACGCCTGCAATCCCGGGTCCCAATCACCGGGCAACGGGCCGCCGACGACCTGGCGGGCCTTGGCCTTGGCCTCGTTGGTCCGTCCCAAAAAGAGCAGCGCCAGGCTATGGTTGGCCAGCGTGGGCGGCGCAACAACAGGAAGCGTCTCTTCCAGGGACAGGCTTCTTTCCGCCTCAGCATAGCGCCTGACCTGGAGGAGTCCGCGGCTGAAGCCGTCGCTGATTGACCAAACGAGGGGATCGAGGTCCCGCGCCAGGGAGTACTTTAGCAAGGCCGCATCGACGCGCCCTTGACGCTCCAGGAGCCAGGCATACTTGTTCCAGGCGGTAGCGTAGTTTGGATTGCCGGCCACGGCCTTGAGGAAAGCCGCCTCCGCTTCGGAGAGCCGGCCACGGATCAACGCCGCGGTGCCCAAGGCTTCAAATGACTCGGCCGAGGCCGGGTCGAGCTCGATCGCTCGGTTTGCGTGCGACTCGACCTGGGCCAGCTCGGGCTCGAGATGTTGTGCCGCCGCCGCGCGGACAAACGCCCGGGTCACCCAGACTTGTGCCAGTCCAGCTTCCGCAGGGGCGAAGCGCGAATCCAGCTCCAGCGCGCGCGTCATCAAGGTCTCCATTTTCTCCAGGGCTTCACCGGATCGCACACCCCAGAGCTGCCGTCCCTGGAAGTAGAGCTGGAGCACCTCCGGGTTGACGACGGTTGCCACCGCGCTGGTCACGCCCAATTTGAGCGACAGATTCTTCGCAATGATCCCGGCGATCTCATCCTGCACGGCGAAAATGTCCTTAAGGTCCCGCGTGAACGTGTCCGACCACACGTGAAACCCGTCCGCCGCCTTAATGAGCTGGGCGGTGATGCGCACCCGCGTGTCCGCTTTGCGCACGCTGCCTTCGATGACATAAGCGACCCCCAGTTCTCGGGCAATTTCCGGGATCGGTGTGTCCTTGCCTTTGAAGTGAAACGCGGAAGTGCGCGCCGAGACTTTCAGCCCCGGGATTTTCGCGAGGGCGTTGAGCAGTTCTTCGGAGATGCCATCGGAGAAATACTCGTTGCTCTTGTCATCGCTCAAATTGGCGAAGGCGAGCACCGCGACAGATTTCTGATCGGCAGATGCCGGGCCGGGTGGGACTGGCGAGTTTTCAGGGGGCGGCGCCGGCGCGTTGGCGGGCGGACGCGTGGTTTGTCCTGCCGGTTTGCCGGATCGAAGGACGAACCACCAGCCGAGCCCGCCGGCAAGCAGCGCCACCGCTGCTGCTGCTGCCGCCAGTTTCGACGCGTTCAGGCGTCCCGGCGCTGCGCCGCGTCTTGGTTTCCAGCCGGTTTCCACCTGGTGTCTTCTTCCTTCCGGCGGAGGCTCCCAAGGCAACAGCACGCGATGCACCGCCACCGGCAGTTCGATGTTCTTGAGTTCCGCGGGGCCGAGATTGGCGAAGCCTTGCGCCAATTTGTTCCGCACCTGTTCATAGACCGCGTTGGAGACGCATATACCGCCCGCCGGAGCGAGCGGTTCAAGCCGGGCCGCAATGTTCACGCCGTCGCCATGAATGTCGCCGTCGCTGGCCACCACGTCGCCGACGTGAACGCCGATGCGGAGCCGGATTTGGCGCTCAGCCGGATGGAGTTGATTGCGCTCGTGGAAGGCGTTTTGAATAGCCACCGCTCCTTGCACCGCCGCCAGCGCGCTCGGGAACTCGATGAGAAAGCCGTCGCCGGTCGTCTTGACTTCGCGCCCGCCGTGTTTTGCCAGGATGCGGCGCACGATACCGCGATGCTCCTCCAATAATTCCAATGCCAGAGCCTCGCTTCGCTGGCTCAATGCGCTGTAGCCCACCATGTCGGTGAACATGATGGCTGCAAGCTTACGCTGCTCTATTCCGGCCATGCTGCGATGTGGCACGGTACACGCTACCCACTCTCTCCGCAAGAAATGGGTGTTGCTCGATTTGGTTTTGATCTGAGGATTTGCTTTTTATGGCGCCTCGTTCGATTCTTATGCCTGGCCACGATGTTCAAAAGAATGGAACATAGACAAAACAAAAACATGAACCGCCGAAGATTCCTCCAAACGAGCGGCCTCGGATGTGCCGCGATCGCCCTGACAAGACTTCCAGCGTTTTCCGCTGAACTGGCCGACCAGAAAAAAAGGGTCGGGCTGATTGGCAGCGGTTGGTATGGCAAAGTGGATTTGTTGCGCCTGATCCAGGTCGCCCCCGTCGAGGTGGTCTCGTTATGCGACGTGGACAAACGGATGTTGGCCGAGGCCGCTGACATTGTGGCCGGCCGCCAGTTGTCGAAGAAAAAGCCGCGCACCTACGGAGATTACCGTGAAATGCTCAAAGAGAAGGACCTGGACGTGGTGCTGATCGCGACGCCCGATCACTGGCATGCGTTGCCGATGATCGCGGCCGCGCAGGCGGGCGCCGACATCTATGTGCAGAAACCGATCGGTGTGGACGTGGTGGAGTGCCAGGCCATGGTAGCTGAGGCGCGCAAGCACGGCCGCGTGGTCCAGGTGGGCACACAACGCCGCAGCACGCCGCACTTGTTCGAGGCGCGCGAGTTGATCCAGGAGGGCCGCCTCGGCCGGATTGGGATCGTCGAGACCTATTGCTATGGCCGGCGCGGCATCTCCAACCCGCCCGACCAAGCGCCACCGGAGACCCTGGATTACGAGATGTGGACCGGCCCGGCGCCCATGCGCCCGTTCAACTCCGGCATCCATCCCCGTAGCTGGCGCAACTATATGGAATATGGCAACGGCACGATCGGGGATATGGGCATTCACATGGTTGACATGGTGCGCTGGATGATGGACCTGGGCTGGCCCAAGCGGATTTCCTCTACCGGCGGCAACTATTTCCACAAAGAGGGCAAACCGAACATTCCCGACATGCAGAACGCCGCTTTCGATTACGGTGACTTGCAGGTCACCTGGCAGCATCGCCACTTCGGGGCGAACCCGGACCCGAAATACTGGTGGGGAGCCAATTTCTATGGAGAAAAGGCGACGCTCAAAGCGAGCGTGTTCATGTTCGACTATATCCCGCTGGACGGGGGAACTCCCATTCATCGGGAGTGGAATGACCCCAAAGCCAAATACCCGGTCGATAGCGACAAGTATCCGGAAGACAAAACGGAGAGGGACATTGAGTATCATGTCGCCCCGGCCGTCCGCGAACACATGAAGGACCTCCTGCAATGCGCCGCCAGCCGAGGCCGTCCGCGGGCGGATATCGCCGAGGGGAGCACGTCCACGAGTATATGCGTGCTCGCGAACCTCTCGCAGCGGTTGAAGCGGACCCTGGCGTGGGATGAAGCCAAAGGCCGGGTAATGGGCGACGATGAAGCCAATCAGTTATTGGCGCGTCCCTACCGAGCACCCTGGCGCCATCCAACGCCCGATGCGGCCTAACGGTCTGTTGAATTACCTGTCGGTGCCGATGGCGCCCCTCTGGAGTGCGGCGGCAGATTGACAAAGACACCCTGATCCCCATAAAACCAAGATCACCCGCGCGGCCCTGAATACGCGCCGGCGGGCAAAAGCTAATTGAAGTCCAATTATGAAAACAACGATCATGACCGACCAATTGACAACCAGGCGCGCGTTTCTCGGCAGGGCGGCAGCCCTTGCGGCCTGCGCGGCGGTGCCGGGGCGTGTGCTGGGAGGTGAAGCGCCATCGGGGGCCGAGGCCGCGCCAGGCAAGCCCAACTCCGTCTTCAACGGCGTGCGCATCGGGTGCATTACCTACAGCTACCGTGGCAGCATTAATTCGGCGGAGGATACGCTCAAGGCCCTGATTCAGGATGGACTCAGCGAAGTGGAACTGATGGGAGGCCCAATCCAGGCGTATGCCGGCTTGAGCGGCGGCGGAGGCCGGGGCCGCAGAGGCGCCCCGGCGGAGCAACCGCCGAAGCCAACCGACGCCCAGCGCGAGGCGCAACTGGCCAAGTGCCGGGAGTTGCGCAAAATGTATAATGATGCCGGCGTTAATATCCACATTCACAAGATCGGCTTTGGCCAGTCGGATGAGGAGATTGACTTCAATTTCCAGGTGGCCAAGGCCCTGGGCTGCATGGGCATTACCACCGAGCGTTCGGAGGCGATGGCCAAAAGGCTGGCGCCGTTCGCCGATAAGCACAAGATCTGGGTTGGTTTCCACAACCACACGAACAACTACCCGGTGATGGATAAGACGGACCCGATCCTGGATTATGGCCCGTATATCGGCTTCAACTTGGATGTCGGCCACTATTTCGCCGGCACCAAGGGACTGTCTCCGCTGCCCGTGCTTGAGAAGTACCACGACCGTATCATCAGCCTTCATCTAAAGGACAGGACTGCCGAGGGCGGGAACTTGCCCTGGGGCCAGGGCAAGACCCCGATCAAGGAGATCCTCCAGTTGATGAAAAAGGAGAAGTGGACGTTCCCGGGCGACATCGAGCTGGAATATCAGATTCCGGAAGGCTCAAACTCCGTGGCCGAAGTTGCCAAGTGCGTCCAATACTGCCGGGAGGCACTGGCCTAGCGGAACGAGACGTCCATGAACCGCTGGGGCGCGGGCGGGGTTTGGCCCGGGGCCCATAGCCACTCGAAGGTCTCCACCGCCAGGGGCCGGCCATCGGACACGACATCGACGGCGTAGTTTGGCCAGAGGCCGTCCTGCCCCTGCGCGGCATGGTTGCGCCAGGAATAGGAAGTGGCGAAGTGGTAGCGCCGGGGCGCGAGGCTCGACGGCGATCTCATTCGAGGGCTCGCTTTCCTTCCCATCCGGGAGGACCGAGGTGACGCGGTAGCGGTAAGCCAAGCCGTTGGTCAGACCGCTGTCCGCGAACGTGGTCCCCTCGATCGGCCTCGGCGTGACCCGTTCGAATCGGCTCCCCTCCGGCGCGCGGCGGTACACGCGGTATCCGGCGAGGTCATCCTCCAGGCCCGGGTTCCACTCGAGGAATGCCTGGCCGTCGGCGGCGTCGGCGGTGAGAGCGGAGGACGGCCGCACGGCGGGCGCATCGAAGGGAGGATTGGCCGCCAACGGCTCCGCTGCTCCGCGGCCGATCACGGCTCGACCTTTGGGGCCTGTATCATCGCCCCTTTCCTGCTCTGCCTCGCGGCCCAACGGGCCGCCAGAACTTAGCCCAGGCCTGAGGCCGCCAGGCCGATGCCCTGGGTCTCGCCCCAAGCCCAAGCCCGGCGCCCTGAGAGGGCGCAAAAGTGCTCTGGCGCCCTTTCAGGGCGCGCCTGATCCCGGGGACACGTCCCCCAGGGCATCGGCCTGACGGCCTCAGCCCTGGGCTGGACTCTGCCAGCCCTTTGGGCCGGAGAAACAGGCGTTGGCGTGCTGGGTGTGCGAGCGCACCGGATTGCGGCGGCATTGGGTAAGCGAGCGGTGAGGGATGGGGGCGACTGTCCGCCGGCAGGACGGGATCCACTCTGGATGCTGGCCGAGGAATCCCCGGGGAATCCGGGGATGCCGATCTGCGAGTCCTATCCCGGCTACGGCTACGGCGAACTGAAGGGGTAGAAACGGCAGGGATAATTCCCCCACTGCGCATCGGTGAAATAAGAGGCGCCGCCGGTGAGAGTGTTCGTGGCGGCCGGAAACCAGGCGGGATTGACTAAATTCGTGCGAGCTTCCACAACGAGGACGAGGGCGTCAGAGCTCCGAACCGGGTCGTCTTGACCTCGATTAGCCGGTCCCTGCCGTCCTCCTCGAACGACTGAATGTCGTAACCTAAATGGTCACCTTGTGTCCGGGCGACATGCTCGATACGGTCGGCCAAGTTGCGCTTGCCCGCCCTCTGGAGGCGCTCGAGTTCGAGCCTGATGTCATCCTCGAAAATCTGGTTTTGCAAGGCGATCCGGTCGAGATATTCGGACGGGGTCGCACCATGAGTCAAGGACCCCAAGGCAATGCCATATCCTTTGTGCCGGTCCAACCGGGTTGCCTTGATATAGCGTTGGGTGCGCTTCTGAAAGAAGACGTTATGCTCTCCACCACCGGCGAACACCGGCGGTCGACGCCCGCCAGGACCTAGTTTCCCGTTTTCTTTGGCCCACTGGATGAGCCGCCGCTGCTCTGCTTCAATACGGCCTGCGCGGCTGGCGTGATCGGCATCGTGGCCTGGAGCTGGCGCACCGCCTCCACGCGTGAAGTGAGCGGCTGACTCAAGCGCCCTTCGAGCGTCGGCCAAGGCCGCTTTTCGGTTGTCATTCGGCGTTGCATTTACCTTCACAAATATGGCGTAACCGGCGTCGTTTTGCCAGCTTTTTTTGGCGCCATCCCTGGCGAAAATCAACTAAAAATGGCGCTGAGGAAATCGGCCCGGCCTTGCGCATGCCCCCAGACGCGGCTGGACATTGGCGTTGTGGTGCGGCATTAAGGCACGGATGTGATTAGCCGATGACGAACGGGAATGCTCAGGTTTTGACCAACTCGGGTCCCGCGGCCCCCAACGGAGGATTCAAGCGGGTTCTCTCGCTCTGGGACCTGGTGCTTTTCGGCCTGGCTTTCGTTGGACCGACGGCGCCGTATTCCATGTTTGGCATCGCCACGGTGAAGTCGCAGGGACATTTGCCCCTGGTCTATCTGCTGGCCATGGTGGTGATGAGTCTGACGGCCATCAGCTATGGGCGGATGGCGGCGGCGTACCCGGAAGCTGGATCAACATACGTGTACGCTTCCAAAGGACTGCATCCATACCTCGGCTTTTTAGCCGGTTGGGGCATGATCCTGGATTATGTGCTGATCCCCTTGCTCAGCGTCATCTATGTCGGATTGACGGCAAACAAGCTGGTGCCGCAAGTTCCCTATTGGATCTGGGCCGTGCTGACCGCGGCCGGAATCACGCTGATCAATCTGCGGGGCATCCGCGTCACTGCCCGCGCCAACCTCGTCTTGAATGCAATCATGATCGGCTCACTGGCCTGGTTTGTCCTGGTGGCAGTGCGGGCCCTTTTGGGCGGGGCCGGAGAGGGAGTTTTGTTTTCGTCGAGGCCATTTTACGCCCCCGGGCATTTCGAGTGGAAACCGATCCTGGGAGCGACGTCACTGGCAGCCTTGTCTTACCTGGGCTTTGACGGGATCAGCACGCTTTCCGAGGAAGCGAAGAACGCCGGCAAAGACATCTGGCGCGCCACGCTGCTCGTCTGTTTTCTGGCCGGCGTGCTCTTTGTGCTGCAGAGCTACCTGGGCCAGATGGTGTGGCCCGATTACACCACCTTCAATCCGGTGGAAACGGCGTTCATGGATATCGGCAAGCGGATTGGCGGCAGCCCGCTCTACCTCTGCATTTCATTTGTTCTGCTCGTGGGCGGTTTGGCCAGCGCCATCACGGGGCAGGCCAGCGCATCACGTCTTTTGGTGGGGATGGGGCGGGACGCTCTGTTGCCCAGGACGTTGTTCGCTTATGTCCACCCGCGGTTGGGGACGCCTGTGTACAGCGTAATACTCATGGGCGCCATCCATCTGGCAGGCGCCCTCATCCTCCGCTACACCGATGCGGCTGAGCTCGTCAATTTCGGGGCACTCCTGGGCTTCATGCTGGTCAATTTGGCGGTTGTCGCGCATTTTTTCTTCCGGTTGCGGCAGAGGGCAATCGGCTTGAATCTCGTCATTCCATCGGTGGCTTTTGCGGTCTGTTTTTGTCTTTGGGTAAACCTCTCCGGATTCGCCTTAAGGCTGGGCGCCGGCTGGCTCATGGTGGGTATCCTCTACCTTCTCATGCTGACTCGAGGTTTTCGCAGGAATCTGGCCAGCATACGATTTGAATGAGGATCTCGAAGTGTATGCTCACCATTTAGCGGTTCGAAGGCAGCGCGAAGGCGGGCGAGCAAATCGAGTCGAGTCGCGCCAGTTCCCCTTGCTCGCCCGCCGGGGCTGGATAGACGCCAAGGTCGCCCGCCCAGGCCGGCGGTGCATCGAGCGCCAGCCAACTGACCAAGAGCAGCATCGTGAGGAGTTTCATGGACCAATGGGCATCAGCCCCCTTTGTTGAGAGCGCATCCGAAAAACTCCGGCTTTGGATCTTTGTCGCCGCCATTGTCGCCGGCCCTGGTTGCTCTCTCCATATTCTCGATCATCCGGCGGAGCTTTTTCAAAGCTGTGTTTTGGAGGCGGCGCACCCGCTCGCGGGTGATGCTCAACTCATCCCCCACTTCTTCGAGGGTCTTTGGCGGGTCGCCATCCAGCCCGAATCGCTCGCGCAGGATGGTCTTCTCTCGAGGGTTAAGGGCCTTTACCATCTCTCCGAGCATTCGTATAATGGTCTTATCTTCCAGTTGCTCGTAGGGCGTGTCCGCGTTTTCGTCTGCGATTAGTTCGCCATAGCTGTGCGAGTTCTCCTGGTCGACGGGGGCATCGAGCGAGGCCGGCTGCAAAGCCGCCAGGCGCATCTGTGCCACGCGCCCCGCCTCAGTGCCCAATTCCTCGGCGAGCTCTTCGTCGGTCGGTTCACGGCCCAACTCGTCGCGTTGGCATATCGCGGCCCGGCGCATCTTGGAAATCTTCTCCAAAAGATGCACCGGCAGCCGAATGGTTTTCGTCTGGTTGGCGAGGGCGCGCTTGATCGCCTCCTTGATCCACCAGGAACCGTAGGTCGACAATTTGGCTCCTTTGGACGGGTCGAAGCGTTCAACGGCCTTCATGAGGCCGATGTTGCCTTCGCTGATGAGATCGAGCAGGGGCAGCCCGATCCCTTCGTAATCACGCGCGATCTTGACCACCAGGCGCAAGTTGGCCTTGATCATCTGCTCGCGGGCCTTCTTGTCGCCGTTTTTGATCCGGGCCGCCAGCTCGATCTCTTCCTGAGGGGTGAGCAGTTTAACGCGCCCGATTTCCCGCAGATACAGCGTGAAGGCGGAACCGCCCTCCTGAGCAGAGCGTTCGCCGTCGTGCGCGGCGGCAGCCCAACCCTCTGCCTCCTGTAGAGTGGCCTCCCGGGCCTCTCGGCCCTTCGCGGCTTCCTCTTCCTCGATCAGGTCTTCCGGGTGGGGCTCCTGCTCCTCTCCCAAAAGGGTGGCACCTGCCGCCGTCGGTTCGGCTGGATGGTCCGATTGTTCGACAGGAACGTGCCGATCACCTTCGCGGCGGTTCGCGCGTTCCGCAGCGCGGTGGCACTTATCCACCGCAGGAAGTAAAAACACTTGACGCATCGTGCCCCTATCGTTACCGGGATCGGACCGCTTCGACAATGGGGTTCTTTGCCCAGGGAGGGCCGTTGGAAAAGTCGGAACAGCGGGCGGGACGCCCGCTGAACTCGCAGGCGAGGACGCCTGCGCCACGTAGCGCAGGCGTCCTCGGCTTTCTCTTTTTCTCTTGCGCAGAGCGGTTGGACGCACAAGATACACGCAGATGAGAGGCGCACTTTCAGCAAAGGGCGGCGCCGTTCTGGACTGGTACTGGCAACAGGGGGCCAAGCGCGCCGGTGAGTACGACCTGAGCGGTGCCTGGCTCGACCAACTCTACCAGGTCCGGGACGCGGCCCTGGCGGTCGAGGGGGCATCCGCCTCGGGGCGGCCATGCATGGCCCTGTGGGGACCTTCTCAGAGCGGAAAGTCCACCCTGCTCTCCCGCTACCTAGACGCCCCGGCCCACCCCGACGCCGTCTCCGCCCTCCAATGGGCCGGCGACGCCCCGGTGGCCTTCGTGGGGCGGCCTGATAAACCAGGCTGCGTTCACCTCAATCCCTACAACCAGCAGCGCGATGCCTCGGGCTGCCTCACTCGCTTCATCCTCCGTCGGGAAATCGCCGACCCCCGGCACCCGGTCGAACTCAAGCTCGCCTCGGAAGAGCAATTGCTCCATGCCCTGGCGGCCGGTTACCTGATGGAATGCGACACTCGCTCCGCCGAGGCGCGCGAGACATTCCACGAGGCCGCCGGCCTCGACCACCGCATCGCCGAATTAAAGACCCGGTTTCGCGCCCAAGGCCCCCAAAGCCGCCCAGCCCGCGAACGGCTCCAGGGCGTCCTCAACGTGCTCGACGACCTCATCGCCGCCGACTGGCCGCGCTATCGCAACCTCCGGCCCGATTGGAAGAGCCTGCGCCCGCGCCTGGCCTCGGACCCGCTCTTGCGCACCTGTGGCGCGGGCATCCTGCCCGCGAGCGGCGACGCGCGCGGGGACGCGGGCAGGATGCCCGCGCCACGCCCACGCGGCGACGGCGGCGCCCTGGCGGAGTTTGCGGCGTGGCTCTTCTGGGACGGCCAGCCGGACCTCACGGCCCTGTGGCAGAACCTGCTCGAGCAACGCGCCAAAATCCTCGGCCTGGCGGCAGGACGCCCGATTCTCTGTTCCTATGAGACGGCCCAGCTCTTTCTGGATATCGATGCCTATAGAAGACTGGAGAGCGAAAGCTCTGAGACCGCACACCTCGCGCTTTCCGCCTTGGGCTTTCTGGCGACGGAGCTTGCATTCTGCATCGGCCCCGGCTTGCCCAATCGGTTGTTGGCGGACACGCGGGAGTTCGGCCTGTGGCAGGGATTGGTCTGGGAAATGACCCTGTCGGTCAATGCGGCACTGCTGCCCGGCGATTCACCGGCGGCACGGTTGCTCAACGCGGCCGACCTGCTGGACTTCCCCGGCGTGGCCCTGACCTATCCCGGGGGCGCGCGCCAGCGCCCGGACCAGATGTCCCCCGCGCAATTATTGACGCAGGTCCTGAAACGCGGCAAGACCGCCAGCATGGTGGTCAGCCGCTCGCGCGGACTGGGCATCGACGGGTTCTCGATTTTGAACCGCATCCTGGCGCCGCCGGCGCAGCCGAGCCAATTGCTGGCCGGCATCCGTGCCTGGGTGCGCGCCCTGGGCCAGGCCTGGCCGCCGCCGCCGGACACACTGCCCATCAACCTGGTGCTGACCTTTGCAGCCCGCCTGGTCAACGGCGTGGTCGACAGCCTTGAACTCCAGCGTCCCTCGGCCGATTTCTCGCCGGTGTTCGAGTTCCTCAACAAACTGGGCGACCTGGCCAACCCCCAATGGGTGCAGTTCTTTACCACGACCTATCCGCGATTCGATGAAGGCTGCATCCGCGGCAGCCCTGCCCAACTCGACCAGGCGGCGCGCCTCATCGCCGGTAGCGAGGATTTCCGCCGTCACCTGGGCAGTTGCATGGAGTCGCTCTCGGCCATGATTCGGGGCGGCGGGGCCGAAGGAGAGGGCGGCAACGATTATTTCCTGGATGCCCTTGCGGCCCAGGCCAGGCGCTCGCGCGTCCCGGCGTTGGTGGCTGCCCGTGCCCATGAACTCGAGGAGCAATTTGAAGCTCTATTGGCAGAGGCCCTGCCGCCGGAAGCCGCCGGCGACTCGGCGCGCAGACAGGAATTAGAGGCCTGGGCGCGGGCAATCGAGGAGGCCATCGACCGCGCCCGCCGGCAGCACCCGGAAGCCGACGGGGCGGCCCAGGCAAGCCGGCGGCTGCGCGCCTTGCTCGACGTGGATGCGGAATCGTTGGAACCAATCCCGATAGGCAACCAGAACCCCGACTGGCGCAGCTACCTTGAGCGCCAACTCTTGCGCTGGCGCGAACTGGCCAAGGGCCGGGATGGCGACTGGGCCGACCTGGGCCTGATGGACGCAGCCTCCGCAAGCCGTCGCTTGGGCTACCTGGCGGAGCACGCTCTCTTGCGCGGAAACCTCCACCGCTGGTTGCGCGAAAACCTGGGCCATTTGAACGATCCCCTGGAGGCAACCCAGGCCCGCCGCCTCCTGGCCGTTCGCCTGGGCGAACTCATCTGCTTTGGCGTGGACGGCCGCCCGGCGCATCGCGACTTCGATTCCGCCGATGACACAGCGGCCAATTGCCTGGCCGCCACCATCCAGCCGCGTCTGCGCGGCTATGCCGAACGCGAGCAATCCGACGCCGAAGAACGAAACGACCGCCACTCGCCGCATTACCTGGGATTTCTGGCCCCGTTCTTGAAGCACCTCGATACAGTCAAAGCAGCCCCCGCAACCGCCCGCAAGCCCCAGCCCGGCGACAACGAACTGGCCCGCCTCGCGGCGGGCAAGGATGAATTATGAATTATGAATTATGAACTATGAATTATGAACTATGAATTATGAAATCACTCCTTCCGGCCGGCCCATCTCCTCACACTTCACACCTTATACTTCATACTTCATACTTCCTAATTCATAATTCCTAATTCATCCTTGCCCCTCATGCCCCTCCCGGAACCAACATCCAAAGACGGCGCCCCGTCCCAGGCGGGGTCCGTGCCGGCCGGCGCCGAGGCCGCAGCCCGGCCAGCCATCATCGACCTCTTCGCCGACACCGGGCACCACTTTGCGTTCGTTCCCTTTACAGAGCGGCAGCTCCGCGATAATCCGGAACTGGAGAAGCTCTGCCGCAACAACGATTTTCCATGGTGCGAAGCCCGTGACACCACGGGCACTCCCCTGCGCTGGCTGCGCTACCAATTCGCCCAGCGCGAGGCACAGGGCCTGCCCACCGAGGACAGCGGCGTCCTTCTGGCCATCGAGACCAACCTCGGCAACGCCCACCGCGGCTGGGCGCTGCAACCCGAGGAAACGGTAAGCCCGGCCGAAGCCGCCAAATACGCGCCCGTTGACAAAGTGGCCGCCCCTTATGTTTTCCCCGATGCCACCCGGCAGCCGGCGGGCGGAGTGCAGCGCCTGAGCGTGTATCTGCCCGTAAGCCCAACGGCGCCCCGTGATTCATCGGCCCTGGCCCGCGCGCTGAGCATCGAGCTGGAGATTCACTGGCTGGAATCGGTCGGGAGGATGGTCGATGTGGACCTCATCGTGGATTTTGGCAACACACGCTCCGTGGCCCTTCTGCTGGCCCGCAACCAGGCGGCGCGCGGCACGCTCTCCGAAATCACGCAGCCCGTCCGCTTTGGCTACCGCAAGGAGGAGCCGCAGCCCGCCTTGAAAGACGCCGAAGACCCGTTCGCCATGATCGATTCCTGGCTGGTCCTTCAGGAAACCACTTTCGCCAACCTCGAGCCCCTGGACCACAAGCTTCCGCCTTACCTGCCCCAACCGGTCGAGGACTTGCGCTGGGAGGAGGCATCCACCGGTGTGTGGCCGCTCAAGAAAAAGGGGGAACGCGTCGTGGCCCGCACCTTGCGCCAGCCGCATTCGTTCGTGGAAATGTCCCCGGCCGTCCTGGGCCCCCCGGCCGCCGATATCCTGGCCAACCTCGAACCCAGCGCCGGCGGCAATTACTTCCTCAGTTCGCCCAAACGCTATCTCTGGGACCAGACCCCGGTCGGCGACCTCAGCCACGTGGGTCTCACGTTCTGGACGATGAACGTGCAGCGCTGGCACCCCAACTCCAAAAACGTCCAGGCCGGCAAAGCCTTGGAAAAACTCTCCGGCACTGTCCTGCGGTTTCTGGACCAGAACGGGGCCGATTGGACCCTGGGTGATGAAGGCTCCCAGTGCCCGCCGCCCGAGCGGGCCGACGCGGCGGCTCGCCCGCCCGCCCGTCCCCACGAACCGGCCTATCCTCGAGCCGATGCGCT
>Ga0181533_1003534_pt1 | contig 16881 bp, 17 predicted proteins | sample PEATcosm2014_Bin_45_FD_119772 | JGI IMG/M metagenome (GOLD analysis project Ga0181533, IMG submission 119772) | Peatland microbial communities from MTU Mesocosm Facility, Houghton, MI, USA - PEATcosm2014_Bin11_60_metaG | ecosystem: Environmental > Terrestrial > Soil > Wetlands > Peat | place... | reverse complement strand
TTCCACGACCAGGGCCTGCACCAACTCATGGGCACCATCCGATACCCGAAGGCTGCGTAACCATGTCCAGACGACCGTCGTTAAGCCGTGTGCGGGAAAACCGCACGCACGGATTGAAAGGGGAATGGGGAAACGGGTTCGCAATGCGCGCACCGCGCCCCTGACTACCAATGACCGGATCCGCCCCGCCCGGCTGGCTCGCGAGGCCGGTGCTCGAGATAGTCCCGACCGGGCCCGTGGCAGGCAGCATCGAGGCGCCATCGAGCAAGAGCTTGACTAACCGTTTGCTCGTGATCGCCGCCTTGGCGGAGGGCGAGAGCGCGCTCAGGCGGTTGCTCGCGAGCGATGACACCGTGGCGATGACGGCGGGGCTGCGCGCGCTCGGTGCCCGGATCGAGAGTCTCGGTGCCGAGACCAAAGTGAGCGGAACCTCGGGCCATCCCGTGGCGGATGGGGCATATGTGGACGCAGGACTTTCCGGCACGACGCTGCGTTTCCTGGCGGCGGTGGCGCTCTTGGCGAAAGGGACCGTCGTCCTCGACGCGCAGGAGCCTTTGCGCCAGCGTCCCATCGCACCGCTCCTCAAGGCGCTTCGGGCCGCCGGGGCGGACGTCCTGACCGACCAAGGCAGGCCACCGCTTCGGATAACGGGACACGGCCTTGCCGGCGGCAGGCTCGGGGTCGATGCCTCGGCCAGCTCACAGTTCGCCACTGCGCTCCTCCTCATCGGCCCTTATGCGGACGATGACCTCGTCTTGGAGGTGAGCGGCCTTGACGATCTCGGCTACGTGCGCCTCACAACCGGTGCCATGACACGCTGGGGGGCACTGGTCGCCGAGGAGCCGCCAGCCTGCTTCAAGGTGAGCGCCGGGGCCCCTTATCTGGCAAGGACGGAGTCCGTCGAGCACGACGCAAGCGCGGCGGCCCACCTTTACGCCCTCGCCGTCGCGACGGGAGGGTCGGTAACGGTCAGCAACGCCTTCGAGACCGCACAGCCCGATGGGCGCCTCCTGGAGGTCCTGGCGGCCATGGGTGCCACATTCTCCCGCAGTCCGGCGGGCACGACAGTCGAGCGACCAGGCGAGCTCGCCGGCGTCGAGGTCGACCTCGCCTCGATGCCGGATCAGCTTCCGACGGTCGCGACCCTCGGCGCCCTGGCGCGAGGAGACACCGTGATCCGCGGCGCCGCGATCGTCCGCGGGCACGAGAGCGATCGGATCCATGCCGTGACGACGGAGCTGAGGCGCTTGGGGGCTCGTGTCGAGGAGCTGCCCGACGGCCTTGTCGTGCACGGAGGCGCTCTGTTGCACGGCGGCCGGGTCGACACTCACCAGGACCATCGCATCGCCATGGCCTTCACCGCCATAGGCGCGGCCGTGCCCAGACTCGAGATCTCCGATCCGGGCTGCGTCGCCAAGACCTATCCCGGTTTCTTCGACGACGTCATTCGCCTTGGCGTCGGGATCCGCTAGGGAGCGGACGTGGGGGCGACGGTCACCATCGCCGGCCCGCGATGTGCTCCGCGACCACTTCCTCGATGAGCTCGAGCACCTCCGATCGGGCTCTCTCGGGCCCGGCGCGTACGACAAGGCTGACGAGCTCGAACCCGACCGGGTCGATGTCCAAGGCTGTAGCGCCAACGATGCACAGGATCGGCACGCGACCGGCGACATGCGAGATCACGCCGCCGACGACCTTGCCTGAAAAAGACTGGCGATCGAGGCAGCCCTCTCCGGTCATCACGAGGTCGGCGGCCGCAAGCTGCCTGTCCAGGCCGACGAAGTCGGCGACGAGCTCGAAGCCGGAGACGATCTTGGCTCCGAGCGCGGCGAGGCCTCCTGCGAGGCCCCCCGCGGCGCCGGCACCCGGGAGCGTGGTGACCTCGACGCCGAACTCAGCTCGATAGCTGTCGGCGAGCCGGGCGAGCCGAGCCGTCAGCTGCTCGACCTGTTCGGGCGTGGCGCCTTTTTGTGGGGCAAAGACCCGCGCGGCATCGAGGAACATGGTCGTTACGTCGCAGGCGGCGACGAGCTCGACACCCCTCAGCACCTCAGGTGAACCGATGGCTGCGAGAGCGCCCGCGCCGCCGTCAGTCGTGGCCGAGCCCCCGCAGCCGACGATGACACGCCTCGCGCCCGACGAGATCGCCAGCAGGACGAGCTGACCCGTCCCGACCGTGGAGGCCTCGATCGGGTCGTTGTGCGCTTCGCCTCCTGCGATCGCAAGGCCCGAGGCGTTCGCCATCTCGATCACCGCAGTCGGACCGTCGTGATCGGAGCTGGCAGGGACGAGCTTCCACTCGGCGAGAACGGGTCTGCCTAGCGGACCGGTCACCTCGTCGCGCCTTGACTCGCCGGGGAAGGCTGACAGCAGCCCGTCACCCCCATCGGCGAGAGGCACCTCCGACGCTGTCCAGCCGGCGCGGCGCGCCCCACGTGCGGCCGCAGCAGCCGCCTGCGAGGCGTCGGCGGTGCCGCGGAACTTGTCGGGTGCCGCAACGAGATGACCCATCCGAGGTGAGCTTCGCTTCACTCAGGAGCCGGATCGGACCTGCAGGTCGTTGGCGACCTCATCTAGGAACCTGTCCATGTTGTCGCGCTTCTCGCTCGTGTCCCGGCCGAGCGTCTGGTCTGAGACGACGAACTCGTCGAGGCCGATCTCGACATAGCGGACCATCACCTCGACGATTTGCGAGGGGGTGCCGATGATGCGGGGCATGCTCGAGCCTTCGGATCTCCAGTAGGCCAGCTGATCTGGGTCGTCGCTCATGAAGACGAGGGCCTGGGCCGAGCGCTTGATCGAGGCCGGATCGCGGCCGACCTCCTGGCAGTGGTGCGCGAGAACCTCGCTCTTGTGCGCCATCAGGTCCGGCAGTCCCCAGCAATTCCACTCATCGGCGTAGCGGGCGGCGATCCTCATCGTCACCTTCTCACCGCTGCCGCCCACGAGCAGCGGGAGCGGCCGCTGGACCGGTTTCGGCTCACAGGGGGCGTCGACGAGCCTGTAGAAGCGCCCGTTGAAGTCGCTGCGCTCCTGGCTGAGGAGGAGGCGGATCACTTGGCAAGCCTCGTCGAGGCGTGCCAAGCGCTCGGCAACCGGGGGAAGCTCGATGCCGTAAGCCTCGTGCTCGTTCACTTGCCATCCTGCTCCGAGCCCGAGCACGAGCCGCCCTTCGGAGATGTGGTCGACCGTGGCGGCCATCTTCGCAAGCACAGCGGGATGCCGGTAGGTGTTGCCAGTTACGAGCACGCCGATACGGACGCGCTCGACGCAAGCCGCGACTCCCGCGATCGTCGTCCACGCTTCGAGCCGGGGCCTGTTGCTTCGCTCCCCGTTGGGCATGAAATGGTCGGCCACCCAGATTCCGTCCCACCCGGTACGCTCCGCGTGCGCTGCCGAGCCCAGGAGTTCGTCCCATGTCTGTTCCATCGTCAGCCAGATGCTGAACCGCATCGTGAGACCTCCTGGGCTGAGCTTAGGGGAGGACTTCAACCCGCCGCAGGCACGGCCAAGGCCAGGACGTGTGTGAAAACGAGAGCCCGGCGGCGGTCGACCCGCCGCCGGGCTCGCACGAGATGCCACGACGTTTCCGGAGTGCAAACAGCGTTGTCACTGTCACAAGACTGTGATGTTTTCGCAGAACCATTGCCAATACATACTGCCGACCCGCCCCTGCTGCACGGAGGCTACTGTGCAGCAAGCTGACAATAGTTTATGTTGTCCGCGGGCGAGCCTTGCCTGGGCTGCTCTACAGGCCCAGCGCTGCGCTGCAGGCCGGCCACTGTCCCCAGCCTGCCTCGGCTTGTAGCCTTTGGGCCGCTTGATCCTGAACGGCAGGGGAAGCGTCGCTCGGCAAACCCGAGTAGCCGAGACCCCACCACGTCGACAATGCGAACTGATACGCGCCGTAATACCCGTTACCAGTGTCTTCCGCGTAGTTGCCACCGGACTCGCACAACCGAAGAGACAGCCAGACACCGCCGAGGTCGCCCCCGCCGGATGACGTCTGAGCCTCTTGTGACGGCTGCGCTTTTTGTGCCGGCTGTGGGTTCTGTGCTGATTGTGCCTTCTGTGCCAATTGTGCTTTCTGTGCCGCCTGTGCCCTTTGCGCCGCCTGTGCCGCTGCGGCTTTCTGCGCCGCCTGAGCTGCCGCGGCTGCCTGTGTCGCTGCGGCCTTCTGCGCCGCTTGAGCTGCCGCGGCTGCCTGTGCCGCTGCGGCCTTCTGCGCCGCCTGAGCTGCCGCGGCTGCCTGTGCCGCTGCGGCTGCCTGTGCCGCTGCGGCTGCTTGTGCCGCTTGTGCTTGTGCCGCCGCGGCTGCCTGTGCCGCCGCATAGGCGATGGCGGCGCTGCGAGCTGCCGCTGCACGCTCGTTCGCAACCCGCCAGGCTGACGGGAGCAGGGCTCCTGGCGGCCGTGCCATGTCATGGACAGCTACGGAATTGGCGGCACGGTCCTGCCAGGCAGGCGAACTCCGCTCGTTCGCGGCTTGAGCCGCGAGCTGAGCGGCGGCGGAAGCGTGCTCGCGCACGACCTCAGCCAGCCACCGTATGTTCACGGCAGACACAGGCTGATTCCCTTTGTTCAGATGGGAAGTAGCCCGTGCGGGTATGGAGTTGATATTGCTAGCGCCGGCTACGCCGACGAAAAGCGATACGGCAACAAACGTGAACGCGATGAGCGCGATCAGGGGGTGCTTGCGCATCTTGCTCCTCCTTGGAGTGTCGGAAACCCCCGGTGGGTTCCAGGTGGGATGCGTTGATGCGGGCAGGTCGTCTTTTGCATGCGGCTCGCGACCAGGTGCCGGAAGGGCTTGCCAGATCTGGACGTTGGTACATCCGTACGAGGTGCAGACGGATCTCCGCCCTGTCTTGTCGGTTGTAGCGTCTCCTTTTCGCTCCTCACGGAGCGCAGGCCGGGACGAGAGGTGCCTCAATGACGGCTCGACTCGCAGGCGCCGAGTTATCGAGTTGTGCCTGCGGGGTTACACTCGCCTCGCCCCGACCCGGAACAACCGGGCGCGTCGGCACCTCTCGTCGTTGACAGTTGGTGTGCCCGAAACAGTACCGACGGAGTTCTCTCGAGTGCAAGCGGAAAAGCTCTTCGAGATGGCTTCTATCGGCAATTGAGATGAAGCGAGCCTCCGCAGGAGGCCTCCTCCGCCTGCCGGTTCGAGTGGGAAGAGAGGGTTCGACGGGTCAGGTGGGACCCAGGTGAGCGAGCTGGTGGCACCCTAGTCGTTTTACGAAAAGGGTTTCCGGAGTATTGTCAGTTAGGTGCCAACAAGGTGGGAGGCGGACCGCACCATGGCGGCGACCAGTTCGCCGACCTCTGGTCGCTGGTCTTCGGCGACGATGGCAAGGGGGGTCACCGTGGCCCAGCCGAGCTCTGTCAGGGTGTCGTCAGTCTGGTCGTCACGGTCCCGCTCGCGCTCGGTTGGCCTTTGGCCAAGGAGGTCGAGTTGGACGTGCGATTCCTTTCCCTCGACCTCGGCTGAGAAGATCGGCCCGGTGGTCGCGAGGTGAGCACGACGAACGCCGAGGATGGCGCCCAACGGCAGGTTGGGCACGTTCAAGTTGACTACCGTACGTGCCGGGGCTGTCTCCAGGTGGGCAGCCAACGCGACCGCGAGGGCAGCTGCACTTTCGTAGTGCAAGGGAGATCCGGAGGCGGCATCGTGCGGCGACGGTACGCGGATGCTCGTGGCGAGCCCTTTCAGGCCGAAATGGACAGAAGTGAGTGCCGCGCCCACCGTTCCCGAGTGCAGCACGGCTCGTCCGACATTGCGACCGGGATTGATGCCCGATGCGACAAGGGCCGGGGGCGGTCCGAACCCACCGAGGCAAGCCGCGATCACGATCAGTGCCGGAAGGGCGTCGGCGGCGAGGGCCTTGATCCCCTCGAGCCCCGCCGGGGCGACGGCCTCTACCCGGATACGGCCACCTTTGAGGTGCACGGGGCCGATTCCCGCCCCTGAACCGCTCGCTTCCGTGAGAGGCGCGACCACGACCACTTCGTGGCCGGCCTCGGCGAACGCCCGAGCCAAGACTGCGAGCCCGGGCGCGTCAAATCCGTCGTCGTTGGTCACGAGAACCCTCATGGCCGCTCGCTCCTTTGAGAATCGCTCGTTGGCCAAGAACCGAGCCGGTCAGGCACCGCCGCCGCCTAGACGGCCGTGAGGGCTCGGCAGGTACCATACCGCTGTGATCGCGCCCTCAGGCGAGCAGATCGCTCTCTCCCATGGCGACATGAGCGCCGTCATAACTGAGGTCGGCGCGAGCCTTCGTTCCTTCAGGCTTCACTCCCAGCCGGTCATCTGGGAGTTCCCCGCAGGTGAGATCGACTCTGCTGGCCGGGGGCAGGTGCTCGCCCCCTGGCCCAACCGGCTCGAGGACGGCTCGTATCGTTTCGGAGACGTCGTCGGCAAGGCGGCGCTCGACGAGCCGAACCGGTGCAATGCCATCCACGGCTTGGTGCGGTGGCTGCCGTGGACGCTGGAGGGTCGCTCCGCCGATCGGGCGGAGCTCTCCTGCGTGATCCATCCACAGCCGGCCTACCCGTTCCGGGTCCGGCTCGAGCTCGAGTACCGGCTCGGTGAAGACGGCCTCGAGGTCACTTGCGCGGCGACGAACACCGGGCGGGACGTCGCGCCCTTCGGTGTCGGGTTCCACCCCTACCTGCTCGCGGGGCCGAGCGGCGTCGACGAAGCCAAGGTCAGCCTTTTGGCACGCCGGCGACTGGTGCTCGACGAGCGCGGCCTGCCCGCCGGCGAGGAGCCTGTGCCCGGCACGGCCTTCGATCTCGGCGGTCGCCCACTTGGAGGGCTCGAGCTAGACGACTGCTACACGGAGCTCGCAGTGGGGAGGGACGGCCGCTGGCACGCGTGCGTGGTCCTGCCAGGGAGGCGATCGGAGATCTGGGCGGACGCAGCTTTCGGCTACGTCATGTGCTACACGGGTGACTCGCTCGACGAGCCCAGCGATCGCCGCAGAGCGCTGGCCATCGAGCCCATGACGTGCCCGCCGAACGCGCTTCGTAGCGGCGTTGGCGTCATCGAGCTCCGAGCGGGCGAGCAATGGCAGGCGAGGTGGGGGATCGCGGCCGCGATTGGCCCATAGCAGCGCCGCCGGCGCGGATCAGATGACGGTCACGAGTGTGCCGAGCGGGGTGAGCGACCACATGATCTGCGCATCGGCGTAGGTCATCTCGACGCAGCCAAGGCTTTGCGGGAAGCCGTAGCTTGCCCGTAGGAAGCCATGGAGAGCGTCGCCGCCGTGGAAATAGCTCACCCAGGGGATGCCGGGGTCGCTGTAAGGCGTCCCATCGGGGTTCTTGCCGGACATTGTGGTGACCACGTAGCGGGCATAGACGGGGTAGGTGCCGATCGCTGTTGGAGCCTCCGAGATGCCGCTGTTGACGAGCGTCGTGAAGATGTAGCGACCGTCGCGCCAGACCGTCGCCGTCTCTGGAGAGCCCTCGTTGACGATGACGTAGTCGTACGGCTGGGTGGCCACCTGACGTTGCGCGACCGCCTGGAGAAGCGCGGACCACACATCGGGCCCGGCCATCCCGTCTGCGGCCAGCCCGTGGTCGCTCTCGAAGGCCATGATGGCGCCTGTCACCATCACGGTGGCCTGCCCGGGCGCCCAGAGCGCTCTCAGCGACGCCGGCACATTGCTGAAGCGCCAGACGAAGCTGCCGGACACGGCTTGCAGTGGGATCAGGGCGGGATTCGAGGGCTCGGAGTCGATCGCCGCAGCGGGCGTTGTCGTGGTCGTAGTGGTGGCAGGCTGAACCGGCTCGGAGATGTTCACCGGCAAGGTGGCGACGCGGGTCGGAGACGTGTCGGCGGTGGTGGCGGGGACAGCGGGGACAGGCGTCGACGCGGCCGGGACGAACTCGAGCGGAAGGTAGCCGAGCTCGGCCAGCAGCTGCTGGAGTCGTAGCTCGGAACCGCCCTCGATCACGAACCTCTTCCGGAGCGTGTTGGAGAGGCCCTGACCCAGACTGCTGCGGACGCCCCCAGGGCCGCCCGGCACGCTGAGCTGCACTGTCGTGTCGGGAGGGAAGTATCCGTCCGGGACGAAACGGACTGCCGCCGGCGCTGTCCTCACCCAGTTCCCCGGCGGCGACGGCGAAAGGGTCGGTAACGGGCTGTCGGTGGCGAGTGGCTGGGAGAACTCGACGGTCACGCTCGTGTCGAAAGCAGCGTCGGCGCTACCAGGTGCCGGCGAGACCGACGTGATGGTCAAAGGTGGTGGCGGGAGAGTGGTCGTGGGATGGGCCTTCTGCGTGTCCGGCCGTTGTCCGGCCTGGGCCGAGTTCGAGTGGGCTCGCTGCAGGCCGATCAGGGCCCCGGCCGCTCCGAGGGCAACGATCAGGATGAGACCTGTGATCCGACCTGGAACGCGCCAACGCCCACCCGGGTCAAACGCCTTTGTGCGCTTTTTCAGGCCCATTTGGGCTCTCCAGGCTCTTTACACGCTCGATCACAAGCAACTATATCGGGGGCTTCGCGGGGCTCAGGACGCGGAATTGGTAGTCTGGCAACAGGCCTCTTGATCGGTCACAGCCCGTTCATGAGAGGCGCGAACAGGACGCGAGGGCGGGTCCTTGAAGGCGCGAGAGGGCGCCGACTGCCGTCGCCCCCTGGGCGGGAGTACCGTGTGGCAGGAGGATTCATGATCGAGCCAACAAGCAGGCAAGAGCGCGGACTACGACCGGGCCACAAGTTGACTGTTGTCGCGGCTGGTGTCATTGCCGTGCTCGTGGCCTATGTGGCGTTCCACGCCATCGTCGGGCTGATCGCGTTCTTCATCAAGACGGTGCTCGTCTTGGCGGTCATCGGTGGCGTGCTCTACCTCGTGTTTCGCCACGCGGGAAGGCGCAGGCTCTGACGCGTTGAGCAGTTGCGCCCACTGCTGCGCTTGCTCGCGGTGGGAGGGGGCCGGGCCGCCACGGTGAAGTCCGCGGCGCGAAGTTCGCCGTGAGTTCGCAAAGTTGCGGGTGCAAGACGCGTTATCAGTCCATAGACTGCAAACGGAGCTGCCGTCCCTCGCGAGAGGCACTCCGTGACCGCCCCCGGCACCTCGGGTCCCGGGGGCGGCTCGCGCTCGGCGAGCACCTCGAGCTCAAGGGGCCGGGTTCTCGACCATCGACTCGAACAAGATGGCGCCGGAGGCGTTGTCCCGCACCACGAAGAGGAAGGGGTGGTCGATGACGACGACCAGTGGTTCGCCGGCACGTGTCGCGGTGGCGACGACGCCGACTCCGGTCGCGGCCGCTGCCGTGGTGCCCTGCGGGGTCACCTGAAGGTAGGCGTGCTGCTCGACGGAGTGGACCGCGAGCGGCGGCTGCGGGGCGATGTTGCTGAAGTCGGCTCCGGTCCCGAAAGCCTCGGACATGCCCATGGACGACAAGGTCTGGTTCAGCTGATAGTCGGAACGCTCGGTGAAAGTGGGCATCGAGAGCCGGATGCCCTCCCGCGACATGCCCCTCACGATCTGAGCGAGCGAGGCGGGAGTGAGCGTGGAGACGAACGCCGAGAGCGAGGACGCGGTCGGCATCACGACGAGCGCGCTCAGCTTCTTGCCGGAGTAGGGAAGCTCGACGGCGGTGTACCGGCCGGTCGTCGAGACGGGCACGGTCAGCGTCGTCGTTGAGCCCGAGGTCATGAACGGGACGCTCTCGGCTGCCCCCGTGGCCAGATAGAAGGACTGGTCGCTCGTCGCGCTCTCGAACCTGCGGGCCCACTCAGCGCGGAAGTAGACGGCGTCGGCAAGCACGAGAACCGTGGTCGGCGTGAGGCCGCCAGGGCTGAAGAGCTGCTTTATCAGACCCTTTGTGTTATCGCTCGTCCACTGGTTGATGGCATTGGTGGCCCCTGCCAGGTCTTTCGCGAAGTCGACCTGCCAGAGCCCGGTCTGGAACTCGCTCGACAGCGCCCGCACGAAAGCCGGCAGCACGGCGAAGTGCTCCTGCAGGAAGAGAGCGTTGGCGACGTTGAGCTCGGGCGCACGTCTGAGGTGCGTCCCGGTAGTCGTCGTCTCGGAAGCGAGCAGGGTTGCAAGGCTGTTCCACCCCGCCGCCTGATCGCTTGGCGACAGTCCTGCGGTCTGCAGCGTTGCCGCGATGCCCTGCTCGGTGGAACCCACCGCGCCCAGCTCCAACATGGCGAGGGCCGTCGCCAGGCTGGACGGCGAGACGAGCACGTTGTCGGAGCCGTTCGAGTCGCTCGAGGCCGCCAGGTTGTCGAGCAGGTCGAGGGAGAAACCGACCTCGGCGTTCTCGACCGCCTTTGCCACCCTCGGCGGTGCCGCTGGCGCGGGCGGCTCGTCGGCGGTGAGCTCATAGGCGTCGCCGATACGATCGGAGACGACGATCCGACCGGGATGCCGGCTCGGTTGCTGCGGTCTTGCACTGCTGGTGGGGATCAGAACCGCGATGAGGACCAGCGCCACGAGCACGGTCAGCAAGCCACCTCCTCCGAGAAGGCGGCGTCTCGCGGCGCTACGGCGCTTGGCCTGGTCGAGAAGCTCTGCGGGTGGGGTCGGTACGTAGGGACACTCGGTCGTTTCACGCTTGGAGCTCATGGACGTAGCCCTCCTCAAAGTCGGCGCCGATGCTGGCGCGAAGTGTTGCGAGCGCTCTATGGAGATGGGTCTTGACGGTGCCGGCCGACACGCCAAGTGCCAGCGCGACGTCTGCTTCGGGCAGGTCGCGGAGGAAGAACTCGTCGAAATCCTCGGCGTCGCCCGAGTCCTGGCCCGAGGCCGAGGCCTCGCCCGGGATCTCGCCGGCCTTGCCGCCACTTTCTGCCATCAACCTATTAAAGACGCCCTGGGCGTCAATTAGTTGACACGACGACCTGAGGAGGTAGCGCGACCCGGGCCCGGCGGTTACCGGCCCGGCGACGACCGGCCGAGGAGGCGGCTGTTTCTTGTCGCCGAGAGCAAAGCCGCGAGGGCCATGAACGACATAGAGGCGTAGAAAGCTGCGTGAAGTCCTGAGGCAAAGGCGGCCGCCAGGTGACCGTGGAGGCTCGTCGTGCCGACGAAGATGGCGAAGGCCAGGTGCTTGGGTATCGAGCGGGAGGCGACGAGGATCGCCACGGAGAACGAGAAGACCATCCCGATGTTGGCAAAGGTCCGCAGCATCCCGGAGGCGACCCCGAATCTCGCTGGTGGCGAAGCCTTCATCACCGCAGAGTTGTTGGCAGGGAAGAAGGCGCTCGCCCCGGAACCGTTGACGACGCTCGCGACGACGACGAGCCAGAGCCCGCTCTCGAGCGAGAGCTGCGCATAGATGAACAGGGCGATCACCTGGACGCCGAGGCCCATCGTGGCAGGAAGCACCGGCCCGACCTTGTCCGCCATGCGTCCGGCGAACGGTCCCACCGCCGAGCCCACGACGTAGCCGGGCACGAGCAGCAGAGAGGCGTGGATGGGGGAGAGCCCACGGGGGCCCTGGAGGTACATGATGACGAGGAAGAGCACGGCGTAGTTGGCGAGCCCCTGGAACATGGCCGCGAGAAGTGACGAGGCGAGCGTCGGGATCTTGAACAGCGAGAGCTGCAGCATGGGCTCTGCCTGGTGCTGCTCGATGACGACGAAGGCACAGATGAACACCACGCCACCGACCAGGTAGCCGGTAACCGAGGCGGTGAACGAGGACGTTGCGAGTGTGGTCATGGCCCAGAGCACGCCGAACAGCCCGAGGCCCAGGGTCACCATGCCGGCAAGGTCGAAGTGGTGGCGTGCCCGGCGGCCGCGCTCGTGCAGCACCCTGGTCGCCAGGAACAGCGCTGCGGCTCCGATCGGCACGTTGATCCAGAAGATCCACCGCCACGAGACGTAGGTGACGATGAGACCTCCCACCACGATGCCGAGGACCGCCCCGAGGCTCCAGCCGACCGAGTTGTAGCCATAGGCACGGCCGCGCCGCTCCGGCGGGTAGAGCTCGGCGATCACCGCACCGCTGTTGGCGGTTATGAACGCTCCGCCGATTCCCTGCAGGATCCGGAAGCCGATGATGGAGGCCTCGTTCCAGGCGAGCGCGCAGGCGAGCGAGCCCAGGATGAAGACGAGGAAGCCCGCCTCGTACATGCGCACCCGGCCGAACATGTCGCCGAGCCGCCCGACCTGGGTCGCGAGCAGGGTGATGACGAGCAGGTAGCCGATGACGACCCAGATGACCGACGAGAGCGCCACGTGCAGGCCCCGCTGGATCTCGGGGAGGGCGAGGACAACGATCGTCGTGTCGACGGCGGTGATGAGCACCCCCGTCATGACCACCACCATGGCAAGGCCTGTGCGGGTGGCGATCGGCGCCTGCCCGGCGGCCGGCGTGGCGGCCGTTGTCGGCTCGCTCGTCATCGTCGCTTCGCAGGCTCAGAAGGTGGCTGTGTCGATCACGAACCGGTAGCGGACGTCACTGGCGACGACCCGGTCGTAAGCGCGATCGATCTCCTCTCCGCCGATGACCTCGATCTCGGCACCCAGTCCGTGCTCGGCGCAGAAGTCGAGCATCTCCTGGGTCTCCCGGATGCCACCGATCGTCGAGCCGGCAAAGCTGCGCCGGTTGTCCCTCAGCGAGCCGCAGCGCATCGAAAGGGGAGCCGGGGGTGCGCCGACGTTGACCAGGACGCCGTCGAGCCGCAGCAGCGACAGGTAGGAGTCGAGCGGCAGAGTGGCCGACACCGTGCAGACGATGAGGTCGAAACGGTTCTGGAGCTCTTTGAAAGTGTCCGCGTCGCTCGTGGCGTAGTAGTGGTCGGCGCCGAGCCTCTTGCCGTCTTCCATCTTCGACAGCGTTTGCGAGAGCACGGTGACCTCGGCGCCCAGGGCGTGGGCGATCTTCACGCCCATGTGGCCGAGCCCGCCCAGGCCGACGATCGCGACCGGCCTGTGCGGGCCGGCGCCCCAGTGCTTGAGCGGGGAGTACAAGGTGATGCCCGCGCAGAGCAGCGGCGCGGACACGTCGAGCTCGATGCCCTCGGGTATGCGGAGCACGAAGTCCTGGTCCACGACGATGTGAGAGGAGTAGCCACCCTCCGTGGGCCGGCCGTCCTTGCCGATGGCGTTGTAGGTCCAGACAGGGCCGTTGAGGCAGTACTGCTGGTCGCCGGCAAGGCAGTTCTCGCACTCGCGGCAGGAGTCAACCATGCAGCCGACGCCGACGCGGTCGCCGACGGCGTGCTTGGTGACCTCGGTGCCTGTCTCCTCCACGGTGCCGGCGATCTCGTGGCCCGGCACGAGGGGGAAGATGGTCGAGCCCCATTCATCGCGGGCGGTGTGGATGTCAGAGTGGCAGATGCCCGCATAGGCGATCTTGATCAGGACGTCCGTCGGGCCCAGGTCGCGTCGCTCGATGGTGGTTCGCCGGAAGGGCGCCTTGGGACCCGTCGTGGCGTAAGCAGTGACAGAACGCATTGGCTGGTGGCTCCTCATCTGGTTCCACGGCTGAGCTCGGACTGTCTGGTCGACGGCTGAGCTCGGAGTGCACTTTCTTCCGATTGTAGAGACCCCGATGAACCCGAGGCTCGTCCGGCACCTCATGCAGTTGCGTCGGCCCATTGACCGGGACGGTGACAGCTCCCGCACCGAGACGGCGCCGGCGAAGTTGCTGCCGCGGATCATCACCTTCGTGCCGCCCGTTTCGGGCCCGACGGCCGCTCAGCGGCGCCTCGCGGGCTCGTGATCGCGGCGTCTGCCCAGTTTTCTTTTCGGGGTGACGCGAAAGAGGACGTGACCCCGAAACTGGGAGCAGTGACCAGCAGGCGGCGGGGGAGGGCGGCGGGGCGGTGGTCTCGGTGAGCCTTTTCGAACCGGACGCCTTAGGAGTGGCAGTAGCGGGCTACGAGGTTGTGGTGAATCTCGCGACGCACATCCCCTCGCTCGCCAAGTCCGGTCTGCCTTGGGCATGGCTGGAGAACGAGGCGGTTCGTACCGAGGGAGCGCGCAACCTGGTGCGCGCCGCCCAAGCCGGCGGCGTCTCCCGGTTTGTCCAGGAATCTGTTGTCTTCGGCTACGGGGACGGCGGTGACGCCTGGATCGACGAGGACTGGCCCATCCAGCAGACCTCGATAACCGCCTCCAGTCAGGTTGCCGAACGTAGCGCCCTCGGCTTCGCCGATGACGCCAGAACCGCCGTCATCCTGCGTTTTGGTTCTTCTTACGGCCCGGACAGCGGCCACACCGTGGCGAGGGTGCGCGCGGCCCGAATGGGCATTGGCCTGGTCGTCGGTCCCGAGAGCGCTTACTCCTCGAACATCCACGTCGACGATGCTGCGTCTGCCGTCGTCGCTGCCCTACAGGTCCAAAGTGGCGTCTATAACGTCGTCGAGGACGAACCGCTCACTCGCCGAGAGCAGTTGAAGGCGCTGGCCGCCGCTGTCGGGCGGGCGCGGTTGGTCTCAGCGGGTCGGCTGATCGCCAGTCTCGGTGGGAGCCGGACCAGTGCCATGGCCCGGTCCCAGCGAGTCTCCAACCGCCGGTTCCTCGTCGCGGCACTGTGGCGGCCCACGTACGCGAGCGTCCGCCAGGGGTGGCCCGCCGTGATCGCCGCCATGGAAGGAAGAAGCGTCACCGGATGAGCCGTCAGCGCCTTTGAGCTGACCCGGTTCGAGTGACACCTCTCCACCGTCGAGTAGCACCTAGCCACCGGCACCGCGCCAAGGCCCGGTGCCGAGGGTATGGAACAATGCACGAGGTGATGTCATGACCGACTCCGACTCGTCACAGGGCCCACTTGGCGACGCGGGCTCGTCGAGCTCGACTCCGGAACCGGTCGCCGAGGAACCCGCGGCGGCGCCTGTCCTGGCGCGCAATCCTTCTCAGGCGCCTCCTCTCACGCCTACGCGCGCCAGCGGCTTCTGGGCGGCAGTTGTCATCGGACTGCTGGTGCTGGTGCTGCTGAGCGTTTTCATTCTCGAGAACCAGCAGCGCGCGAGCGTCTCGTTCTTTGGTGTTCATGGCCATCTGCCAGAAGGAGTGGCCCTTCTCCTTGCGGCGGTCATCGGAGGGTTGTTCGTGGTCATCGCGGCAGTGGCGCGGATCCTGGAATTGCGGAGCCACGCGGTCCGACCACAAACAAAGTCTTGGCGGATGGTCACACGAAAAGGTCGAGCCCGAGCAAACGCCGATCGGTAGCCCAGCGGCTCCGCTTACTGACTAGTGAGGTGCTTCGCCAGGAACGCCTACGAGGGCGGCTCCTGTTCGAGGAAGGGCGGCTCCCGTTCGGGGAAGAAAGGCCCCGTGTGGCAGCCCTGGGAGAACTTCACGACAGCTGTTCCAGTGCTTCGGCTGGCCCTTTCATGTCGTGTCCCAGTTGCGCGCGAGTCGGCGAAGTCCCAGGTCGGCGACGCGGCGCTGGTTCCCCAGATGAGCCCGAAGTGTCGCCGCTCCTGTGGGAGTCAATCGGTAGGGCCTGCGCCTGTCGTGGCTCTCGAGCGCCTCGATGAGTCCCTGGCTCTCGAGCCGGCCAAGAGCTTCGTAGAGCGTGCCCGGCGCGAGCCGAACCCTGGCGAACGCCTCGATGTCCTTTGCCAGGGCGTAGCCGTGCTTTGTCCCTTCCGCCAAGCTGGAGAGAATCAAGGTCGCCGGCCCTGCGTAACGACCGAACGTCGCGAGCGGCTCGAACGGGATTTCCTGTTCCGGAGCCGGCTTGTCGGACTTCACCGGCGGCCTGTCGGACCTCGCCACCGGGGTCATCGTATTTCGCTCGACGACTCACCGGCCGTCGGACCCGCGACACCCAGCAGAATTCGAAGCACGGCCCTACTTTACTCCGTGAGCCGATATACCGTCAACAAGTATATCGGCAGCCAGAGTAACAGTTGTTGGCGGTAGGCCCTGGCCTGAGGAGCTGCCGGCGGCCATGATGGAGTGAGATGCCTGGCTCTCAGGCACAGGGGGTTGGGGAGAGGAGTGCTCATGTTCGAGAAGCTGTTGGTTCCCCTCGACGAGTCCGAATACGCAGAGCGGGTGCTCGACGCGGCCAGCGAGGTTGCTGCCAAATTCGGATCAGAGGTGCGAGTGCTGCATGTACTCGAGCTGGGCTTTGTTGGCCGGGCGGGGTCGGTTCCGCTCGAAGGGCACGACGAGGTTCACAAGCTCGTGAACGACGCCGTCGCCGAGCTCCAGTCCCGGGGGGTGAAGGCGACCGGCGAGGTTCGGGCGGCCCAGCACGGAAAGGTGGCAGTCGAGATATGCGACGAGGCGCGAGAGGTGGGAGCGACCGCCATCGTCACGGGCTCGCGCGGGCTCACCGATCTCGAGGGATTCTTCCTCGGCAGCACTACGCACAAGCTGCTGCATCTGTCACACCTGCCGGTTCTCGTCATCCGCTGAGCCCGCCACTTTCTCGACGCGTCAGTCCTCCGGCTCTCGAGTTTCCTGGACGCTACGGGCTGGACTCCGTCTCCTGTCCGAGAGCGAATTTCTGCACCGCGTCTGCGTCGCACCGGTGGGGGAGTCTCCACAGGTTAAGGGGATGAGTCTCCACAACTTTCCACTCGCGGCTGCTCGATGAGCCTCCGGACCGGAGCCATCTACTCGGCCGCCACCATCTCCGTCACTGGGCCCTAAGAAGCTGTTGCGGACTCGATCGTCGCGCCGCCAGGGCCGGTGCCACCGCGAGCAGATTGGCCGCTACGAGGATCCCCAGCACGATTGCCACCAGGAACCAGGTCTGTACGACCGGGACCGGCACGGCTCCGAGGTTGCTGGCGAACGCGTTCCACACCCCGCGTCCGAGCACGCTCCCTAGTTGGGTGGTCGGAAAGTCCCTGTTCGCAGGGCTGAACGGTGCTCGCGATTTCATGCCGTATCGGGTTGACTTGGCGATGTGAGAGGAACGGCGCAGCAGCAGGGGTCTCTGTCGCAG
>Ga0181533_1003523_pt1 | contig 16925 bp, 11 predicted proteins | sample PEATcosm2014_Bin_45_FD_119772 | JGI IMG/M metagenome (GOLD analysis project Ga0181533, IMG submission 119772) | Peatland microbial communities from MTU Mesocosm Facility, Houghton, MI, USA - PEATcosm2014_Bin11_60_metaG | ecosystem: Environmental > Terrestrial > Soil > Wetlands > Peat | place... | reverse complement strand
CCGTGCAGGGTCATCAGCTCCTTGCCGGTTTCGGCATCCCAGATCTTTGCGGTTCCATCAAAGTTTGCCGTAGCCAGGTGCTTGCCGTCGGGGCTGAAGGCAACGGAGAGGACCCAACCCTCGGGCTCGGACAGGGTCATCAGCTCCTTGCCGGTTTGGGCGTCCCAGATCTTCGCGGTCTTGTCCTCGCTTGCCGTGGCCAGGCGCCTGCCGTCGGGACTGAAGGCGATGGACATTACGATGTCCGCGTGTCCGTTCAAGGTCATCAGCTCCATGCCGGTTTGGGCGTCCCAGATCTTCGCGGTTTTGTCCTCGCTTGCCGTGGCCAGGCGCCTGCCGTCGGGGCTGAAGGCGATGGACCAGACCACGCCGTTGTGTCCGCGCAGGGTCATCAGCTCCTCGCCGGTTTGGGCGTCCCAAATCTTCGCTGTATTGTCAGTGCTTCCGGTTGCCACACGCCTGCCGTCGGGGCTGAATGCAACTGAGGCGACCGCGTTCGTGTGCCCGCGCAACGTACTTCTCACCTGGGAGGAAAGGATGGCGGAGTGAAGCGCCGTGGTGGCGGCTGGGAGGAGCGGAAGACCAAAGGCGGCCGTCACATTGACGGCTTGCATCGCAAGCAGAATGCTCCTTTCCGGATTCTGCGTCTGTTGCTCCACGGAGTCCGCTGCCAATTCGCGAGACTTGGCTTCTCTCAGGAGCGTCAATTCGTGTTTGGCTGCCTCTTCAGCGAGTCCCTTTTCGGTTTCCGCGAAAGTAGCGACGGCCTCCGCTTTTTGGCGCTGACCCTCTGCCTCTTGCTTTTCCTTACTGGCCAACGCAGCGCTATTCTCGGCGGCCAGGCGCTCACGATCTGCCTCTTGCTTTTCGTGGGACGCAAGCATGGAGGACTGTTGTGCTCTGTCCCGTTCATGCATTGCCTGGTTGCCTTTCCAGTAAAAGCCTCCGGTTGCGACTGCAAGAGCAACAAGAAGAGGAATAGCGGCGAGCAACGTCCTGGCTCGAAGCCGGGCTGCCCTTGCGGTCTTCTCCCGCTCCCGCTCCCGCGCCTCGCACCAGTTCAGGAAGTCGATCGCGGCTTCGAATTCGCCGGCGTCCAGATAACGGCTGGCCCAGACATCTGTGGGGTGGAACTCGTTTCTCCAGCTGTAGAGGTTTCTAAGGGTCAGCCCGGCGATACCCTGCACCTGATTCTTTTCTGCCGCGCTCATGCCGGGGCGCCAGCCCGCTTCCTGCGAGGCTGCGGCGAGTTCATGAAGGCGGCGCTCGCTGCGGTTCTCCTCCTCCATCCAGCCCACAAGCCGCGGCCATCCGCGGAGGACGCTCTCGTGCATCACATCGACGATGTCCTGGTGCAGACCGCTAAGGCGCAGGAAGCCTTCCCGATGAAAGATGTCGACGACCTCATCCGCGGCGTCTTCCGCCCCTGGGCCGCACAATGCCCTCAGCTGCTCTCGCGTGGCCCAGCGGCGCACGGCCCGGCCCCGGTCGATCTCCGAAACCCGCTGGAAGACCAGCCGGCAAGCCTTCTGCTGCGACGGAGTGAGGTCCTCGTAGATCTGGTCGAGATGCTGCTCGAGGGCGTTCTTCCATCCGCCGGCGGCGGTGTAGTGCGCTAAGGTGATTCGTCCGCCTTCGGCGGCAATCCACATGCGGCTCAGCAGGTGTTGCAGCCGCGGCAGCTGATCGGGATCGGCCCCCACCTCGCCGAGCAGCCGCTGCACGACCGCCGGCTCAATGTCTCTTCCCACCGGCGCCTCGATGGCGCGCTGCAACTGGTCGCGACGCAAACGGGGCACAAGATAGAGCGAGGCATTCATGCGCTCGGGAAGATCGGGAAACTGCGCACAGTCTCCCAGATAGTCTGAGCGCATGACCAGGAGCACATAAATGCGCAGATTGGGCTCGGCTGCGGCGTCCAGAAGCCTGCGCACCAGCGCCTGCGCCTGTTCCCGGGCCTCGGTACCCCGTCCTGCGGCCTGCTCTTCACGAATGTAGGCGAATATCTCTTCGAACTGGTCGGCAATGATCAGGACGTTGGTGCCTGCCTCGAGGGAGGCGGAATCCACCGCACGGGCGATGCCGAGCGGCCCCTCGGCAATGGTCTCTGTGGCGTGTTGAATGCCCAGTCCACGTTCCAAGGCTCCGCCCAGCTCCTCCATGGGAGAACTGCCAGGCTTGAACTCGATCACGTTCCAGCGGTAGCCGGCGGCAGGAATCATTCCGCTTTTCAGCTCCGGGAGCAGGCCGGCGCGAACCAGGGAAGACTTGCCACAGCCGGAGGAGCCCAGCACGGCCACAAACCGGTTGAGTTCAAGCTTGGAAAGCAGCTCCCGGACGTGTCCATCCCGGCCGTAAAAGAGGTGGGAATCTCTCTCCTCAAAGTAACGCAACGCCAGGTAAGGACACTGGCCGGGCGGACTCACGCGCAAGCCTCCGCAAAATACGCAGCCGCGGCCTGCGGCTGGTCGAGCAAGGGCACACCCAGGAACTTGAGATCGTGTTCCTTGAAGTCGTTGGGCGGAGGAGCGACGTAAATCGCACTGTGCAGGCGGCGCTCCTGGATATGGCGCCGGAGCCGGAGAAAGACCGTGTCGAACCAGTCCTGCTCCGTGTTGCCGTAATAGATGAGGCAGCCGTCGAGCTCTTCAAGCGCCTTGACGTGCCGGGTAATGGCCTCGTCGGCGGGACCGCTCACGGGCGAAGGATAGATGCAGACGCCTTTTTGCCGGAGGACATCGAGCAGCGGCTCGGCCTGGTCGCGGTTGGCGCGGTCCGGACACAGGAAGTAAATGAGCGGATTCGAACCGGGATTCTTGAACTTGGGGGGTTGGGCGCTGAGGACCCGGATGCGCTCTTCAATGCCCGCCTGGGAGTCAAACCACTCGAAACCCGCATTGGTCAGATCGGTCAGCTCATCGGATTGAGTTGCGGTCCAGACCAGGCGGGGCTTCTCGCTGGCGCGCGCCAACTCGAGTTGCGTCTTTACCAGGTAGTCCGCCGCAGGTCTCCGGTCTAAAGGATGGACACTCACAAAGCTCAAGGCGAGTGACTCCTGGATATGCTTCTGAAGCTCGGCTGCATCCATCTCCATGAGCTTCTCCGGCATGGCCGGAAGAACGTCGAATTTGTGGTTGAGAGACTTGCGCAGAACCTTCGATGGCTCGAGAAAGTTATCTGCCAGGTAGACCGCGGCGCGTCCCGAAGCCTTTGCCGGAACGTGAGGAAGGACCTCGGCAATGGCGACTGTCAGGTCGCGGAGGGCTTCGTTGAATTCCGGGGAGCCGGGCGCGAATTCGATGGGGTTGCCGGTGTGGCTCTTCCCGCAGAATCGCTTTGCCTGACAGGCCGCCAACCAGTGCCCCTCCGGCGGCGGGCAGAGAAGCTCGACCGGAAAGATGCGGCTGCGATGCGCTGCGTCACCGGAGACGGTGGATCCGCCCAGGAAGCTTTCGAGCTCGTTCTCGCAGTAATCGCTGGTAAAGAACCTGGGAGTAAGGATGGGAACCAGAACGGCCGAATTGGCCGATGCATACAGAAGCTTTTCGTTCCAGGTGTCTCCGGGTTTCAGCCCTTCCTTGTCCCAGAACGTAAAGACATTATGCGGTGTAAAGCGGTTCAGGTCCTTCCTGAGCGCGTCGTAGAAGGGCTGCACCCAGTCCACGTCGAGCGTGCTGTAGCTAATGAACAGGTCGTATTGATATCCGTGGAGGAAGCTGCTTTCCATGATGACCAGCCTCAATCATTCAGCCAGTTGATTTCTGCCTTACCGGATGTGTTGGCTCGATTGTAGCGCTGAATTGTCTTTCAGGGCTATTTTGATGCGCCGCAACGGGATGGGAGTATGCGCCGTAGGCCGCGGACTCTGTTTTTCTTGAAAAGTGGGTGGGCGGGTCGCGGCATGGCTAAAGCCCAGCCCGGATACAAGACTAAGTGAAAATGCAGATCCTTCGGCTTCGCTGAAGAGCGCTCCGCTCGGGATGACACGCGGTTCCAGGTAGCTCAGGATGACATCCGATACTCATCGCTCAGCGACTGTGTTGCCGACTCGCTTGTGCGGGTCAGGGGACCGGCGGCGCGGGTTTACTGGGGCTGGAGGCCGGCGGCGGCGAGCATGCCGAAGAATTGCCGCTGCGTGCACTGGTCGATGCCGACGCCAACCAGTTTGCCCTCACGATTGAAAACGTACGTGTGCGGAATGCCCACGATATGGAAGAGCTTGTGCACGGCGCCGTCGGGATCGATAAGAACCGGCGGGTGATAATTCGCCCGAGCGAGGAACTGGCTCACCTTGAACGGGTCCTCATCGGTGATGGAGAGAATCACCAGGCCCTGCGACTGGTAGTGCGTGTAGATCGCGTCAAGATTGGGCATCTCCGCGCGGCACGGCGAACACCATGTGGCCCAGAAATTGACCATGACAATCTTGCCGCGCAACCGCGAGAGGGTCCAGGGCTTGTTGTGCAGGTCCCTGAGGGTGAAATCCGCCTTTTCGATGTCCGCGTCGTTGGCGGCAAGGATGTCTGCAGCCTCGGCATAGAGAGGATCGTTGAGAGTGATGTTGACATGCTCGTAACGGACCAGTTGCGCCAGTTCCATATAGGGCATCGGAGGCTGATCGCCTTTGGCCGGAATGGGCGTCTCAGCAAGCGACTTGGCCAGAGTGTCGGCGACGGTCTGCAGGGCATCGGCGCCCTGGTCGCCTTCCGTGACCAGATTCGCGAGCGCGTCAGCCAATCGTACTTTGGACTGGCCGGCGGGAAGAGATTGAACGTCATGGGCAAGCTGCATGGTGGCCGCGGGGCGCTTATCGTCAGGCAATGAACGCAGTTTTTCGATCTGGCTTTCGATTTTGGATTGGGAAGGCTGGCTGCGCAAAGGCGAAACGGCCAGCAGGAGAGCGGCGGCGAGCAGGACGGTGGCGGAGCGTGTCATGGATCCTCCACGAAGAATGAATTTCTGAGAACAGGTTTGAGCGGGCTTCTGTGATTCGGAGGATTGTAAACCCGGTGTGGATGGTTTTTCGCGAAATTTCAGATTTTTTGCGCGTGCATGACGATGCGCTCGGAGACGGCTTCGAGGACCTGCTCGTGGACCTCGTCGATCGACAGGTCGCCTTCGATGAGAACGACGCGATCAGGCTCGCGGGCGGCAATTTCCCGGTACTTCTCCCAGACGCGGCGGAAGAAGGCGTCCTTCTCCGACTCGAAACGGCCTTCGCTGGAGCCGGTTTCGGCCTCGATGCGATCGTTGCGGTGGCGCGCGCGGGCCAGCGAAACTCGAAGGCCGGGCAGGAGCAGGAGGGTGAGATCGGGCTGCAGTCCGCCGCAGATGATTCGATGCATATCGAGAACGACCTGGGAGCCAAGCTCGCGGCCGCCGCCTTGATACGCCTCGGTGGAATCGGTGAAGCGGTCGCAGACCACGATGCGGCCGGCGTCGAGAGCCGGTTGAATGACCTCGGCGATGGCCTGCGCGCGGTCGGCAAACATGAGGGCCATCTCCGCCATGGGCGCCACGTGGTGCGAGCCGGAGTTGAGCAGGATCTCGCGGATGCGGTCGCCGGTGGCGGTGCCGCCAGGCTGGCGCAGCAGCACGGGCTCCTGGCCGCGGCGCGTGAGCCACGCCGCCAAACGCTTGATCTGCGTGGTCTTACCCGACCCGTCGAGGCCTTCGAGCGTGATGAAGACACCGCGCGGCATGGGTTGAGTCTATCACCGCGCCTGCGGCAGGAGACAAGTCTGTTTGAGTTGTGTTACAAGTGAGTGAATTCCCCGAAATCTTACGGGATTCGGGCCCGCAGAGGCCTGTGTCCTGGTGGAGTGAAACATGCGTTTGCCAGTCACGCTGAAGTTCATCCTATGCGCCCTGTTGCTGGGCGCTTTGCCGGCTAGCCGGCTCACCGCGCAACACCTGACGCTGGAGGGCCAGACGGGCGGATTTCTGACGCCGACCGCGTATGTGGTCTACGCGGATAAGGGGCAGACCTTTTCGCATCCGGCCGTCGGCTTCCATTTCATGGATACTGCGGCGGTGATCGGCAATGCTGAAACTTTCAGCATTACTGAGGGCTTTCGCAATCGGGCAGAGGCCGGGTACACCCGCAGTCAGCATCAGTTTGGCGACCAGCCCACCACAACGGCCACACCGCTGGGCCTGAGCAACCTGTGGAATTACTCCGGCATGAACGTCTTCCACGGCAAGGTGGTGGCAATCAAGGACGGGCAGTTCGGCGCGTGGATGCCGGGGATTGCGGTGGGCGGCGTGCTCCGCACCAACGACCACTTTGTGTCGGGCGCGGCCAACAAGATGCTGACGGGAACGGACAAGTCGTACACCAACGGCGACGTGTACGTTGCCGTGACCAAGACCTGGGCGAAACCTCCGGTGCCGTTCCTGCTGAACCTGGGCTGGAAGGTGACCAATGCGACCATCTTCGGCCTCGGCGGCCAGAGCACGCGCTTTGGCGGGCGGTTCTTCGGCGGATTGGGCATTCCGCTGCCCATCGGCCATGGGATCGTGGCGGTGCCCTCGGCGGGGTTCACGCAGGAGCCCAAGACTTCGGTGAATCTGAACACGCTGCTGAACGCGGCGCTCTATCAGTGCGAGGCCGCAAAGGCGTGCAGTCCTACGTCGTATCCGCTGATGAGCGCGCATATACCCACAACGCTGGACTACGCGGTGCGCGTGACGCAGCGGGACAAGCCGCACTTCTCATTTGACATTGGCGTGGGACAGGTGGCGGGGAACATCGGATCCATTTATGTTGCAAACCCGTACTTCAATCCCTTGGTCCCCGCGGACGGGCCTCCGGTTGTGACCACGCCGGTGCTCCTGCAGGCGCGGCACGTGGTGGGCATGGGGCTTAGTTACAGGTATTAGCGAGTCAGCAAGTCAGCGCATTGGCGAGTCAGCGAGCCAGGAGCTGCTCATCTGTGATTTCTGTTCCCGGATCGCTGCTGTTATTTGTCCGGGGTGGGGGCGTAGTAGCCTTCGCGCGTGATTACGTTGAGGTCGGTCTTGTCGGTCTTGTCGGTCTTGAGGACGATTTTGTGGAACTCGCCTTCGGTGTCCACTTTGTCGGGCGTGTAGGTTAAAAGGTACTGCTGGCGCAGGGATGAGGCGATCTGGTTGTAAATCTCTTCCAGGTTGTCCTTCTTTTTGGCTTCGAAGAACTGGCCGCCGGTGCGCGAGGCGATCTGCTGCATGATTTTTTTGCCGTCGACTCCGGCTTCGCTGCGGGGGTTGCCGCCACCGCGGTGTCCGCCGCCACCGCCGCCGGGGTAGCCTCCGCCACCACCGGGATAGCCTCCTCCGCCGCCCATGCCGCCATGACGCCCGCCGCTGCCGGGATAGCCATTCATTTGCCGCTCTTCCTCGCCTTTGAAGTAAATGGCGAAGACCTGCACATTAGCGCGGTCGGCGGCATCGATGGCGTCGTTGAGGGTTTCCTTGCTGCCGCTGTCGGCGCCGTCAGAGAAGACGATGAGCGCCTTGCGCCCTGATTTCGGCTTCATCAGTTCCTCGGAGGCGAGGTAGATTGCATCGTAGAGCTGGGTTCCGCCGCCATGTGCGCCGCCGTGCTGGCCATAGCCGCCGTTTCCGCCGCGGTCGTCGCCATTGGTTTCAGGGCCCTGGTTGTTGCGTGCCTGCGAGGTTGGCCCCATGCCGTCGAGCTCGTGGTGCAGCTTGTCGCGCGAGTTGGTGAAGTCTTCGAGGAGCTCGACTTCGCGGTCGAAGTGAATGAGGAAGGCTTCGTCGCCCTGGACGCCGGTTTTCGGATCGGCGGGCAGCATGAGGTCAATGAACTTTCCCGCGGCCTTGCGCTCGTTGTCCATGGCCGAGGAGACGCTGCGGCTGGTGTCGACCAGCAGGCCGAGGCGGAAGGGCAGGTTGCTCTGGGAGGTAAAGCTCTTGATGACCTGGGGGCGGCCGTCTTCAGTGAGGGTGAAGTCCCTGGCCGTGAGGTTGGTGACGAGGGCGCCGTGCTTGTCTTCCACCACCACGGGCAGCAGAACCTCGCGTGCCTGGACCTTGATGTTGGTCATGGGCTGTTGGGTGGAGGGGGACGGGGAGGGCTGCTGCGCGGCGCCGGAGCCGCGCACTGCGAAAGACACGAGCAGAGAAACCGCGGCGAGCGAAAGGGCAAGGTAAAACGTTGACTTGGTTTTCATAGAAATTCGCGAAAGCTACACGTTCAATGGCTTAGACGCTGCCGGACCGCTGTTCGATGACGTTTTTTGGGGGATTCCTTAGGGCGGTGCCGGAGATTCTAAGGCCGGCGACGGTGGTTTCCCACCCTTTTCCGCAAAAAGCGCGGAAAAGGATGGGGCACGGATGCGGTGTCGATTTCCCACCCTTTCGCAAAAGGCGCGAAAGGATGGGGCACGGGGGTCTGTGCGAGTGGAGAGAGGTGGGTTGAGGGTCGTGCTTTCCCACCCTTTCCAAAAAAAGCGCGAAAGGATGGGGCACGGGAAGGTTGCTCTTCAAGCGGTCAGATGCCTAGCGGAGCAATTCTTCGAGGGTCGTGCTGAGGTCGGTTTTGTCGTCGCGGTATTTGACGATGGCAGGGGCGTAGAGACTAAGGCCCCAGGCTTGGCTTTGGGGATGGCCTTTGCCCTTGCCGACGGCGCGGGCGCCGGGGACGACGACGGCATTTTCGGGAACGATGAGCGGGGTTTCGGGGCCGGCGCGCAGCACTTCGCCTTTGACGAGATCGAAGAGGGGCGTTCCGCGGGTGAGGATCGTGCCGGCCGCGAGCACCGCGCCCTTGCGCACGAGGGTGCCCTCGTAGACGCCGCAGTTGCCGCCCACCAGCACGTCGTCTTCAATGATGACGGGGCTGGCATTGACCGGCTCGAGGACGCCGCCGATTTGCGCCGCGGCACTCAAGTGCACGCGTTTGCCGATCTGGGCGCAGGAGCCTACGAGTGCGTGCGAATCGACCATGGTTCCCTCGTCGACCCAGGCGCCGGTGTTGATGTACATGGGCGGCATGCAGACCACGCCGCGCGCTACGTAGGCGCCGGCACGCACGGAAGAGCCGCCGGGCACCACGCGCACACCGTCAGCCACGGAGAAAAGCCGCGCGGGGTAGGTGTGCTTGTCGACAAAGGAGAGTGAGCCGGAGTTCGAGTTTTCGAGAGCGCCGAGGCGGAAGCCGAGCAGGATGCCCTGCTTGACCCAGGCGTTGACGCGCCATCCCGTGGGCGAGGCGGGGTCGGGCTGGGCGGCGCGCACTTCGCCGCGTTCGAGACACGCACGCAGCTCCAGAAAGGCCTTCATGGCCGCCGGGTCGCCGCTCGAGGCCGCTCCCGCGGCAAAGTGCCGCACGATCTCTTGTTCAAGCTCGGTGAGAGTCATTCCAATCCGAGTGTAACAAGGCAGGGAACAAGGGAACGAGGGAACGGAAACCAGCTTCTAGCTTTTAGCTCTTAGCTTTTAGCTCGTCGAGGTGGGCGGGCGGCGGTGGTGGAAGGACGTAGGGACTAAGGGACTACGGGGCTGGGAGCGGAGGTCAGGCGGGGTGGAAGGGAATCAGGGTGGGCTTGGTTCTGGGCCGCGTATGCGCGCCGACGGGTTGCAGGCGGAAGCAGTTTTTGCCGGAGGGAATGAGCGCCAGAGGAATGGGTGCTTCGCCGGGGCGGCCGTGAAAGTTCTTCGACTCGAGCCACGCGCGCAGGCGGGGATCACAAATTTGCGCCTGGCCCTGCCAGAAATCGGGCTTGAGACCGAGCTGAATAAGCAGGTGGTCCAGATGCAGCTCGATGACGTTGCTGTTCCTGGGGAAATAGCGGCGCACATTGCCCGCGCCGACCTCGACACCGGTAAACTCGCGGCCCTTGCACTGCGTTTTGACAACCATGGAGACCTGCCGAACAACAGCGAGAAAACTTCACTCGGAATCAACCTAGTCTAAGAAGAAATGCGTGGAGGGGGATATGGGAATGGAGAGAAAAGCGGCAGCCGGTTCCTGAATTGAGACAGGCGGGGCGGCCAGACAGTTTTGGGAAGTCCTCTGCCTCCTGAGACGAGCGAAGGCGGCTGCTGGTAATTCTCGAGTTCTTTCGCCCGCTGAAGCGGGCTGGGACCGAGCGGCGCGGGCTTTCTCCCCAGGCTTGCACCTGTTGCTAGCCCGCATTTCTCACAGACGTCTCGACGGCAGGCAAAGCGACCCATTTTCATCCGCCGGCCTGCCCTGCGGGGGTCTGGAGACCCCCGCTACAGCCGGTCTGGAGACCGGCGCTACAAGTTCTCGCTGCGTGTGAGAAATGCGGGCTAGCTGCTTGCGGCCTGCTGAAGCGGGCCCTGGGCTCTGCATGCTCTGCGGCGCGGGCAGGGCGCAATGGGGGCGCGGGCAAAGCGCGATTTGCGGCGCGTATGCGATACTCGAAAAGGAATGTACAAACGGATCGTATTGAAGCTATCGGGTGAGGCTCTTGCGGGAGAGCGGGGCTTTGGTCTGGATGCCGAAAAGGTGTCCGAGATTACCGGCGAGCTCGCGGAGATTCATGATCTGGGCGTGGAAATCGGCCTGGTGGTGGGCGGCGGCAACTTCTTCCGCGGCGTGGAAGAGCAGGCCAAGGAGATGGACCGCGTGAGCGCGGACAACATGGGCATGCTGTCGACGGTGATCAACGCCCTGGCCCTGCAGGACGCTCTGGAACAACGCGAGGTGCAGTGCCGGGTGATGAGCGCGGTGTTCATGAACCAGATTGCCGAGCCGTACATCCGGCGGAGGGCGGTGCGGCACCTGGAAAAAGGCCGCGTGGTGATTTTTGCGGCGGGCATCGGGAATCCGTTCTTTTCTACGGACACGGCGGCCAGCCTGCGCGCCATGGAGATCAAGGCCGATGTGCTGCTGAAGGGCACCAAGGTGGAGGGCGTATACAACGCCGACCCGGTGCTGGTGAAAGACGCCGTGAAATACGACGAGATCACCTACATGGACATTCTGCGCCAGGGGCTGAAGGTGATGGACCTGACGGCGGTGAGCCTGTGCAAGGACAATAACCTGCCCATGATCATCTTCAACATGACCCGTCCGGGCAACATTCGGCGCGTGGTGCTGGGTGAAAAGGTGGGATCGCTGGTGACGGCGTAAAAGCAGGGACCAAGGGACCGAGGGAACAAGGGAACAAGAAAACGCAAAAGCAGCATCTAGCTCCTAGCTGGTCGAGTTGAGTGGGCGGCAGTAGCGTGGATTTGGAGTCAGAAATCAGAGGCAAGGGACTAGGGAGCAGCTAGTGTGGTTAGTCTGAGGCCCATGGAGAAGCAACCGCAGATCCTTCGACTCCGTCCGTCGCGGCGGACTGCGCTCAGGATGACAGCTTCATCGTGTTAAGAGCCTCCGATCCTCTGCCCTCATTCCCTCGTCCCTGATCCCTGGTTTTCTTGTTCCCTTGTTCCCTCGGTCCCTTGTTCCCTGCCTTTCGGAGCGTCTAACTGTACGTGGAAACTCGCAAGCCAGCGCCGCTGAAAGCTCTGACAGGCTTGCGCTGCTTCGCGGCCATCAACATCGTTCTCTTCCACTTCTCCAATCCCAAGTGGTTTAACTTCAATTTCTACTTTCCCGAGCCGTTTATGGCGCGCTCGCTGCACGTGCCCCTGCTGCTGGCGCCGGTGGTCAACGCGGGATTCATTTCCGTGAGCTGTTTCATCCTGCTGTCGGGATTTGTGCTGGGCTACAACTACAACGAGCGGGCGCGCAACGGGGAACTAGACCGCAAGCGCTTCTGGGAGGCGCGCTTTACCCGCATCTATCCCATTTACCTTTTGAGTTTGCTGCTGAGCCTGGGGAGTCTGAAGTCAGAGTACGGGACGCACACGCACGCGATGTTTTGGACGGGGGTGGTGTTGACGCCGCTGCTGCTGCAGGGGTGGGTTCCGGCTGTGGCCACGTTCCTGAACACGCCGGCGTGGACCATGTCGGCCGAAGCCGTCTACTACGCGATTTTTCCGTGGCTGGCGCGATGGAAGAAGCCCGAACGCGTGGGGCCGTACGTCGCGAAACTGGCGGGTGTGTGGGTGCTGGGACTGACGCCGGGCGCACTGTACATGATGTTCAACCCTGACGGCATCGCTCATCCCGACCGCTGGAGTTACGGGCCGTGGCTATGGACTCTGAAATATACGCCCTACGCGCACATTTTCAGCTTTGTGTTTGGCGTGATGCTGGCCAACCTGAACGCGATGATCCCGCGCACGAGCCACGTGCGCCTGTGGCTGGGCCTGATCGGCTTTGGGGGAATTTACGGAATTCTGTGCATGGGAGCGCTGGTTCCCTACGCCATCATCCACGACGGTCTGCTGATGCCGCTGTTTGCTTTTATCGTTCTGGGGCTGGCGGGGGAGAATCCGCTCGCCGCTGCACTGGGCGTGCGGCCGCTGGTGTTTGTGGGCGAAGCCAGCTACTGCCTTTACCTGCTGCACTTCACCCTGTGGAACATGATTCACGACTCGCATGTGCTGGAGAAGCTGGGGCTGAGCCGCTTCGATCCGTGGCTCAGTTACGTTCTGCTGATCGCGCTGGCGCTTGTGGCGCTGCACTTTATCGAGAAGCCGGCGCAGCGCAAGTTGCGCGAGTGGATGCACGCGACGAATGTGGTGAAAGAGCCCGTGGTTCGTGGAGGGTGAACGAGTGTGAGTGTGAGTGTGGGCGTGTGAAGGAAGTGAAGAAGTGAAGGAGTGAAAAGGACCGCGGTTCATGGATTGCGAGACGTGGATTTGAGCGCCGAGAATTCCGGTTCGAAAAACCTGCGCAGCAAAAAGCCCAGCCTTGCGGCCGGGCTTTTCATTTTCTTACTGAAACCTGATTCTTGATCCCTGACACCTGAAACCTGACACCTGAAACCTGAAACCTGAAACCTGACACCTGACACCTATTCCTACGGAGTCACCGACTGCGTGGCATGGTTGCCATGCGGGACCGCGATGACCGCCATGGGGTAGGCGCCGGTGGGGTAGGGCGTGGCCTGCGTGGTGGACAAAGCGCCGGTGTCGGGATTGAGCTTGAAGCCGGAGATGGAGTTGCCCAGGCGGTTGGCAGTGTAGACGAAGCGGCCCAGCGAGGGCTCAACAGTGACCGACACCGGTTCAGTATCGGTGGAGTTTCCGGCGGTGGAGCCAGAGCCCACGATGGTCGACGGTGTGCCGGTGGGCAGGGCGATGGAATAAGACGACAGCGTGTTATCCAGCGAGTTGGTGACGTACATATAAATGCCGCGCGGATCGATGGTGATGGAGGTCGGCTGGTTGCCGGTCTTGAACGGCCCGTTGATCATGAAGCTGAGCACGTTGGTGGAGAGCACGGTGTAGCCGATGAGCTCATTGGAAGCGTAGTCGGTGACGAAAACGAAGCGGCTGGTGGGATCCGTGGCCAGCGCGGAGGGCTTGACGCCAGCCTGGTAGGGGCTGCCGGAGGCGGCGGTGAGCGCGCCGCTGGAGCCGACCGAGTAGCCGAAGACCCAGCCGGGGTTGGCGCTGCTGGTGGTGGTTCCGCCCGGGTTGTAAGCCGACTTGTCGTAGGCCGTCACGTACACCGCATTGTTGTTGGCGAGGACGGTGACGCCGGTGGAGATGATGGTGTCGCCTGCGTATGGTGCGGGAAGAGTGAGCTGAGTGGTTGCGGTTGCGCTGCCGAGGGCGCCATTGCTGAGGGCATATTCGGTGAGTGTGGCGGAGCTGGCGCCGGAAATCACGTACAGGTAGGTATTGGCGGAGTTGACCACGATAGACACCGGGGCACTGGCCAGGGTAACCGACTCCTTCTGCGTGAGAGCGCCGGAATCAGCGACGGTGAAATGCACCACGGAGTTATTGCTCTGGTTGGCGACATAAACGTTGAGGTAGTCCGAAGTCGCGGCCATGGCCACGGGGCTGCTTCCTCCGGAGGAGATGGCGGGAACAGCGGAGCGAATGGCGCCGGACTGCGCGTCGACGGCGTAGCCATAGATCTGGCCGGCGCTGTTGGCAGAGGCGCCCGCGGAGGCGGCCACGTAAACAAAGTCGATGGTGACAAGCTGGCAGGCCGTCAGGAGTGTGGCCACAATGAGGCCAATCGCAGAGACCAGAGCGAGCTGGCTCAATTTACTGAACTTCATGCGCTTCCTTCGTCATGGGCCCTTTGGTTCAAGAGCCCTCAAGAAATCTCGTTTACGTTGCCCCGTGTTTATTGTAAAAGCCGCGTACGGGGTATTGCCAGAACCGGCTGCAATCCGCGAGCCGGACGATACCGTAATCTCAATGCGACCCGACGCCGCCTCCGGTGCCGTTGTGTGGAATGGCCGCCGCAGCCACGGGCTGTGCGCCGGTGGCAAACGGCGAGTTCTGGGCGTCGAGCAGGGTACCGGCCGTGGTGCTCAGCTCAAAATCTGAAACCGTGCTGTCGAGAAAATTGACAGTGAAGAGAAAGTGGTTGGTGGAGGGATCGATGCCGATGGCGACGGGCTGGAGGCCGGTGGCGTAGCTGCCAACGCGGGTGAGCACGCCGCTCGACATGGAATAAGCGGTCACGGTGGCGTCGGTCGAGTTGCTGACGTAGGCATAGGCATACGTGGGATCGACGACTACGCCGGTGGGATCGTTGCCGGCGGGGTAGGGGCTGCCGCTCAACGTGGTGAGCGCGCCGGTGGAAGCGACGGTGTAGCCGAGCACGTTGCCGCGCACGGAGTCGGTCACGTACACATAGGCGCTTTTGGCATCGCTGGCGATGGCGGAAGGCTGAACGCCGGCAGCAAAGGGCGAGCCGGGCACGGCGGTCAACACGCCTCCCGATCCGACAGAGAAGCCGAAAACATAGCCCGCGGAAGGTGTCACCGACGAGTCGTACGCGGAGACATAGACATAGGCGCCGGAGGCGAGGACATTCACGGCGGTGGGCACGATCACGTGCGAAGCATTGGCGCCGGTGAGCGTGAGCGGCCAGAATTGGGCGCTCAGCGCCGGGTTGGTGGCCGGCGTGCCGAGGCAGACGGTAGCGGCGCATGGCGCGGAGCTGGAGGAGCCACCGGCAGCGAGCGGGTACACGGCGATGGAACCGGAACAAGGATCCGCCGTGGAGCAGAGCGGAAGCGGCTGGTAGGTATCCGCCACGAAGACGTTGGATTTGTTGGCGGCGATGGCCAGCGGGTAGATGCCGGGTGTGTTCACGGTATTGAACGGATAGAGCTTGCCATCGCTGCCGATGATGAACTGGACGATGGTGTTGTCGTCGTGATTGACGACGAACAGGTTCTGATAATCGGCGGAGACGGCTTCGGCGAGGGGGTTGCGGCCTTCAGAAGGAAACGGCGAGGTGGGAATCTGGCGCATGGCGCCGGACTCGGAGTTGATCTCGAAGACATCGATCTCGCCGTAGTTGTTGGCGCCTGCGGCTTTGTTGCTGGCCACGAAGACGAAATCCACGGTGAGGGTTTCGCAGGCGGTAATGAGCGAAGCCGCCGCGAGGCTGGCCGCGGCAATCAACAAGAGCTGGCTCGATCTAGAAAACTTCATGCGCATCTTTCGTCAGCAGGGCCACCCATGGACCCCTCTAAAAATCTGGTTTCCAATCAAGTCAATTCTTGCTCAAATCAAGGCGCGAACAGCGAACGGCCGTGCCGGGATTTGGACAATGTCGATGCAGACTCCGAAGCTTCCGGAACTTCACAAGAGGCGCCGGCCAGCCTGTCGCAATTGGGCCGGCGGACGCCGCCAGGCATTATCCGGTACGCCCGTCCACCAGGCACCATGTGGGCTGACCCTCGAGCGAGTAACTTCCAGTCCCCGAACGCAAAGAGTTCAGGTCGCCGGTATTGGGATCGAGCAAGCGTCCGGTGATGGTGGAGTCATATTCGTTGGCTTCGTAGATGAACTGACTCGAGGGATCTTCGACGATGCACTGCGGCCCCGAGCCGGAGCCGAAAGGCTCTTCGGCGATGAAGCTCAACTGATAAGAGGGCGCAGTGGTGAGGAAGTATCCGGCGAGGCCGCTTTCCGGATTCACTCCGGTGGTGTTGTTGCCCTGGTTGGCGACATAAACGAATTTACCCTTGGACTCGACCAGCACCTGAATGGGATTGGCGAGCGTGGGATCGTCGGGAATCACGCCGCTTGGCTCGGCCTGCAATGCGCCGCCAGTGCCAGTGGTATAGGGGAGAATCTGGCTTTGCGAAGTGGTGGAGTTTCCGTTGAATGTGATCGTAACCGGCTCGTTGTCGAGCACGTAAATGACGCTGTTGGCATTCACAATGGCGGTGCCTTGCTTGATGTTCAGCCCCTGCACACTGTTCTGGCTCAGCGTGAGCTGGCCGCTGCCGGAGGCATAGGTGTACGGCCAGACCGAGGCGCCGCCGGTATACGGGTAGGAGGTGGGCGTGGGCGCACCGGTGAGGGTGAGGACGAAACCGCCGCTGAGAACGAAATCGACAGGATTGGCGGGAACCGGGAAGTAAGAGAGCGGGGAGCCGTTGGCCGCGGTTACCTGGGCATTGACGACCAGCGACAAGCGACCCGTGGTCTGGTTGATCTGGAAGACGGTAATGTCGCCGCAGGTTGTGACCAGGTTGGGGGTTCCCAGGTTCCCGAGGGCGCGGGCGCAGTTGTCGGTGGTCGACGGGCTGGCGTTGTCGGGCGCGTCGTGGTCCAGGACCAACAAATAGTTGCCCGAGGAGTCAACGATAAGCCGGAACGGGTTCTGACCCTGCGTGTAGAAGGTCTCCTGGGGCGTCAAGATGCCATTGCCGCCCACGGCAAACTCGGTAATGTTGGCGTTCTGGCACTCGGCGGCGCCCACGCCATAACAATTGCCGTTGCCGGCGTTGTTGACGCCGCGATTGAGGACATAGAGGAAGCGGCTACCGAGGGTGAGGACGGCGCGGACCGGGTTGGCGCCCCCCGAAGAAACCGGCAGACCGTTAATGGGGTTCAACTTGCCGGTGTTGTGG
>Ga0181533_1003520_pt1 | contig 16930 bp, 14 predicted proteins | sample PEATcosm2014_Bin_45_FD_119772 | JGI IMG/M metagenome (GOLD analysis project Ga0181533, IMG submission 119772) | Peatland microbial communities from MTU Mesocosm Facility, Houghton, MI, USA - PEATcosm2014_Bin11_60_metaG | ecosystem: Environmental > Terrestrial > Soil > Wetlands > Peat | place... | reverse complement strand
GACATACCTGACAGACAGAACCGGGGATATCTCCGCTGATACCATACCACGGTATGGTATTGATCGATGAAGATTCCAATAACTGCCTTATTTTTAAACAACTAACCACAGAATCGCCATCGGAAACGGCTACAGTGGCTCCGAAACTACTGTTCGGGCCGCGACGGAGATCGGATGCAATCACCATAGAACGATTGTGCGCCGGATGCGGTTAATTCTATGCAAAAAGACAGGGAACAGGGATCAGGGGTCAGGGATCAGAAAAGGAACGAGTTACGGCGAGACAGACGGTTCGATTTGAGGAATGCAAGGGTTGACAGGTAGACAGGTAGACAGGGAGACAGGGTCCGGGGACGGCGGGCGGAATTTGCGCATTGTTTTGAGTGGGTTGCGGGGAAAATGGAGCGGGAGGGCTTGCGGCGTGGCCGCGAGTGATCAGGGGTCAGGGGTCAGGGGCGGGGCTGATCCGGTTTTCCGCGCCCTTGAGCGCGGAACGCGCTTATCTGACGGTAATTTCCCGTCATCCAGGGGCGGTGGTGGAGACGCTGGCTAGCTGAGCCGCTGACTCCCAAGTCTCAGAATCGAGACCTGGGGCACTCGCCCATATACGGGAAATAGCACTACGCGGGGGAATAGGTATCATGTCCCCCTATTCCCCTATTCCCCAAGCATGCTGCTTGAAAGCAATGGCATCGAGGTTGCGCATAACCGAGACGGAACTGGCGCCGTTGTTGAGGCGTCCAGGCTCCCCTGCTGACAACCATCCTCGAAGACGCATCCACAAGCACCGTCTCGCTTGCGCCGAAGGCTTTACTCCCGGCCACTTTTCGGATCGTTCCTAAGCGCACTGAATTAGCTGAGATAAACGCGGTAAATGCCGGCATCGCTACCGATGCGCCCTTCAACAATCGACTAACATGGCAGCTATGAACAAAGCGGATATCCTCAGGCAGCGCGAGTTCCATCGGGGCGATCCAAAAGAACTCGTATTGAGCTTTGTCGTCAACTACAGCGCCCCAGCGCGGTTGATGCACTCGTTTTTGCCTCCGGCCAAAGGCAAGGAAGACATACTCCAAGCGGCCATGCGGGCTTACGTCATCGGAATCGCCGCGTGTGTCGAGACCTTCTTCAGGGATCTTTATTTCCTCTTGCTCAAACGTAACCCGAGCCTGCTGCCTCGGGCCTTGAGCGATAGCAAGCGAGGGGAGCCCGCGAGCCGCTTGCCACGGTATCTTTCAGCCGGAGTCTCTGCTGAGGAGTTCGCGGCGTCTGCATCGTTTCAAAACGCCGAAGCAATCAATCAGAACCTGTCAATCTTCTTTTCGGCTTCATTCTTTGAGGTCCTCGACCAATTCGAAGTGATTTGCGACGTCCACTCCGCGCAACGGAAAGGGCCGGCCCGCCTCAAACTTCCGTCATGTTGGCAGTCTGATCTTGGCCGCGTCTTCTCCCTTCGACACGAATTCGCTCACGACGCGAATTCGAAAACGCAGGTCCGCATAGAAGAGATGCAGAGGATCGAGACGACGGCACTCCTCATTTGCCAAATCACGGCACTCCTGCCAGGAATTGAGCCGTCAATTATCGTCAGCGGGAGTTCCCTTCCTGCAATTCTCTTAGTTGCGGATCTGATTTCCGACGATTGGGAGATCGCAGCGAATGGAGCCTAAGATCGTTAAGTCCCGACAAACGGGCCTGCGTCCGGTTTCCGGCGGCGGCATCACAGCAGAAAAGCTGGCGCGCAGCCGATCTAGCGGTTTATATCTCGAAGACCAGTAAGGAGACGCAATAGCTTTATCCCGCTGTCAACCGCACTCGCAATCAAGGCATCTGTTACGGAGCCGCCGGAAGGATGGATCAGTTGATTTCGAACATCCCGGAATTCTACGAGCGCTTTGGCAATTTGCGGTGTGATAACTCCTCGATCAGCCAGACTGCCGACAGTACGGCTCCATACAATCGGCCCTTTGGAAGGAGAATCGCCATGATCTAGCTGGACAAGGATCCGTTCGATCTCAATGCCGATCCTGACCAACATCATTTCCTTGTCCGTATCGAACAGCGTTCGGTTATGCGGATCGGAAAAGAAGTCTCCCCAAGGTGAGCGCTGGCCCTCGGCTTCGACCTGGCGTCCGGCCTCATTCGATGCGAGGCCAGGAGATGTTTTATCCTCTGGCTGATCTGCGTCGGCCTCCGAGTTCACAGCGCGCTCGACGCTCTCATCCAATTGCTTGACCTTGCGGAAGAGGATCTTGGCTTTACCGAATTCTAAGCTCTCGATGATAACGCCAAGATCTTCCAGAGGTACGAAAAGCAGGAGAACGCCAACCAGTATAAGCGCGATAGATGGCCAGTCCAAGGTCACCCAAGCTGGTTTGAAAGTATGAACTGCTCCAGCAAGGATGAGAAGCGCCGCGATCAGACGACCTTGCCACGGCTTCAGGCGCCAGGCGCCAACATTGTCCGGCCTTTCATTTTCGTCCGCCACAAACCATCGCCTCCAAGCAAGGATACATCGACGATAGGGAGGCGTATGTCTGGTACTTCGTATACGGTTCGGCACAAATAGCTTCTCGTGAGACATTACCTGCTGTGGGTGCCGGATCGCTTGCTTGCCGGGTGCCCATGTCTCGATTCTGATAGCTAGGATCGTACCAACTCCTCCCAAGTGCGGATTACTCCCCGTAAACGCCGATGTCGCCTTTAGGACTTCTCGCTTTGTGGTAAATCGCCGATGCACTCAGCGAGCATTTTCGATGGAGAGGTTCGGGGATTTCCGGGTTACCGGCTATGCTGAGGACTCAATCGCGCGAGGCGCCGGGAATCTCGAATTTCACGCCGACGGCGCTGTTGGCCCACTGGGTTGCTACAACGTCGATCTGGTCGATTGGAATCTGCTCGTAATGCCGGGAATCGAGATCGGTGAGGACCTTTGCGGTCATCATGTAGTTTTGCATCTTCACCGGGTCACGGCCGCTTTTGAAAATCACCGTGAGAGGTTGCCCGGGCGCGGACGGGGCCGCTAGTTCTGCGGCAGCGCGTTGCTGATCTGGCGTGCCGGCGGGAGGAGTCTCTCCGGGCGCGGCGTAACTATAGTCCGGATACGGAGCCGGGTAATAAGGGGCCGCATCGCTCTGGAGATACCCAGAATTATCGGGCGCTGAGTTATCGGAATCATCCCAATCGTAGAATCCCGGATCAATTAAGTAGGGGTACCCATATCCGAGCCAGGTTGGATAGTTGTAGACATACCAGTTCTGGAACGACCGTCTGCGTGCGGCGAAAAGATCGCGATTCGAAACAGAGCCGCGTGTCGATTCGCGATTTTGGGCGCGATTTTGGGCGGAAGGATTTCGGGCGGAAGACGGTTGAGCGCCCATCAATTGATTCGCAGGACGGCGATTCGGAGGACGGGCCGCCAGCGATCCGTATCCGTTGTAGGGAATGCGAAGGCTCGAGTAGTTCGGCGGGCCCACTTGTCTGAATCCTGAAGCCCCGTATCGATACGGCTGTGCAGGCCGCACAGAGCCGGCGGAGCGTGAGAATCCGGACGGACCGGAGAAGCCGGCGTGGCCGGCAGGGCCTCGGCTCGCAGATACTGGGCCCGCAGATGCTCGGCCGCCGAAAGATCCGCCGTGCCCGCCGCCGCGTTGCGCAAGGACCGGCATGGCAAGCGCGAGCAGAGCGATTGCGGCGCGGAACTTCATGAAGCTATTCTACGCCCGATCGAAATTCTTTTTCTAGGTCGCCAAACCGGCGATGGCTGGATGATGAACATGCCCGCGCGCTTTCGGCGCGATTTGCGGTTTGTCTGCGTGCAGGATGGTGGTTGCTGAGCGCGCATCGTCGATGGCCGCCGCGTCCCGATTGTCGTCCCTCAGGGGCTAAAGCCCCGCAGTTCTTTGCGCTTTTTCGGCGCGGCTAAAGCCGCGCCCTGATACAAGGCTCCTTTCGGTCGTTGAAGGGCGCGGGTCTGGAGACCCGCACTACAGCCGGTCTGGAGACCGGCGCTACACATGCCTCTGGACCGGCGGTACTGGCTGTCGTTTGACCCTTCCCGTGCGTCTAACTAGACTTGCAGGCAGGGCAACTCAATGACGTTTCGTTCCGCGCACTCTTTTGTTCTTCCTTCCGCCGCAATTCTGGGCGCAATTCTGGGCGCAATTCTGAGTTTGACGGCCGGGCTGGCCACAGTCTCGGCTGCGCAGTCCTCCTCAAGCTCGCAAAAGAACTCGTCAGGTCAAAGCTCGTCGAGTCAGGGTCCTTCGGGAGGGCAGGTGTATGCGCACGAAAAGGCGCCTTCGCTGATCGATCCCGCGGGGCCGACGGTGTCGCTGATCAGCTCGGAGCCGGTCTTTGTGATGGCGGCCGGGCTGAACGCCTGCGGCTACGACGAGGGGCGGCAAGACAGCGCGCCGGTGCGCCAGTATGTCCGCGACGAAATGAACCAGGCCTTTGCGAAGAGCGAGGAGGCCCGCAAAGAGCGCGACGCCCTGTGTCTTTACATCGCGCAGCACCGCATGACCGGGACGGAGCAGGACATTGCGCAGTACATTTCCCTGTCGCTCTACCTGACGTCGCCGCCCGAGCTCGAAATCACTGCCGACCTGACCGAGATGCCGCCCGACTCCACGCAGGTGGCCGAGATCGCGCCCATTCTGCGTGAATTCGCGGCCGCGGTGGACCTGCACGGCATCTGGCTGACCGCGCACCATGCCTACGACGAAGAGGCGGCCAAGGTGCACGATCCGCTTTCGAAGATGATCGTGGACACCGATCTCTACCTGAAGATGCCGGCGGCCACCTACGACGGGCGCAGGTTCATCGTGGTGATTGAGCCGCAGCTCTCGCCGGGCACGGTGAATGCGCGCATTTACGGCACCGATTACATCGTGGTGGTTTCTCCGAACAACGGCAAGATTCCCATGGTGTCGGTGCGCCACACCTATCTGCACTACATGATCGATCCGCTGCTCTACTCGCGGACCAACGCCCTGGAACGCGAGCAGCCGATTCTGAAGGAGATTCGCGAGGCGCCGCTGGATTTCCGTTTCCGCTCCGATACCACGGCGCTGACCGTGGAGTGCCTGATCAAGGCGGTGGAAGCGCGCACCATGGATACGGGGGTTCCCGAGTATAAGATTCCCGCCGGCATCGACCGCTCGCAACTGCCGCGCTACGAACATGAGCGCGAGCTTTATCAACAAAGAGTGGACGCGGTGAAGTTGGCCACGATGCAGCACGATATGCGCCAGGGCTTCGTGCTGACGCAATTCTTCTATGAGCAGTTGATTCAGTTTGAGAAGAATCCCACGGGCCTGAAAGACACCATGGGCGAAATGGTGTACGGCATGGATGTGGAACAGCAGGTGCACCGCGCGCGCCAGATCGAGTTCGACAAGGAGGCCGACGAGGACGTGTTGCAGCGCAGCCGGCCGCGGCAACTGACGGGGTTGGACCTGGCGGAGGCGCGGCTGTCGACGGGAGATATCGCCGCGGCCAGCACCATCGCGCAAAAGGTGCTGGCGCAAGAGACGGATACGGTTTCCAGTGTGGCCGATGCGGCGCGCGCCCACTTCATCCTGGCCCGCGCCGATCTTCTCAGCGTGCGTCCCGGCGAATCGGAAGACGATGCGGAGAGAACCATCGACGCAGCGGTGGCGCAATTCGAAAAGACGCTTGAAACCAGCATGGACCAGAGGCTGCTGGCGTGGTCGCACATCTACCTGGGGCGGGTGCTGGATCTGGAGTGCAAGCGCGACCAGGCGGTGGCCGAGTACAAAGCGGCCCTGGAAGTGCGCGACGGCCGGCTGGATACGCGACTTGCGGCCGAACGCGGCATCAAGACGGCGTACGCTGTGAAGGGCCACGGCTGCGACGAGGACGCGGATGACGAAGCTCCGGACAACGGAGCCCCGAAGCCCGCCCAGCAAACGCAGCAGGGTGCGCCGAAGCCGCAATAGTTCTCCCCAAAGTCTGCTGCGCTGCGGGGCACTCATGTGTCGCGTCTCAATCTCGGCAAGTTTCGGGCTTGCCATGGGACACAGTGGGTCCGCCATGCGTCAAAATGAGTAAAGAAGGGTGGAACGTGGGCAAAGGGCGCATGGAAACCGGCCTGCAAGAGCTTGAAGCGGCACTCGGACACGCGTTTTTGCGTTCTGAGCTGCTGGTGTGCGCGCTCACGCACCGGTCTCTGGCTCATGAGCTGGCGCTTGCCGAGGGCAGCATTCAGGCTGCGGGCGACGTCCGGGCCGCCGGCAACATCCCGGTCGCCGGCAGGGAAGACAATGAGCGCCTGGAATATCTTGGCGACGCGGTGTTGGGGCTGGTGGTGGCCGAGGCGCTCTATGCCGCGCATCCGGAGTGGCGCGAGGGCGAGCTCACGCGTATACGTTCCGGACTGGTGAGCCGCCAGCGCATGGCGCAGGTGGCGGAGACGATCGGCCTGGGCAAGCATCTGCGGCTGAGCCGCGGCGAAGAGCGCAGCGGCCTGCGGCGCAAGAGCACGGTGCTCTCAAATACCATGGAAGCAGTGATGGGCGCGCTCTATCTCGATGGCGGACTGGAGCCGGTGCGGGCCTTTGTGCGCAGCCAGGTGATGGGCGAAGCTGCGGAACGGCTGGCCCTCGAGCTGCGCTCCGGAGCGGCGCTGGGCAACTACAAATCGGCTTTGCAGGAGCGGCTGCAGGCGGCGGGCGCCGGCGCTCCCGTCTACCGCGTGAAGAGCGAGAGCGGCCCCGACCACCGCAAATTTTTTCTCGTGGAGGTGCGCGTGAAGGGCTTGGCCGGAGAGCGCGGGAAGTCCCTGGCCCGCGGCACGGGAAACACCAAGAAGCTCGCCGAACAGGATGCCGCCCGCCGCGCACTGGAGCAACTGGAATCGGCAGACGCCCATGCCGGCGGCACGCTTCCGCCCGATGCTGAGCGTAATGCTGAGCCCGGTGCTGAAATCGATGCGGAAATCGATGCTGGTGACGAGGAGACCTCGGCGTCATGAGCGATCCTTCCCCAGAGTCTGATCCGGGGACGACGCCAGCGCCGAATGCGGCGATCATGGCAGGGCCCGAGCCTGCGCCCAGCCACTTTGCGCAGTTTCGCGCGCACTTGCCCACCTTGCCGCAGGTCCTGGCTTCGCTCATGCAAACCGTGGTGGTGGCGCTGTTTGTTCTGACCTTTATCGTGCAGCCTCTGCTTATTCCCTCTGAAAGCATGGAGCGCACGCTGCTGGTGGGCGATTTTCTGCTGTTCAACAAGCAGACTTACGCGACGCCGGGGCTGATCGGCCGATGGCTGCTGCCCTATCGCAATCCCGCCCGCGGCGACATCGTAGTTTTCCGCCATCCCGATCCGCCCATGCTCATCAAGCGAGTGGTCGCCGTTCCCGGTGACCGGCTGCGCATCGCAGACGGGCAGGTGTTCATCAACGGTGTGGCTCAGCGCGAGCCGTATGCGGCCTTCGAGCCCGCGCCGTCTGACCCCGGGCGCGACAATTTCCCTGGCGAAGAAGCTCCCAAGCTGGTCGATCCTGAGTGGCGGCGTCAGATGTGGAGTCTCACCAGCGACGGCGAATTGACCGTGCCTCCGGGCGAGTACTTCGTCATGGGCGACAATCGCAACCACAGCCGGGACTCGCGCTACTGGGGATTTGTGCCGCGCGATGCATTCGTCGGCCGCCCGCTGGTCATTTATTTCTCGCTCGACCGCTCCTCGCCCAGCGATGTGGAGCAGGTTCCGGAGGAAACAGCGCAGCCCCCCGCGAATGATAAACTCGGACACGAACGGGAACTTGCCGCCAAGGTGGCGGCGTTTGCGCGCTGGCGGCGCATCTTCCACGTAGTGCATTAGAAAGACAGTGGTCAGTGACCACTGACCACTCAAGAAGAGCGACAGAATGGCGAAGAAAAAGACGCGAGCAGTGAAAGAAGCTTCAGGCCAGGGCCCGGAAGCCGCTCCCGTTCCCGTGAAACCCGATGAAACCCCGTTCGAGGCCGTGGCCAGCATCTGTTCAGTGCTGGTGGTGGGCCTCTACATTCTCACTTTTCTCGCGCAAAACTACGTCATTCCCTCGGGATCGATGGAAAAGACGCTGCTGGTGGGCGATCACCTGGTTGTGGATCGCATTGCGCTGGCGCCGCCCGCGAAATGGATGCCTCTGGTGCATTATCGCGAGCCGCGGCGCGGCGACATCGTGGTCTTCATCAAGCCGGTTGCCGAGCCCGAGCCCGACGCCGATGGCAAGCCGCAATACTTCTTTCTGGTCAAGCGCCTCATCGGCGTGCCCGGCGATCACATCCATCTGCACCGCGGCATCGTCGTTATCAACGGAGTGGCGCAGCCTCCGCCGAAGGATGGTTCCGACGATCCCGGATCGAGCATCGATGAGCAGTATCTCGACGAATTTCCCTCCATTCCGCCGGCCCAGGCTCCCAGCGGGGCTGAAACCGCAGGCTGGGCCGACGACGCTCCCAATCACATCGTCGACGGCGATCTCGTGGTGCCTCCCGGCATGTACTTCATGATGGGCGACAACCGCCATAACAGCCTCGACTCGCGCTACTGGGGCTTTGTGCCGCGGCAGAACATCGTGGGACGGCCGCTCTTCAACTACTGGTCGTTCAAATCCACTGAAGCGGTCTACGAGCAAACCGAGATGAGCGCGCGCATCGCCTGGATGGTCCACGTGGTGACGCATTGCTTCTCGGACACGCGCTGGAGCCGGACGTTCCACCTGACGCGGTGAATAGCCACTGGCAGCTTTCAGTTGCGGAACAAAGCTGACGAGGCCGACAACCACTGCCGCCGCACCGGCGCTACGCGGGATTCAGCGTGCAATTTCCAATCAGTCTTGCGGCCGCGGCATGCGCGACTGTAAAGCCGCCAGGAAACGGGGATCGAGTTGATCTTTGTCCGGCGTGGCTTCAGCGAGTTTTACCTTGGCCCAGGCTTCGGAGTATCTCCCGAGGCTGAACAAAATCATCGCCCAATTCTGCAAATTCTTTGTGTCCTGCGGCGCCTTCTGAAAGATGCGATCGAAGCGATCAAATGCATCCTTAAGCAAGGCGTCATCATGCAGCTCAACGCCCGCTATGCCAATGGCTCTTGCATAGTCGACCGAGAAGTTGATGTCGCTGCCCTCAAACTTTTCAGCTTCTGCAAAGAGTTTCAGGGAGTCATCAAATTTACTCCAGCTGGCCTCGACTACGGCCATCCCCCAGAGCGCAGCGCCGTTGTCATTGTTCAATAGCCACGCTTGATTGAAGCGCCGCATTGCGTCCTCAAGATCACCTGCAGCCAGATATTGCCAACCACGCGTTGCCGTATCCATTGAGGCCTTAATCCGGTCGCCGTGATATTCCTCGTCGGTAGCCTTGATGAATGCCGCGTCGGCTTCTTTCTGCCACTCGGGTTTTGGCAAGCCACCGTATTTCGGCAACAAGTTCCGATCGTCAGCACAGGCGTGAGCGGCGCAAAGAATAAGAGCAGCGGTGAGCAGGACATGGAAAAGCCGTTGTTTTTGCATAGGAAGCCGTTTCCCCAATGTTTCTGACGATGGAAGCGAGTATATCGCTAATGGATACCGGTGGTTGCTGGAGCCGCACGTTCCACCTGACGCGGTGAATAGCCACTGGTAATTTGGTCTGCATCCGCGGGCGAGAGGCGGAGCGATTCCGCACCTTGCTGGACTCGGTCGTCGGCGTTGCTCCGGGATTCCAGTGATACGCCGAATAACTCCGCGTCCTGCATGAAAATCTTCTGCGTGCGGAACCGCAAAATCCGGAATTATATGTGGGGGACTGCTACTGAAGCAGTAATTCCGGTTTGACGGTTAACCAGGAGCGATGCAGATTTGCAGTTGATAGTTGGCAACGCTTAGTCCTTAGCGGGGCTCCAGAAAAATGCCTTGATCGGCAAGAGCAGCGCCAGCAACATCAAGAGAAAGTGAAGAAGTCCGCTCAGGATTGAAACAGTTGCGCACGCTATACCGCCGGAGTAGTTAGGACGCAAGGACACAATCCAGCAATGCAGCCATTCTCCTCCCCGGAAAGCCCCGAACAAATCCAGCAAAACAGGCCATCCAAAGCGATGTATTTCGAGGAGGACGGGCAACACGGAGGAGGGGAAGGAGAAACATAAAAGGATGATGAGCATGACGAACCAGGCCCAGCGTTCTTTTTTTCTATATCCCGTCCAGAGGACGATCAAGCCGATCACCACGATCCCGAGAGAAGCAAAACCCAAAGGCGTCTCAAAGTTCCATATCGCCCCATTGCAGGGCAACTTAAGAGAGAGCTCGTTCCAGGTTGAAGCGGCGCTCAGGGCTGCCGGGATAGAGATAACAAGGCACAGGGAAAGGAGCAAAGCGGAAATCGAAGTTGTGCTGCAGCGACTTTTCACGATCTGTCACCCTCACTTTCGGAATGGCGGTAAGTCGGCCAGAACCTAAATAGTTAGACTGCGGCGTGCTTCAAGCGGTGGCTGTGGCCGCGATTCGTCTATTGATCGCGATCCCGGCCAGGATCACGCCGAGGATGAGCGCCGCGAACAGCAGTAACCAGCCCCAATATTGGACCGGATGGCGCAGAACGCGGACAAAATGGCGTCCATAGTGATCGGCGACGATGGCGACAAGCGTGTAGCGTGCAGCGCGGCAAATCGTGACCACGGTCAGAAATTTCCTGACGCTGTACTTCGAAGCCCCTGCCGCAGCGAATAACAAGCTTGTAGGGAAGGGAAACGGTATGGCCGCGGACGCGACCAGAGAACCGGTGCCCCATTTGTGGAAGAACTGGAGCAAGGCATCCACCTTGTGATTTCCAAACCTGCTGTGCAGGTAAGCAGATCCGGCCGTGCGTGCGAGTCTGAACGTGAAGTAGGCTCCAATCACCGAGCCTGCGGTTGCAACTGCCGCAAACTCGTACCACGGGTTGGTTTGCCTGCCAGCGAGAATGGCCGTCAAGATGTCAGGGCCGCCAAATGTTGGCAATGGAGAGCTATCGATGATCGCAACGAAGAAGAGGCCGAATGCTCCCAGATGGCCAAGCACCGCAGTAATGCCATGTCCCCGAGACGGGGTGGCACTTTGGATCAAGAGGTTGAGCATGAGGGCACTATATCAACTTTGCCGTGGGACATGAGAGTGGGCGGCTGAAAGCTGAAAGCTGCCGGCTGCTCCTCACCAGCTAGAATGATCCGTGGAACGCAATGACAAACGGCGCTGAGAGCAAGAAGAAACTGCACGGCCGGCTGTGGATGGCCCTGGCCGTCATCGCGCTGCTGGTGCTGGCGCTGGTGGTGCCTCCGCTCATCAGCGTGAGCCATTACAAGGGCCAGATCACGCACCTGATTGCGCAATCGCTGGGCCGGCCGGTGCGGCTTTCCTCGGTTGAAGTGCGGCTTTTGCCGTGGCCCGGCTTTGTGCTCTACGACCTGAGCGTTGCCGAAGATCCCGCCTACGGCGCCGAACCGGTGCTGCATGCCAGCAAGGTGACGGCTTCGCTGCGCCTGCTGGCGTTGTGGCGCGGGAAGCTCGAAATCGACAAGATCAGCGTGGACGAGGCCAGCCTGAACCTGGTGCGCGCGGGACCGGGGCGATGGAACCTCGATCCCATCTTCCGCACCGCGGCCGCGCAGACCGGCGTGCCGGTTGGCGGAAGTGGCGCGTCTCAAAACGGGTCTGCAAACGGATCGGGCGACGCCGGCTCGCGCCGCGCCCAGCGGCTGCCTTCGCTTGAAGCCACGAACTCGCGCATCAACTTCAAGAACGGCGCGGAAAAACTGCCCTTCTCGCTGCTCAACGCCGACATCTCGCTGTGGCAGGCGAGTCCCGGGGAGTGGCGCATTCAACTGCGCGGCCAGCCCGCCCGCACCGACGTAAGCCTCGACCAGGAAGAGACCGGCGTGGTGCGCATGGAGGCCAGCGTCCGCTCGGCTCCCGCGCTGCGCGAGATGCCGGTGCATGTCGACCTGAACTGGCGCGAGGCACGTCTGGGCCAACTGGCCCGCCTCATTGCCGGATCCGATCCCGGCTGGCGCGGCGACCTTACCGGCGATTTGCATATCGACGGCACCGCCGACGCCGCGCAAATCGCCATGCGCCTGCGCGCCACAGGCGTGCACCGTGCCGAGTTTGCCCCCGCCGCGCCCATGGACTTCGATGCCAACTGCGGCTTCGTGTATCACTACAGCCGCCGCATGCTGGAGAACCTGGCCTGCGATTCACCACTGGGCGACGGCCGCATGCGCCTCAGCGGCGCAAAACTCGGTCTCGACACGCCGCCACAGTTCACCGTCGAGATGGATCGCATTCCCGTCGCGGCCGGACTGGACGCGCTGCGCACGCTGCGCAGCGGCTTCGATCCCGGCCTCGAAGCCAGCGGCAGCGTCAGCGGAAAGATCGTCTACGCCTCCGGCACAGGCAGCACCGCGCAGCCGGCGAAACCCGCAAGCAGGCGCGCAAAATCGCAGCACGGGCTCAAAGCCGATGCGGAGCCGACCGGCCCGCTTACCGGCAGCCTCACGGTCGCGGACCTGGTTCTGACAGGCGGCGGTCTCAGCCGTCCCGTGCAGGCGTCCAAAATCACGCTCGAGCCCTCCGCTGCCCCGCGCGCCGAGGCCACAGCGCTCACCGGAACCGTGGCCATCCCCGCGGGCGGCGACACGCCCCTCGTCTTCAATCTGCGCCTTGCGCTGAGCGGCTACCAGGTGGGTGTGCGCGGCCAGGCGAGTTTCGCGCGCGCCCGCGAGCTGGCCCACGCCGCCGGCATTCCGCAATCGGAGGCGCTGGCGGCGTTGGCCGGCGACCCGCTTGCCGTGGACCTGACAGCCGCAGGGCCGTGGATGCAGCAAGAGGTTCCTCTCGCCGCCAACACAGGAAGCGCATCGCCTTCGGCGGTCGCACAAGAATCGCCGCCGCCTGCGCCGGCCGTGAGCGCCGAAGTCATTCCATCGGCCGACTCGCTGACGGGAACCGTGACCCTGCGCAATGCCAACTGGAAGGCCGATTTTCTGGCCAACCATGTGCAGATTGCCGAGGCCACGCTGCATCTTGACGGAGCAAACCTGCGCTGGGAGCCGGTGGCTTTTTCCTACGGACCAGTGAAGGGAACTGCCAGCCTGAGCGTGCCGTTGCACTGTCCGTCCGATGTCCCCGAGCCGCAGCCCTGCCCTGTCGAGTTCCAGATGCAGTTCGGCGAGCTCGACGCCGGCCTGCTCCAATCCGCATTGCTGGGCGCGCAGGAAAAAACCACGATGCTGTCTGATTTGATTAACCGCCTGCATCCATCCGCATCTCCGCCGTGGCCCGCGCTTGAGGGCACAGTCAAAGCGGATTCGTTGGCTCTCGGCCCCGTCACGCTTCATGGGGTGTCGGTCGAGTTGCGCGTGCTGCCGTCGAGCGTGGAGATTGCCAGCATTGACGCCGGCCTGTTTGACGGCAGCATTCACCTTGCCGGATCGCTGTTGAAACCCGCCACCGATCAGGACAAGCCTGCTTACACCTTCGAGGGCGACTTCCAGAAGCTCGATGCTACTTCCATCGGCGCTCTGCTCGGCCTGCGCTGGGCCGGGGCTCCATTGGACGGCAACGGCAAGATCGAGCTCGCGGGCTACACCGCGGAGGATCTCGCGGCCTCGGCCCACGGAGCGCTGCACTTCGAGTGCCGGCGCGGAGCCATCGGCAACCAGCCTTCCGAATCCTCGAAGGCCGGACCTGTCCCTGCGGCGCTGGGCCGCTTCGACCGCTGGACTGCCGACGCTGTCCTTGCCAACGGCGGGCTGACGCTCGATCAGAACCGCGTCTCGGCGGGCGCGCGCAAGCAATCCGTTCAGGCCACCGTGACCTTCGGCGATCCGCCGGTGGTGAGCTTCGGTGCGCCGAAGCAGGCGGCCGCGAAGCCACGGTGATTCAGGGAACAGGGAACAGGGAACAGCTAGAAGCTGCCTTACTCGTTGGATTCGATCCTGCGGCCGTGCGCGTCTTGCATCGGTCGCGTGTTCATCCTGTAGAGATTGCTAAAGGCGCGGAACTGATCGCGGCTGATGCTCAGGTCCTCCTGAAAGACGTACCAGCGCACGCCTTCAGCGCAGGGCGGCGTGACCATCGAGCCAGTGTAGGTCCAGTAGCCGCGGTCTTCCGGCAACAGGCCGCCCGCGCTCACCAGGTCAGTGACTTTGGCGCTGGCGCCGGGCGCCTTGGGCAGGTGCGCCCAGAGGCTCGAAAGCAGGGCATTGGGAAATCCCCGGTCCTGGTTCAGGCGCACGGCCACAATTGCCACCTTGCCGTCGTCGCTACGGTGAATGAGATCGATCTCCATGTCGGCGAGCTTGCCCTTGATGGGGTGCTCGCTGGGGTGGTGGAAGTCGAGCTCGACCAGGTGATAGCGGACGCCGTTGGCCACCAGGTCGCTGCCGGGATCGACGTGGGCAATGATGCCGCGGCCGGTGTTCTCGAGCGTCATGGGTGCGGCAATGTAGTGGAACTCGAGCGGCTGCAGGCTCTTGTCGAGATGGGTGCTGCGAATGTCGAGCGGCGACTGTTCGTGGCCGCGGGAGCAGGCCTGGTACGCGGGATCGAGCCGGCCCCACACCAGCGGCCCGGTTTTGCCTTCGTAGGTCCAGTTGGCCCCGTTTTGCGCGGCGCAGAGGGCGGCGCAGCTAAACAACAGTACGGCGATTGCAGATTGACGCATGGGTTTCTCCGCTCAATAAAGACGGTTCAGCACCCCGGAGAATTCTACGGCATGGGAGTGCAAGACAGCGAGCGAGCGAGTGGGACGACCCACTGCGGCGGCCGTTTCATGTTCGGCACAGGGCATGTCTCATCCCTTCTGCCCTCCACCGGCATTGCTGTGCATCATCATGACCGCCAACCTCAATGAATGCAACAGCTTAAACTATTGAAAATACCATGTTTCCAGTTTGCATTTTTAAGCAAAATTGTTTAATATCAATATTTGAGAGCGAAGGACTTAAAACGGAAGCTGGCCGCGCTGGGGGCGACGTTCGAATGGGGCAAAGGCTCCCATCTCCACGTGATCCTGAACGGCCGCAAATCCGTGATTCCGATGCACTCATCCAAGGAACTCGGCAGCGGCCTGCTTCGGGCCATCGAACGCGACCTTGGAATCAAGGTTAAGTAGGAGGGCAAAATGTTAAGCTATCCGGCCAGAATTCGACGCGACGGCGAAACCTTCATGGTCAGCTTTCCCGATCTTCCCGGCGTCTACTCTATGGGCGACGACCGTGAAGACGCGGCGCGCCATGCGGTGGATGCTCTGGAAAGCGGCCTCTACTTTCTGGTTAAGGCCGGTGAAGCTCTTCCCGATCCATCCGCTGCCGGTCGCGGCCTTGTTCCCATCGAAGTGACTTTCGGCTTCGAGTCCAAGCTCTTGCTGGTAAAGGAAATGGTTGCGCAGAAGATTCGCCCGACCGAGCTGGCGCGACGCCTCGGCGTCACTCCGCAGGAAGTGAACCGCTTGATCGATCTGCGCCATCGCACAAAGATAGACGCCATCGCCGCCGCCATCCGTGCGCTAGGCAAGCGGCTGGAACTTTCCCTCGCCGCGTGACGCGCGGCCCCCGCGCGTTCCGTCCGCTCATTCACAAACCACGATGTTGAAGGCCAGAGGCAGCGCGCTTCCCGGATCTCAAAATCGGGCCCCGAGGCACCCCATGTTGTGGTGAAGTTGCTTCCTGAATACCCGGAGCGTCCGCCCGTGCGGGTCTGGAGACCCGCACTACAGCCGGTCTGGAGACCGGCGCTACAGTCGGTCTGGAGACCGGCGCTACAGGCGGTCTGGAGACCGGCACTACGTTCCACCTGGCTTTGCCGGAGGACATTTGCTGAGCAAGCGCCGCAAAAGCAAAAGGGCGTCCGCCGCCGCGGACGCCCCTGGTTCCGGGGAGGGATGCGCTACTTTGCGGCCATGGCCACGCCGGCCTGCTCGGCCAGTTGGGCGGCCTTATCGGTCAACTCCCAGGTGAACTCCGGCTCGGTGCGGCCAAAGTGCCCGTACGCCGCGGTCTTCTGGAAGATGGGCCGGCGCAGGTTCAGGGTTTCAATAATGGCCTTGGGCGTGAGCGAGAAGTTCTTGCGCACCAACTCGGTGAGCTTGGCTTCGCTGAGCTTGCCGGTGCCGAAGGTCTCAACCAGAACCGAAACCGGCTCGGCCACGCCGATAGCGTAGGCCAGCTGGACCTCAGCCTTTTCCGCCAATCCCGCGGCCACGATGTTCTTGGCGATGTGGCGCGCCATGTACGCCGCACTGCGATCGACCTTGGTCGGGTCTTTGCCCGAGAAGGCGCCGCCGCCGTGGCGGCCCATGCCGCCGTAGGTGTCCACGATGATCTTGCGGCCGGTGAGCCCGGTGTCGCCCATGGGCCCGCCGATCACAAATCTTCCCGTCGGATTGATGTGGTACTTGGTGTGCTCGTCGAGCCACTGGGCGGGCAGCACGGCCTGAATCACGTGCTTGAGGATGTCGGCGTGCAGCTCTTCGTTGCTGATGGCCTCGGAGTGCTGGCTGGAAATCACCACAGCATCGATGCGCGCGGGCTTGCCATCCTCGCCGTACTCCACGGTGACCTGGCTCTTGCCGTCGGGGCGCAGATAGGGCAGTTTGCCGCTCTTGCGCACCGCGGTCAACTGGCGGCAGAGCTTGTGCGCCATCGAGATAGGCGCGGGCATCAGTTCCGGCGTCTCGTTGGAGGCGTAGCCGAACATCATGCCCTGGTCGCCGGCGCCGCCGGTGTCAACGCCCTGGGCGATGTCGCCCGACTGCTTGTTGATGCTGGAGATCACGGCGCAGGTGTTGGAGTCGAAGCCGTAGAGCGCGTTGTCGTAGCCGATCGAGGCCACGACGCCGCGCACCAGCGACTGGAAGTCGACGTAGGCCTTGGTGGTGATCTCGCCCGCGATGACGACAAGGCCGGT
>Ga0181533_1003509_pt1 | contig 16971 bp, 13 predicted proteins | sample PEATcosm2014_Bin_45_FD_119772 | JGI IMG/M metagenome (GOLD analysis project Ga0181533, IMG submission 119772) | Peatland microbial communities from MTU Mesocosm Facility, Houghton, MI, USA - PEATcosm2014_Bin11_60_metaG | ecosystem: Environmental > Terrestrial > Soil > Wetlands > Peat | place... | reverse complement strand
GAAATTGATATTACCGCGGTTTTTACCAAGAAAATGTCCGGCGAAAGTTCCGATGAAGCGGTGTCCGACGGGACCGGCATTCATGAAGGCCCTGCGCAACAAGAGTCTCTGCTGGTTGAAGAAAGCGCCCACGATCAACTGGCCGATTTGCAGATCGAAGAATTGATCACCCTGATGAACACGGAAGCAGATGACAACCGATATCGCCAATTGGCCCGGATTCTGCTGGGGAAAGGTCAATCTCTCAAGGAAGAAGGTCAATTTGACAGGCTTTTTCCGATACTACTGCACCTGCTGAAACAGCATGCCGACGAGAGAAAGAATAATGTCCAGCACGACTGCGCTGTTACGGTTTTTCAGCAACTCACTCTGGGAGAAATGGCTGAACATCTATTAGATCACCTGGAGGAGGAGGATTTCGGGCAAAAAGATGTCGTGTATATGATCCTGAACAGACTCGGGGGAGATGTGGTTGATGCCGTTATCAGGCGAATTATCGCCGTTGACGGTCAGTCAGCCATGAAGTCCCTGACTGCCGCACTTCTCCGCATAGGCCCACCGGCGGTTCCGTCCCTGACAAGGATGTTGAAGGATAACAACTGGCAGGTCATACGAACCGCCGCAATCATTATGGGAGAAATGGGGAGCCGTGACACAGTGAATGATCTTACTCTAACCGCCCATCACATCGACAACCGGGTGCGCATGGAAGCAATCCGTTCCCTGGCCAGAATTGGTGGGAGGGAAGCAACAGAGGTCCTCGTTAATCTGTTGCATGACAAAAATATGGCCGTCCGGAAGCAGGCAGCCTCCTGGATGGGAATCACACGGAACGATAAGGCGTTGGAACCTCTCCTTCAGTTGGTTATGAAAATCGATGTTCTGGGGAAATCCCTGGCCCTCAAGAAGGAGGCTCTGCTTGCAATCGGCCGTATCGGTGACCAGCGCGCGCTCGACCCGTTATACCGGCTTGTAAAGAAAAGACATCTATTCGCCCCCAGCCGCTTGGAGGAGTTGAAGATTCTGGCTATCGAGATCATCGGCCAATTGGGGGGGGATTCGTCAAAGGTATTCCTGGAGAAAATATCGGCCCGGGGAGGACGTATAGGCCAGGCCAGTTCCAGGGTGTTGGATACCATGGGACAAAGGACCGCAATAAGCAATGAGTGATATAACCCAACAAGGGGCTGGGCGCGTTGCCATGCTCCTGACGGCTTCCATTAAATCCGTTACTTTTTATCCTCAGGCCCATCCGGCTGTACGACAGCCTCTGCAGGAGCTTATCGGAATTTTCAACGATATGTTCCAGGATAAGCCGGAAATCCATCTGGGTGTGGTCGAGGGGGTATTTTTTCTTGAGAGCCACCTCTTTGTCACCCCAAATGCCGCTGTCTCGGAGTTGGCTGATCGTTTCACAAAAAAGGGAATCTACGCCCTTACCATCTATGCCGGCGTTACCTCGGACGATCTGTTCTGCTTCACGTCATTTCTTGCCCGCCGAGGAACAACCGCAGACCAGCTTGCTCCGGAGCTGGAAAAGAATAGCATACGGACTATTCGTCTGGGTATTGACCAGTTGGTGTATGGTGATTCAACCGATGAAGCCGGATCCACCCCGTCCCGCACATATTTAGATGCAATTGAAGCCGTACGTGACACGATGCGGGATATCGAAAACGGCAGGATTCCCGCCAGCAAAAGGATAAATACCGTCGTGGAAAACATGGTTTCGATAACCATGAAAGACCATACAACCCTTCTCGGGCTTGCCATGATCAAGGATTATGACAACTACACCTTTAACCATTCCGTAAATGTGGGTATCCTCGCCCTGTCACTCGGTGCTAGTCTGGGGATGGACCGCGAAGCACTGCGGGACACCAATACCGCCGGGCTTCTCCATGACATCGGCAAAACCAGAATTGACAAGAATATCCTCAATAAACCCGGCAAGCTTTCTGCGGAAGAGTACGAGCAGATGAAGAAACATGCCGAAAAGGGTGCGGAAATAGTCGACAAGATGAAGGATATCCATCCTCGTGTGGCAGAGGCGGTGCTTGGGCATCACATAAAATACAATCGTTCGGGATACCCGGAATGGGCAAGGGAGAAGTCCTTCAACAACATTACCGAAATGGTGGCCGTTGCCGATTGCTATGATGCGATCACCACAGTGCGCACTTACAGCATGCCGATATTGCCGAAGGCCGCGCTCGAGACAATGCATAGGCTTGCGGGAACGTCTCTGAACCAAGAATTGGTGGAAAAATTTGTGGAGATGATGGGGAATTATCCGGTCGGCACTCTCGTGCGTCTCGATACAAACGAAATAGCACTGGTTGTGAGGCCAAATCCGCTGGAAAGCAAGATTCCCTCTATAAAGGTTATAATCAGCTCAATGGGTGAGATGCTGGAGAAACCTAAACTTATCAGCCTTGCCAGCGGGGATGGTTCGACGCATATATCCATCGTTGCAACGGTCGATCCGCTCCTCAAGAATATAGATATCGCCAGCCACTTTCTCAACTAGTGTCAATCCGAAAATCCGGGTGAGACACTGTTGGTTTCCAATTCGGAAACGAGGGATTTTTCGTCCTGGCAAGGAAAGCGAGGGATTGAGCGGAGGCGTACGTAGGTACGCCACACAAGCAAGCCTGAAGATTGGCACAGCAAGGGCGGAAAAGTACCGTTTCCGGATGTAAACTAACTGATCTTAAGCATGCCTAGGGCTAACGCAGCAGCTTCCCGGGTCCGCGAATGGGGCGAGCGGGAGAGTTCAACAAACCTCGCCTCCAGAGAAGCATCTCCGATACGCCCCAAGGCGATAGTTGCTTCCGCGTCAAGGAGCCCGTCTCCCCCATCGAGAAAGGGGAGGAGTTCGGCGATTATCGAGGGGTTCCTGAAATTCCCCAACGCCGCAATTGCTTTGGCCCGGATCGCAGGGCTCGGTTCTTTCAGGCTTTCAAGGAGTACTGGAAGCGCTCGAGGACTGGCCAGATTCCCGAGGATTTCCACCGCGACCGATTTTATATCATCTTCAGGTCGGGTGGCGCAATAAAGAAGAGCAGGCAGTACTCCTTCACCTCCGATCTTGCCTAGAGCATATAACGCCTTGATTTTGGTTCCCAGATCTCCTTTTTTCAGTGTCTCAAGGACTTCAGGGAGATTGCCGATCCCTTCCAGCCGTTCCAGAGACTCTGCGGCCGCGGTTCTAACATCTTCGGACGGGTCTGTCAGCAGGGCCACCAGAGCTTCCCGCCTTTTCAATGTAGAATCGAATGGTTTCATATGCTCCCCCTCTTGATCATACAAAATAGTCATGATCATTCACGAACTCTATCAATTCTTTCCCGAACGCCTCTTTTTGCCAATTTTTCATGACAGGTAGCACCGCCATGTACTTTTGTCCTTGAAAAACGGCATCGGCGACACACTCCAGCATACTGTTGTTAACCAGTATTCCCGCCTCAATCCCCAGTTCCTCAGACATTGCCTCCCGCCACAGTTTCAGTCTTTTCATCAATTCACCTTTCCGGCGATCCTTTATAAAACGTTGCGGGGGAGGACAAGAAGGAAGTTGATCAGGCGGCAATGCTTCTCCTCTGGATATTGCTTCAAGTATTTCATGGCAGTATCTTTTTGTCAATTTCGGGGTAAGGCCCTCGATCCCCTCCAGGTCGCCGGGATACCGTGGTTTTTTCTCCGCAAGCTGGCGCAGGGTATCATTGCCCAGGATTTTGAAGGGAGGGATATTGCGTTCCCTGGCCAGTTTGTCCCTGAAACAAAGCAACTCTTCAAGCACCACAAGTGTGCGCGAATCCATCCTGGCCGCCCCTTTGAAGCGCAAAAACAGCGGTTCGGCATCACGCGAGCCGGCGCGGACTCTGGTCAAAAGATCCGATTCTTCCTCCGCCCATGCCATTCTCCCAATATCGCGCAACTCTTCCGCAATTTGCCGGTAAAGTTCGATCAAATGTGATGTATCCTTTACGGCGTATTCTATCATTTCGGCGGTAAGCGGCCTTTTACTCCAGTCTGCCTTCTGGTATTTCTTGTCCAGTTCAACTCCGAAACGTTTATAAAGCACGGCCGCAAGCCCTACCTCTTTCTCACCAAGGAATTGACAGGCAATCATGGTATCGAAAAGGTTGTGCACCTCAATACCAAAATCCCGGTGGAGCGAGCGGATATCGTAGTCGGCGCCATGAAAAACCTTGCGAATGGCGGGATCAGCCATGATTGGACCGAGCGGCGACAGGTCGGTTAAGGCCAACGGGTCTATAATTACCGATTCGGTCGGTGTAGAAATCTGGATCAGACAGACTTTTTCCTGATAGTGATGGAGAGAATCCGCCTCAAGATCAACTGCCAAAATCGGTTCACGAGAAAGTCGTTCAACAAGGACCAGCATTGCTTGTGAGGTCGCCACAATTTCCGGAATATTCTTATTTTTCACAACCAGAGCGCTCCAATCTTACAGCAGCTGGCAGTTGGCTGATAGCTGCTGTTTATCACTCTAATATTCCCGCACGATCCGATAGAGGGTTGTCCGTTGCGCGGCGGTAAACCCCGCTTCCTTGATCAATTCCACCATTTCCTCACGGGATATGCGAAAGGTGCAACCGGCAGCCGCAACGACGTTTTCTTCAAGCATGGTGCCACCCAGATCATTGGCCCCGAAGAAGAGCGCAACTTGGGCCATCTTGGCCCCCTGGGTCACCCAGCTGGCCTGGATGTTGGAAATATTGGAAAGAACAATCCGTGACAGCGCCAGCACCTTCAGATATTTCACTCCAGTCGCCGTCTTCCCGCCCAACTCCGTATGTCCCGGCTGGTAGGTCCATGGAATGAATGCGGTAAAAGTCCCTCCTTCATCCTGGAGCTGCTTCACCCGGAAGAGGTGTTCTACTATATCCTCAGGCTCTTCCCTACTCCCGAACATCATGGTGGCCGTGGTCGGCATGCCGAGAGCAGCCGCTTCGCGCATCACCGTCGCCCATCCCTCCCAACCGATTTTCCTGGGAGAGATATCCTGTCTCACACGGTCCACCAGTATCTCGGCGCCGCCACCGGGAATCGAGTCACGCCTGGCTTCTTTCAGCCGCAGCAGCGTATCGGCAATTGTGAGCCCGGATTTCTGTGCGATCTGGGTGATTTCAGCAGGCGATAGGGAGTGGTTTTGTACGGTGGGGAAGTGGCGCTTTATCTCCCGGAACAGGCGTATGAACCATTCCAGCCCCAGCCCCGGATGGAGCCCCCCCTGCATCAGGAGTTGCGTGCCGCCAGTATCCACCAATTCCTGGATCTTTCTATATATCTCCTCCTCGGCCAAAAGGTAGGCGTCAGACGCGTCCTGGTCACGATAGAAAGCGCAGAACTTGCACTTGGATTCGCAGATGTTGGTATAGTTGACATTACGGTCCACCACAAAAGTGACAAGATTATCCGGGTGATTTCTGCGGCGGATTGAGTTGGCCAGCCTCCCAGTATCCAGCAGGTCCGCTGAGGTTAAGAGCCAAAGGGCTTCCCGGCGGGAAAGCGGTAAATCACCATCAATTTTTGCTGAAATTGATTTCAACATGTTAAGTCTGCGCTCCGCTCAATTGCCACCTCGTAAGAGACCTCGGCAATGGAGAACATGAGCGGAATATCCTTAAGTGGAGACCCGGCTGCGATGGCATCCGCGACATGGAACATCCTGTCCCAGGGTATGGGCGACTGACGCGATGATTTGAGCCAGAGGGTCATCAGAACCAGACGCTCCAGCCAAAGGGTCCGCCGCGGCTCCAGAACTTCACTCAGGATATCCTCTACGGCCTTAAGCTCTTTGCGCACCCCCTTCCCCTTAACGGCATTTTGCACCACACGATCCACCAGATCGTCGTCCTCGAACCATGCGTCGGCAAACTCCTGCCAGGCGGGCCAGTCGGCCGATTCGTCCAGCGCCGCGGCAACAGCCTCGGCATTGAGCGATTCAGGCTTGTGACGCGCCAGTTCCTCACGCAGTTCGTCAAGCTCCCGCATAGGGTCAAACGGATTTGCCTTCCAGCGGTCCGTGCCAAGAATCTCGGCAATTTGCAGAAGCCCACGGTGCGGCGCGCCCCCGTGAGCCGTTCCGACGGCCAGGGCGTGTCCGATGGCCTTATCGATGTAGTCGGGCTCCACATCCGCAAAGCACATTATGTCCGGGAGCCCTTCCAGGAAACGATCAACACCTTTCGCCGAAGGGAGTCGATGAATGAAGGTGTCAATCACGCCGACCCCCTGTTTCCACAGGATATTGCAGAGATCAAAACGCTTTTTCTCTCCGACCGCAATCCAGAAAGACTGGGCGCCCGCTCCGTCAATTGTGGTGGCGGAGATGGAGTAAAGCGTATTCCCCCTGAGCGGCGCGCAATCCACTTTTGACCTGCGGGCATTGGAAATTGCCGTATCTAGCTCCTTACGGATCTCCGAAGGAAACCAGTTGCGTATAATGATGAGACGCCGCAGAGTTTCCGGTGAGATGGTCTCTCCCCCGGTGTGAGCGAGCATTTCGGCAACCGCGTTTCGGACATCCCGCAGCGGATGAAAGAGCATGAGAGCGGCAATGTCACGCAACCGGTCGACTGAAGAAGCAAGCATTTCTCCAATCATGGCAATCTGGAACTCTGGTTCCATAAGCCCAGTCTGTTCTATAATAAGGTCAAGAGCCATGTACGGGTCGGTACATCCCATCTCCCTAAGCCCTTCTCCAAGGAATTTGTCGATGTCGATCGGAGTACCTTCCTCATTTCCTCCTGGAAACGAAATCATCCGAAGCTTGTTTGCATCATGAATGACCGGCAGGATCTCGACCCGGCTCTCCAAAAGGCTCCGTCCAACCGCAGCGCAGAGATTCGCGTCCCCCCCCTCACTGAAGACATGACTAGCCAAGGCCTCCTGCAGATATTGCATCCGTTCCTTTGCCCCTTTTCTCCCGCGTTCCATATCGGTACGCAACTCTTCCAGCAAACACGACAAAAGGCTTAAGGCCACGTTCATGCGCTCCTCTCCCTTGGCAGTATGGGGAATGAGTGTGGGAAGGAGCGCCGCCAGCTCTATGCCAACCTCCTGACGGGCCAATACCATCATGTGGAATTCATTCTCCAGGTCGTGTGAAATCGGTGCATTCCCGGCAGAAATGACTTTGGATATTCTCTCTATCAGGTTGAGCAGACCTTCTTCCTTCTCCAATGGGAGTTGATCTCCTGTTTCTTGTAAATTGCCCGATTGGCTTTGCTGTAAACGTCCGCGTTTTCGGAATTGCTTCTCCAACTCTTCAGCAAACGGGGCAACAATCCCATCCTTCAAATCCGGAGGCTCAGTTGCCCGGCGCTCGATTGATCCAGGAAAGGGAAAGCCTTTCTCCAGATATTTTTTACCATCAGCATGGCTTCGCACCTGTCTGTAACGCTCATACATCCCTTCCAACCATTCAGTATCCTGGTTGATGCGAAAGGTAAAAAGTTCCAGCATATCTTTTGCCGCGGCAGACTGTTCATGATATTCATCTAGAAAGGGACCAGCAAGGGGTCCATCGGGATCGAACCCGAAACTGATAACCGCCTTAATCTTTTGTTTTTCCGATAGAACATAAATCATAACCCGCCTGCAGTCACATCCCTTGTCGATGCAGTAAAGTTCGAAAAATGAGTAGATTCCCTTGACGGCTTTGCCGACCTTCCGCTCCAGGGTTAGGGACATGACGGGGTATTCGGCCTCGGGTAATATCTGATTAAACGGTTGCAGCATTGGCAACTCCTTACCGGATTCAGCAAATTCTCAATTCGTTATACAGTGTATCCCTTTCCACCGGAATACGTCCGGCTTTCTTTATAAGACCGGCAATCTCCTCTTTGCACAAGGACTGGGGTGTTTGCGCACCCGCTTCGTGGCCGATTTTTTCCTCCACCACGGTGCCGTCCAGATCGTTGACGCCGAATACAAGGGAAACCTGGGCGATCTTCTCACCCAGCATCACCCAATATGCCTTGATGTTGGCGAAGTTATCCAGGTATATGCGGGCAATGGCCAAGGTCTTCAGATCGTCCACTCCGCCGGTCCCTAATCTTTTTTCCATCTTGATAAGAGTATTCTCCGGCTGGAAGGCAAGAGGGATGAAAACCTGGAACCCGCCGGTCCTGTCCTGAAGCTCACGCAGCCGTTGCATATGATCCACGCGGTCCACATGGCTCTCCAGATGGCCGTATAACATTGTGGCATTCGACTTGAGGCCGGCCCGATGGACCTCCGCCATGATCTCCAGCCACCGGTCGCCGGAGATCTTCTCCGGACAGAGTTTCCGCCTGACCTCGGCAGCAAGAATTTCCGCCCCCCCACCGGGGAGAGAGCCAAGTCCCGCCTCCTTCAATCTTGCCAGGATTTCCGGAATGGAGAGCCCGGCTATCTGCGCCAGATAATCGATCTCTACCGCCGTAAAGGCCTTGATATGAAGATCGGTGGAAACCGATTTTACAGTTCTCAACATGTCCAGATAAAATGAGAAAGGAAGGTCCGGATGGAGGCCACCAACTATGTGTATCTCTGTCGCCCCCTGCTCAGCGGCTTCCGCCGTCCTGTTAGCGATTTCCTGAAGGTTATAGGCATAAGCGCCCGGCTCATCGGCAGTCCGGGAAAAAGCACAGAACTTGCAACGGTTCACACAAATATTTGTGTAATTCAGATGCCGGTTCACGTTGAAAAAAACCCGTTTGCCGTTCTTTTTTTCATTTACCGACGCGGCCAGTGCCCCGATCTCCAGCAAATCGGGGGAGCGGAACAGGTAGAGCGCCTCGGCATCGTCGATACGCCCACCATTTGTGACCTTGTCTGTTATGGAATCAAGAGAAATCATCAAACCTCACCTCAACAGGGGCTAGGGACTGGGGGCTGGCAAGGTCTTTTCCTAGCCCCAAGCCCCTGTTTCTATCCCCTCCACCTCTTATACAATCCATTCTCGACCCCCAGGGAATCGAGCACCTTCCCAACCACGAAATTTACCAGGTCATCAACCGATTCCGGTCTGTGGTAAAAGGCGGGCATGGCGGGAACCATGCGTACTCCCAGGCGCGATAGTTTCAGCATGTTATCCAGGTGGATCTCGCTTAGCGGCGTTTCCCGGGGGACCAGCGCCAATGGGCGGCGCTCTTTGATCATCACATCGGCGCACCGCTCCAGAAGAGTGCCGGAATTGCCACTGGCGATGCGGGAGAGGGTCCCCATGGAGCAAGGACAGATAAACATGGCATCGGGCGCGCTTGAGCCACTCGCCACGGGAGCAAAGAAGTCGTCTGCCGTATAGTAATCAAGCTGACCGGGCTCAGGCCGGAAGAATGACTCAAGAGCCTGTTGCACGCCGCCGCTCCCCCCCTTAAGATCGAGCCCGGTTTCCTCATATATCACCTGAAACCCAGTGGCGCTGATCAGAATAGTCAGATGGACGCCGGAGATGAGCAGTTCCCTGCCGAGCTTCAGTCCATAGATCGCTCCGGAAGCTCCGGTTATGGCGAGAACAATATTGTTCCTTTTCATAGCTGCCCCCGTATTACCAGTACATCGATGAGGGTAAATATACATATGGTAATGCTGATATAACCATTCATATTGAAAAAGGCCATATCTAGCTTCTTCAAGTCGCCATTGCGCAAGAGCCAATGCTCATAAAATATCAGGGCGGCTGTTATGCCGAGCCCTGCCAGGTAGAAAATGCCCAGATTCATCGTGACATAAAGAGCTATCAGAAGGAACAGCATAATGGCATGGAAAAAGCGGGCCGCCCAGAGAGAGCCTGTAACACCAAGTCTTACCGGGATCGAATGGAGCCCGTGGGCCCGGTCAAAGTCCAAATCCTGCAGGGCATAGAGGGTGTCGAAACCGGCCAGCCAGAAAACCACGCTTGTCGCTAGTAACACTGCGGGGAGTTCGACCCTGCCCTGTATTGCTATCCACCCACCAAGTGGGGCAAAAGCGATGCATATCCCCAGGACTAAATGGGAGAGAGCCGTGAAGCGCTTGCAATATGAATAGAGCACCAGGAAAATGAGGATAAGCGGCGATAGATAGAAGCAGAGTGGGTTCAAGCGATGCGCAGCAAAAAACATGAGGAGAATGCCCAAGAAGACAAAGAGGAATACGGTCCCCTTGCCGATGAGCCCGGCGGGGATGGCGCGATTAGTGGTACGCGGGTTTTGTGCATCGATCTCCGCGTCGATAACCCGGTTAAGCCCCATGGCGGCAGTGCGGGCACCCACCATCGCCATCACAATCCAGAAGGTCTGGTAGAGAGTGGGGAGCCCCCTGGCGGCAAGAATCGCGCCGGTAAAGGCAAAGGGGAGGGCAAAGATGGTATGAGCGAATTTTATCATCTCCAGGAATACTTTTATTCTGGTAAAAATCGACGTTGTCGTTAAACCTTTACTCGAAATCATCTACACCCCTTGTTCCCATGAATTCCTTCCGCTTCATAATCCATACTTCCGCCATCTCTTTTCAACCATCCGCAAGATTGAGGGGGGACGACCAACTTCCTTTTGACATTCCAGCAGTTCCCCCGCCTCGTTCATCTTCCGGGTGGCGTCAAGGGCCAAGCGCCCAAGAGGGACCGTATCCCTCTCGGTCGCGGAAACCACCAGGTCCCGCCGCCAATCCACGATATTCAGTACTTTCCAGGCAATCAAGGAGAGGTCGTTTACGTCTATATCCGCGTCAACCATTACAAGTAGCCGGGAATTGGAGAGCCACCCCTTCGACCAGAGTGCCTCAATAACCTCCACGGGATGACCGGAGTGGCGTTTTTCCATGGCCACCATTGCGCAGCCGTGAAATATTCCCTCAAGCGGGAGGTTGATATCGACGATTTCCGGCAGATCAAGCCGGATCATCGGCAAGAGCAGCCGCTCGGTCGCCTTGGCCAGGTAACAGTCTTCCATGGGGGGGCTGCCCACTACGGTCGCCGGATATATCATGTCACAACGCCGGGTGACGCAGGTGACATGCATGACCGGCACATTCTGGGGCGCCGCGTAATAACCGGTATGGTTGCCGAACGCTCCTCCCCTCCCCTCTTCACCAGGTTCCAGATAGCCTTCGAGCACCAGTTCCGAATTGGCCGGTACCTTCAAGCCACTGGTCAGGCAATGCACCATTTGCACCGGCGCTTGCCGCAGAAAGCCGGCCAGTTGCATCTCGTCAATATTCGCCGGAAGCGGCACTGACGCGGAATAAATCACTAAAGGGTCACCGCCGAGGGCGACTGCGACCGGCATCCGCTCTCCCTTCTCCCGATATTTCCGGCAGTGTCCGGCTCCGCCGCTCCCATGGCGCCAATGGATACCGGCGGTAGCGCTGTCGAAAATCTCGACGCGATACATGCCATAATTTGACTCTCCTGAATCCGGATCACCTGTGACCACCAGAGGCAGGGTGATAAAGCGCCCGTCATGGTCCGGAAATCCGTCACCTGACCAGTTCTTGAGAACGGGATAAAGCGCCAAGTCCGGATTTAAATCCACAACCTCCTGACAGACTCCCCTATCCACATATTCCGGAGCGAACCGTGAAAATACAGGGAGGGAAGGGAGCGCTGCAAATTTTGCCGACGATGATGTCGCGGCTATTTGCATGAAAAGCTCTTCCATCCGCCTGGTTAACTCCTGCAGTTCCGCGATCTCCAAGGCTATACAAGTACGCCGGAACGATCCGAACATATTGGTGACAACCGGGTGCGCGCTCCCCTTCACGGATTCAAACAGCAGGGCCTTGCCGCCCGACTGTGACTTGCTCACCCGGTCGGTTATTTCGGCTATCTCCAACGCCGGGTCCACCTCCACACGCACTCGATGGAGCTCTCCAAGCTCATCCAGCTTGTCCAGAAATTCGCGCATGTCCCGGTAGGCCATGAATTCCCTCGGGGAAGATTTACAATCAATCTTATTTTTTAGCATTTAAGAGGCTATAAGATCAATCGTTTTTTGTTTGCGTGTGGAGTTATCCTGTTGACAAAAAAATCTTAACAGGCTATAAAACCCAAGTCGGGATGTAGCGCAGCCTGGTAGCGCACCTGCTTCGGGAGCAGGGGGCCGCTGGTTCAAATCCAGTCATCCCGACCAGGAAATCAAAGGGTTACAGCACACGCTGTAACCTTTTTTCTTTTATATGGTCTGTGGTGTGGTCTCTGTCAAGTTGGCAACGGCCAAAACTTATTCCTGACCTTATTAAGAGGAAGTTGGGTGTTCATGTGCGGACGGCACCCCAGTGCGGACAATAATTGTATATCGAAAACTACGAGACGGTTCAGGACGCAAAAGACAGAATCCGGCAATATTTCGAGTACTACAAAAATGAACGTCAACATAAGTACTTAATTTTGCCATTTTGCTGTCTTGATAACCGGGAGTAGCTTACTGGGGATTGAGAATAGACCCTCCATAGCACATTAAGACACTTTCAGCAAGAACAATTAAGAAGTGCTATACCCCCAACTGAATGCAGGATTTGACATGCAGGCCTTGCGGAGAATTTTGCATTATTTTCAGCCGTTGCAAGAACTGGCGGTGGTGGGACAAGAACCGGATATGAGCAGCCTTACAGCCTCTCTCCTGTCACTGCCGGGTGGATTTGACTTCAAAAGGGGCGCGGCGGTCAATATGAAAATCAACTCCTTAAATCTGGAAGAACCTGCTGTCTTTAAATGGATGGCCGTCGGCAAAAAACTTATAAAATCCCGGAAAGAGGCCTTTACGCCATATTTCCTTCCCGATTGATGCGATATGGAGGCCGCTATCCGCGGCTTTCCGCTGAGCTGGTGATTACCGCCATTTCCTGATTTCGTCGAGCCAAGGTGTCGGGTAATCGATAACTATCTCGACTTCACCCGCAAAAACATGACCTGTGTTGGAATCCAGGGTGATCAGCTCGCCTTCAGCAACGGGCCGGTCACCAAAAATAACAGCTCGCCGAGCGATATCTATCCGCAGGCCGCTGCACCCGGTAATACATCCCTTGCCAAGCTGCCGTGCCACCACGGCGGCGTGTGATGTGCGATTCCCGCGAACCGTCAGCACACCGGCCGAGAGGGCAATGCCGGCAATGTCGTCGGTTGTCATATCTTCACGGACCAGCACCGCTGACCGGCCTTCTGAAGAAAACCGCCGCGCTGCGTCGATGTCAAGTACAATGGGACCGGTAGCCACGCCTATTCCCGCCGGTTGCCCCTGGCCTAACGGTTGATTCCCCCCGGTCATTAACCGCTCGCGCTTGATTTCATCAAGGGGAAGCTCCCCCAGGCGGGCAAGCGCCTCATCATGATCAATCATTCCTTCTTTTACCTGATCGACCGCGATTCTTAACGCGGCCCACGGCGTCCTCTTGGCCGTTCGTGTCTGCAGCAGATAGAGAACTCCGTCCTGGATGGTGAATTCAAATTCCTGGGCGTCGCGGAACTCCTGCTCAAGGGCTGTGCAGATGTTGCGCAGTTCCTGGAGAGTGCCGGGAAGAACCAGAGAAAGCCTCTCAGTATCGAAGGAGGTAGTGCGCCCGGAAACCACATCTTCGCCCTGGCTGTTGAACAGGAAATCGAAATAGAGTCTTTTTTCGCCGGTATCCGGATCACGGGTAAACCCCACTCCCGACCCCGATGTCCCTCCGGAATTGCCGAAAACCATTTTCTGGATGGTGACCGCCGTACACAGATCATCGCGTATACCATAGATGCGTCTGTAATCTACTGCACGGGGCGAGTTCCACGAGGAGAAAACGGCCTGCACGCTAAGCTCAAGCTGCTCGTACGGGTTTTGGGGAAATGGTTTTCCCGTTAGCTCGCTGAAAAGCCGGAGATAGGTTTGAGTAATTTCAGTCAAACTCTGAAAGTCCAATTCCTGAAAACTATCCAGATGTTCCCTGGCCAGCATCGCATCGAGCACCTCCTCGAATGGTTGCGGAGCGGCGGCGAAGACAACCTCGGCAAAATTCTGGATGAGCCGGCGGTAAGAATCCCAGACTAGCCGTGGATTGCCGGTAATCCGCAAGAGGCCATGCAGCGTGGCATCACAGAGGCCGATATTGAGCAGGGTATCCATCATGCCGGGCATTGAAACAGGCGCGCCGGAACGGACGGAAACAAGGAGGGGGTTACGCGGATCGCCAAAACCCATCCTTGTGACGAACTGGAGCCAGCGCATCTGCTCTTCCAGCAGGGAGGCGAGATTTGCTCTGCTATAATGTTCCGGGTCCTGACGCCAGAGGCGGCAATAGGGTGTCCCCAAAACGAAAGCGGTCGGCACGGGGAGCCCGAGGCGCGCCATGTGCGCCAAGGAAAAGGCCTTTATCCCCAGTTTATCCCGGTCACCCATTACGGCGCTCATTGTATGGGGACTGATTTTGAAAATGCTGTCGTGCCTCATCCGGGACACCTAACTTTCCATGATCTGACCTAGTATTTGATCCCGCAGGATCATCCCGGTATGCATCAAGGCGTCGGCGGCGGATTCCAGTTTCTTTGCGCATTCGGCAATGGCGAATGCCTGCCGGTAATCCTTTGCCGCGGTGACAAGGGCCTTGCGCACCATACGTTCCGTCGTATCGCTCTGCCGCTCAATAGCGACGATGCGATGAATCGATTCAAGGAAATCATGCATATCATCAGGCGACGCGCTACGGTGGATGCCCCGGGCGTTCTCGATGGCTTTCAGGTATTCCTGGGTCCCTTCGACGAGGAGCCGGGCAAGAGTGGCTAAGGGCAATCGGATTTCTTCACGCATGCTGTCCGTTGTCAGCAGGGTAAGATGGAAGGCCGCTTCCTCAAGTTCGTCGGTTATGTCGTCGGCGGCCTCGAGCAACCGCCGGATCGCCTCAGCATGTTCGGATTGCTTGGCAAGCTCGCGGGCACGGATAACGAGTTCATCTGCCCTGTGCTCCCATTCCTTGGCGCGCCGACCGATCCGTTCAAAGCGGGAAAATGTCTCGGGTTGGGATGAGGTCAGGAGTCCATCACGGATACTGGTTGCAATCTCCACTGCCAGCGCCGCATGATTGCTGGCAAGGTCGAAGATGTTCTGCCGGGCGTTATGGTAATACTTGTACAGTTCCACCCGCGCTTCATCACGGATTAGTGCCAGCGGCCGCTTTTCAAGGAGGCCGTCGGCGCAGGCCTTCAGGATGAAGCGGAGATAGGAAACCGCCGCTTCCCCGCCCAACTGCTCGCTGAGCGTAACGCCATAGGTCATCGTGCCTCCCGCTACAAACTGCAGGGCATCGAAGATCATCCGCTCGCCTCCCGACTTAAGAAAGGCCATATGACCCACATTATTGTCCGCGGCCCAGGATAATAATGAAAGCGCATCCTGCTTCGCCACCAAAAGCTGCAGACGCTTGCGCGCCCGGTTCCAGTCGATCAGAAAGACCAGGCGGGAGCCCAGGTGAGTCAGATACGCCTTGAGGTCTCCCTTGTTCCGTGCCGTATAAGTCCCCACGCAGAGGTGGTAGACCCCTCCCGCGAATGCCTGGTCCGTGCGGGAGTGGACCTCTCCCCATTTAACCCGCCACTCTGCGAACATTCCTTGAAAAAACAGCAGGCGGGCGAGATGATTGTCGGTATAGGTCACCGTTACGCGCATTCCCTCCACGTGCACAACCAGAACATGCGCGTCGGTAGTGCCGATATCGTTCTGAATGACCAGCTTCCCGTCAATCCTGGTTGCCGTGGTGCCGAGGCCGGGGTGATCGAATTTCAGGGCGTGTGTGCGGTTGATCCCTTTCATGAAGGCGGCAGTCAGCACACGATCATCGGCGGGCAAACCATAGGTCAGCGCACCGTCGACATTATCGGTCGCGATCTCCGCTTGCAGGCTGTTCAGGGCCTTGTGCATCTCCATGATCAGGAGATGCACGCTGTCGCCGCCGGCCGGCTTTCCCGAAGTCAACAGGGAGATGTTTTCTTCGGTGATGTTGTTGTCCTCTCCATGCCAGGGGGTGTCGCTCAGCGTCTGCAGACGTTTTTGAAATGTGGTCGCAATCGATTTTTCAACTGTTTTAAAAGGGGTGATCATCGACTTGAGGTCATCTTTGAGCGCCGAGCAAAGTTCACGCAATCTCGGGATTGCGTAAGTATCGGCCCCCAGCCTGCTGGTCTCAGCTACAACGTCATCAAAGGAAGTGTCCATGATGCCGCACGCAAGACGTTCCGTGCGCAAATCGGAATAAGGCTGGTCAGGTGAATCTGCATGTGCCTTTGCCGTCTGCAGAAGAGTCAAGCGGTATTTGGCGCGGTCATTGGCAACGAGCGCTTCATTCAGAAGGGTCGGCAATAAAAGGCGGCGCTCGCCAAGGGTGGCGATTATCCGGGTTTTTTCACTCATATGAATTACTGGCTAAGCCCGCGTTGCCGGGCAGATGTGCGGTTTAATTGTGTTACGGAGAAACTTCGGCTTCAACCTCTGTTGGCAGAGGGCCTTTCTCTTTAAATTCCTCTGATGCCCTATGGGGCCTTACGGCATAAAGTCTTGCCAATCCATCCAGAACTATTTCCCTCTTATCATCCGGCATAGATTGTATTTTTTTTATTATTTCCTCGCTGAAAGCTTTCATAATTTGCCCCTGGTTAATTCATTGAAAAATATTAGCGACAATTGAATATAGTGATTTAATAATGCATTTTCTTTGTATGCTTCCGATTGAAATTGCATGCCGTGCTTTTGATTAAATTATATAACAGACAACAGACTATTTCTACCTGAGAAATGTTACAAGTTTATGTAGACATATCTGCATCCCGTTAAACCTCAATTTCTGCGATTCTGCGCGAACCTATGAAAATTTGCATAATTTTCAACTTGCTGTCACAGAACTGCATGATTTCTTAGGTAATATACAAGATCATGGAATGTAATCTTCAGCCAAATCTGGAGAAAGAAGACAAATGACCGAAAAGAGACGATACAGTAGACTTACGTATGT
>Ga0181533_1003507_pt1 | contig 16974 bp, 19 predicted proteins | sample PEATcosm2014_Bin_45_FD_119772 | JGI IMG/M metagenome (GOLD analysis project Ga0181533, IMG submission 119772) | Peatland microbial communities from MTU Mesocosm Facility, Houghton, MI, USA - PEATcosm2014_Bin11_60_metaG | ecosystem: Environmental > Terrestrial > Soil > Wetlands > Peat | place... | reverse complement strand
TGGTCACGCCGCTTGTCCAAGGACTACGAACTGCTTCACACCACAGCCGAAACCATGATCTACGTTGCCTCCGCTCATCTGTTCTTGCGAAGGCATGCGTAGTTTTTAAACAGGTTCTAAGGAGCATTAGTGCAATGAATATTCAGATTGACGTCCTTATACTTGGCGTTCTCCTGATGACCGCGCGGCTCCATTCCGGCAAGGAAACGAACGCTTTGCACCTGGGGCGTGCGGCGCACCACGCCTTGATTGCTAACCGTCACGGTTCCGGCCTTGCTTACGTCCACGTTTCCGCTGCGATTGGCTGCCACGGCGGCAGCCTGAAACTGGTAATACGCCGATCCTGGCCCATCGGCCATGAGCGTGCCCACCAGCTGCACCGTGACCGGGCAGACGCCGGAGTATGCAGCGGGCGTTACCTGGAGGTCGACGGCCGTTACGCGGGCATTGGATGCTGTGGTCGGCGTTGTGCTTTGCGACGGCGCTCCTGATGTGGGCGGCTGGGGCGATGCACTTGCAGTGTCAGTGCAGGTAATCGTAAAGCTGGCGTTGTTGGAGCCTTTCATGAACATGTCGTGATTGCCGGACGCGTCCTCGCCGATGGCTTCAAGGATGGCGCCGACACCGATCTGATTGCCGAAGCCGGGTCCGGGCTTATCAAACGTGACCACGTGAGACACGGTGCTGGTGCCTGCCGCGGCGAAGGTGAAGGTGTCGCCGGGCTCCATTGTGCCCACGCCGAACTGGTAGAAAACTTTTCCGGGGCCGTCGACGGTAATGGTTCCCGTGAGCCGGACGTGGGCCGGGCAGGGGCCGGAGTAGTTGGGAACGGACTGGAGCGTGACGGCGGTGACGTTGGTGGTGGGCGTGGATGCGGCTGGGCCCGTACTGTATTCGGCGTTGACGCCGGTTGCGGTGGCCTCGCCCTGAATGGCGGTGCAGCCGGACGGCGGTACAAATGCGGACGCGGGCGGCTTGGCGAAGCGCAGCTGCTTCATCTCGAGCACGGTCGTCGTCTTGCCGTCCTGCCCGGTGATGATCTCCTTCAGGGGGAAGCCGCCGGGATCTGCGATCCACGCCGTAATCTTCATTTGGTCTGCGGTCATTTCCATCACTTTGGCGGGAATGCCGTTCACGGTCTCCTTGCGCAGCAGCGTGGCGTGGGCGATGAAGTCCACGATATCCGGCGAGGCGTTCATGACGTCGAACGCGTCGGGTGCGGCCGGCGAGGTGTAGGTCATCACCGAGCAAGGTACTGAAGGGTCGCTAACGATCTGGGTGTAGATCTTGTGCGCCTGAAAGTCGTAGAGAACATGATTGTGAAACTCCTTGTCGCGGCCCAGCCCCGGTGGGAAGAACTGGTCGACTGCCTCCATAGGGCCGTCGCGAGCCAATTTGACGATGGAGGCGCCGAGCGGGTTGGGCGCGGGGTCGAGCGTGTAGGAGTAGGTTTGCGGGGATTGCGGCCAGAGCGTTGCGGCGAAGGCGCCCAGAACCACGAACGGCGCCAGATGCTGGATTGGAGAACGGCGCATGATGGAATCCTCCTGGTTGAGGAGATTGCAATGCGAGAATCGCGGCCCGTTTGAGGGTTCGGCAGGATCGGCACTGATTGCGCAGCGCAACCTCTCGCCGGCTTTCGGTGCGAGGATAGCACGGCGAGGTCAACCGAAGCTCGGATTGCGTAGCGTTTATGTTTCGGCGGGTTGCAGGCCCAGGATTTCGATTTCGAGGCCGCCGAAGTCGGGGTGGTCGTTTTCGCGGATGCGGTAGGCGAGGTCGATACGGCTGCCGGGCTCGAGGCGGAGTTCCATGGCGCGCTCGGCGAGGTTCCAGCCGACGGCGCGAATGGAGCTGATGGGCGCGGGACTGCCGGAAGGACCAGCGGGTAACGCGACGGGCAACGAAGCGGAGGAGTCATTCGACGGTGCGGCGGGCGGCGCGGACGAGTCCTGCGCGAGTTCGAGCGCGAGATGGCGCGCTTTCATGATGCGCGGCGCGGCGACGAGGCGCGCGTTGCGGGCGAGGAAGAGCGGCTCCGGATTGCCGTGGCCGAGCGGCTCGAGTTTCTTGAGCCATCCGGCGAGCACAGGCGTGATGCGGTCGAGCGGCAATTCGGCGTGAATGCGGAGAAGGCGCTCGGGCTCGCGCGCGGCCAGGTGCTGCTCGGCGTAGACGCGCAGGCGGCGCTTGAGATCGGGGAGTTTTTCTGCCGGGAGCGCGAAGCCTACGGCGAAGGCGTGACCGCCGAAGCGCGTGAAGAGATCGGCGCAGGTTTCGATGGCGGCGAGAAGAGCGAATCCGTCGACGGAGCGGCCGGATCCGTGGGCTACACCGTCTTCGACGCTGATGACGATGGCGGGCTTGGCGGTGCGCTCGACGACGCGCGAGGCGAGAATGCCGATGACGCCGCGATGCCAGCCGTCGCCGTCGATGACGAGGAGGCGGTCGGCAGCAATTTCGTCGTCGGATGCGAGGCGGGCTTCGATGGCAGTGAGCGCGGCGGCTTCCACGTCGCGGCGCTCGCGGTTCAGGCGCTCGAGCTTGGCGGCAAGTTCGGCGGCACGATGCGAGTCGCGCGTGGAGAATAGCTCGACGACATCGGAGGCGACGTCCATGCGGCCGGCGGCGTTGATGCGGGGCGCGAGGCGGAAGGCGACGTCGAAGCCGGTGATTTGTTTGGCCGCGGGATCGAGCGCGGCCGCGGCAAAGAGCGCGCGCAGGCCCGCGCCCATGGGGCGGCGCAGCTCCCTCAGACCAATCGCCGCGATGGTGCGGTTTTCGCCCTGCAGCGGGACGGCGTCGGCAATGGTGGCGATGGCCGCCATTTTGAGAAAGCTGGGCAGGGTTTTTTCGCGCGCCCGCGGTGGCTCGCGCCGCTCCAATTCACGTCGTTCCAGCAGCGCCTGTGCGAGCTTGAGCGCGATGGCCGCGCCGCAGAGGCTTTTCTCCGGGTATGGGCATCCCGGTTGATTCGGGTTGAGGATGGCGAGGGCGGCGGGAAGCGCATCGCCGGCGGCGGGCAGGTGGTGATCCGTGATGATCAGGTCGAGTCCCAGCCGCCGCGCGGTTTCAGCTTCGGCAAAGGCGCGCGTACCGGTGTCGACGGTGACCACGACGCGAACGCCCTCAGCGTGCGCAGCTTCAAGCACGCTCGACTGCATGCCGTAGCCTTCGCGGAGGCGGTGCGGCACGTGAAAACGCGCTTCTCCGCCGAGCATCTCGATGGCGGTCTTGAGCAGGACCACGGCGACGGTGCCATCCACGTCGTAGTCGCCGTAAAGAAGAATGGGCTCGCCGGCGGCGATGGCGCGCTCGAGACGATCGACGGCCGCGGCCATGCCGAGCATCAAAAATGGATCATGCAAATGCGCGAGCTCGGGATTGAGAAAGGCGAAGGCTTCAGCGGCCTGGGTGATGCCGCGGGCGACGAGCAACTCGGCGAGAACGAGGGGCAGACGGGCTTCGCGGGCGAGGGCGGCGGAGGCTTCGGGCTGCGGATCGACGATGACCCAGCGCTGACGCGGGACGACCCAGCGCTGACGCGGGACGATCTGGTGCTGGGGCGGCGAGGTGGGTTGCTGCAAGGCAGCCCCATTTACGGCGCCGGGCGTGCTCACGCGCTTTACTCGTCCTCGTCGTCGTGCGAGTGCGTGTCGTCAATCACGATGTCGTGAAAGGCCTCGAGGTTTTCCAGCAGCGACTGGTAGCGCTCGTACCACTCGGTGGTGGTTTCGTGCATAAAGACGATGCCCTGGTGGATGAAGCCGAGCTGAATGTAGCCGAGCTTGCCCGCGTACTTGCGCAGCCACTTGGCCTCGACCAGTTCCGCGGCATCTTCATCGGGGAAGTTCATCTCGCCGGCTTCTTCAATGAGAGCGTCGAGCTCTTCATGGTCGAGCGTCATCTCGCTGAAGGTGACAAAGGGAGAGCCCACGTGCTTGGCCATCTCCACAAAGTCCTTCCACGCGTCGATATTGCCGTGGCCCTCCCAGAGCACCGATGGAATGTCGTCGGTGACGTAGCCGGGGAGGCGGCGCATACCGTGGCCCTCAATGAAGGCCACCATGTCGTCTTTAAGTGAAAGCAGATTGTCGGTACTCATCGTCAAACACCTATTCTCGCAGATGAGGCCGGGGTGGGAATATGGGTTGTGGAAAGCCGCGGGAACGGTCGCGCTCCGATGTAAACTCTGTGGGCCAGGGCTTGTGCCATCCCGGGTCCGAAAATCGGGACCCTGATGGGATAAGGACCACCCCCGTTAGTCTGAAATGAGCCGTACGAAATTGATTGGACTGAGGAGGTCTTCTACTTGCCCCAATTTGAACGCCACGTATTTGTCTGCCTAAACTCGCGGCCCGCCGATGCGCCGCGGCCTTCGTGCACCAGCGATGGAAAGAGCGAGTTGCACACGCGGCTGCAGCAGCTTTCGCGCGAGGCCGGGCTGGGCGCGAAGGTGCGCATCAACAAGTCCGGCTGCCTGGATCAGTGCGAGCATGGGCCGACGGTGGTGGTGTACCCCGACGCCGTCTGGTACGGGCACGTGCAGCCGGAAGACGCTGAAGAAATTGTGCGGGAACACCTGGTGGGCGGGCGGCCGGTGGAGCGGCTGCGCCTGGCCGGCGAGTGCGTGAATACGAAGAGCTGCCGGCATAAAGCAGGTGCGTAGGGACTAGGGACGTAGGGAACAGGGAACAGGGAACAGGGAACAGGAAGAAGCTCTCAGCCTTCAGCTTTCAGCCGTCAGCTCATGCGAGCACGGGAAGTGAAAAGCTGAGAACTGGGATTTGGCCACTGACCACTGGCCCCTGTGACCTGACACCTGACACCTGAAACCTGACAACCGCCAGCCGGATGCGATATTCTAACGTTTAACCCATGATTTTTTCTCGCGACTACATTGGGTATCTCACCCGCCGCACGGTCAAGCACCTGATTGACGCCAAGCTGATCACCACCAGTGACTTGAAGGTGACAGAAGAACGCGTGAACGCGGCGCTGCTCGACGAGCTTTCGCTCGAAGACCGTATCAACGAAGAAGTGCGCGTGATTCTCGAGGCCTACTCCGAGGAGATGCGCAAGAGCGGCGCGCAATATGCCGAGATGTTCAAGAAGGTGAAGAACGAGCTGACCAAGAAGTACAAGGCGGTGCTATGAGGATCAGCCGCGACAAGCTGAACAAGCTGGCCCACACCGTGGCTGACACGCTGGCCGAGATCGACCAGGTGGGGTTTCTGGACGATCGCAATACCATCCGGCAGGAGGCACGCAAGGAGCTGGAAACTCTGCTGACTGAAGAGGCGCGAATCGATACGGCAGCGCGGCTGAAGATTGCGAACCAGCGCAAGATCATCCTGGAAGGCTCGCAGGAGTGGGACATTCTGTACCGCAAGTACTACAACGACGAAGTGCGCAAGCTGGGGATTTGAGGCGCAGCGGCGAGTGTAACGGCGCGGCAAGGCGTTGGCCGGAGGGCTGATTTTTGTTAAAGTAAAAGTAGTAAAGGCGCCCGCATTCGCGGGCCTCCCCGCACAAGCTTTGGCGCTATCGTCTAGGGGTTAGGACGTGAGATTCTCAATCTTAAAACCCGGGTTCGATTCCCGGTAGCGCTACCAGACAAGATACGCTAAAGCCCGTTAAATCAACGGGCTTTTCCTTTGCTCGAAAAACCCGCTAACGCTTACTGGTCACAATTCGCGCGTTTCGTGGTACACAGTTTGGTACACAGTCGGAAGAATGCTTTTTGTGGGCAGGGGACATCCCCCCAGGCGAGCCGCCCCGCTCGCGCGTTACATATCCGGTTCTGGCAATTTTCGCTAAAAAGGGCATCGACTCTTTGGTCAAGATCATTAACAAGAACACTAGTGATCAGCCGATGAGGAATTCTCCAGCCTTTCAGGCATAAAACGCGGGTTTGTACAAGGCGGCGCAGGCGCAAAAAGAAATATTCATTACTGATGTGAAATGACAAAAAGCCTCAGCGATTTTGCTGGTCGCCGCTACGGCGATCTTGGAGGATAGGGCGTGGCTGGTCCGGGGCAGGCCGGTGACGGCGGTTAAGATACTTTGAGCACCAGCACAAAGGAGGTATAGCTTGTGAAAACCTTTGCGAAGTTTCTTCTGTCCAGTGTTTTTGTCTTCTTGCCCGCCGTCGTCTGTGCCCAGGACATTTTGGGGCTTAAAGACAATTGCGGGTTTGCGCCCGCCCTGAAGATTTACACGACAGACCTGAACGGAAAGGTAAGCCCACAGATAGTCGAGGATCTGGAGGACGGACAAAACTGTCTTAACGACAACCTGATAGGGCTGAAGGAGAGTGTTAAGTTCCTTGATACCCGGATGGGATGGAGCGCCGACGAGATGAAGTGGAACGCCGACGATATCAAAGACCTGCGGGACAAACTTAAGCAAGCCGGACTCGATCTCCACACCGCCGAAACAACGATTGAAACCCTAGAAGACAGGCTGAGCAAAGCGGAAGATGAAATCCAAGAGCTACAGTTAGATCTCCCGATACCGCTTCATCGAGCGATTAAGAAGCCTGACGCTAGCAAGTCCTCCGGTTTTGTCCCCGACACTCCAGCTATTACGCCTCATCCGGCGAGTAAGAAGTCTGGCTCTAGCAAGCCCAAGTCCCCGGCAAGCAAGCCCACGACTCCGCTGAACAAGCCGACGCCCGCCGGAAAAGAGGGTGCGAACTAAAGCCGACGACGGCGGAGTTTGCGGTAAGATTTGCAATGCCGGATAGCTACTGGCCGATCACCAGCGGCGATAAAGCGGGAAGCCTTCCCTTCCCGCTTTCCTGCAACCTCAAATGGGAAGGTCACGGAAGGGTGACATGGTTTCCAGCAAGGACCAGGCGAAGAAAATATCCCAAGTCTTTCGCCAGGATTTTAAGAAGTTCTTTGAAGACTTCTATGCCAAAGAAGAACAAGCCGGTCGCTACCCGGACCCGCTTGAGGCGGCGGCTGCGTTTGCGCGAATCTTCGACCGGGCGTGTGAGGAATACGCGACAGAGGAGTGGCCGCCACGACCGCCGGACCGGCCCGAGACCCCCAGGGAAGTGTGGGATCTGGCAGGGTCCAGGCTTGGCCAAGAGGCATACCGTGAGGCCGTCGATGCGTGGTACAGGCACACACCGGGGCTTGAGATCAAGAAAGGGAAACCAGGACGACCCAGAAAAGATGGCCTTGCGATGCAGGCTGCGCAACTCAAGAATGCAGGGCTGTCCTACGCGCAAATCGCGCGGCGCCTGAACCAGGAGCACGGCCAAGCGGTGGTGACCCGCGAGAGCGTTCGCAAGCTCTTGTCTCGCGTATCCAAATTCCCCGCGCCGCCACCATACAAGGACAAAACCCAAGAATAGTTTCGTCCGTGGAGAATACACGTTAGGACGAATTGTCCATCTATTCAGGAGGCTATTCTGCGCTCACTCTTGCCAATAGAAACAATGCTGCGAATGCAGCGGCTAGAGAGGAGCAAGGATTGTGACCCGCAATCGCGTTAAGAGGTTTTTCCAGATCGCGCGGGAAATCGATCACGAAATACCCTTGATTGAACGAATAACCTTCAGGATACTTTTGCTTGCTTTGGCAGTGGTAGAGGTCTTACACATCTTCTGCCGATAGCCCGGACGACGTTGATTTTCAAATCACGATAGCGCGGGAGGCGCGCGTCAGACGATTTCGTAGGGATGACGCTGATGCCGGGCGAGGAGACTGGCGGCGATGTCGTCGCCCTGGATGGTTTCGGTATTTGGATCCCAGAAGATGCGATGCTGCGTCTTCATGGCGATCCAGTGCAACAGACACGTGGAACAGGCGCGATGCCCGATCTCGGCCGTTGCCACGGGCGCTTTTCTGGAGCGGATGCAATCGAGCCAGTTACCGTGCTGGTCGTCTGATGTGTAGACATGCCACTCCGAGGGCCCGATCACAGAATCGAGAATTCTCGGGTCGCTCGCGCGAAGCGGAACGATCGCCTGTGCCGGAGCGCCGAGGGATGCAGTCGGCGTGGTCCCGGTGTCGCGGCACACAAAGATCCAGCCCTTGTCGCCGATCCACTTGATGCCATTTTCAAAATCGCCGGAGATGGTCATCACCACGCCGTTCGAGTAGCGGCCATAGGTCTTGAAGGGACCGTGGACATTCCAGAGGCCCTCGGTGGGGAACTGCGCTTGGCCCCAGATTTCGACGGGGCCGGTGAGCTCGGTGTCCATGCCCCAGTGCGCAGTATCGACATGATGCGCGCCCCAGCCGGTGATCATGCCGGCGCCGAATTGCTCCATGCGCAGCCATCCGGGCCGGTCGAAGCCTTTTTCGGGCATGACGCGATCGACGGTGTAAGGCACCACGGGCGTCGAGCCGAGCCAAGCATCGTAGTTGAATCCCCTGGGCACGGGCATGGGCTGCGGATTGCCGCCGGAGGGGTCGCCGGGAAGGCCGATTTCGACGCGCTCGACGGTGCCGATGCGGCCGTTGCGCACCAGGTCCACGGCGCGCGCGAATTGCTTCCATGAGCGCTGCTGCGATCCGACCTCGAGGATGCGGCCGCTGGCCTTCACGCGATCGGCCATGATGCGCCCTTCGCGGATGGTGAGCGATGCAGGCTTCTGAAGATAGACATCCTTGCCCGCGGCCACGGCGGCGATGGCCAGCCGCGCATGCTGATGATCGGGCGTCGAGATCAGGACGGCGTCGATTTCCTTATTGGCCAGAAGCTCGCGGTAATCGGAGTAGCCGCGTGTGCCGGTGTAGGGCTTGCCCAGTTTTTTCGTGTAGGCGTCATTCACATACTGCTTGCCGAGTGTGACGCGCTCCTCGTTGAGATCGCAGACGGCCACGATGCGATTGTCGCGGCCGGCGACGCCGGTAAATTGCAGGACTCCAGGCATGTCGTGCCCGCGCGAGATGCGGCCCACGCCGATGGCGCCGATGGTGATGCGGTTGGAGGGCGCAGTTGCGCCGAAGACCGAGCTGGGAACGATGGCGGGAAACCCGGCGGCAAGGGCGCCGGAGACGGAGGTCTTGAGAAACGCGCGTCTTGAGGCAATCATGGAATCTTCTTTCGCGCCGTGCAGGCGCAACGGACCCAATGTACACTAGCGGAGGGTGGATCGTCAGCGGCAGGGATTCCATTTTCAGCAAGCAGTTTGACGTTCTTGCGGCCCCGATCCGCAGGGGCGGCGGCGCATCGTACCCTGGCACTCCGGACCATTAAAGTACGGAAAAACTTCTTGACATGATTGCGGCCCTGATGCAACTATCCTAGCGCCAAGTATCCAATCCCAGTGAATTGGCCGGTCTTGTCATGAGATCGAAGAGAAGAAAGGACAAGCATGATTCGTAAGATCGCGATTCTTAGCGTCATTCTGGCAGCCCAGATCTGCCTGGCACAAGCTCCGGCAGGCGCGCCTGCCGGCTCAACCGGACTCTGCACTGACGGGACTTACTCCAAGGCATCGACCAAGATAGGTGCTTGCGTTGGCCATAAAGGCGTGAAGACGTGGTGGGGCGCCACCAAGCCATCTACCCCCAAGCCTTCCACAACGACTTCGACCAAGACCACCTCGACGACACCGTCGACTGGCACCAAGACCAACCCGCCGACGACTGCTCCCGCTCCCGCGGCAACGCCAGCCGCCGCGCCTGCCCCGACCAAGCCGGCATCCACGCCGAAAAGCTCCACGCCGTCTTCAGCGGCGCCTGCGCCAGGCGGCGGACCAGGGCTCGTGTGGCTCAATACCGCATCCAACGTCTACCACTGCTATGGCACACAGTATTACGGGAAGACGAAAGCTGGAAGCTATATGAGCGAGTCGGACGCCAAAGCCAAGGGCGCGCATCCGGTGGGCGGCAAGCCCTGCTCCGCCAAGTAGCCTGTTTCCATGCGCGCGCTAGGCGGAAATCTGTCCCAGCGCCAGCCAGAGGACAAGCGAGAGATGGAACAGCGGAGTTGAGCGGTTCCATCTCTTCGCATAAGTCTGCACGGCAGCCGAATCTACCAAACCAGGAATGGAGCTAGAGATGAGCGAGATATCGGATATTTTGCAACAGAGAGCAGGCCTGAACGCGGATCAGGCGCAGGAAGTGGAGCAAGTGATCGTTCAATCCGTGTTGTCCAAGGTGCCGCCGGAGTTTCAGGGGATGTTGTCTTCGGCGCTCGGCCTGGGAGGAAGCACCGCGGCGCCAGCGGCGGACGCCGGAGGGCTTGGCGGCCTGATGGGAATGGCCGAGGGCTTCTTGAAGAAATAGCGCAATGGCATTTCTACTTTGAGCCCAGGCTTCTTGAGGGGCGCGCAAGGCAGCGACGTCTGGCGGAAATCGCAACTTGAGAGTCGTTGCGTCCGGAAAAGTCGAAGGAGAAGCGCTGCAGAGCTTTACCGGGAGATTCCAATGCGTTCCAGGGATTCTGATGGCGGGCAGCGCGGCCCTTGGGCACGCAACTATGAAGCTTCCCGCAGTCATGGAATGCAAGAACAACAGGAAACAACTCAAATGAAAAGGCAGGAGAAAACTCACATGAAGAGCAAGAGAATCGCAAAGGTCCTGGCAGTTTTAGGTGCGTTCGTCCTTCTCGGCGTTTTGCCGGCAGTAGTCGCTCAAACCAAGCCAGTTTCCAAGCCTACGCCGCAAGCGGCGTCTTCCCAACTGGTCGACATCAACTCCGCGACAGCGGATCAGCTCAAGGCGCTTCCCGGCATCGGCGATGCGTATGCGGCGAAGATCATTGCCGGACGTCCCTACTCCAACAAGACCCAGTTGAAGACCAAGAACATCGTTCCGGCTGCGACCTATGCCAAGATCGCCAGCCTGATCATTGCCAACCAGCCGCCGAAGCCAAAATCGAAGTAGATCAAGAAGGGAAATGGCCGGACGCGGCTGCCCGGCTCTAAGACTAAAGTGCCCCAAGTCAGGCGCATCTTCTGCGCTGAACATGGGGCGCTTTTGGTTTTGGAGTGTTACGGAATCGGGGCTTCAGAGTCTTAGCCCTGCGACTCGTCCTTCTTTTCCTCTTCTTTCTTGTCGATAAAGTTTGTGATCGCCTCGGTGCCTTCGAAACCTGCGATGGCGGCTACGCCCTCGGTGACGATTCCTGCGTTCGGGTCCAGCTTCTTAACGCCTTCAACGGCAGCAAAAGCTCCCGCTGCTTCTTCCAGAATACCCATAATTTTCCTCCAGTTCAGGGATTTTTGATGTGCCAGCTACAGATTGGCAATAGTATCATGCCCGAGGCTATCAAAGCCAGACCGAGGAAGGCGATTTCTCCCGCCAATTCGGACTCTCGAAACTGAGATGCTAGCTGCGGCCGCAGGGGCTGGGCGAAGCCTTGCCAGATGCGATGGGGTTCTGAATCAACTTGCCGGTCACACAGGATCCTGCTAGGATGGCGCGCAAGATTCCGAATTAGAAGGAGACCACGATGCACTTAATGCACCTTGTGCACTTTGTCGCGGGTATTCGCACGAGTGTCAAGTTATTCTGCCTGATTTGGATGGTCATAGGAATTCTTTACACTCTTACGCTTTCCAATGCGCTCAGGAAATGCTCTGTCCCATCGAGGACGATGCGGCCGGGGATGGTTTGGTTGATTTTGATACCCGTGTTCAATATCATCTGGCAATTTTTTGTTGTGGTAGGCCTGGCGCGATCGGTCGGTAACGAGTTTCAGACGCGGCGGATTCCGAATGTCCAGCGCAGGCCGGGAATGGCCGTGGGCATTGCGATGTGCGTCTGTACGGTGTGCGCGATCCTTCCCTTTTTAGTTTTTTACCTGCTGGGGAAGTTTGACAACCAGTCAGCGACGACGGACATTCCGACCTGGGCCCTTCAGGTACTCTTCCTGTTTTTCATCGGATTCCTCGCGGAGCTCGCGCATCTGGTTCTCTGGATCATTTACTGGAGCAAGATCGCGAGCTGCTCGCGAATGCTGGGTCGGACTTCGGTGGCGACCGTGCCGCCGAACTACGCGCCACCCGCATAACGAGGCTTGACCGCGCTTTCGGCGCGTGGAGCCGGGCTTGCGCGAAGGCGCACACGCGCAGCGAGCCCTATGAGCTCGCAAGAAAGGAATACGATTGCTGGCATGAACTGGCGGCGGGGAATTTTGCTGGCTGGAATTCAATTGGCGGTGGCGGTGCCGCTGATAATCATCCTCGAGGTGCGGGATGAGGCCTCTATGCGCGAGGACCGCGACGACCACGCGCCGCCCGCCTGGATTGCGAGCGATCCGGTACTGAAGACCGCGCCGACCGGTGACGAAGGACAGACGGTCGGGTTCGATCCTTGCGCCATGTGGGTCCATTTTTCTACAGAGGACCAGGTGGCGTCGCTCCCAAATCTCCCAGCCGTTGGGCTGTCCGGATGGCGGCAAATATGCCCACCGCGGTGGACGTTGGCCGGGAGATTGAACGTTGGTTATTCCGTCTTTCCGCCCCGCGCTACGATTCCTTCACGTAGAGAAGTCGATTTGGGATTCGGGCTGCTGGTCGCAGTGCAATGGATTCTAGTTGGCGCATTTCCGTTAACCTATCCGAAGCGCTGGTGGGCCGAGCCGGGTGCCTTTATTACGTGCTGCACGGTGATTGCATTCGGACTGGTGCTCATTCGTCCCGTTGAAGGACTCGCACGACTTCCTGCCATGCTCGCCGCGCTTGCGTGGCTTTGGTGGTTCGGCTTGCTCGTTTGGACCGGCGTGCGATTCGGCTGGAAGCGTCTGTGCGCTGGGTGAGGAAGCGTGGGTCAGGAGACCCACACTACAGCCGGCCGGGAGGCCGGCGCTACATGCCGACGCGTCTCATTCGCGGAAAGGCCGCGGTGTTAGCATCAAAGATGACCGATGAAATCAAAAAAACTGCAAATTATCCCCCTGGGCGGGCTGGGCGAGTTCGGAATGAACTGCCTGGCGGTGCGCTGGGAAGACGACATTATTGTTATTGACGCGGGGCTGATGTTTCCCGAGACGGAGCTGCTGGGCGTCGATATTGTGGTGCCCGACATCACCTACCTGATTGAGAACAAGAAGCACGTGCGCGGCATTGTGCTGACGCACGGGCACGAGGACCACATCGGCGGCCTGCCGTGGATCCTGAACGAGCTGAAGGTTCCCGTATACGGCACCGAGTTCACGCTGGCCTACGTAGACGACAAGCTGGAGGAGCACCAGCTTACGGATGAGATCGAGCTGATTGAAATCCAGCCCAAGGTGAAGTTCACTATCGGGCCGTTCACCATCGAGCCCATCCGCGTGACACACTCGCTGGTGGATTGCGTGGCGTTGGCGATCGAGACGCCGGTAGGCGTGATTATTCATACCGGCGACTTCAAGATCGATCTTTCGCCGCTCGACGACAAGGCATTCGACCTGCACACCTTTGCGGAGTACGGCAAGAGGGGCGTGCTGGCGCTGCTGCAGGACTCAACAAATGTCGAAAGACCCGGCTACACGCCCAGCGAACGCGCGGTCATTCCTCGCCTTGACGAGATCTTCACCCAAACCAGGAAAAAGCTCTTCTTCAGTTGCTTCTCGTCGTCGATCTACCGCATCCGCATTGCCATGGAACTGGCGCGCAAACATGGGCGCAAGGTGGCGGTGGTGGGACGCTCGATGGTGGAGAGCACGGAGATCGCGCAGGACCTCGGGTATATTGAGATTCCGCCAGGCCTGGTGATCAATACCGGCCAGATTCGCGATTTTCCGCCCGAGCAGATGATGATTTTGATCAGCGGCACGCAGGGCGAGCCGATGAGCGCGTTGAGCCGCGCCGCGGTGGACAACCACAAGCACGCGCACATCGAGCCGGGCGACACGGTGGTGTTGAGCTCGAGGATCATTCCCGGCAACGAGAAGGGGATCTTCAGAGTGATCGATCACCTGAGCCGCCGCGAGGCCAACGTGATTTACGACGACGGCCAGCACGGACTGATCCACGTGAGCGGCCACGGCAGCCAGGAGGAGATGCGGCTGCTCATCAACCTGGTGCGGCCCAAGTTCTTCATTCCGATTCACGGCGACTACCGTTTTCTGCGGCAGCATGCAAAGTTGGCCATGGAGACGGGCGCGGTGGATCACGCTATGGTGATCGAGGACGGCGACGTGCTGGAACTGGACAAGGACGACGCGCGCAAACAGGACAAGGTGACGGCGGGACGCATTCTCATCGACTCCGGCTCGTCGATTGACGTGGTGGAAGACCTGGTGATCCGCGACCGGCGCATCCTGTCAGAAGACGGAGTCGTGCTGGCGGTCCTTGCCATCAATAAGAGGACGGGCAAGGTGGAGCGCGAGCCGGAGGTGGTGATGCGCGGCTTCGGCGGCGCCGATATTACCGACCAGGCGCGCGAGGCGGTGCTGAAGACGCTGGATGCACTGAGCGCCGAGCAGAAATCCGACTACGGCATGGTGAACGAGCGCGTGCGCGTGGACCTGAAGCGCCTGATCCAGAAGACCACGGGACGGCGGCCGATGATCATGCCGGTGATATTAGAGATATAGGGAACAGTGTGAGTGTGTAGTGCGAGTGATTAGTGGTTAGAGCATGTTTCATAAATGGCCTGCCTGACCGGCGCGAATTCCTCAGGGGTTGAAACCCCTCAATTCTGCGACCCTTTTCGGCACGACTGAAGTCGTGCCCTTTCACGAAGCCATTTATGAAACACGCTAGTGATTCGTGCTCACCATCCTCTCACACTCACACCCGCACTCACACCGACAACTGATCGCTGACCGTGAACGGCCGAAAAGCTGACAACGGCGAATTAGTGAACTGGCTCTACGGCGGGATGCAGGTGGAGCGAGCGCTTGCCGATGAAGACCTCGCCCAGAGACAGGCGGGCATTGCCCTGGAGGTCGAGGAACCCGGCGTGGCTCTCCTTGCAGAGGGTCTGCGCCTCGGGCGAGAGATAGGGCGCGATGAGGACCGGGGTGGCCTCGCCGGCAAGATGCGCGGCACAATCCTGCAGCTTTCTTATCGAAGCGCGGACCTTGCTGGGTCGCGTGTCGGCATTCACCTCGCAGGCCAGGGTATGGCTGTGGCCGTGGATGTCGATATGGGCCAGAATTTCGGTGGCGCGGCCGGGCGCCGGCGGCTCGCGTTTCATGTCTTTGAGCGTGACGGCGGAGACCTGCTCCAGCAGCGACTTCAGGGCCTCGGCGGCGCGAACTTCAAGGTCGTTGGCTGCCCAATCGGTTTTCATCAGTGTCTCCTTTTTCAATGTGCTGCCTGCTACGCGTTCTCAAGTTGGGCGGGACCGACGATGAAGGAGTTCCTGCCCGAAGGAATCATGGCCAGAGGAATGGGAACGCGGCGGCCATTGCCGTTGCGATCCTTCGACTCCAACCACAGGCCGAGCCGAGGGTCGGATATCTCCGGCTTGTCTTTCCAGAAATTCGGCCCCAGCCCGCACTCGATGCGCAGATGATCAAGTTGCAGTTCGATTGCGGTGATGTGCATGGGAAAGAAGCGCTGCACGTTGTTCTCTCCAACGAGAATCCCGATCACCCGGCGCCCGCGGCATTGAGATGTGACAACCATGAGTCCCTCCGTTCAACGCGACGCCCATCGCCGTCCAATTTGAAGGCAGAGCTGCTGCCTGGACTCTGGATGAGGCCGTATCCCGAGGCATCAACCGGCACAATTTCGTCCGAAAAGGAACACGCGAACAGCTATCAGGGCCGTTGAGCGATGCGGCGCCTCAGCAAAACCCTGCGACGTGCTGGTGAGGAGGGCTCCGCTTCGCGGCCTGACGCCGGAAATTCAAGAGAATACCAGCGGAACATTCGTACATCCGATGGTGGTTTGAAGCGGGGAAAAGCAGGAAGGCCAGAATGAAGTTCATCGCGCTGATCGGTCTATCTGACCGTCTGCGTCCATTCCCTCATGTTCTGTGGAAATCTTGCCCCTTATTTCTGTCCCTGTCAACAACGTTCGATGAAATAAGAGGAAAAATTGTTTGGCTGGACGCGAAAGAATTCCATGCGCTCACGGAGTGGAAAGAATTTCGACGGCGGAAGTCAGCGATGCCGCGAGGAAGGCTCGTCGGAGAAGATCTGCCCGTCGCGGATGTGCACCACGCGGTGTGCAAAATCTGCGATATCTGCCTCATGCGTCACCAGCACGATGGTGTTGCCGCGGGCGTGAAGCGTATCGAGGAGGGCCATGATCTCGAGGCCGGTCTTGGAGTCGAGGTTTCCCGTGGGTTCGTCGGCGAGGATGATCGACGGGCTGTTGACCAGGGCGCGCGCAACGGCCACGCGCTGGCGCTGGCCGCCGGAGAGCTCGTTGGGCTTGTGCATCATGCGCGACTCCAGGCCGACATCGGTGAGCGCCTGCCTGGCGCGTTCGAGGCGCGCCGTGGCGGGCGTGCCGTTATAGATGAGCGGCAATTCCACGTTGTGCAGCGCGGTGGCGCGGGCCAGGAGATTGAAGGTCTGGAAGACGAAACCGATTTCCTTGTTGCGGATGCGCGCCAGCTGATCGTCGTCGAGATCGCTGACGAGCTGGCCATTCAGCCAATACTTTCCTTTAGAGGGCGTGTCGAGGCAGCCGATGAGGTTCATCAGCGTGGATTTGCCCGACCCGGAGGGGCCCATGATGGCGACGTATTCGTTGTGGCGGATTTTGAGCGAGACGCCACGCAGGGCCTGCACCTGCTGCTCTGAGCCCATGTCGTAGGTGCGCCACAAATCCTCGACGACGATCACGTGGTCGGTATCTTGCACCGTGGTGCGGGGTAACTCTTCGACGCCGATGCCATTCAGTGCCATGCGTCCCTCAGTGGTTGGTGCGAGTGTGAGTGTGAGTGCGAGTGTGAGTGTGAGTGTGAGTGCGAGTGTGAGTGTGAGTGTGAGTGTGAGTGTGAGTGCGAGTGCGAGTGTGAGTGTGAGGAAGCAGCCATTGGCTATGCATATTTATCTCCCAGCGCTTGAATGACTCCGAAGAGCATCCTCCCTATCTCGTCGCATGCGGACTCGGCT
>Ga0181533_1003504_pt1 | contig 16979 bp, 18 predicted proteins | sample PEATcosm2014_Bin_45_FD_119772 | JGI IMG/M metagenome (GOLD analysis project Ga0181533, IMG submission 119772) | Peatland microbial communities from MTU Mesocosm Facility, Houghton, MI, USA - PEATcosm2014_Bin11_60_metaG | ecosystem: Environmental > Terrestrial > Soil > Wetlands > Peat | place... | reverse complement strand
GATGTCGTGCTAACTATCTTCATGGCGTTGCTTTCCTTTCGTGGAATCAGCACCCCGAGCCTAACGGCTCAAGGCGAGCAACGCCGCTCTTCCTATTTCAACATTCGCCGGGGCGATCCCGGAATCGGCGCCGGCTCCAGCCACTCCTCGCGTTCGTTGTAACCCAAGGGATCGGTGACCTGCACGAAGCGCGGCGGTGCGCTGGTGCCAGGTGTGGTATAGGCGAAATTCGTCGTGCCGTAGGGCGTGGTCAGCGCGTCGACCAGAGAATTAGCATCGTAGGTGAAGCTCGATGTCAGTCCGAGGACGTCGGTGATCGCGCTGAGACGTCCGCTACCGTCGTAGGCCAAATTTGCGCTGCGGCCGAACGGATCGGAGATCTGGGTGACCAGCAGCGGCTCTCCGCTCAAGCCATAAGTGAAGGTCGTCTGCCGCCCGGTCGCATCGGTGAGCGAAATCAACCGCATCTGGCTGTCGTAAGTGAGCGTCAGCGCGTTGCCCTGCGGATCGATGATCTGGCTCAAAAAGACGTTGCGCGGATAGCTCGTGCTGCCGTCGGATTGGGCGTAGACCTCGATGCTGCCGTCCGGCAATTGGCGTTGATAGGTAACCGGCGCCTGCGACGCCAGCACGAGGATCGAGCCGTCATTGTTCTGCGCGGCGAACGCGCCGGTGCCGCTGCTATATCCGCTGTAGTAGTAGGCGCCGCCGCCCGGCAGATAACGCGTGACATTCGCGCCCGGATTGGTCGGGTCGTCCGTGACATAACTGAGAAAATTCAACGTCCATTTCGGGCTGACGTTGAAGAAGCTGAAAACCGCAGGCTGGCTGTCCTCGCGCTGATTATAGGTGATCGTGACCTTTGCCGACGGCCCGATTGGCGGCGTGTAACCAACGGGAGTGTCCGACAAAGTAACGCTGACACTCGATTCGCCGATATTGTAGCCGCACATGCCGCCGCCGGGGCATTTCTGATTCGCTTGCGGGTCTTGTTGTGGCCCAACACCTCCGGTTTGCGTTCTGGTGGTCGGACCTTTGCCCCAGACGGTGCCCGCCTCCTTATCCGCTACCGTGCGCCATTGTCCGTTCGCGTTCGCAGCCGCCTGTATCAGGAAATAACCGCTCGCCTCCGCGTCGAGCGCGTCGGCCGTTACCCAAAGGCTCTGGCCCGGAAAAACAGGGTCCTTGATTTGATAGTGGCCGTTGGCCGCGCCGACGATCGTCGCAAAATGCCCAACCTTCCAATGCACGATCGACGGCACCGGCACCGGTTGGCCGGGTTTGCGGAAAATAAGGCGGCGGGCAAGGCTCGCCTGGTCCGCCAGCCGACCCACCTCTGCGAGGTTGGTGCCTTTTGCGCTGGCGCGGTACGCTTGCAAGAAACTGACTTGCTGGAACGTCGCGCCTCCTGCGATCAGCAACGAACTGAGCGCCTGGGGACCGCAAAGAAACAAATGGCGGGGGTCCTTGTGCGCCAGAAGCAGCTGTTCGCGAGCGGATTGCACCGTTTCGGTCGCCGAGCCGGTCACCGGCCGACCGCCGACTTCGTTGAACAAAGCCGAGAGCTCGTCGAAACGCCCAAGTGACGCGTCGAGCCGGGCGATCTCGCCGACCGTACGGTCCACGAGAGCCCGGGCATGTGGCTCAGTAGCGTTCTTACCCTCACGCCAAGCGCGCTGCCAGGCATCGAGCGCGCGAGAGAAGTAGCCGTCGTGCAGATAGATTATTCCCAGATTGGTCTGAAGCGCCGCAGTCCAACCGGAATGCGGATATTTGGCGAGAAACGCAGTAACGCCGCTGACGTCATTTGGCGCAGCGCGCTGTTGAAAAACTGTCAACGCTTGCGAGAGCGCGAGGTCTTCCGCGGCGGTCGTCGGCGCGGTCGGTATCAGGGGTTCCGCAAAATGTGCCGCTCTAATCGCTGCCGGGATTTCTGTCGCAGTCGAAGCCGCCGCAACCGCTGGATTTGCTATAATTACGTCCTGCAGCAGCAGCAGCAACGATGCGCCGAGAAAACCCGCGAAGGATGTTCGCCGCTTCCCCCACGTCTTCATGCATTGTCTCCAAACATTCGCGTACGAGACTTATTAGTGCCACGTGCAGATACGTTCTATTACGGCGTCCAATTGAAACAGCCCCAATTCGCCGAGCCCCAGATGGGAGACTGCGACGCGGTCGAGATGGTGCTGATTGATGTGCGATTGCCGTTCGCGTCGTAGGCGTATGCGATGCATAGGCCGTTGTCGTAGACCGCGGTGACGAGGCGCCCGAGCTGGTCGTAAGTGTATGATGCCGACGCGTTCACGCCGGTTGGAATCAGGACACCGAGCAACGTAAGCGCTAAGATCGGCAAATATGCTATTGCTTGTGAAACTCGGCTTAGCATCTGCTCTCTCCCGAACTAAATCATCGCGCGATGATGCTTCAGCGCATGCCTCGTGGTAGGATCAAGGATAGGTGACTTGCAGCGAGTCGATCGTTATGTTTGCATCGTACCCGCTGCCTTCTGGACCGCACATAATGCCGGCGTAGGCAATGGGCGCTCCGATCCACGAATTGGTGTCAGAGTTGGTTTGGGTCCACACGCGGCCGTTCTGGCTTATATAGAAGGTGTTTGCAGTCGGGGTGCTGACAACACGCAACCAAATGGCGTCTGCGTAGGTAATGTTCACATGCGATGCATGGTCGAAGCTCCAGCCGCTGTCCCAGTAGCTCCATTCGTTTGCCAGTCCACCGGTATAAATGGCCGAGTGCATCTGTAGCTTGCCGGCGGTCATGGCCGATGAGGCAAGGACGATGGCCTGGACCTGAAAATTCACGGCAATAAGGCTCGGTCGGATTCTCGCCGTAATAGTGAAGCTCGTCTGCGCAATTGGCAGCACAAGAGCGGTGTTGGCGTTATTGGAAGCCGGGTTATAGATGTGAACATAATTGCCGTCCTGCACGGCCGATGCCCCGCCCTGCTGCATCCACGTCATGCTTGAGAGCACCGGCGCTGTGAAAGGCGCATCCGAGCCGTTGCTACCGCCCGAACCACCAGCAGTTATGGTGATGGAACCAGGGCCGTTCGTGATGCCAATACCCGTTCCGGCAGTTAACGTTGTTGCTTGTGGGGGGCCGCCCGTCGAACCGATGAGAAGCTGACCGTTCGTTAACGGGCCGACGCCGCCGAAGCTTCCACTACCAGCATTATATTGAACCGCATTCGTTGAACCCGCGGGCGCTGCCGTGTTCAGACAACTAATTATTGCATTGTAGTTCGCCATCACCTGCGTGGCGTCGGCAGTCTGGCCGTTGGTTAGCGTAAACGGCAATGTGCACGATGCCGTTGCTGGCGTCAGCGCATCCAGAAACACGCATCCGAGTAAAGCGATCAGACCAAGGCTCTTCCATCGCATAGTGCCATCCTCCCGAGTAGCCCGAAGATGCCCCGGCGATCCCTGGCACACGTGTGACGGGATATTACCATAAACACACATAGCAGTTGTTACAATTTCTCATTGTGCGAATTCCGGACGTGGATTTCTGGAACATGCCCATTTCCTCAATTCCCATGTCCAGTTGCCCACTTGCGCAATGGTGCGCGGCTTCGGTGCGGGCTGGCGTGGTCGCAGCGGACGGCCGAGGCGGCGTTCGACCAGGCTGATAAAATCGTCGGCGCCGAACGGACGGCCGCTAGGTTGCGCCGCGCGCAAGCGCACCAGCGCCATCGGCCCGGCTTCGATCCCGATCAGATCGGCGCCGCGCCCGACGCGGTCGAGGAGCGGCTTGACTGTCACAAGCGCAGCCGGGCTCCATCCGCGCGCTTGCCCTCGATCCGCAATCAGCCTCCGGGCTTCTACCTAACCATTTGGAATTATTGGATTAAGCCGACATTAAGCACGCCGGGCTAAGGTGGCTGTCCGGCCGCCGCTTGGGGTACCTCGCGGCGGCCGCGAAGCCGTATCTGCGTCCGCTCCGGTCGCGTCGAGTCATTGTCGAGTGTTTCATGGCGTGCGGTTGCACCATCCGGAACGTCGGCCTTCGCTTCTGCCGGGTGCGGCGCCGAGCGACAGCCGTCCTCGCACTCGTACTGATGATCGTCGCGCCTGCCGCGCCGTCGCTGGCGGCGCCGCTCAAAACCACCGTCGCGGTGACGACCGGCGGCGGCTATGCCCGACTGGTCTTCACCGCGAGCGAATATATCGACGTCACCGCGCGCGTCGTCGGCAATGTGCTGATCGTCAATTTCCAGCAACCGATCGACGTTTCGGTCGATCGCATACCGCAGACGGCGCCGGACTATGTCGGCGCCGCGCGGCGCGATCCCGACGGCCGGGCCGTGCGCATGGCGCTGGCGCGTCCCGTCACCGTCAAGACCATGGCGGCCGGCGAAAAAGTCTTCATCGATCTCCTGCCCGATACTTGGAAGGGCGTGCCGCCCGGCCTGCCGCAGGATGTCGTCGACGAATTGGCGCGTCGCGCCCGCGCCGCCGACGAATTGACGAGGCGCCAACGCATGATGGCGCATCAGAAGAAGATCGAGCCGGTCCGCGTCCATGTCGCCACCCAGCCGACCTTCACGCGCTACGTCTTCGACGTACCGGACCAAACCTCGGTCGCCGCCGATCGCTCGAAAGATCGACTGATCCTGAATTTCGATACGCCGCTGTCTTTCGATCTGGCCGATGCCCAGGCCGCTTTGCCGAAGGCCGTCGAGGATATCAGCAGCGAGTTGGAGGACGATACCGCGCTGGTGCGCTTCATCTTCACCGGCAAGGTCGACGTCCGCACCTTCCGCGACGAAAAGGGCTACGTCGTCGACGTCGTCAATCCCGCCGGCGCTCCGGACCAGGCCGACGCCGCACCGGGCAGTTCACCGGGCGTGGCGGCGGCTAAAGCGGAGATCGAAAGCGCGATCGCGACGGCGAAGTCCGAAACGCCCAATGGCGGCGCGGCGGCGCAGAAGAGTGCGACGCCGCTTGTTCCCGCCGCGCCGCAGTCCGCACTCGTCCCCGATCCGGCGCCGAATCCCTTGGCGAAGCCGGCGGCGCAGTCCGCTCCGCCTGTTCCAGCCGCGGCGCCGAAGACCGACAACAAACAAACAACTGCCGTTCCGCCGAAGGCCGACGCCATCGCGCCGGCGCCCGCGCCCGCCGCGGCGCCGAAGACCGATAACAAACAAACAACCGCCGTTCCGCCGAAGGCCGAAACGCCCGCGCCGGCAGCGGTAGCCGCCGGGCCGGCTGCGGTGAAAGCGGCTGCCGCCATGATCGGAGCCGGCATGTTGCCGTCCGCGGCCATGGCGGAACCGGTCAAGCCTCGCGGCGGCACAACCAAGGGTATGGTCGGCGTCGAACTCAGCCGCGACGGCGCGACGCTGAAACTCTCGATCCCGTTTGCCGCGCCGACGCCGGCCGCCGTCTTCCATCGTGCCGACACGCTGTGGCTGGTGTTCGATTCCAAGGCGGACTTCGACCTCAGCGCGCTCGACGGCGAACCGAGCCGCACCATCCGCGGCTACGAATTCTCGCACGTCGCCGGCGCCGATGTGGTGCGGCTCAAGCTCGATCGTCCTCACTTGTCCAGTGTCTCCGCCGACGGCGGGGTCTGGGACGTGGAAATCGGCGATTCGGTGCGCGATCCCACCCGGGCGCTCGACATCACCCGAAACGTGATCGGACCCAACCGCTCCAGCATCACAATTTCGTTCGACGAGCCGCAACACCTGCATCGGCTGCCCGATCCGGATGTCGGCGATACGCTGTCCGTCGTCACCGCCTACGCGCCGGCGCGCGGCTTCATCAACGAGCAGGATTTTATCGAGTTCCGCGCGCTGTCTTCGACCCAAGGCGTGGTGGTCGAACCGATCGCCGACGATGTCAGCGTCGATCTCGCACCCGACAAAGTGGTGGTTAGCCGGCCCGGCGGATTGACGCTATCGACATCGTCGCAGACCTTGCTGCGCGGCAGCGGGCTGCGGCCGGTGATGTTCGACTCGCAGGTCTGGGGCTTCGACCGCGAGGCATCCTACATGGATCGGCAGTCGCATCTGCTTGCCGCGGCCGCCAGCGCGCCGGAGAACAAGCGGCTTTCGCCGCGCCTCGATCTGGCGCGCTTCTATCTCGCCCGCGACATGTATCCGGAGGCCAAGGGCGCGCTCGACGTGGCGCTGGCCGACGGTCATACCGCGGCGGAAACCGGCTCGGCGGAGGTGTTGCGCGCGGTGGCCGAAGTGATGATGAACCGGCCCGACGCAGCGCTCCGGGATCTCGCCGATCCGGGGGTCGGCGACCAGCACGACGCGCCGCTCTGGCGCGCGCTTGCCTATGCGCGGCAAGGCAAATGGCCGCAAGCGCGCGACGGCTTCAAGGTCGTGGAAGCCGCGATCGCGACACTGCCGATCGAATTGCAGCGCCTCGCGCTCAAGGACGAAATGCGGGCCGCGATCGAGGTCGGCGATTTCGACGGCGCCTCGAGCGACCTCAACGACTTCGAGACGATCGGCGTGCCGCACGACATGGAGCCGGTGATCGCCGTGTTGATGGGCCGCCTCGCCGAAGGCATGGGCCGGGCGGAGGACGCGCTCGCCGCCTACCGCACCGCGGCGGATTCCTGGGACCGCCCGGCAGCCGCTCAGGGCCAGTTGCGCGAGACCGTGCTGCGCTACTCGCTCGGCGAGCTCAAGCGCGACGACGTCATTACCAATCTCGAATCGCTCACCACCATCTGGCGCGGCGACGAGACCGAGATCGAGGCGCTGAAAATCCTGGCCCATCTCTACACCGAGGACGGCCGTTACCGCGATGCGTTCTACGTGATGCGCAGCGCCATGGCGGCGCACCCGGACTCGGCGATGACGCGCCAGATCGAGGACGAAGCGGCGCAGACCTTCGATTCGCTGTTTCTCGCCGGTAAGGGCGACGCGATGCCGGCGATCGACGCGCTGGCGCTGTTCTACGATTTCCGCGAATTGACGCCGGTCGGCAGCCGCGGCGACGAGATGATCCGGCGGCTCGCCGACCGTCTCGTCTCTGTCGATCTGCTCGATCAGGCGTCCGATCTCTTGCAATATCAGGTCGACCACCGCCTGCAAGGCGCCGCGCGCGCGCAGGTGGCGACGCGACTTGCGGTCATCTATCTGATGAACCGCAAGCCCGACCGGGCGCTGGCTACTCTGCGGGCAACGCGCACCGCGGATCTTTCCAACGAATTGCGCACCCAGCGGCTGTTGCTCGAGGCGCGTGCGCTGTCCGATAGCGGCCGCCACGATCTGGCGCTCGAAGTGATCGGCAATCTCGACGGCCGCGAAGCCTCGCGGCTGCGCTCCGACATTCTGTGGGCGGGGCGGCGCTGGAGCGAGGCTGCCGAGCAGATCGAATTGATGTATGGCGACCGCTACAAGGACTTCCAACCGCTCAGCGAGGTCGAGCGGCAGGATATTTTGCGCGCCGAAATCGGCTTCGCGCTGGCCGAGGACACGCTCGGGCTCGGCCGCTTCCGCGAGAAATACGCGGCCAAGATGGCGGAGACGCCGGACGCGCGCGCCTTTGAAATCGTGTCGGCCCCGCTGGGGACGAGCGGCGCGGAATTCGGCGCCATCGCCCACGCCGCGTCCTCCGTCGACACGCTGGAAGGCTTCTTGCGCGACATGAAGGCGCGTTATCCGGATTCCAGCGCCGTGTCGCCGAAGAAGGAGCCGCCGCCGGCGCCGAAGCCGGTCGGCCCGTCCGTCTCCGCGCCGCCCGCCACGCGGCCCGCGGCGGCGCCTCCCGCGCCGCCGGCGCCGTCGGCGAAAGCTGCCGGACAGTCCGCGCGGCTGTAGCGGCGGCCGTCGCGTTGGCGCCGAAACCGCGCGCCATTGTATTTCAACGTTTATTGAAATAACGCTTGACGCCCGCTAATATTTCGACAACTATCGAAATATGAAAAAACGCAGCGCCGTCGCGGCATTGGCCGCGCTCGCCCAGGACAGTCGGCTCGATGTGTTTCGCTTGCTGGTGAAAGCCGGCCCCTCGGGCCTGGCGGCGGGCGGCGTCGCCGACGCGCTCGATCTGGCGCCGAATACACTCACTTTCCACTTCGATCGCTTGCGCGAGGCCGATCTCGTCACCGTCAGACGCGACGGCCGTTCGATGATCTACGCGGCGCGGTTCGACACGATGAATGCGCTGCTCGGCTATCTGACCGAGCAATGCTGCCAGGGCAACGCCGCGCAATGCGGGCCTGCGGAATGCAAGACCCCCGCGCCGATGCGGCAAAAGGAGGCGGTGGCGTGAGGCTCTATATGTTCGAGCACTGCTCGCTGTGCTTTCGGGTCCGCATGGCGGCGGCGCTCAAGCGCCGGCATTTGCAGGAGACCGTCGTTCTCGACGACGATTCCGAAACGATGATCGGGCTGGTCGGCAAACGGGTGATCCCCATTCTTGTCAAGGATGATGGTCAGCCCATGCTGGAAAGCATGGAGATGGTCGCCTATGTCGACGGCCTCGGCGAGCGCGTCCTGACCGGCCCGCAACGCGGCGAAGTCGCCGTCTGGGCCGAACAAGTCGTGGCCAAGACCGGGCCACTGACGATGCCGCGCTATGCGCTGCTCGGCCTGCCGGAGTTCGGCACCATCGCCGCCCTCGACCACTATAATCTGCGCAAACGAAAGGCGTTCGGCGATTTCGTCGAGCTTCGCGCCAATACCCGGCACTACGTCAAGGAATTGCTGCCCGACCTCGACGAGCTCGATCGCTTGATCGAAAGCCCGACGGCGGTCAACGGCGAACTATCGCTCGACGACATTCGCGTCTTGCCGCTGCTGCGCTCCGCCGCAATCGTCAAAGGGCTTCGCTTCCCGCGCAAGGTCCGGGACTATTTCGAAACGATGATGGACCGCATCGGATACCAGCCGTTGTCCGCGGTCTGAGTCTTGCGATGGGCGCAATGGAGCGCAGGCGCGATGATCGATGTCATCATCTATCACAATCCTGATTGTGGGACTTCGCGCAACACGCTCGGACTCATACGAAATGCCGGCATCGAGCCGCATGTGATCGAATATTTGAAATGTCCGCCCAGCCGCGCAATGTTGAAGTCGCTCATTGTCCGCATGGGCGTCTCCGTTCGCGATCTTGTACGCATAAAGGGCACCCCATATCGCGAGCTCGGATTGGATGATCCAGCCGTTACCGACGATCGGCTGCTCGATGCAATGCTTGCGCATCCGATCCTTATCAATCGACCGATCGTGGTGACGTCGGTCGGAGTGAAACTATGCCGACCTTCCGAAACCGTGCTCGATTTGATTCCGAGTCCTCAACGCGGCGAATTCCGGAAAGAGGACGGTGAGCTTGTCGTCGACAATGCGGGAAAGCGCGTTTCATGATCGTGTCGCTGTCCTTCCCAGGAGCGGCGCGATGCTGACGACAAAACAGCCGGCAAAGGGAGGACGCGACGATGATGAAAGCGGTGGAGAATAAAGTGTTCAACGTCTTGTTCATCTGTACCGGAAACTCGGCGCGATCGATCATGGCCGAGGCGATTCTCAATCGCTCCGGCCGTGGCAACTTTCGCGCGTACTCCGCCGGAAGCCAGCCGAAAGGCCAGATCCACCCCTATGCCCTCGATTTGCTGCATCGATACCATTACGACGTGAGCGCACTTCGGTCGAAAAGCTGGCTGGAATTTTCCGCTCCGAGTGCGCCCAAGCTCGACTTTGCCTTTACGCTTTGCGATACCGCCGCCGCAGAAAGCTGTCCGGTCTGGCCGGGACAGCCGATGACGGCCCATTGGGGCTTGCCCGATCCCGCCGCGGCAACGGGGACCGAAGCGGAAGTTCGGTTCGCGTTCGCTGACGCGATGCGGATGCTCACCAATCGCATCGACATTTTCGTCAGTCTGCCGATCAAGTCGCTCGACCAGCTCAGTCTGCAGAAGCAGTTGGATGCGATCGGCAAGACCAAGGACGCGGGCGCCCCGTCCGTTACGGCAGCAAAATGAACGACCCGTCTTCGTTGTCCTATCGGCGCAATCCGGCGGCACCCGGACCGTGGGTCGCTTTGCTCGATAGCGCAACCGCAGGACGCACTCGGGAAGAGCAAGGCTGAGCATGTCCGCATTCGAACGCTACCTCACGGTTTGGGTCGCTCTTTGCATCGTCGTCGGTATCGCGCTTGGGCAGCTCTTTCCCGTCGTATTCCACGACATCGGTTCGGTCGAGATCGCCAAGGTCAACTTGCCGGTGGCTGTCCTGATCTGGTTGATGATCGTTCCGATGCTGGTGAAGATCGATTTCGCGGCTTTGTCGGAAGTCAAGGAGCATTGGCGGGGCATCGGCGTCACGCTCTTCATCAATTGGGCGGTAAAACCGTTCTCCATGGCGTTTCTGGGCTGGATATTCATCGGCTGGCTGTTCAAGTCCTATCTCCCTTCGGATCAGATAAGCAGCTACATCGCCGGCCTTATCCTGCTCGCGGCGGCGCCGTGCACGGCGATGGTGTTTGTCTGGAGCAATCTTTCGGATGGTGAGCCGCATTTCACGCTGAGCCAGGTGGCGCTCAACGACGTGATTATGGTGTTCGCCTTTGCGCCGATCGTGGGCCTTCTGCTCGGCATATCGGCGATCACTGTGCCCTGGGAGACTTTGCTGCTCTCGGTCGCTCTCTACATCGTCGTGCCGGTCGTCATCGCTCAGGCCGTTCGGCGAAGCGTGCTCGCGAGCGGCGGACGCGACGCGCTGACGCGGCTGTTGTCCGAGCTACAGCCGATTTCTCTGGTGGCGCTGCTCGCCACGCTGGTGTTGTTGTTCGGCTTCCAGGGCGAGCAAATCCTGGCGCAACCCTTGATCATCGCAATGCTGGCTGTGCCGATCCTGATTCAGGTCTATTTCAACGCCGGACTTGCCTATGTCCTCAATCGCGCAGCCGGCGAGGCGCATTGTGTCGCTGCTCCGTCCGCGCTGATAGGCGCGAGCAATTTCTTCGAATTGGCGGTCGCCGCCGCGATCAGTCTGTTCGGCTTCAACTCAGGCGCGGCACTCGCGACCGTGGTCGGGGTTTTGATCGAAGTTCCGGTGATGCTTTCCGTCGTGAAGATCGTGAACAACACCCGGGGCTGGTATGAGGCCGGCGCGACGGTGCGTCGGCGCATCGCGGCCGGCAAAGCAAGAGGGTGAGCGGGATATGGGGCTCGATGTGCAGTCGGCGCAATTTTGCCGCAGCACACCGGCGGCTTGGCGATAGCGGACCTAGCGCTGGCCAGCGGACAGGATCGTATTCCTCTTTTCCTCGTATTCCTGCTTCTCGATTTCACCTCTGGCAAAGCGCTCGTTCAGTATCTGCAGTGCCGAGTAAGTTGGAGGCTCGCCGTGCATTGTCTGCCATGGCGGACCCCAATGATGATGCCGCCCGCCCGCGCAGGTCGCTCGGGCGAAGTAGAAGATGACGGCGCAAAGCAGGACCATGAACAGGAACATCATCGGAAACATCCCCCAAAATGGCCAGCCATAGCCGTCGCTCCACATGTGCCACGACGGACCATGCCAATAATAATCCGGCGGCGGAGGATTGGGTTGCTGTGTTTGGGCGGTAGCCTGCAACGGCGCCATGAGCACCATGAAGACCAACAGTGGGAACGTCGAGAATTTCTTCATCATGACGTCGTGATCTCCTAATTCTTGGCGGGATCATGCTACTCCGTAGCGGTCGTCGCTGCGTTGATCTGCCTCAAGGGTCGCGTTTGCGCCGACAACAGCCGCTTCGAGCGGGCCAATTCCTGACTGCCCCGGCTCTGCCAAAGGGCACTCAGCTTATCGCGGCCATTTCTTCGGCGTAGTTGTACTTGGCTGTGATGATCGTCTCTGGGCGAAAACTTGCTTTGATCGGACACCGTCCGGCTGCCTTTTCGAGCTTCTCGCGGTCCTTCCGGGCGTAATCGCGTGGTATGTTGAAGACCAGCGTGATGCTGTCCAGGTGTGGGAACGGCTTATCCGTCATCGTGAATGCTACATCCACGACGGTGCCCTTGATGTCTAACCCATCGTGTCGAGCCTGCACGCCCATCGAGAACAACATGCAGCCCGCAACGCCGGTGGCGACCAAGTCTCCCGCCGATAGCTCTTCGATTTCAGGCCCATGATAAGTGCAGCCAAGTGCCACACTGCTGTGTCCCGGGTCCTTGATCGCAATGCCGTGTCTATCGGCATCATAGGTCAGCTTTACCGTGCTCATAGCTTCACCTCGTTCGATCGTGAGGTTTGCGTCTGGCGCAGATGCATGCGCGCTTGCGCCATGAATGCATTGACTCTCATCAATTGCGCGGCTGCGGCTCCGATCGGGTCCGACCTTCGGCCATGAACTGGTCGAATTCGGCCTTATCCTTGGCCATCCGCAAACGTGAGAGAAATTCCCGAAACTCTTGTTGCTCCTGTTCCAAGCGCCGCAACGTTGCGGCGCGGTATTCGTCGAAGGCTTGGTTACCGCTGGTACTCGGCTGACGCCACCAATCCCGTGCCTGGCGGCTCATATCATCGGGCCGGCGGCCGAAGTTCATTCCACAGCATCCCATTTTGTTGCTCCATAGGGCATAGGCCGAGATCGCGAGACCCAGCGGCCACCAACAGATGAATCCGAGGATCGCCAGGGCGATCCAAATCGGTGTTTTCACCTCATCGAGTCGGGTAACGAAGGACATCATCGGTCTTGCCTCCAAGATTGCTTCCAGTTTGCGTCGGTGCTGGCATCCGCCGCCGGCACCGCGCCCACCTCCGGTCATGAGCGCGCCAGGCGCGATCATGACGAAGGGAAGACGCCATGCGCATTCCACGGATAGTCACCTTCTCGTCTGAAAGCTTAGACGGAAGGGAGCGGGAAAAAGTTACAGGGCGTTAGTGTCGGGTGAGGGCAAGGCCCCCGACTGCGAAGAGGCGCAGCAGTCGGGGGACGAGGGCTTGCAGGACAACTCGTTACGGTAAAAGTCACACTGCGCTTCGATGATCTTTTTAAACTCCTGCCGCGCCCGGTGCAGCCGCACCTTGGCATTCCCTTGGCTGATACCGAGGGTTTCCGCGATCTCGTTGTCGGTTAGTCCGCCAAGCGCGCTGAGCATGAACACGGTGCGGTAACCCTCGGAAAGCTTGCCGATTTCACCGCGGATGCAGTCGTGCATGTCCTTTTGGGCGAGATCCTGTTCGGGGGACGCCGGGCCATCGACGTCCGCTGAACCGGCCGCCGCAACGCGCGTGTCCTCGCCCGGTTCATCGAGAAGTGGCACGGTGAGCTTGGCTTCCCGCGCCGGCCGACCTCGGAGCCAATCGGCGGCAACGTTCGCTGCAATTCGGTAGAGCCAAGTCGACGTTTGCGCATCGCCGCGAAAGCCCGGGAGCGCCTTGGCCGCGTTCGCGAATACCGTCTGCGTCAAGTCCTCGGCTTCTCGAGGCCCAACAAGGCGTACAAGAAAACGCCTGACGCGCTCATGGTTCGCGTCATACAACACTCGAAACAAGTCTGCCTTATCCGTCATTGCGGCACCCAGAACCAAGCATCCTTGCAGATAAGTGCGCAAGAATTATGAGGCAACCCCGCTGCGCGGCGCCCCCGGCAAAATTGGCTTTCAAGGCGCTTTGGTCGATTGACTTGAATCAACGCCATTTCGGTTGCCCCGTGAGAGGGTTGCCTTTGACCGGGGCGATAGCTCTTTGAGGAGCGCCGCATGGTTCAGAAACAGAGCCAGGGACAAAATTATTATTGCCCGATGCATTCCGACGTTCGTCAGTCGGCACCCGGAAAATGCCCGAAGTGCGGCATGGATTTGCTGCCTAAGGGCACCAGATTCGGCATGCTTCGGCATATGATCGGTAGCCCTTTTCACCTGATGGTCATGGCTGCTGTGATGGCGGCGGTGATGATTGCCGCAATGATGATGATGCGTTGATCGTGTGCCCACCTTGCGGCCCCGTTCGGACCGGACGCAATAAGGCTTGCTTGAACCGGGCCCAGCTCTGATTATGAGCGGAACAGAGTCATCCGGCCCGCTCGATGCATTCAGACGCCTCCGCGTTTCAACTGATACTCAGCGGCGATCCCGCGCTGTTCGCAATCGTGCGGTTGTCGCTGTTCGTCAGCCTGAGCGCGCTTGCCGTGGCCGCCGCCTTCGGCATCCCGCTCGGCGCCTTCGTCGCGCTGACGCGCTTTCCCGGGCGCGAAGCGGTCATCGTCTTGCTCAACGCGCTGATGGGCCTGCCGCCGGTCGTTGTCGGGCTTGCGGTGTACCTGTTGCTGTCGCGCTCCGGGCCGCTCGGCGCGCTCGGCATCCTGTTCACGCCGGCGGCGATGATCGTCGCCCAGACCATTCTGGTGACGCCGATCATCGCGGCGCTCGCGCGGCAGACCATCGAGGATCTGTGGACGGAATATTGCGACGAATTGACCGCGATGGATGTCGGTCCGCTCGGCCGCGTCGTGACGCTGATCTGGGACGGCCGTTTCAGCCTGGTGGTGACGCTGCTTGCCGGCTTCGGCCGCGCTGCGGCGGAAGTCGGCGCCATCATCATCGTCGGCGGCAATATCGACGGCTTCACCCGCACCATGACCACGGCGATCGCGCTCGAAACCTCGAAGGGCGACCTCGCGCTGGCGATGGGATTGGGCGCGGTACTGATCGCGATCGTCATTATCGTCAACGCGCTGGCATGGCTTGTCCGCCGCGCCGGCGAACGGATCGCGGGGTGACGGTGCGCGCCAAGGCTTGCGATCTTCCGATCCGGTTCGAGGAGGTGAGCATCGCCCGCGGCGGCGTGACCATGCTCGACCGCATGTCGCTCCGGATCGATGCCGGCGCGCCGACCGTTCTGGTCGGACCGAACGGTTCCGGAAAAACCACCTTGCTGCGCGCCGCGATGGGGCTCTTGGCGCCGACGCGCGGCCGTATCACTTGGGCCGGCCTCGAATACGCGCCGCCGGAGCGCCGCGCCTTCGTGTTTCAGCGCCCGGCGATGCTGCGGCGCTCTGTCGCCGGCAATCTGCGCTATGCGCTCCGCCAGGCGAGCGCGTCGCGGACGCGACGCGACGCACGCGTCGAGGAGCTCCTCGCGCTGGTCGGTCTCGGCGGTTTCGAGCGCCGCCCGGCGCGCCGGCTCTCGGGCGGCGAACAGCAGCGGCTGGCCGTGGCTCGCGCGCTCGCCCGCGATCCGGCCGTGCTGTTTCTCGACGAGCCGACCGCGAGCCTCGATCCCGCCTCGACCAAGGCGATCGAAGAGGTCATCGCCGCCGTCGCCGCGGCCGGCATCAAGATCGTGATGGCGACGCACGATCTCGGCGAGGCAAGGCGGCTTGCCGGCGAAATCCTCCTCGTCCATCGTGGCCGCCTCGTCGAGCGCGCCGCCGCGGCGCAGTTTCTCAATGCACCCACCGCCGACGAAGCGCGCGCCTTCGTCGCCGGGGAGTTGCTGGTATGAAAGGAAGGTTTGCGATGTCGCTCCGTTTTTTGTCGACGATTGTGGTCGCCGCGTTGCTGTCGGTCGGCGCTGCCGCCGCGCAGGACAGATCGATCGTCGTCGCGTCGACGACGTCGACCCAGGATTCCGGCCTGTTCGGCTATCTGCTTCCGATCGTGAAGGCGAAAACCGGCATCGAGGTCAAGGTCGTGGCGCAGGGCACCGGACAGGCGCTCGACACCGCGCGGCGCGGCGATGCCGACGTGGTGTTCGTGCACGCCAAATCGGCCGAGGAAAAGTTTCTCGCCGAGGGTTTTGGCGTCAAGCGCTATCCGGTGATGTACAACGATTTCGTGCTGATCGGTCCGCATGGCGATCCGGCCGTCGTCAAAGGCAAGGATATCGTGACCGCGTTGCAGACGATCAAGCAGAAGGCGGCTCCCTTCATCTCGCGCGGCGACCGTTCCGGCACCCACATCGCCGAGCTTAACCTGTGGAAAGATGCCGGCATCGACATCGCGGCCGACAAGGGTCCCTGGTACCGCGAAATCGGGCAGGGCATGGGGGCGGCGCTGAACATGGCGTCGGCGAGCAATGCCTATGTGCTGTCGGATCGCGGCACTTGGCTCGCCTTCAAGAACCGCGGCGACCTCGTCATCGCGGTCGAGGGCGACAAGCGCCTGTTCAATCAGTACGGCGTGATGCTGGTCAATCCGGCCAAATATCCGACCGTCAAGAAAGAGCTGGGCCAGCAATTCATCGACTGGCTGGTTTCTCCCGAAGGCCAGAACGCGATCGCCGGCTACCAGATCGACGGCCAGCAATTGTTTTATCCCAACGCCGGCGATCCGGGGGCGTAGGGCAGCGCCGATCTGTTTGTCAGGTTCCGTAGCTTCATGCCTATAACTCGAACAGTGGTGGTAGTCGCATGCGCGCTCCCTCGCCCCGCGTGCGGGGAGAGGGTTGGGGTGAGGGGGCCTCTCCGCTGGGCTGAGAATCAACGAGATATTTCCAACGCGGTCGGTTTGATCTGCATCGTTCAGACTCGCGAAAGCGCCCCCTCACTCTCGTCGCTCCGCTCCTCGACCTCTCCCCGCACGCGAGGAGAGGTGAAAAAAACAATGCTGTTCTCGCGACGCGCCCTGGCGCCCGAGTTTTGCAAAGCTCCGTCACGTGAAGCGCGAAGGCCGGGAGGGAAAAGGCAATCGAGGGGTGGCGCCTCGTTGTCGCTCTTCGCTGTGCCCGTTTCGCCAAAGCTTAGGCCCGTCATTGCGAGCGTCAGCGAAGCAATCCAGTTCTGAAGTGCCGTTTTCTGGATTGTTTCGTCGTTTCACTCCTCGCAACGACGAAAAGAAAAAAGGAAGCGGAACGCCGACAAACGCTGTTCATCAACCTCCGCATCATCGGATGCGGCTCTGCCCTTGTGGGGCAGCTCGCCTGTCGGCGTTCCACCACGGCTCTCACCAAAGGGAGTCGTCGTCCCTAAGGTTCAGTTTCAGGCCAGGTTTCCTGGGACGCGGTCTGAGCGCTCGGTCCTTAAAAGCCCGCCCCAATCGGGGGGCGAAAGACCTTGCGCAGTTTG